>JAABUS010000709.1_pt1 | contig 82474 bp, 5 predicted proteins | sample 5560161 | NCBI WGS metagenome assembly JAABUS01 (sample SAMN10711885, study PRJNA513376) | rock metagenome | isolation source: Antarctica rocks | place: Antarctica: Victoria Land, Trio Nunatak nord | collected 2016-01-04
CGCACTCATGGCTACTACTGCCCCCATAGATATGCGCACTCATGGCTGCTGCTGCCCCTATAGATGCGCGCACTCATGGCTGCTGCTGCCCCCATAGATGCGCGCACTCATGGCTACTACTGCCCCTATAGATATGCGCACTCATGGCTGCTGCTGCCCCTATAGATGCGCGCACTCATGGCTACTACTGCCCCTATAGATATATATACTCATAACTACTACTACCCCCATTATAGATTAATAATGAGATATATTATAGATTATACTATAGAGAGACGATTATTACAATGATTATTATAATAAATATCTACTATTATTCTTTACTCACCGATTTTAAATCGAAATATTCTTCGGTAGAAAATAATAAGTTTAAAAGAAAATACTAATACTAAAACGTATTAGTAAATATTTAAAAAGGGTTAGTTTTAAATTTAAAACTAAACTATTATTTTAGCGTCCCCTTAATTTTAAAATAAACGAATTAAACTACGTCGTTAATAAAACCTTCGGTTATATCTAACTTTAGGCTAATAATAGTCTTAATTTTAATATTAACTTAAATAATTATAGGTCCGAGCGTTTATTCCATGAGTGCGCGTATCTATGGGGGCAGCAGTGGCCATAAGTGCGCATATCTATGGGGGCAGCAGCAGTAGCAGTAGCCATGAGTGCGCATATCTATGGGGGCAGTAGTAGCCATGAGTGCGCGCATCTATAGGGGCAGTAGTAGCCATGAGTGCGTATATCTATGGGGGCAGTAGTAGCCATGAGTGCGCGTATCTATAGGGGCAACAGTAGCTATGAGTGCGTATATCTATAAGGGCAGCAGCAGCCATGAGTGCGCGTATCTATAGGGCCAGTAGTAGCCATGAGTGCGCGCATAGGGTTATTATAATGATTACTAGAAATCCGTCTTGGCGCAGTGGGGATCCCTTAGTAAAACCCCACCCTACCCTACCCTACCCTAGGCCCCACGCCAATAGATCCCCACGCTAGGCTAGGGTGGGGATTATACCTCGATCCCCACCCCACCCTACGCCAATCCGAAGCGTACGAGTAGCCTAAATACTTTTATTATTTCCGGGTAATTATAGTCCTATACTCCTATTAGCCCTAGTAATAGGGATTATTTTATAATATCTCGAGCGAATAGGTATCCTATAAGGTTAGGAGGAGTAACGGTATCGGCTATACCTTTAAAGATTCTAAAGCGATATTAGCCTCGAGTAGTAGGATTATAAAATATTTATTTAATTATTTATACTTTAGCTCGCTAGCTAGGATATTAGAATTCATAACCGTCGTATATTCCTTAATATTCTCCGTAAGGTATAGACCTATATATATATTAAATAATATTAAGAGCCTCTAGAACTTATTAATTAAAGGCTTCGGTATCTTACTCTTTTATTTACTTTTCTATTTACCCTTCTATTTACCCCTCTTCCGCGCTATAGGTAGCGGTACTACTTCCTCGTCTAAATCGGAGCTAGAATAAATTACCTATAAGAGGATATTACCTAAGGCTCTATTCTTATCTTCATTACTATTATTATTACTCTTATTATTATTACCCTTATTACCGAAGCCTTCCGTAGATACTATTATTATAGTATATAAGATTAGCTCTTAATATACCCGACGCGCCTTTATTATATATTAATAAAGGATATTTAGGTCGGTATAACGTTAACTACCTACGAGTATATTAAATTATACGATTAGACCGAATACTTTAATAATAACTCGTATAGGTAATAATTTAATAATTATAATATTACCGGTAGCCTAAAGAAACGTAAGTCGGAACTAGTTAATTATAACCTCGTTTCGGAGTATTAAGGGCGTTAATAGAGTAGCCTTATTAACTTCCGATAAGGACTATAACTAAATATAAAACGCCGGGCTTTAAATTCGGTTTTAGCCTAATAGAAATTAGAAGTTCTAGAAGACTTTTATATATATAGTAATACCGCGTTTACTAAGGATTAATATTATAAGAAAACTTTAGAGGATACGCCTAAGACCCCTTTATTCGGAATAAGGAGTATTATAAACCCGTATTTAAATAAAGTCGAGGGCTAGAGTAAACTTCGTAATTAATAATACTTTAAGTCTAACGCCTATATTTTTAATGAAATTACTAAGGTTCTTTATAGTATCGAGGCTTTTCGTATATTCCCTTTATTTAATAGTCTCCTAATAATATCTCCCGTTCCGAATAATATCGTAATCTAGATCTACTCTCTCCTCTTTTAGATAAAACTACGTATAATATCCTCTCTAGGTATTATATCGTATAAAACCCCCGTTATTAATTTACTAGGGTATATCCCCGAGAAATATTATATTAAAAATATATACCGACTTTATCTCGCTATTAATTTCTAGCTTTAGCCCTCGGTCCAGGTCTTAAATAAACCTATTAAAGGCTTTAATAATATTAATAATATTCGCACTATAAGGCCCTAATATTAATATAAATATATTTACTAGTTTCCTACACTCTACGTAATCGAGGTATACGGGAATTAGATAAAAAGTCTTAAGAGCCCGGTATATATTCCGATATACCCCAAAGTTATTAATGAATAATATATATAATAAGGAGGTATAATAATTATTAATAAAAGCTTTTAGATATTTACGGCTAAAGTAAATTACCTTAAGCTCTATATAGGTTTAGTATAATTAATATAAAGGCCTAATAGTAGATATTTAGAAATTAAGAACCCTTCTAATATAGAAACGATTATTAAAGTAAATAACCTCCTCTTTCTTTTAATCTTCACTATATTCTCGATTAAGGTATATATTAAAATAGCCGTTAATAGTATCTAGAGTTTATTTAAATAAGATATTCTTATATAAAAAGTATTTATAATCATCGTTAAAATCTAGTTTAAAAATATATAGTATAGATTATTCGTATCGTTTTTTAGTAATTACTTAGGCTATAATAATAATAATCCCTTTTATCTTAAATACTAACCGATAATCTCGACCGATAAAAATAATATAATTAATATAGTATAGACGGGAACCCTTAATACGGATAATATCTCTAAGAAAGATAGATTTACCTACCCGTATATAATATACCTCGTTAGAGGTAGTTCTAATCGAAGATCCCTATATACGGGAGTACTATAACTTTATAAGTTTATTAATATATTCGGTTATATTAAAGAATATCTTTTCGCGGAGCTTTATAACGGTTAATATAATACGAATTAAGTTATAAGGATTATATTAATACTATTATAATATATATTTAATCCTCTAACGCTATATACCTTTCTAATATTACGGAAGGGATAACTACTTTTCGATAACGATTATTAAAGGCTTCCGTATAATCTTAAATAGAGGGGTATAACGTCGAACCTATCGCTTTAATATATCCAACTTTAATAGAAGAGTTTATATAGGGTCTAATTCCTCTTATTCGTTATTTATATCCTATATACTTTCACTGTTTATATTAGTATATGGCCTAGCGCCTTAGTATATCGCTAGATAGCTCCCATAGTATAGAACCTTCTAAATAAATAACTTATACCTATTCAAGATTCTAATAGGTTATAAGCCCGGGTTCTATACTTTCAAGTTACTTATTCCGTTCGTAACTACAATAAGTTATAACGTTAGTCGCTAGTATAATAGAGTGTATATTTAACGCCATTTCCTCCCACGCCCTACCTCTCACCGAAGAAAACTTCACCGACTAGCTTATTAATACACGCGTATACCTGCGTAGCAAGAAGTTATAAAAATATACGTAGGAGTAGTATAACGGCGGTCCCGAGATCCCTAAAAAAGGCGAGACGGTAACGGCGGGAAAGAAGAGGAAGAAATAATAAAAAAAAACCGAAGAAACTACTAATATAATAACGCCTATAATTAGCCCGGTTATTAAGAAGAAGTTAACGGAAACTAAATTTAATAACGGCCGGAAGATACTAATATATTTATCTACGATTCTATAGCCTTATACCGACCTCCAGTTTATATACTTAACGAAGGAATACTATACGCTAGACTAGGATCGATACTCGTCGGCTACGGCGTTCTTAAATCACGTTAAAGTTCTAGAGGAACGAATTAACGCGACGAAGATCGAGTTAACGCCGGATAAGAGAACGATTTTATACCTAACGATAACGCTACCGGAGTCCTACCGGTATATAATATAAATATAATCGTTAACCCTAAATATCACGGTAGATTAAGCGAAAGAGATACTTTTAAAAGAAAAGCGAACATAGGACTATAATAACGTAGAAAAGTCAGCGCTAACGGCGCGGTTTAGGAAATAGGTAAAGCTTACCGGTTATAAAAAAGGGGAGAGTATAAACAAATATCCTATATATAATAAACCGGGCCATAGTAACGATAAATACTAGGAACTATACCCCGAACTAATACCGGAATAATATATACGCGGCTCGAATAGGACTAAGACTATCTTAGTTATAAAACTAAACCCGGAGGAATTCCGGGAGATAAAAGCGTTCTAGAATAAAACGTACCAGCCTCTCTAGAAACGAGCTAGAGATATAAAGGCTAGAAACGATCCTAACGGGCTAGAAGAGCAGAAACTAGGGGGGAACAAAGTAGAAATACGATAGAAACGAGGATATTTAGGTAACGGTAACTAATTATCTCTAGAATAAAAAAGAATACGTACGGTAAACCTAGTCACGGTAATTAATATAGAGAAGAACTATATATATTTAGGCTAGAATAACCCTGTTTCTCTACTTTAAGGGGAGTGATAGTATATATATAGTAGTAGGACTAAAGGGGAGTATTAATATATAACCTAGCGCCTTAATATATCGCTAGATAACTCCCATAGTATAGAACCTTCTAAATGAAAAACTTACACCCATTCAAGATTCCAATAGTTTATAGAAGGCTTCGATAGTTATATAATCTCTTATAAATTAATATAGTCGGCCCTAAAATAGCCCGACCTCTCGAATTATAAATCTAGTACTAGGTATAGGGGTAGTAAAAGAGTTTCTTTACTACCTTACTAGATAACTACCTTATATAAAGATATAGGGGAAGGCGGGGAAGGCGGCCGTACTTCTAGGGATAAGATTTAACTTTATTATAAATATAAAAATAAAAATAAACGAGTAATACTAGGTATATATACTAGTAATATTTAACCGTTATTATCTTCGCTCTCGCTTTCGGAATAGAGGTCTTTAAGGTATTAGAGGATTATAAAGGGCTAAGATTCTTAAGGGATATTATTAATATCTTCGGTTAATTATAATATAATTAGTATTTAAAATAAATAGTAAAAGGCTATTTATAATAAAAAGGTCCTCGTTATCCTCTAAATTATCTCTATTATAATCGCTATCTATATTAACTAGGGTATACGAATTAATACTAGGTAAAGTTATAATTATATTATCTATACTACTTCTAAAAAAGTCTTTATTATCTAGTTATAGTTTATTATCGGTCCTACTAGAGCCTCTTATAGTTATACTTATATTCTTAAATAGTAGAGAACTAGTTTAGGATACTAGGACTAGCTCCGGTACTTGAGGTAGTTACTATAAAAGTAATAATTATAGAGATAATAGAGGTAAAGGTATAATATCCTAGGTAAATACTCCTAAGTAATTAATTTTTCGAGGCCGAGAAATTATAATATAGATATATAGGTAGGTAAGTAGGAGTATTAGAGGCTAGTTACGAATAACTACGACCTAATTAGGAAGGTATATAAATAGAGTTAAAACTCTACGGGACGGGCCGAGAGTTAAAATTACTTTAAACCTCTAGCTAAAAAAGTTCAAGGTAGGTAAGAAAACTAATATATACTACTCTTATACTATAACGGTAGGTTCTAGATATATGAAAAGTTATAAAGGGTTAGTTAAGACCAAGGGGATAAAAATATTTTGGATATTAAGTAATATTTCTACCTAAATATTTTACTATCGGGGCTAGCGTATAAAAAAGTAACTTTTATAATAATTTAATATATAAGAATCGCGTAATATTACGATCTTAATTATAGATACTTCTTAGTACCCTCTTAATTTACTAAAAGTTTAGGAGAATTTAGGCGAGTAGTTATTAATAAATAAATAATTATATAGCCGAGATATAAGTTTAGAGTATTATTTCGTAGTTTAGTAAACTAAGTAAAAGCTTTAGAAAATCAAAAGACTTTAATATATAGATTATATTTTCATTAAATAAATTTCATTTAATATATACTATACTATTTAACAAATAAAATTAGGGTATTAATATTCTAGGGTACTATTAGGTATATATAGGGGAGATATTATTATTTATCTAGGTAACTAGGTTTACCTACCCGGAGACGGTACTGAAACGACGAAAAGAATAAAATGAATAGCCTTCGTAGCCAAAGGCTTCAGCGCTAGGGTATCGTAGACTTCGTTTTATATATAACTATTAATTATAATAAGTATTACGGAAGGTTTTGTAGAGGTATTTATATACCGGGGTCTTTACTAGATAGGCTAGTAATTAACATACTCTATAGTTTCTAAAGAAACTAATTATTATATAGATATCTATATCTATATAAAAGACTTTAACACTAGGGTTATTGAATATAATAAGTATTACCGAAGGCTTCTATAGGTATATATATATTAGGATTATTATATATATATAAATAGCCTATAAACGATATTAGATTTAATATCTTCGGGGCTAAAAGTACTCGTAGAGATTAAAGTATTTACTTATATAATTATATACTAGTCTTTCGTACGGAGTAGTATAAACCTAAATAAATTATCCGCGGATAGAATCTCTAGCTATTTAGGGTAATAAGTTACTAGGTCTATATCCTTATAGCGGATAAACTATATATCTACGATATACTAGTCTCCGATATCTATAGTAGCGGGATTATTATTATCTTTATTAAAAATCATCCGATTAAGGGTAGCTATAGCCTCTAGGATTACTTTCTTAATATTCTATATAATTTATTTATCGTTAAACGTATTATTAATATAATACTCGTAGATGTATACTATTTTATTCGGATTACCTAACCGTCTAACCCGATTAATAACTTAGTTTTATATACCGAGATTAGTCGTCCCCTCGATAATATATACTCTTTAATATATATTTTAGAGGTTAAGGCCCGTAGCCCTAACGGCGAAGGTTATAATTAGAATTTAAACTTTATAACGATTTTAATTAAATTAATCGATAATAATCTAACGCTCTTAATCTAAATAAAACGCAGTAATAGTTACTACTTCTAATTATAGTAGTCGGTATACTATAAGTAGGAGCGCAGTTACTATAAATAATTAATAGAATATTAATATCTTCTCTTAATCTTTAATAACTTATAATTTTAGGTTAATATCTACCGAAGCCTTTAATAGATAAATAAGATATAGAACCTCTACGCGGGTATTTACTTGGTTTCGAATATTCCGTAGGAGTACCCTAATCTTGGGCGCGCCTTAATATAATACGTATAATATAGTAGTAGGATTTTTAATATCGGTATTTATATTTATATCTAAGAACTATTATAGGTGGAATAACTATTTATCGAATATTTTCTTTAAGTTTATCGCCTTAAGATTATACGTATCGTCGAGTAACGGTAGTAATAATAATATCGTAGATATAGAAAGCTTTCTATAAACGGCTAGTAACTATTTAGACTTTATTTTCCCGGATCCGGTTATAATTAGATTCCTTAATAATTTATCTTCTATAGCCTTATATTTCTCCTTCTCTTCGATATTATTCGAGATTAGAGTAGTTATTATAAGAATATAGAAATCTACCTTTAGTTATTAGATAGTAATTAATTCTTTTCTCGAGAGCTATTTAATTAAATAAGCTTTATCTATTATTATATACCTAAAGTAATAATTAAGGCGATCGGGCTATTATTTATTTAATTCGTTTATCCTAATATCTACCTTTATCTTCGACTAACCTTTTAAATTAATACGTTATAGACGTTATATATTTGGCCTATAATAGGCGATAAAGATATTATATAAACTTACGATAATAGTACGGTAATTATTAACCTCTTTATTAAAAATCAAATACTTTTATATAAGTCTACTCTTTATAGCCCTATCGCCTATTATTAATTTATATCTCTTTATATTACCCTAGTATTTATAGAGGCTGAACTTTCCTAGGGCTATAAATTCGATTTATATAATCTACTAAGTAATAAACTTCTTAGGTATAAAGATAAAGATTAGTTTAGTAATAGTATATCCGATCTCTATTATTATCCTCTCTATTTAATACTATTAGCGAAAGGCTTTATAGGGTTAGTTAAGGGCCCCACGGAAGACTTCGGTAAAGTATAATATAAATAGAGTATAAAGCCTTCTATAGAGGGTTAGTTAGGGGCTTATAAATAGTAGGAAATATATAATAATTTAGGTCTTGCCTAGCCCTATTATATCTACTAAAATATAACCTCCTAGTTAATTATTATAGAAATTAGTAATCGCTTTAACGGTTACTAGTTACTAGAATTCGAGTATTTAAGATAACGATATATCTAGTATACGAAAGATTATCGTAGACCCTTCCTAAAGTATCTTTAGTAATTTATATACTACCTTAATATCTTCCCGCTAAAAGTTAATATTATTTAATTATTTTTATTATTCATCGAAGTTATCTTTAGCTACGTTATCGAAGTTATTATAAATTAATAAATCTTCGTTAAGATCTTAAATTAACTTTTTAAAAGTAATAGTTTATTCTTTTAAAGTTAAATTATCGAGATTAATAACGAAAACTAACTTCTCCCTAAAGTTTTGAATATCGTTATAGTATTTTATAATTTAATTTATTAACTAAGCTTTCTAAAATCTCTTAGAGATATCGAAGCTCTTATTATTATTTTTAATATATATATACTCGGTATTAAATAGAGTATGAGTTAATAAGAAATAGTTATCGTTAGAAGATAGAAAATTAGGTAGTACGATTACTTATTATTTATTTTCTAGGTATTCTAATTTAACCTTAACGCCTATATTCTCGATAGTATCTTTAGTATCGAAACTTTATATCGGTCGAAAAATATCCTCTTCGTCTTACTCCTAATTTTTAATAAGAATGAGTTAATCTTTATTAAATATGGGCTACTCTTTGTCCCCGCCGATAATAGGAGTAGGCCGCTTAGTAGGTATTATAGGTTTAGAAGCCTTTGGCCTTCGTGAAGGTACGGAATTATATTCCTAGTACTTAATTAAAGCCTAGATCCTAATATATATTTCCGCCTCCGAGAAACCCTTTTTATAGAATAGGCCTTAAATACTCTTTAGATTAACCTCTCGGATATTATATAATATTATAGTATAATAGTCGATATTATCCTAGGAGTCTTTATCTAGGTATTTATAAAAGAACTTATTATTACCGGCTCTTTTACCGTTAATAAATCTTATTTCTATATATTTTAAACCGACTCCTCGTACTTTACCTCTACCGGACTATTTTATATAAACTTACTATAAGTAGATTTAGGCTTTCGTATATTTATCGAAAAAGAGTTTAAAATATTTACCCTCGATAAACTCTTTTATCTCCTTTATTATTATAAACCTTAATTCGCGTCTTAGCGCGTCCGGTTTCCGTAACGCTAATATATATTTACTAGCGTCTTTAACTAGAGTAGATATAACTACGGAAGGTTATAAACTACCGGATAGTATTAATAACCTTCGGTAAATTAAAGGTAAAGTATAATTAAAGGCTTCCAATTATTATACTATATTAAGACTAGCTTCGTAGTAGTTATTAGATATAATATATAGATCCTATAAAGGGAGTATACGGCGTGGTTACGCCATTTATATTATAATATTATATTATAGTTTCCGGTGCTCCGGAGCCTCTTTAGAAATAGAAGATTTAAAGCCCTCGCTCTAACTTTTTAAAAATTAATTTTATTATTTAAATATAAAGATCATTTTCCTATTAAGGCTTTATATTTATTTTTATATTATTATAAATACTTTAGGTATTATGATTTAATAATTTTAATCTCTCTTAACCTTCTTAAATAATAATCCGTTAGAAATATAAAAGATCTTTTTAGAAATAATTATCCCGAAGGCGAGACGTACGGGATTAATACTTTAAACGAAAATATAAAAGATTCACCGGAGAATATAAATTTAACGGTAGACTAACGATTTATAGAATTAAAATATAAATAGAAAGCCCTCGAGAAAGAGGCCTCTATTATTATAATTTAAAAGAATATCGAAAATTTACGACGTACTATCGTAGGTAAAGGAGATAAGGAAATCGAAGATAATCTTTAAAAATTAAATATAAAAGACGAAAACGGCCTAACGGTAAATTATAATTAAATCGGTCTTAATATAAATTAAGGTAATTTACGATTATCGAAATTATAAGATTTTTATACGAAGAATTTATAAAATTATCGAGAATAGATTTATAATATAAAAATTATATTCCGCTTAACGCCTATAAACTTTCGAATAAATAAAAAGAAAATTTTATATATAATACTTTATTTAAAGGGGTAAATTAAGAAGTTATAGAATAAATATAAGAAACTTTATCTAATAGATATATTAATATAAAAGTTTTTTACGGATTATTTATTTAACGTAATTAAGGACCCTTTAAACCGAGTTATAAATACGAATTTTAAATATTAATATATACGTTAAAGGAATAATTAATCGGTATAAGATTTCGATATTTATTTTAGTACCTTAGAAACCGAACTACCTTTTTATAATAAAAAGTAATAAATAGTTTATCTAATAACCCGCTTAAGACCTAATATTTTAAAAGAAGTTAACCGAGCCTAAAATATTCTTATTAAGCGAACCGAATTTATATCGTTTACGATACGTTATAAATATAATCTTAATCGGGACTTTAAGATATAAAATAATAATTAAAATAATTAATTAAGATCTCGGAAGAGGTATAAAAAGGGGTTAAAGGGCGGAGATAATAAAAATAAATTTAATATAAGGGGATAAGGTTCTAATAGTAGTAATTATAGAAATATAAATAAAACGTATACGACTCGCGGGAGCGATAAGAATCTTAAGGATATTAAATATTTTAATTATTATAAATTCGGCCACTACTCTAATAAATATCCAGAGAAGAAGATAAAGACTATTAACTATATCGGCGATTATACTATAGAGTCGAAAAATAATAAACTCTTAAGGAAGTCTTTATCCCGAGGGAATAAAAGGAAATAAGAACCCGACCGAGTATAAATATCGATAGCGAAGTTATAACGAACTTAATTAATATCGATATAAAAATTATTCGTATTAAAATGGATAAAGATCTAGGAGCGGAGATGAATATTATTAACGAGATATTTATATAATAGTACGACCTAGAGTATCTCGAGAGCGAGCCGCTACCGATTTTTAAATAAATAAGCGGGTAATCTATTTATTATTATAATATTTATAATATCGTCTATCGATTAACCGATTTATAGAGATAAATTAGGGAGTATAATAATATCTTTTACTTTATTAATAAAAAAGGCTCGCCTATTATTATAAATATACCGGTTATAGAAAAAGAAAAGATTTAAACCGACTATAATATATATACCTAACGGTTCGGTATCGCGCCGAATATATATATATTAGAATTATTTAAGGATTTTATAAAATTATTAAGAACATAGCTAGTTATTTATATATTAATTTATATTAAGGCTAGTCCCTTTAATTAAGATCCTATCAAAGAGAATAAGGTTAAGAAAGGCGATATTACTATTAATATAATATCTTTTAATAATTCCGTTATTATACCGCCTACGCTTCCCGACGAATTTATAGATTTTAACGATATCTTTTTAAATAAAGAAGTAGGTCGATTACCGTTATATAAGAGCGGCGATTATATAATTAATATAAAGGGTAACCCGCTATACGGGCCTCTTTATAATCTATCGAATTTAAAATTAATAAAGTTAAAGAGATACCTAGAAGACGCTTTAACGAAGGGTTAAATTAAATACTCCGTAAACCCCGCCGGGGCTCCTATCCTTTTTATTTTAAAAAAGAATAATAAACTATAATTATACGTCGACTACCGAGGTCTTAATAAAATTATTATTAAGAATCGTTATTTATTACTCTTAATTAGCGAGACGCTAGACCGCTTAAATAACGTTATAAAATTTATAAAATTTAATTTAAAAAATATTTATTATCGAATAAGAATTAAGGAAGGCGATAAATAGAAGATAATATTTCGTATATAATATAGTCTTTTCGAATATATAATAATATTATTTAGTTTAATAAATATATTTACTACTTTTTAAGCCTATATTAATAAATCGTTAACGGGCTTAGTAGATATATTTTATATTATTTATTTAAATAATATCCTAATTTATTTAAATTTAAAAGAGGAGTATATTAATTATATATAATAAATACTCGAACGCTTATAAAAATATTCCTTATTCGTGAGTCTTAAGAAATACGAGTTCTTTACTCGGTTAATTAAGTTTCTAGAGTTTATTATAAATACCGAAGGTATATCGATAAACGATAAAATTAATATAATTTAGTCCTAGCCGAAACTAAAGTCCTTTTATAATATATAAATATTTTTAGGTTTCGTTAATTTTTATCGTCGATTTATTTATTATTATTCGTAGATAATAGGCCTATTAACGGGTTTATTAAAAGGTAGTTAAGATAATAAAAAGTATAGTCTATTTAAATAGCCTAAAGAGGCGGAGTAAACGTTTTATATACTTCGCGATTTATTTATATATATACCTATTCTTATATACTTTAATCTAGAATTAAAAATTCGGATTAAAATAAATATTTCTAATTTTATTATAACTACGATTTTAATATAATTATAAAATAATAACGAATAATATCCCGTCGTTTTCTAGTCCTATAAGATATAAGGTTTAGAAATTCGATACGAGATTTATAATAAGGAGCTCCTTATAATTATTATAATATTTAAATAATAGTAATACTACCTCGAGGGTAGTTTATATAAAGTAGAAGTCTTAACCGATTATAATAACCTAAGGGGTTTTATAAATATTAAATAATTAAATAACCACTAGGCGCGTTAAGTAATAAGATTTTTATTTTTTTATTTTTTAATTTCGTATTATTCTAGAAAAAGTAACCTAGCCGATAACTCTTTATATTATTTTAATTATAAAGGCTAGGATAACTTTTTAGATAATATATTATTTATATTATAATAAAAGTTATTAAATTTAGAAGGTACTAGTTAAGGCCCTATTTTCGTTATAATATAAAATATATTCATAAATATAGAAGATCTAGATATAGATAATAGTTCGCCGGCGTTAGGTAATATATCCGTAGGTATTATATAAAATCTAATATATATAAAATTTACGTTACTAGGGTCTTTAAGATTTACCGTAAAAAAAGTATATTCTTTAATAATATATTTATCTAGGCCTAGAGAGTTAATACCTAGATAGAAAATTCTAAAAAGTTTAAGTAAAACGTTTATTTAAACCGATTATAATATAATAAAGGAACTATTTAACTTTATTACTAGAACTATAGACTATAGATTATTTATTCTATATATTATTACTAGATTAATAATATTTTACGAAACGGCTTATAATACTAAAAGTTTATTAATAGTTAAAATAATTCGCGCTTTATAATAGGATAATTCCTTCTCGTAAATAAGAATCGCCGAAATTATATAAACGGATCATTAGCGTTCCGCCGGAGTATAGACTTTAAATTTTATATTAATTTTTAAATATAATAGTAAGATTTATATATTTAAAGAAAAATCAGTCCGCGAAGAGCTACTAGAACGATATTATAATAATATATTAACGGGGCACTTTAGTTTTAAAAAGATAACGGAGTTATTTATTAGAAAATATTTCTAGAGTACTCTTAAGGCCGATATATAAGAATACATCGATACGTACGATATATATTAGCGGGTTAAGGTGCATCGATACCGCCCCTATAACGAGATTAATTCTCTACTATATCTCATAGGACCGTAGAAGGAAATTATAATAATTTTATTACTAATTTACCTCTAAATAAATAGTACGGACGCGTTTATAATACGGTCTTTATAGTTATAAATAAGTATATAAAGATATTATAATATATCTTAACTACTAAAACGATTAACTCTATAAGGTTAATAAAATTAATATTCGAAGAAATTATCCTAAAGTTTAAAGTTCCTAATAGAATTATTTCTAATAAAGATTCTATCTTCACGAGTATATTTTAGTTAGAGGTATACTATTTAATAAAAATTAAAAAACGCCTAAATACCGTATTTTATCTATAAACGAATAACTAAATAAAATACTAGAACTAAACCCTAGAATATTATTTAAGAACCTTCTACTTAAGCGAGTAAAATAATTAGGTAGTACTTTTACCTATAATAAAATGAGTATACTATAGCGCGTAGTATACGATAATAAAATAAATATTATTTATAACTATATATAGTTATAATCCGTCTCTTAAACCGCGTCTCGAGGGCGAGACGCACGAGGGAGAAATACCGTCGGTATAAAAAAGAATTAAAAAATTAAATACTTTAAGAGAGTACCTAATAAAAGCGTAGGCTATCGCGGTCGAGGCGTAGAAACGTAGCTATCATCGGCAAATCTTAAAAGTAAATGTTAGTATACTCTAAGCGCTATCAGCCCTGTTAGAAAGCCGTTTACGGGTTTGCGCTGAAACTCCATATTAAATGCCGAGCCGAGGTTCAATAGGATTAGTAAGTCGGGGGCCCGGGTAGGGTCCTGTTAATAAATAGTACTTATTGTTAGTAGGTTCAGTAACTCGGTAAACCGTTAGTAATTTAAATAACGGACGAAAGCCCCTATTATATACTTAATAGTATATATATAGTATGCGCTATAGTATGCGCTATAATATGAGCTATAATATGAGTAAATGTATACGTAATTGTATGCGTAATAGCATGAATGATAGTATGAATAATAGTATACGTAATCATAGTATATATAATTATAGTATACGGAATAACATGCGTAAAGGCATACGCCATAATATAGAATATATATACACGTTTTCCTTAGATATGCCTGCGTAACGCCCCCGCGAGAACTTTAGTTAAAATTTATTATTCCGGGCCCGGTAGGTCGCTAGCGTTAGTAGTCGTCGCTAGGGGTCGCTACCGTCGATAACGACGATTATAGAACTTTATTTATTTTAGCCCTATAATAGGGCTAGCTACTATTAATATATTAACGGTATATATAAATTACTAAAGTTACTAATCCTACTAAAATTAACCTAGAGTTATTAATAGGATACTACCTAGAACCCCGATTTACTAAACCTACTAAAAGTTACCTACTCGGACCCTTAATTTACTAAACCTATTTATAGGACGCTAGTAGCCCTATCCGTAAATTAGGGCTACTAGTAGTATCTTATTAATAACTTTTCTTATTAAAAGTTACTGACAGGACGCTGCCAGCCCTATCCGCGCGGGCGGTAACTCAGGTTTTAGTAGGAGTTTTTGAGATTTACCGATGATAGTAAAAAGTATAAACCGAAATCATTTAATATAAATAACCTTATACTATTATTAATTAAAAACTTAATATAAAAATAACTAAATAAAAAGCTCTCTTATAAAGTAATTAAACTATTTAAGATTTTGGATACCGTCGAAATATAAACGTACCGCCTAGGATTACTAACTAGTTATTATATTTATAATATTTTCTATATATCGCTTTTAGAGTCGTATTATTAACGATAGGGCGACGTTTCGATCCCTAATATACCTCTACCAGAATTAATAAATAATACGAACGAATAGGAAGTAGAAAAGGTACTGAAAAAGAAGAAGGTAAAGGGCGAGGTACTTTACTTTATAAAATAACTAAGATAACCAGAGACCTTTAATGAATAAGTTAATATAGATACTTTAGATAACGCGCTAGAACTACGAGAAATATTCGAAGAGAATACGAAGACAGAAAAGGTATAGAAGCACGGATAAGGGCGGGGTAGGAGTAGAGTAGGCGGCCATTTTACGGGTAACGATAATCGGAGATATATTAAACATCTAAATATTATCGTTAATATCGTATACCGCAGAGATTAAACTAATATATTAAGTATTAAAGTAATCTAGCTATATATATATCGCTAATAAAATAAGGTATAAAACTAATAATTTAAAAATAAAATAAATATTACGATAATATTAATTCGTTTAAAATATAAATAAGTACCTTATTTAAAATTAGAAGAGCTATCTATTTACTTTAATAATTATAAAATTAAAGAAAGAATTTAAAAAAAGAAAAGAAAAATTTATTTAAATTATAATATATTAACTCTAGCCTTATTTACGGAATATAAATATAATATTTACGACCTCGAAAAAAGAGCTTAAAGATACGGCCGAGACTATTATAAATTAGTAAAAGTCTGAATATAGTATAACTATTAATAGTAATATTAGGAGTTTATATATATAGAAGATAGTAGGATATTATAGAAGAAGAAAAGTTAGAAAGTCGGCGAAGGCTTTATACCTACGCTAAGACCGCTACCCGTACGTATTCACTTTTATAACTAGAGTTCTTCCTAAATAATAAGGTAGAATAATTTACTCTACCGCCGATATCGTTAAAGCCTTATTAGTAGTAAAGACTTATAGTTTTCGACGGTAATTATAATATTCTTTCTCTTATTTTTCCCTTTAGGTTTTAAGGTTTTTATCGAATACCTAATATAATCTACGACTATATAACTACGCCGATTACGAACTATACGCGACGTATTATTAAACTTTAAAATATAATTTATTTCCCTCCCTTTTTCCTACTAGGTTTAGAGGTTTTTTATTAATATATTACTACTATAACCTAGGAGATTAACCGAAGTAAATAGAAGGTATAAGCGCTACGCGTACGCCCTATTTAATTTAGACTCTCTTATATTATACTATTTTATTAAAAAGATTAAAGCGTAAAACTAATACGTACTAGTTTCGAGGGCGAAACCCTTAGAAGGGGAGGTAATTATTATATTATATTAAAACCAACTTCGTGGTAGCTATTAAATATAATATATAAATCCTATAAAAGGAGTATACAGCGTGGTTACATTATTTATATTATAATATTATATTATAGTTTCCGGTGCTCCGGAGCCCCTTTAGAAATAGGAGGCTCGGAGCCCTCGCTCTAACTCTTTAGAGATTAATTCTATTATTTGAATATAGAGATTATTTTCCCACTAAGGCTTTATACTTACTTTCATATTATTATAAACACCCTAGGTACTGTGGCCTAACACCGATAGTATTATTAATTATTAAATAAAATATAACTAAAGTCTTTAGTAGTATTAAATTTAGGGTAAAGTATAAATAAAGCCTTTAATAATCAATATTATAATAAGGCTACTGGCACTAAAAGAAGAAATAATTAATAAAGTCTTTCGTATATTATACTAGAGTAGGAGTTGTAATAGAGTTTAGGAACATTAGAGTTTTTACGGGAAAGAGAAGGGAGATAAGGAATTAAAGGGTATACGGGCCTTAGCGAGTTTAATAAGTACTAGCGAGTTATAATAATACGAAGTAAATAATCGGAAATAATAATTAACGAATAGAAGACTATAGAATATATATATACTCCGATAAGACCTATAGGCCAATAGATTTCTAGATTATATCCGATAATAACGGTAAGGTTTATTTATATTTAGATATAATAATTAAGGTAGGATAGAATTTCGATACTATATATTATATTAAATTAGTACTGGCGTAGAATAGCGGAATCTAACCCGCGCCTACTATATCTTCTTATTTAATCGAATATATATTTATTATCTAGCTCTTTACTTATTCTACTTTTTTATCTTCTATACTAAATCTCTATCCTATTTACTATCGTAAAGTTATATTAATTATATAGTACTTATAGCTAGGTGCGGATCCTAGAAAACTATTCCTATATCGAAGCCTTTTAAAGTCCTATTACCTAGGAAGAAGAGATCCCGGTAATAAATTAGGTTATTTATACCTAATAAGCCTATTATATCTAAGAACGGGGAATTAAGAGATGAATTAACGGGAACTATATTTAACTATAATACTCGTCGACGAAAGCGAGACCTAAATAAAGATCTAGAGGCGGAAGATACCTTACTTTTTAATAGTCCTAAAAAAGTAAGTAATATATTCTTTTATATAAAAGCTAATTAATAAAAACTTAGGTTAAAAGAGCCTAATCTTAGCCTAATCCTCCCTCGAACCCCCTTTTATAAGATAAATCCTTACTATTAAAAACTTAATCGTAGTACTAGCCCTAACGGAAGGCTTTTATTATACTTTAATCTACTATACCCTAGAAGTCTTCCGTAGCCCCTTAGAAATAATTTATCGTACCTTAAAAGTCTTCCCCCGCTCCCTAGAAATAATCTACCGTATTTTAAAAATCTTCCGTAGCTCCCTAAAAGTAGTCTACTATACCCTAGAAATCTTCTATAGACTTTATAATAACTAGCTAGAAGAGGCCCTCTATTTATTAAGATAATATAAGGTCTCGTAGTAACTCTTTAACTATATTATAACGGGATAACTAGAGTTAAGGAAAGGCTAAAGAGTTATAGAAAACTAAAGAGTTATAAATAGATAAGATTATTAACTAGGATAAGATTATTAGGAAATAACATAAGCGGCTTAGTAAGACCGAGGAATAAGTATACGTAGAACTTAATCTTCTTACTCGTCGTTATTTTTTAGCGTACTTATCTAATACCTACATTAATAAATCTATATAGGCCGTTTTTCTAGGTATGAAATCTAACGATCCTATATATAAGAAGGCCCGGAAGAGGATTTAAATATACTATAAATAATAAAAAACGATTATCCTCTCGGCCGCTAATAAATAGTAATAACGTTTTATTATAATCTTAAGACTAAGCCGCCGTGACTAGTTTTTAAAACTAGTTACTTTTAAAACCTTTAAGAGTACTATTAATTAAGAGTATAATAAATTATAATTAGAGTCGATATTTAAATTTACTATTAATATAGTAGACTTTAATAAAATTAGATCCGAAGGGTTATAATTCTTAAAATATATATAGTTACTAAAGCCTTCCGTATATACGAGTATATTATTTATAGATATCCTAGACGCCTTTCTTTAACTAGTTACTTATTAGTGTATAACCGAGTTTTACGAGGAGTAGCTATTTAATTAATAATAGTTTAAATATAATAAACGATATCTCCTCGACCTATTTAATACCTTATATAGTAAAGATAGCTTTTAATTAAGTATTAATAATTACCTATTAAGAGCTGTTCCATATACGATCTAGAATAAACGCCGACCAAAGTTAAATATTAATAAGGACTCGGATATATCCGATATCGACTTACTTAATAGAGTTAATGGATTTAGAATTAGGAATAGGAATACTAATACTATTACTAATAATATAATAAGTGATACGGAGCAAGATATTACGAGCGGTAATACTAGCGGGGATCTCACTAATATAGAATACATCGCTATTAATAATAGTAATAACTAGGATAATAATAGTAATAACTAGGTTAATAAGAATAACGGCGACTCTTCCGATAATTAGTATAATAAGTACTACGGAAGGTTACTAGTAGTATCCATATTATTTAGGTTCGTATTACTATACTTTTAATAGTTATTTACACTTTTATAGTACTTTAGAGTATTTAGCGGAAGGCTTTTATAGGACCTTTATTTCTTTACTATTTATAATAAGCTTTATAGATATATATAATATAAATGAGCTTTTAGGCGATATAGCTTACGGATATAATACCCTAATAATATTGAAGTAGTAACTTACTTATGATAATTAACTTATTTATAACGAATAATTTACTTATAATATATAACTATCTAAAAACCGTTTAACGACCGTTAGGAATTTTCCTACGTAATTAATAATAATTAACAGGTTCCTAACCGTCTAATAATAGTTTCAAAATAGTTTAAGAACGATATTCTAACCGTAAAAATCCTAAAACCCTCTATAAACTAGTGTCCAACTATTTTATAACCGAAGTTTAACCGACTTAAGTCTTAGCGGAAGGCCTAGACAGTATTTAGGCGATAATTATATTTAGTATCTATAAATCAATAACGTTATATACGTTCCTAATAGGAGTTTTAATTCTATTTCGTATACTAAGCTTTAGCGAGCTAGTTATACACTATACTTTATTCTAACAAAGATCTCGATCGGATTTAAAAATATTATTACGACCCTTTAAGAGTATAATCTCTACGTCCTATATATATATAAATAAAGTTAACTCGCTTTATCTATTATAAATATTAAGGCCTTAACCTTATAATATAAAAAACTCGGCTACTTAAATAAAGATAACGTTATATATTTATCTTAAATAACCGATAGAATTAACTTATCTAAAGTTAAAAAGAATAATAATTACGAAATATATAATATTACTAAAATATACGCGTACTTATATAAACGTTACCTACGGTAAGGACGATTTAAATATAATATTATTTATAGCGATATCATTAACCTAAAAGCCTATAGTTTCGGTTTTATAGTTACGTTTATTAACGATATATATAAATATAGTTATTATTACTTTATCCCTTATAAAATAAAATTTTTCGGTATATTCCGTAACTATAAAAGCGCTAAGGAATACGGAGACTATAGGATTTATTACCTCTATATTAATAAAGATCCTATATATATTAATAGCGAGTTTATTAATTATTATTTCGAATATAGTATCGTTTAGAGTTATTTTAACCCTAGTAACCCCTAAATAAACGATATATTAGAGTGTATTAACCAAATCTTATTTAAGAAAGTATATACCCTATTAATTAATAGCGGACTTAATAATAGACTTATCTTAAAACTTATCTCTACGGCGAACTAGCTACGAAATTAATCTTTTATTATTATAATAAACATTACGCCCTATTAGAGCTCTATTAGAATACGCCCTAATTTATTATATTTATATAATATTAACTAAATAGGCCTATACTAAAAATACTATATTATAGGTAAAAACTAGTAAAAATTCATTAATCGCGGTAAAAAAAGTATATTTATCGGCTATAAGGGTAACTACTTTTATTATATACTAATATATATAGGTAAAGTACTCCGCTTTACCTAGGTTCGGTAGATCGAAGAGTATATCACTAATAATAATAAATATATTATAGACGATAGTATATCGTTAATTAATAAAGTCTTAATAATAGTACCCCGTTAGGAGGGCGATACTATAGCGAGATATAAAGATATTTTAAGATTATACGAATTATAGGGTAATTTAAAATCTAATATTAATAATTATAATACTAGTTATAGTAGTAGTAGTAGATAATTAATTAAAGCTACCTAGCCTAACCGTATTAAATTAGTAGAGGATATTATTCGGTTATTACCGCTATTATAGCGATTAATTAAACGTATTATATCACCGAGGTCTAGAATAAGGTTATTTATATTAAGTTTATAATTTACGCTAGGTCTATAGCCGGTATAATAGCTATAAATAGATCTCGCTAGCGACGCTAATTCTGAGTCGACTCGCGTAAATATACTAGAAAACGTAGATTCCGAATCTAATATAGAACCGGCTTAATATTCTTTTAGCTCCGGTATTAATACGCCTATAATACTAATAACTCTAAATAGATATTTAAAGTTTCGTAAACCTATTTTATCCCTTAACTTATTAATTTTATTTATAAGAGTTTTACCTACCGAGCCCTATAAGTCTAAAATATATAAAGAAGCTATAGTTAACGTTTTTAATAAAATATACTAGTAACTCGGTATAAATACCGAAATCGATCTATTTTTAGCGAATAATATCTAGATATTATAAACTCTACCCCGAAACCGAAAAATACTTCGAGGTAAATAGGTTTATAAATTTAAATATAGGGCCGCTAACGAAATTACTCTATAAAACTCGCTAGGTAATATATAGATTTAAATAATAATATAGAATCGATTTTAATAAAATATTTACATTAATAATTAAGCCTATAAACTATAAAATACTATTCGTTATTATAGTTATTTACGACCTAGAGTTTAAATAAATAAATATATAGATCGCTTTCTTATATAGCTTAATATTAATTTCGACGACGGTTTAGGCTATATATACTTCTTAAAATATATTTTATATAGACTTAAATAATCCCTTTAAATATAGTATACTATATTTACGACTTTTCTAGTTAAACTAGGCTTTATACTTTTAAAAGTTTAAAATTTAATATATTTCTTAACTATAAGATATAGTTAATAAAAATATTATATATTAATAATATATTAATTACTAGCGCTAGTAAAGATATTATTATTTAGTTAAAATAACGCCTAAATAATAAATATAGAATAATTAATCTTAACTTTATTATATATTATCTTAATTTTAAAATATCGCGCGATCGCCCGAATTATACACTATCTCTTAACTAGGAAATATACCTAGAGCGGGTATTTAAAGATTATAATAAATATAATATTAGAGTTAAAGTTATAGGAGTCTTTATAAACTTTATAATTAAATTTATACCGGCCGATAAAGAATATTAAATTAAAGTTATTTCTTTTACCGCCTACTAGTTAGCCGTTAACTTATTAATATATATTATAATAAATATACGGCCTAATATCGCCTACGCGGTATTAATAATAAGTTATTATATTTCTAACCCCGATAAATCCTATTAGGTTACTATAAAACGTATCTTTCGTTATTTACGCGGTATATTATACCTAAAATTAATTTTCTAGGATTAACTCGCCCTTTTAAAGGGCTATACTAATACTAATTAAGCGGGTAATTATAATATAAGGCGTTTTACCTCTAGTTATATATTTAATCTCGGTAATATAATTATTAATTAATAATCTAAATATTAACCGATTATTACGTTATTATTCTATAAAGCCGAATATACTAGCTAGACCTAGACTATTAAAGAAATTATCTAGCTTAAAAAGCTATTTAAATAATTAATATTTATTACGCGTATACTTTATTCTAGTAGAGATTTAAGTTAATATACGTTAATAATAATTACTATTACGCTATTTACGCTAGCCGCCTATTTAGTTTTACTAGCCTAATTTACACTAGTTATAATTATCTTCTATAATAACTAGGGTATAATAGCCCTAGCTAAGAACCCCTAGGATTATAACCGTATTAAATATATTACGATCTAGTACTACTTCTAGCGCGAAAAAGTTATATTAAATAAAATCGAGTTCCGTTATATTCCGATTATAAAGTAGATCGTTAACGGCTTAATTAAGGCTCTTCCTAAATTAATTTAATATCTTTTATATAGCTCTAGGCCTATAATAATTACGACTTTATAAAAATTTATTAACCCTTTTATAAAAACCTGTTTACGCTCTTATAAAAATTATCCTATATTTATAAATACTAAAACGCGGCTCTACGGGATTCTCTAGAGGCTCTATAGGCTTATTTAAAGACTCTACGGGCTACGTCTTAATAACCTAGCTAATAATAAATAATAATATTCAAATCAATATTAACTAATAATTATTATATCGAATACTATTAAAGTTTTAGGGCCTTATTTAAGGCTTTTATAAAGTATACTCTCTTAATTTTAACTAAATCGTGTCCGTATATATAATAGTATATTAAAAATCGCTTTAGGTATTTTAGGGTTATACGTAACGACGATAAAATCGTTCTTTAATTTATCGTTCTTATTTAACCCTCCTATAATCTTTATTAATAAATTTATATATCGCTAAAATATCCTTTAAATATCCGTTATAGTTATATATTATTATACCCGTAGTATTAAAAGGTCCCCGTAGTATCGCGGGCGGTTTTTATACTCTTAGTAGTCGTTTCCCCGTAGAACCCTATAATAGAAGATTATTTCTAATAATCTTCTCGTAGTATTTATATCGTTTATTAATATCCCGACCTAGTTACTACCTAAATTTGGCGTGTATAGGTTAACTATCAAATAAATTTTTTAAAATACCGTATTTTATTAAAAAATAGAATTTTTCTCCCTTGGCCTCTACTAACGTGGCTTGGCCCTAAAGCTTAGCCTCTACGGACGTGGCTTGGCCCTATAGCTTGGCCCCTAGCTTGGCCCCCATAAACTATAGTTTTGGCCTCTATAGCCTATCATAACGACTCTAAAATAGGGGGAATACGGGGCTATTTTGGAGACTTCTTAATAGAGGATTTCGTTCGAGTAAGAGTATTGGAATATAGGAGTATAGGACTACTTAATAACTACTTAATAAATAAATACTTGGCGATACTTGATATTAGGGTTTTATATACATATTCGCTCTTATCCCCTATAGATAACCAATCAAGAAGTGTTTCTACCTATCCTATATTTAATATAAACCGTTAAATAATACTAAACTCTTTGGTCTTAGAGTTAGAACTAGATTTAAAATGTCTATAATATCCTTATTCTTATCCTCCGGTTTATTTTCCGATTTATCTTTAATATTATCGTCGCCTAAATCTTAAGGTATACTTTTATTATAATAGATATAATAACTCCGTTAGTTTCTACCGGTAATTTCCCCTTTATATCGATTATAGTCCTCGATACCTTAAAGTAGTACTCTAAATAACTCGAGGGTATTACCGATTTCTCTATCTTTAATAATCTCCGGCCGGATAATCTAAGCCCTATAATTAATATAAAAATATATATAGTTATCCGAAACCGACTCGGATATACCGGCCGCTAAAATATTAAAGATTTAATTTAATTAAACGAAATCCTAGATTATATTACGGAAAACTTTAAATGTAAGGGCTTTAGTATTTATACCGAGTTAATATACTAGTTATATATTATATTCTTAGGTAGCGGTACTATTAAGGATATAACCGACTATACTAAATAATTTTAGTAAACGGATATTATAATTATCAATTTTAAGGTATCGTTTAAATTACTTTAAATATATTTAATTTAACTTTACTTTATAAGGCTAGGGGATCTATATATTATATTCTAGATATTATATATATAATCTTATACTTTTTATAGTACTAGTTTATATACCTTTAGGGAGGTAGCCCTAGCTACTATAAATAAAAAAAAACGAAAATTTATATAAGAAACTTTAGTTATAATAGTTATAATTAAAGGTTAACCTCGATAAAGAGGAAATAAACCTATTAAACCTCGTAAGTAATAAGGTCATAGTATATATTTAGTAGTAATAATTGATTAATTAACTAAGTGTTCGTCGCTAACGAATTAGAATAGTGAGTAGCCTTCGGTGTTAAGGAACTAACCTAGTATAGTAAAATCGGTATAATTATATTAGTTATTATTAGATAAATAAAGCTATCGCCCCGATAGTGTAACCGTATTAATATTTAGAGTATAGTAGGGTATTTCCGTTAAAAGGAAGCGCTAGTATAAAGGGAATTCTATTAAACTAAGATTACTATAGTAGATAGCTTCGTTTAAGCCGAATAATTATTTATATTATATTAATAAATTAACTATAAGCCTCCTTATACTCCCTAATAATACTAGGTATATATTATAGTTACTTTATAAATATCTATTTATCGTCTTCGGGCCCATAACCCTTCTAACGAATAAAACATTATATAGTAGCGTTCTTCGCCCTCCTAAATCGACGCTGTCGCTTACGTAATAGCTTTTCTATCTCCTATTTATCCTTATTATTAACGATAATCGGTGGCGGCGCTATAGTGTATATACTATATAAATCCGCGTTAGGTACTATCGCTAGTTCGAGGTAAACCACCGAGACTATATTATAGATAGTTATTATAGGTAGTAGCTTTAGGCGGTATACTAACCTCTAGATTCGTTCGGTAACCTCGAATAAACCTACGAACTATTATCCTATTTTCTTCGAGAGTATACTAGCTATCTAATATCCGTAGTATAAGTATAGGTATATTAATTTACCGACCTTAAAGAATATTAACTTATAATAGACGTTATATTACTCTTTTATACGGATTAAAGTAAACGTAATAACGTCTTAAGCGTTAATATATTTAGGGCGGTAGACGGTGATAGGGAATACTTCGATTTCGGTACTAGGCTATTATTTACGGAAGGCTTCTATAGTAGCGTTCTTACCTATTTTTATTTATATAATAAGTGGTACTCCGCGGAAGGCTCCTATAGGGACGTCGGCCCCTACTATATTACCAGCGCGTTAGCGCGGTTATATCGGTATATTAAGAATATTAAGATCTGAGAGTTCGAGGTTATTAACGCGTAGTAAATTAAGCGGTTCTTTAATCTTAAAGTTATATAGAACCTTAAAGTAATAGGTACTAACCGAGTATTATTATACTTTATAGAGTTATTTAGGCCGGTAGAGAGTTATAGTAATACTATAAACTACTTATCTAAATCGACTATTAGTAGGAAGTATCTTAAAGTAATTTCGACGACTTCGTTCGACTTCTCGGACTACCCGTCCGTCTAGGGGTAATAAATAATAGAATGAAATATATTAACGTTTAGCTTAATCATAATTTACTTCTATAATTATCCGATAAATCGATAATCTCGGTTTAAAATAATAACTAAGGGTAGGCCCTAACTTAATAATAGAAGTCTATTTAGAAGTCGGCCAGCCTATTACGGACCGGTCTATACTATTTCGCCTACGATAAATATTATAATCTTACTAAATTTATATATAACCGATATTACGTAGTCCTCGCCAGTGGAAGCCTTTAGTAGAGCGAGAATAAAATCGATAATTATAGTTTTAAAGGGTTTATAAGGTGAGTAAATTAATTAAAGCGAACTATAAATATCTAGGTATCTACTATAGTTAATAATAAGGGTAGTACCTAAGGTATTTATATAACTTCGTCGATATATTAAATATATAGATACTGTGTACGAGTTTCTTATAAATCTTAATATAACTAGGATATCCTATTTCATTATAAGCCTTCTAGAAGACTTTATATTTTAATATAGTCGGTAAATATAGACGAAGTCTATAATTATATTCGATATCGTCGAAATAAAGTAAATTATCGACGAGCTTATATAGTAACCTTACCGTATTTTTACCGAGGGCGGTATTCTTTACTACCGTAGTTATAATTCTAGTCCAGCGTATTTCTATTTCGTAACTACTACGTACGCGGCCTTTCAAATCGTTATTAATAGCGATAATATTAACTAGGAAAGCCGATAGTATATTAAGGATTAACTCGTCTATTTCCGGGCGGTATAAACGACTAGTAAGGCGTAATAGAGTATCTAGGACGATATTCGCTTTACTAGGCTTATATCTTAGTCTAATTCGAAACCTCTATAGGTATTCGGATATATAGATTAATCTAAGATTCAATTTCTTAATAGAGGTAGTATTTATAAAAGTTTACCGTATTATACTTATAGTAGAAGTATAGTTAGTATAGACGATTATAATACTACTAGTTACTTTAATAAGATATCGAATCTTCTTTATAATCTAAACGATACCGGTTATTTCTAGCTCGGTTAATTAATATCTTATTTTAATAGAAATTAGCTACCTTAATAAGAATAAAATAAATTATAGTAATTTCTACTTCGGTGCTTCCGTAGTATCGTTATCTTTAATATAGTATATATATATACCGAATCCCCACTTCTTACTAGTATCTAGATTAATAAATAACGGTCTTTTTAGATTAGTATAATATAGTATAATAGGACTAGCGAAGAGCTCCTATAAATATTTATAGGCGTTAAACTCCGCCGATATAAATATATCGACGAAAGATCTCTTTATCGTAGATTTACGAGTATTACCCTGTATACTCTTACCCTATAAATTCCGATAGTATTGATTTAATAATATCTTGCGGTCTTATAGAGGCTTAATTATTATTATATAGTACGGAATATACTACTTTAGGTAACCCGTTATTCCGAGGTACTACTCTAGTACTTATAGTATTCGGGGAAACTAAAGATTCCGTATAACTACTAATTTATCCTTAACTATAGTAAGGCTTAAAGCGTCGATATATTAATTTAATAACTAGGCGGAAGGATAGTTAAGGAAGGACTTTTTAATAGAAATAGAAATATTTATATCTAATAGCGCCTAGAATACTAGTATTAAATACTCGATGTATTCTATTAAGGATTTAGAGAAGATAACGATATCATTTATATACGCGCGATAGAATTTTCGGTATAGACGAAATATATAGTCGATTATTCACTAAATATAAATAGGCGAGTTCCGGTAATTTATAACGGGGATATTAAATATCTTTTAGCCTCTATAAGTAGTTATTATTAAATAATATCGATAATACCTTTTAACCTACTATTAGTAGAAGAATATAACGGCGTCGATTATCGAGATATATATAGTATTTATTAAAAGTACTAGGATTTCCGTTTATAAGGGAACTGGATAGGCGTTAAATATAATAATTTTATTTAATACCTTAATATCCACGACTACGCGTCCCTTAGGGCCGGACGGTATATCTTTCTAGACTATAAAGTATAAGAAGGTGAAAGATATTATTATAATAGTTTATTTTATTCTTCTTTACTAGTATAGCTCGTTAAAGGTTTCGTTAATTACCTCTTTATCCTATTTACTTAACGGATATATACGAGCTTGGCCGGCCTTATAGAGTTCTTTCTAATTATTAATAAACGGAATTTCTATCTATTTAAACTCCGGGATATTTACTATATTTCTAGTATCCTTCTATAGGTCTGGAAATAAATCGACGATATCGGTAATTATAAAGGCGGAAGTATCGTCCCCGTAGATCGTAGTATCTATAAGGTACAGAATCTCTAGTTAAGATAAAAATACTACCGAAGGTTTTAGTAAAATTTACTTCGGCGCTATAGAAGCCTCTTTTAATAGTATATTTTAAAAAAGGTTCACCGAAGATAAATTTAATAGAGTGAATATTAAATTATAGGTTAAGAGACTTAGATAAGTAATATTCGATATTATTAAATTAGATATACGGGGAGCTATTATTATATTAAAGACTATTACTATAATAAAACTAGCTTTAAAATAGGATTTAATAGAAAGTTTTAGAACTAAAACTTTAAGCGGTCTTATAACTAAATTAATATAAAAGGAGTTAATTTAGAAGTACCCCGTTACTTTATATTTAATAATTTTTCCTAGTCTAGTATATCGGTTAATAATTACTAGTAGATCGGTATTATTCCAAACTATGATTCTGTCTATATTATAGTTAACGATATACGCGGTTACTATTAGCGTATTAAGCTGAGAAGGTTTAAATAATAAATTATAATCCTAAAGTAGATTCGATTTCATAGATTTGACTTTAATAGTTATATCTAAATATACTAGTACGGTATAACGGAATTTATTAATTATAGTAGTATCTGTTTTAGTACCCTTCGTAATTATAGAAACGGGGATTTAGAGGTTACTATAAAACGTAATAATAATAAAGTCTCTACTAGTATTAATTATAATTTTTTCTAACTTTATAATATCGATACCTATTAGAATCTTAATAGATAAATTATCGATAATATATAGTTCCCTAGTAATTAAGGCGATCTTACCGTCTTTACCGGGAATATATATAGGGATAATAACAAATTCATTAATATTATAATTATTCGATCCTAAACTACGAACTTTTATAGTAGTAGGTATCTTATAGACCTTAACCTATAGGCCGAGTTCTATAAGATTCTTTAGAAACTATCGGTTTATAAAGTTTATAATATATCTAGTATTAAAATAGAATTCGTAGAGCTAGTTATATAATTCTACGGAGACCTTAATAGTAGCGTATCGGTAACTACGAAACGTATAGCCTTAGGTAGCTCTATCGGTAGATATAAATTTAATAACCTTAACCGTAATTTTTAGTAAAGCGAAATTCGGTAAAATAGAGAAAGCGAGTATTTCGAAGTTCGCTAATACGGAAGCTATAGTAGATATTATTATATTTCGGTATTATCGAATATATATATATAGTTTATTATTAGAAGAAAATAACTACTTATATAATCGGTAAACTACTTTAGTAGTTATATCGACTATTTTAATAATATATTATCCGATGAAAAAACTATTAATTATCTCCTCTTAAGGTTCCTCTAAATCGACGGTATTATTAATATATTTACCGGCCTAGGCCGTACCTTAATAGAAAGTATCTTTTTAACTATTATAGTAGTTATTTTAATTTTCGTTATAAAGACTTTCGGTCTGGCGGAAGGTTTCTATAGATTAATCTTCGTTATAACCGACGTCTTTAATAGTTTCCTAGTTTTTAATATAGTAGGCCCTCTAGGTTAAGAAGGGCTTCTTAAAGGGATTCCTATTAAAGTTTCTTTCTACTCCGAAGCCTTAGTTTTAATACCTAGGAGAGAATATCTTCTATCTAGGTAACGAATTTAAATTTCCGTTTATTATTTATAACTACTTTACGGGAGGTTATAAGCGGTTAGAATTCTATTATTATTACTAGTTAATATTATTTTATTAAGGTTAAAAGAAAGAGGACGAAAATAAAAAGAGCCTATATAAGTTACTTTCGTAAAGAGGTATATCGTTATATAAAGGTCTATAACCTCCGCCGAAACCTTCGGTAGGACGATAAGGAAAGAAAGATTAACGAAAGTTTTAATACTAACTATATTACTAAGGCTAGCGCTGTCCGTAATTACTATTATTATTATTATTACTATTATAGTTCGGCGGAACCGATCTATTATATTTATCTAACTTTCTAGATACTAGAGCCTACTACTTATATTTATAATTATCGAGGCTCGTTAGAAAACTATTAATAATAGTATTATTATCGGGCCTTTTAATATTACGTCGTAGTTTAAAGTTAATTCTATTATAGATAATATTAAATTAATTCTATAGTAGTAATATTCCCGTATCCTTAATAGACCTTAAGATCTTCTATATATATTTATATAATTCTCGTCGTAAGTTAGTATCTCTTATATTATAATACTCTTTAAGGATAGGATTAATAATAATATTTAAGGGTTTCTTAAACCTTCTTATTAGAGTTTAATACTCAGCCCTATGAATTAGCCGAACAAGTATAAATAGACTACTCCCTCTATAAATAATAAACTAGTCGTCTCCTCCCATTCTAATAGATTATAAACCCGGGTTTAGCGCACGGCGTTAATATTTAAAGGCGACTCCTTCGTATAGATACGTCTAGTTTATATATCGTATTTAAATACGAGCTACGGGGTCGACGTCCGCTACGTCTAATTCTACCCTAAAGTAATTAATACGCGACTTCGATAACGATCCCTCCTACCTACGATAAGATATCGACTAGTCGCTAGGATAAAGCCGATATAACTAGAACCAAAGGCGAGAGTCTAGGGCCAAGAGTGCTAGGTATAAAGGAGGATTAGCGGGAGTATATAGGCTAGCGTTAGGCGAGGGAAGTCCCTTAGAAAGCCCTATATAATAAGCTATATATTAAGGCTTAGTCGGAAACGGGCTAGAAATAATCTAGAAACGAGCCGAAAGAGTAGAAACGAGGAGGAAACGAAGTAGAAACGAGGTAATTAAATATATATATATCTATAGTACTCTTCCCGATTTCCCTCTACGCTAGAACGATAGAATCAAGCGGAGGTTTACGGGTTTAATAAGACTTAAAAGTAGGATATATATAGATACGATATAGATTTCATAGAGCTATAGGTCTGTAGCTACGGTATAGAAGGTTCCAAAGACTTCGTATTATAGGGGAGTATTAGAGTTTAATACTTAACTCTATGAATTAACCGAACAAGTATAAATAAACTACTCCCTTCATAGATAATGAACTAGTCGTTTCCTTTTATTCCAAAACTTCCTACTAGAAGCTAGGTCTATTCCGTAATATTAGAGTCGGTAGTACCGTATTTTAAAAGTCTTTTCTTAATATCGGAAAGTTCAGCGGTATACTATTCTAGTATAGTACCGCGAAGATAAATCTAGAGATTTTTATATATTATAGTATTTTTAATAATTACTAGGTCCTTAACTCGCTCGATAAAGAGATATATATTATAAAAATGAATTTCTTTATTAATATACTCGAGACTAAACCCTATACTAGTAGATTTACTATTATATATAGGGTCGAAGAATCCGAGGTTAACTATATTCTACTTCGATATAATAGAAGTAATATTATCGCCTTAGGGACTTTATAGGCCCTACGGTCTTAATAGTCTAGGAGGGCCTACTAGAGGTACTATTATAAAGTTTATAATAAAATTATAAAGTTTTATAAGTTATATTTTATTAAAGCCCGCGTTCGCTATAGTCGAGGACTATTATTAATTAGGTCCGAGGGGTCTTTAATAGATTACTTCTTCTATAGAGGTCTATCTAGTGAAATAACCTAATAACGATATATTTAATAATAACGAAGAAAGCGCTTACCTAGAGCTCTACGGGGACGAAGGAGGTATATTCCTAATTAATATAAAAACTTTAAATAGTCGATATATAGTTTAAATATCTATCTAAAACCGTATTATAATTACCCGGAAGGTAGTAATATTATAAATCTAATTACTCGGCTAGTTAGGAGCTTCGGTAGATTTTAATCGGGCTCGTTACTCTCGCGAATTAAAAATCCGGAGGAGTTAAATAGGCCGGAAGTTTCACCTAATTAAATAAGAAATAATATAGTATATAACGTCGTTAATATTCCTTACGAAGGTGTGGCCTAAATGTTAATATATAGCCTAACGCCTTAATATACTCGCTAGATAACTCCCATAGTATAGAACCTTCTAAATAAATAACTTATACCCATTTAGGATTCTAATAAGTTATGAGCCCGGGTTCTACACTTCTAGCGGAAGTTTCAAGCTACTTATTCCGTTCGTGACTACGATAAATTACAGTCGTCAGTATTAGTCGTCGGAAGGATAGAGCGCTTAGTTAATATAATTTCCTCCTACGCCCCACCTCTCACCGAAGATAATTTCACCGACTAGTTAATCGATACACGCGTACACCTACGTAGTAAGAAGCTATAGAAATATACACAGGAGCTATACAACGGTCCGGAGGCCGAGGAAGGCGAGACGGCGACGGCGGGAAAGAAGAGGAAGAAATAACGGTTTAGGAAGCAGGCGAAGCTTACCGGTCGTAGAAAAAGGGAGGGTAGTACAGAGTATCCCACGTGCGGTAAACCGGGCCACGGCGACGACTACTAGAAGCTACATCCTAAGCTAGTACTAGAACGGTATATAAGTAACTCGAAATCAATAAAACTAAACCCGGATAGAGTCCGGGAGATTAAATCGATTTAAAGGAACGTACCGGCCCTATTTAGAGACGAGCTAGAGACTAAAGCTAGAGACGATCTAGATACGAGCCTAAAGGGTAGAGACGAGGAAGAGACGAGGCAGAAAACAAGGCTGAGACGAGGATAGAGCGGTAACTACGGAATAAAAAAGAACGGCTAGCCCTCTCTAGAAACTAGCTAGAGATACAAAGACTAGAAACGATCTTAACGGGCCAGAAGGGCAGAAACTAGGGGGGAAACGAGGCAGAAACGCGGTAGAAACGAGGATATTTGGGCGACGGCAACTGGCTATCTCCGGCGATAGAGAAGAACTACTAGTATTTAGGCTAGAATAGCCCTATTTCTCTACTTCAAGGGGAGCGACTATGTATACGGTAGTAAAGACCAAAGGGGAGTGTTAGTATATAACCTAGCGCTTTAATATACTCGCTAGATAGCTCCCACAATATAGAACCTTTTAAATAAACAACTTACACCCATTCAGGATTCTAATACTAAATTAATAAATCCGTTAAATTAGAATACTATAGTTATAGTCTCCCGGCTAGTAGTATTAAACGCTATAATAAAAGTATAATAAAAGTAGATAGTCGACGATATTAATTTAAATATATTTAACGAAGGCTTCTATAGTATTATACTACGGAAGGCTTCTACTAGGTACTCTTCGGCGTAGTAGAATTCTTATTATTAAAACGAAGAATTATAGATTAATAATTCTTTCTACTAGACTAAAATCTTTTAACGATAGAATAATTAGTTTAAATTCTTTTAAATAAATACTCCTATAGATAAAATAGAAATAATTAAACTCTACGAACGATAATACGGTAGACTAGTACGGAGTACTAGTATAGAAGGTAATATCTTAGGCTAATCTAGAAATAACTAGTATCGAAAGTAACGAAGGTAATGAAATTTAAAGATTTTTTCGTTCGAACCGCGGAGATAAGGTAAGGCTCTAGTATAAATTAAAATAACCTAATTTCTCTACTTCCGGTAAAGGTAGATTTTAACCAATTTTATTAAAGTACCTCTACTATAAAAAGTATAATAAAATAGAATCCTATATAAGCGAATAGGTCTAAATTACAAATATAGTTATAGTAGCGCTTCGGCCGCTACTTTAACTAGCTAGCTAAAGTATTTTACGTATAATATTTCTACTCTAAATATTATTATAGTAGGCTTTAGTATAGTCGAGCTAGTTATTTCGGTAGGAAGGAAGATATAGCGCTTTATCCTAACGAGAGAGTTATATAATAGTATTCTATCCTACCGAAACGGACTAGTAGAAGAGATAGGGTGCGGATAAAAAGACGCTATCGAATAGGTCTAGTTCGACTACTAGTACTACTATATAACTAATGGATCGAGACGTCTATCTAGTAGAATATAGTATTTAATAGGACGTTAATAACGTTATTACTAATTAATAAAGTTATAGTATATATTTAATAGTAATAATTAATTAATTAACTAAGTGTTCGTCGCTAACGAACTAGAATAGTAAGTAGCCTTCGGTGCTAAGGAACTAACCTAGTATAACAAGATCGGTATAACCGTATTAATAAGATATATAGTTTTTATAAGGAATTAGGGAAGAAGTATTAATACCTTAAAATTAAATACTAGCGCCTATATCCGGAATAAGAGCCCGATAAATTTAAGATAGAAATTAAAAAAGCGGTTTCCCTAGTTAATAAAAAGCGAAAGTTATTTAAAATAGAGGAGGATAACTTTATTTACTTTATAAATAATCTAACCTATTTAGAAAAACCGCCCGACGATTATTTTATTCGGGGTATATTAATACTAATAGCGATTATCTTAGAGGTAGATATCTTTTATTTATATATTATTAATAACGGATATACCCGAAGCTCGGCTATGAATTAATATAATTTTATCGGTAGTATACGGCCTTATTCCGGCTTATAAGTTAAAGGAATTAGAGGCTATATATCTACCCTATATAATATTGAAACTATTAAATTTTAATATAATATTAATAACGCTAAGTATACTCTTTTAATATCGGGTATATTAAGATATATATATTTAATATAAGAGTAAATTTATTATTTATAAGGTAACCTACTTTTTAGATATAATCGCGAAATTTAACCTCTTTAAATTAGGGGGTTAAATATTTATCTAAGGCGCTATTTTTATAGCCTACTATATATATAGGTTATTTGTCTTAGATTTATAATAACCGCTAGTAGCTCTAAATACTTATAGTATTCTTTATATCTTTACGAAATAGTACTAGTATGCCCGTATAGGTTATATAGGGTAATAAAATATTATTAAATTACCTTTAATCGCCTTAGGGGTCGATTTTATTTATAAGTTTAATATTAATTATACCTACGAGAGCTATATAATAGGTCGCTAGTAGAAGAAAATTAAAGGAGAAAAGAGATATAATCTATATTTTATAGAGGTAATAACGAAGGATCTTTAATTACCCGATATATATTACCCGTCCGGGAGGCCCTAAGGGATTTAATATATATATATTGACTTTAATATATCTAAAAAATTTATACCGAGTTACGGTCTTAATCTTTTTCTTTTTTTTATAGATTTACTATCCTACTAGCTAGGTCTAATAAATATATAAATAGAATAAAAGAATAAAGCTTCTAGGTAGGTATTATAATAAATTTATAATAACCCTAAATTAAAAATCTTTACCGAGAAATTAAATAAATTAAATCGCGATCTTTTAATAAAATTAAAGAAGGCTCCCTATTTTAACGAAGATTATAATTTTTTAGAGATATTTTATTTTGTATTTTTAACCTCGCTTTTTAGTTAAATTAATAAAATTATAATAGATAAAATTCCCGCGGTAAAAAAAAGGGGTAATAAAATTAAGATAAAAGAATAAATACTCTAATAAAAGATAGGATAAGGTAGGATTATAATAAACGAGATATATATTAAGAATAACGAGATTATAGGGACGATTATTAAGATTCGGAAGATTAATAATATAATACCGGGTTAGAAACCTCGAAAGATCCTAGTTAACGGGACTCCGTTTAAATTATTACCGAGGATAATAATAAGTTAAATAAGTATATTTATACGGCCTATAGGTCTACGAGATAAGTAAATAGAGTCTAAAGCTAAAGTAGAAGGGAACGGAGGGAAGGATAAATAGTATTTTAAAATAATTATAACTATCGGCTATTAACTAGTAAAAAGAGGAAATAAGTTATCGATAAGCTAGAGTTTTTAACCGACGAGGTTTCTTTAACGGTTAATAGGCGCCGCTAGTAGCCCTACTAGGAGAGTATTCGCGGAACTCCCTTATTAGTAAAGTAGTTTTACTAGAGTAGATATATAAATTAATTAATTAATCAATCAAGTATATTTATAAATAATAAATGAATTACGTTACTCTTTAAAAAAAATTACCCTCGCTTAAATAGGGCGCGTAAACGCCTAAAATATTATATAAAAGATAAATTTATTAAGATTAGTAAAAGGTATAAAAGCTTTATCCGGAGTATATATAATAATAACGATATTAAGAACGAGTACAAGTAGTATAAGAAAACTATAACTATTATTATTCGAATATTTTAGGTATAATATACGCTAGAGTTTATTTTTTCTAGGGAACTATTAATTAAGCTTAAATTTAATTATTATTTCGACTACTTTTTAAATTATTTATAACGGTATTAACTATTACTAGATTATTATTTCGAGGAGATAAATTAAAAAGTTCGGTAAATCTATTATAATACTTTACTCGCCTTTAAGAGTTATAAAAAAAATATTATACTAAAGATTATAGTATATTTATAACTCGCGGTTATATATTATATTAGAATTTTATTATTATTCCTTAAACTAGTTCTTTATAAAGATATAAAGGACCTTAATTTAACGGGTAATAGATTAAAGAATAATAATTAATTTAAGTCAAAGAAAAAGAAACTTTATAAATTAAAATAAAGAGATTTACCCTTTAAAAAAATATTAATTAAATCGCCGGAGTAAATAATTATACTAAAATATAAATACTAGATATTCTTAGAAATAAAATATAAGGGGTCGATATCAAGATAATTATTATAATTATATTCTTTATCTCGGCTTTTATTATTTATTAGGTAAATATTTCTAATAGAATTTTATATTATAATATAGGCCTTATCCTACGCTAGGAATATTATATTAATAATTATATAAATTATCCGTTTAATATAAAAGAGGCCTATCGCTTTAATTTACGGAGGTATATTTAAATTAAAATAAACTAAAATCGTTAAACTTTTTTAAAAGAGTAAAGACGGTAAAGAAAATACGACCTCGGATCCTATACTTTAATTTCTAGTAAAATCTACCGTACTCTTAAATATAAAGTAGATATTTACGGTCTTTAAATATATCGTTATCTTTAACTCTAAATAACTAGTAGACGTTAAGGACTAGGTAATATACCGTATTAATTAAATTAGTTAAAATCGCGCGATATATATTATTAAGTTATAGATATAATTTCTAATATAGATATAGTTGATTGATTAATTAATTAATTTATATACCTACTCTAATAAAACTACTTTATTAATAAGGGAGTTCCGTGAATACTTTTTTAATAAGGTTACTAGCGGCGCCTACTAACCGTTAAAGAAACCTCGTCGGTTAAAAACTTTAATTTATCGATAATTTATTTCCTCTTTTTACTAGTTAATAGCCGATGATTATAATTATTCTAAAATATTATTTATCCTTCCCTCCGTTTCCCTTTTATTTTAGTTTCTTTAATTTTATTTATTTATTTTATAGGCCTATAGGCCGCTTTATTATAAACTTATTAAATAATTAATACCTATAATTATCCGGCCGGCGGTTTCTTCTTTTTCTTCCTCTTTTTTATAGGTTTAGGTATATCGCTAGGTCTTAACGGTAATTTAAATTATACTAGTTATTCTTTAGTAAAAGAGAATTAACCGAGTTATCCCGTTTTTATTATTTACCGCGCGGTTATATATATATTTTAAACCTATAATAATATTTTCCTAAAGTTATATATATTTATTTATTCTACTAGTTCCGTTTTATCCCTAGCTAGTTTCGGGTAAAATAATAATATATACTTTATATTTTATTTCCTTTATTTATACGGGTAGCTAGCGCTACGGATTATAAATATCTTTATTCGGTATAAGAACTTATTTAATCCGATTCTATTATATTTTAATTATATTATTATAAAGTTTTTAACCTTCTTTAATTAATTATAATAATCGAATTAGTCCCCGAATAAATCTCCCTTTTAAGCCGGGTTAATAGTTTATATAAAAATTATCGTTTTATAACTCTTTTATTTATTTAGTTATTATTAACGGGCCTAATTTTTGACTCTTTAATCGATAATTTTAATATCTTAATATTCTTTAATATCTTCGATTAGATTTATCTAGTCTTTTCTCCTCCTTATAATTATAATTATTTTATATTATTCTTTAAATCTTAAGGCGCGAAGCGCCTAGGATTTCTTTTCCGTCGTTAATATTAAAGATATTTACCGTTACCTACCTTCTCTACGCTAAAGTTTATTCTAGATCCGTATATTTCTTATAGTCGTAACTAAATAGGTCCCTCGATTTATTTAATATCGTATTATTAGGCGGTTTAATTAGAGGTCGATTAATATAATTATTAATTTAGCTTCGAGTACTAGAATTAAAATAATTTTAAATACTCTTAAAATCGTCTTAAAATAATTATTCTAGATAATTATTAATTTCTTCGTATATCTCTTTATAGCCTCCGTTATTCCCTTTAATTAATATTATATTAAAACCGTAAATATTAATATTAATTTAACTACTATATTATATATCGTTTTATACTTCGCGAAGGTAGCGCCCTATATCGAACTAGTTAAGTATTTTATAACGCGGCTTTAATTAATCGCCTTAGTCTTAATCTAGGCTAAATATAATCCCTATTTTAACTTTAAGTCGACGTATAATTTTAAGACCCGGATATTCGTTTTAAGTTCGATAACTACGTTCTTAAAATTTATCGCTATCTTTATATTAGACTTCTTCGGCGTTCGAGATATATAGACTAGCTCGTACTTCTAGGGGGTAAACGATATACTATAAATAATTATTTATTTTAGATAGATATCGTAGGCCCGTCCTAAATTCGTATAGTTCTTTTTTATACTCTCGTTATAAACGAGTAAGTAGACGTTATTTATAAATCTTCTAACCTATATTAATAAGTTTATTTTAATATACTCCTCGATTAATAGTATATTAAAGAATAGAAAGAGTACCGGTAAAATAGGTAATTTTTATAAAATACCCGTTATTACCTCCTCTACTACGCTCGTTCTTCCTTTAAATATTACGGATATAATTTTATCCGATAGAAAGTTTATTATTTAATTAATAATTAGGCTCGGGACGCCTTTTATTCGTAAATTATATAATAACCTTTAATATAAAACGTTATCGAATACTCCCGTTATATTTAATAATAATAGGTTTATTATCTTTCCCCTCCCGTTTCTATTATAGTTTTATATAATATATATTATATCTATAAAGGTCTCTAGCGCGGTTTTTATTAAATATTTTCGTCTAACCCTTATTTACTATAGTAATAATAGTTCGTACTCCTCCGCTATATTATTTAATTTTCTAGAGATAACTATTTCTAGCGCTTCATTAAATATATCGAGGAGTATAATAAACTTATATAATTTTAGCTCTAAATAATCGCCTTTTTTCAATTTCTTAAAGATTATTATATTAATCTTTTTAAAGTACCTCGGGTAGTATCCCTATTTAAGATAAACCTAGAATAAATAAATAATAACGTTTATTACTTCCGTTTTTATTATAATTTTTAGGAATCGGTTCGGGATTCTAGTTATTTTTAATACTTTATCGGCCATTAGGTATTATATTATTTTATATACTTTTATCTTAATTATTTCCTAGTTTATTCTAATAGGCTCCGGGTACTTTATTCCGTCGATATTATTTAAGTCTACCGTCGATAGAGGGGGAAAAGTACCCTTTATAAGATTTTTATTTTACTTTTAAAATCTCTAGCTTTTCTTTTTTTATTATTTTTAATAATTAAGAATTAAAGAAGCTTCTTAAAATAATTATTTTTCTCTTTTTTTTATTTTACGAGTTTTTATACTCCCGTCGGCTTTAATAAGACTTTATATATACTCTCCTATTAAAAAAATATCTTTATTCTTCGAATTATATATATTCTCTTATTATTTATTATATCTAGGGCCTCCCCCGTCTAGGTATTTTAATTATATTTATACTCCTTTATATATTCCTTTACCTTTAACGTAATTTTAATATAATAAGAATTTTAATAAAATTTAACTCTTTAATATAAGCGGGCCTATAAGACTATAAACTTAATAATTTTTTAAAAATCTTTTATTATTTTACCTAGGTATTAATCGATATCTTTTTTATTTTCGAGTTTTAATTTCTTTAGCGCCTAGTAGAAGGATTTTATACCCTCTCGTATTTCCTTTCGGGTAGCGTTATCCTTAATCTTCTTTTAAATATAACGAATATATAATATTACTCCTTCCTACGCCTACTCGAATTCCGTTATTATTAATTTATAATCGGAGTTATAATATAGGTCTTCGCGGATTATAAAATTATTTATAACCTAGTATACTCCTCTCGTAAAAAACGATAAATCGATTATATTTTCGTATCCTCGGGCTTTTTATATAATAGATATTTCTAATAACCCTAATTTTATTTCCCTCGACTTTATTATTCCTAAGAGATAGTCGGTTATAATATAATATATATATCGCCTAGTATTATTCTAGTTAGGGTAATAAAGGTTAAAATTCTTTAAAAGAATATATTTATCTTCCTCCACTAATACTTCTTTTAATAATAATAATATTAACGGATTATCGGTTAAGATATATTATATTAATAATAAGTTATATATATTATAAATTCATACCTCTTTATAATAAGGGATTCCTCGACTAGTAATCTCTTCCTCCCCGGTCTTATCCGACCGGGATTCCTTTTTATTTCCTCGCTTTATTAATATAATCCTTATAGAGTAAAGGTCGCCTTTATAGTAAATTAACTCCTAATTATTTATATTAATTCTTTTATTTATATAAAAGTATATACGGGTCTTTAGGCCTCCCTTATATACTAAATAAAAATAATTAATATTATCGTTATATAGCGCTTAGGTAGTAGGGTTCTAACTAGGCTCCTAAATAACTATAATATCGATATCTTTAATTTACTCGTTTTAAAGTAACCTTATTATTAGTTTTAATTCCTTTTTAATATTATATTATATAATTTTAAATTAAGTACTATAATTCATTATATATTAATATTATATCCGTAAATTCCTCGTTTATTTCTTAGTTATTTAGTGGTATTAATTCTAGCCGGTTTTCGTCTAGTTAATTAAATATTATTACTAGGAGGTTATTTAGGACTTAGAGGATTATTTACCTAGGTATTATTATAATTTATTATTCTACCTCGGCCTCCCTACCTTCCTAGATATAATAATAATATCTTAAACTTTATTAATTATATTTATTATTATTTTCCTCTTTTTTATACCTCTAGCCGGTATTAACGTAAATCTATTATTAATTAATTATACCTAGGAGCTTAAGGTTATTATCCTCGATAATATCGCGAATTACCTAGGTTTAATCTCTAATCTTTATTAGATTCGGTATATCTTTTTTTACCTAATTAAGTACGCTTTACTCTAGAATTTATAACGTTTAAAATAAACTATATAATACTTTTCCTTCGGGCTTTTAGTACTATATTTATATAATTAATAAAATTCTATATATATCCCGTATTTAAACTAGTTCTTATAAACTAGGGTTATATAATCGTATCTTTAATAATTAAAATATTATCTTAAGTTACCTATCCTCTCCTACCTCTCGTATAATAATAGTTATTCGCTTTTTAAGAACCCGTCCGTTACTAGTTTATTTATTATATCTAGGTCCGGGATCTTAAGAAGGAGTATTAAATATTTCTTTTTATAATCGTATTCGTCTAGCTTAAAGACGAACCCTAATTATTTTATATTTATAATATCTAATCCCGGGTATAGTTTATAATTTTTTTTTTAATATCTTTATTACCGCTTTTTAATTATTTATATCGACGGCCTCTTTCTTTATACTATATATTACTATTATATAGGTTTATTTTAATACTCTCGCCGAGGAGTTAATACTTTTTATTTATTTAATTATTTTCTTTAGCTTTTACCTTACCGTTATTATTATATAATAAAAAACGAAATCCTCTTTTATTATTTATTTTACTCCGACGATCGACTCCGTTACCGAGTAGACTCCGTTCCGGAATATTTTAATTAATTAAAAATTAATTACCCTCCCTAAATTATCCCTTAGCCTTAATATTATTTATCCTAATTATTAATTACTTCGCTTTCGCGTTAATCGCTATTACCGGGGGAAGGGGGTTCGTTTTAATTATATATCTCGATAAGATAAATATATATCTACGGGTAATATTAGCCTAGCTTTATATTAATAATATAAATTTACTCCTCGCTTTAAATTTTTAAACTTTTTATTTTAATAAGTTTATTTAGGCCTCCTAAAACCTACGCTCTTCTATTAATTCTTATATATAACTAAGAATTATTCTTAGCGCGATCTACGTTAATTATAGCCCGCGGTATATTATTTATTATACCTTCTTATATTCTATATCTTTTATAATCTTTATTATAATTATTATTAATTTTTTAAAAACTTTTATACCCCCTTTATACCCTCTTATTTAATTATTAATTTTATTTTCTTATTATAATATCTTCGTTATATTAGAACGCGCTAATAACTCGTATTTACTCTTTACTTTAATACTTTAAATCTTATCTCTACTACCTTTATTCTTTTTTATCTTAACTGATTTCGTAACCCTAAAACTTTAGGGTAGTGAAATCCTATTGGCCCAGCTTTCGTCTGATCTTTTCAAATTTCGAGTTTTTTTTTTTCAATTTTAATATTCAAAATTTTCGTCTTCTTTTTCAAAAACTAGTTATATATTAAAATAAACTCGGCCGTTTTAATATAACGTAGTATCGACTAGATATAAATACGCGGTAATTTACTATTACGAGTATCTAATATATTATATTATTCTATTTATAGGCGTTAAATAATTATTATAGTCCGGGTTTTAAATTATTTAATTATCGTATTAAACTAGATATTTAATATAGTTAATTTTAAAAGACCCTTCTTAAGGTTAGTAAATTTAATCGAGTATTATAGAAGAACTTCGTTATAAGAATAAATAAATAGGGCTTTACGAACCCTATCGTCGTCTTTAATATTAACTATATCTTATAGTTTATTAATAAAGGCGTAGATATTACGGTAGAATAAATAATATTATAAATTAGTAATAGGGCCCTCTCTTTCGAAGTATAGATCGAAGAACCCGATATTATCTACCTTAAATTAAATATTTTTACTTCCGTTATTTGTTTTATCTAGATTATTATAATTTATTAAGTTTAATAAACTAGCTGGGTTTTGAGCTAGCGGATTCTCCCGGATATATTATATTATATTAATAACGATAGTAGACTATATAGTTATTTATATAATAGGGTTTATTATATTAAATTTATTCTAAAGTCCGAAAGACTAGGTATAAATAACTTCCTCTATTAATATAGTTTTTATTATAAGTCCGGTATTATCCGTAGATAACGAATTACTTAATAAAGTATAAGGAGTTACTTCTATAGAAGGCGGGTTTTATAATCTTTATTAAATTTACGTACCTTATTAGAATATTTTCAGCGAAGCGCGGAGGTTAGATTTATTATAGGCCTAGTTCGAAGGTTAGCGAGGTAATTCGATAAAATTAAATCTAACTCTAGTACGGTCGTCCCTTATTAAGTTAATACCGCGAGGTATTTATACCGGCCTAAAGTTACTTTAAGTAATCTAACTAACTAGTTAATATATATTATAATTAATTAGGTTCGTATAGGTATAGTTACTATTAAGTAATTCGAATAATAAAAAAGTAAATACGACGGTATCTTTCCTCAAGGGGTTTAGTAACGAAGCTAGTTTACTAATTATTAATAAACTACTTAAGTAACTTATAATAACATCGAATATAATATTATAAAAGTTTTTAGTAAAGGCCTAATAATTTAATAAAGAAGTAATATAGCGGAAGTATTAATATAATTATAGTAGGCTTTAATAAAGAAATACTATAGTAAATTAATATTAAAGAATAGTATTAATACACTAGTAAAATAAAGAATAATATTTTATAAAGTCTTTAATAACGTTATCGTTACTACTATTATTATAGTAGTTATTATAGTAAGGTAGAAAGATAGTTATATTAATTATACTAGGAAGAAATAAGTATCTAAGGCCTATTAAGACTAGTAAGCGCTAACCCATAATATGAATATAGAATTATCAATTAAGTAATTTATTTATATATAATATAATCGTGCGGGTATTGAGTTGAATCCTAGTACAAGTTACTTTAATATTAATATTACTCCGTCTATAGCGAAATTTTTTGAACTCTTTAATAATTATCTTTTTATTTATATACTATTTTTGAATTATAGCCAAATCCTATACTATAAAAAAGATACGCGTTTAAAAATTTCTTATAATTATTCTCTTTAGAATTAGATTTAATATTAACTCGTTAGTTATTTAATTTTACTTCCTATATATATAGTTCTAAAAGTAATTTAATAGAGTTAAATTTAAATAAAACTATTATTTCGCGTTTACAATAAAAGAAGAAAATCTTATATATTAATATTTATAATATATCAATTCTTTATATATATTCTACTAGTACGCGATATTTTTAAAATTATAAAAATTAAAATTTACGCGAGCGCCTATACCTAACTATATATATAGGAAATTACTAATTTACGCGCTTTTTAAAATATAATCCTTAATATAAACTACGCCGATAAAATATTTTAATAATATAACGAAAGAATTTTTATAAAATAGAAGAGATTTTAAATTAATTTAGATATTTTCGCGATATATATTTATAAACCGAGGTAGATTTGAATAATATTTATAATTTTAATAGAATTAAATTCCGTATTAATATTAGTAAAGTTAATGAGTTATAATAAAAAAGTAGAATAAATCTTTATATTAAATAAAAATAGATAGTTATAGATATATTACGTTAATAGAGTATATAAACGCGAATAACTTTATATTTCTATTTATATTAATTCTAATCGAGAAGTTATTTAATTTATTAATTTTAAAAGAATTTAAATCCTAATTATTATAGTTATTTAGTAAAGTAGTAGACGATATTATATATAACTAGTATATCTACTACTATAAATACGTAGGCTTTATATTTAGGAATAATATCTCTTTTACTACTTATATTATCAAATACTACTATATTATAATATAGTACTTTAGTAACGACTTAATTCGATATTAATTAATTATCGAATAATCTACTAGGAGTTTCTTTATTAAGACTTCTATTATTTACTAATGTCTTCGTTAGTTAATTAGACTAAAGTAGAATATTACTCTTTCTAATATTTTATACGAGTATAATTATCTTTAGACCGAAGTTTTCCGTAGGACGGGAATTAATTAAAATAAGAAATATCTATATTATCTCTATATATCCTAGTCTTTAAAGTCTTTAATAATATTTTACTTTTAGTCCCTTTATATATAAATACCCCGCTTTTACTCATCGAAGTAAAATTTCTTAATAAAAATATAATATCTATTATCTTATTAGTCTAGTAAAGTATTATTCGGTTAAATAAAATATTCACCGAAGTATTTTACTAGTATTTAAAGTCCTACTAGTATCTTTATTAAAGAATTAATATTATCGGTTCTTTAAATCTTTAATAAATTAACTTCGGATCTTCTTTATCTAATTAACGAATATTTTCTATTTATATTCTAGATCTCTAACTTCGTTAATACTACTAATCGAGTATATATCGACGAACTTCCGGAATTTATATATTATCTAATCGATTATATTATTAAATATTATCGTCGTTTAGTCTCTAGTTGTCACGGGGTAGGATTTTAGTATAAATATTACTATTAATATTTATTAAAACCGCGGGGTGAGCTCTACTACTAGCTTTATTAAATCTAGAGTAATACTAGATTCTAGTATATTAAGGCCAAATCCTTTATAGAATAATTAATATCTTTTATATTATATATTATTATATTAACCCTATATTACTAATAGAGCTTTAGCTCCTAGATTAATTAATTAAATTATTTTAATAAAACTTCTTATTTATTTCTATTAATAATCTACTAATTTACTAATCTTTAAAAGAGTTATTAATATCTTTATAATTTAAATATAAAACTTCCGAGAAGGCCTAGTATAGAGTAGGCTCTAAGCGCTATAAATATATATAAACCGGTTAAGCTAGGTTGAGCGGGGTAATACTATATCTTAACTCTCGAGCGTTATTAATACCCGTAAATACTTCTAAAAATCCAACGCGCTCCTAAGAATATTTCTGGCTCGTGAGAATATTTAAATTTAAAATACGCTATTAATAAAGTCTTTATATATAGCCCTACTTATGGCCCTAGCCCTATTCTATTCATGACTATAATGTATTTTATCTATGATTATAGCTCTATTTCATTCATAGCTAAAGCCCCGTTTTATTATTAAATATAGGTAGGTAGAAAATACTTCTTAATTAATTATCTATAGAGGATAAGAGCGAATACACGTACAAGACCCTAATACCAAGTATTGTTAAGTATCTACTTACTAAATAGTCCTGTACTCCTATATTCCAATATTTATAACTAGGAGATTATAATTTTAATAATTAAATTTTATAATTAAACTAGCTCTATAAATTTAACCCCGGATACCGAAGACTCCGGGCTAATAAAAACTAAATAAACCGATATATAAATAGAGTTATTCCCTATAAACTCGCTAATAATTTTATATTTATTATAATTCTAGAGGTATTACCCCGCTAATAGCGATAAAAAGTCAAGATTCGAATAACCTAGAATTATTCGATAAAGGCGGATAAATACTTTAATAATTTTTAATTATTTCTTAATTGTCTTTTTACTAGCCTTCCTAATTATAGCCTCCTATTTTCAATTAATATATACTATAATATCTATATAAATTACTTTAGGATCTAATAGAGTATTTCCTAGATAATTTACCCTATAATCTTCGCGCGAATTACGCTACCCTTGATTTTCTACTCCTATACGACGATATCGGCTTTAAGGTAGATCGTAAATAAATCGAAAATAAATTTAATAATATTATAATATTTATAAATAATTAATTTTTTTACCCTTCCTCGACTTTCATTAGTAAATCTCAAAAGTAAATATTAGTATACTCTAAGCGTTATCAGCCCTATTAGAAAGCCGTTTACGGGTTTATATTAAAACTCCATATTAAATACCGAGCCGAGGTTTAGTAGGATTAGTAAGTCGGGGGCCCGGGTAGGGTCCTATTAATAAATAGTACTTACTATTAGTAGGTTCAGTAACTCGATAAACCGTTAATAATTTAAATAACGGACGAAAGCCCCCATTATATACTTAATAGTATATATCGGTAAATCTCAAAAGTAAATATTAGTATACTCCAAGCGTTATCAGCCCTATTAGAAAGCCGTCTACGGGTTTACACTAAAACTCTATATTAAATACCGACCCGAGGTTTAGTAGGATTAGTAAGTCGGGGGTCCAAGTAGGGTCCTATTAATAAATAGTATTTACTATTAATAAGTTCAGTAACTCTAGTTTATCGTATATATATATTAGTAACTTTCGTAATATAGGTTTATTATTCTTTATAAACTTTATTAATTACTTAAATTACTAGTCGTTACGTCCTTAAATATTTCACGAGTATTTAATATTATTTAGGTTTTATAACTCCTTTAGGTCTTTCTTAACCCTAAATTTATTTAATTCGGACGACTTTAATAGTTTACCTATATACGTAGTATCGTCCGAGTCGGATAATTTTAGAGTATAAAAGAATTCTTATAACCCGGCGGATTCCTAGTAGATATATATACTCGCGTTTATATAAATAAGTAGTTTAGATCTCTTCTTTAAATATTACTATATAATAGATATAGATTTATTTATTATTATTTATATTAATTATTTAGTCGTTACCTAGGACCCTCCCTATATATAGTACTAACGGATAAATATATTATTTACTCGTTTTTTAACTACCTTTATTTTATCTTTTTATACTTCGCTTTATCGTTTATAATTTAATTATTTTTATCTTATAACTATTCCTTATTTTATAGCCCCGCGATAAGGTAGATCTAGCCTAGGAGGGTATAAAGACTTTATAATTATTATACCTTAATCTCGAAATTATTCTTATCGCCGTTAATACTAGTAATTTTCGTATTAAATATATCCTCTTCCTCTTCCCTCGATTAGTATTCCTTAACGACCGGGCTATTAAGTATATCTTCGGCCTATATATTTAAGGTTAACCGGTAATATTTATAAATTATCTTCTTTATATATACCGAAGTTATATCGCTCGTTATTTACCCTTATTCTTAGGTTATACTATTATCTTTATTAATTAAATTAGTAGTATCCCCGTCGTATAGCGAGTTAGTAGTATTATCGTCGAGTAACGAATTAATAGTATTTTTTATTTATATTTCCGTAATTACCTTTACGAAGTCCGGTTTACCTTTTAGGTCCTCTAGGGATTCTTTAAATAAATAAATTACCGGCTATCGATAATCCTTACTATATATATTTTTATTATAAATATTTATTATACGACCGTATAATATCTCCGTAATAATACGTACCTTCGTTTCTCTTTACTCGTACTACGCTCTCGTAACCTATTCGAATATAACTCGAAGATCTATTAGTATAAATATTAATATTTATATCTTAAAAGGCTGTCTTACCTTTAACTTTATTACTATTTTATCTTTTAATAATATAATATCTTATTTCGTATTCTTTAAACCTATAATAAAGCGCCGTTACTATAAGAATAACTATATTAGTAGGTAATGAGTTCTATATATTTTCGTAATACCGCCCGAGTCTAATACCGCTTATCTTATTATAAAAGAATATACGATATATCGTTACTACGATAAGCGGCGCTAGGAAGCGACCCTTATACTAGACCCGTAAATAATAGATTTTTATTCGGATATAAAAGGTAATAATATTTATATTACTTTATAAATCCGGAAGGGTAAACCGTAGGTCGAATATATAGTCCGAGGTATTATTCTTAGTCTACTTTATCGTTAGGCCTAGGTATTCTATTATTATCTAAACCTAACTTCGTATCTTCTTTATTATTTAATTTCTAAAGTCGGTTAAGTTATCTAGGAGTTACGTTATCGTTAGTTATTATTTAATATATAACGGGTAGTATATAAAAATAGAGATTATAACCTTCCGTATTTCTTTAAAAGTAGGGATATCGCCTAAGTTATATAACCGGCCTAGAACCTACGGCCTTTATATACGTCGAAGTAAAACTTTCTATTCCTTCTACGTTTTAATTATAAAATTATTTACTCCTATATAATAATATTCTAGCTACGACGTTAAGTTATTAACGTCGTTACTATTTATAATCTTTAAAAGAAATATAGGCGTAGTAGTATTTATAATATACTAATAAGTTTTAGAGCTTTCGTATTTTACTTTATAACGACGGCGTTTCTTACCCTAAAGGGTCGAAATTAAAGCCTACGTAGTACTTTTATCGCTTTTATCTTTATATTTAATATCGGATATAATTATAAATATAGGATATAAAGGGGGCGGACGTCTAGGTATAATATATTTAAATTTTAAAATACGGCGACTAAAAGAGGACGATAGTATTTATTTTATTTTACCCTATTATTACCGCCTATATTACGGACGCGGTTCGTTATTTCTTTACCGCCGTTACTCGCCTTATATAACTTATAGAGATTAATTATTATCGGATTAATTATTTAAAAGAAACTTACCGATAATATATCTCCTTTCTTAAGGTTTAGCCCCTTCGTTAATTTTTATTTATATTTAGTTATAGACCTAATCTCGGTAGTTATTTTTTATTCGGATATTTATACCGGTCGCCTTTTAATTTAGAAAGAGTAATCTTTATCTAGCGATACCTAATTACTTCGTTATTATACTATTAGGTATATTAATTATATTTAAATATAATACGTCTTTACCGTACCGTTTACCGAATTTAAGGGATATCTTTTTATATCGAAGCCCTTTTAGGGGGCTCCTTTTATAGTCGGAACTTATTCTCCGTATATTAATATACCCGATATATATTCGATAAAGGTCGACGATTTACGCCTTTCTTCTAAAGTTACGACTAGTTATTAAGATCGTAAATATTTAGTAATAATAACCGAGATTACTCCTACTAAATATAATATTAACTCCTATTTATAAAAGAGAGTTAATATAATTTATAGTTATAGTATAACTTTTATTTCGAAAACCTATTTATTTCGTTTCCTATATAAAAGTTATTAGCCGTATATATTTCGTATAATTAAGAAAATATACTTTAATAACGATTATAAATAAACGGTCCTTTTTAGAGTTAAGGTTATCGGGAGAAGAATACTCGTCGACGTCGGTATTAATTATTATTTTAGAAAGGACTACCTAGTCGTTTACGGATATATCGACGATATTTTTAAAATCGTAGTTACTCTTCTTCACGCGTTTTCTTTACCCTTTTATACTACCTCCTTCGTCGTTATTATTTTATATACTTTCGTTATAATCTCCTTAAAGAGACTTAATATATTATTATATTAATAATCGTTTTATCTAGTTATATATTTAGATATATTTTTTATTTCTTCGCCTCCTTCGTAGTTTACCCCTTCGCCGTAATAACTTTCGTAATAGTTTTCGATTTTTAATCTTTCGTTATTATTAAGATTTACCCGTTATTTATTTATTATATCGAATCGACTTTATTAGAAATCTATAGCGTGAAGCTATTATTTAATAATAATATATGAAAATTAATAAGGGGATTATTTAGAATCCGGGATAAAAAGAGGGCGAAAATTTTAAAGAGAGGTAACTTTTCTTTAGCGCGTCGTTATCGTATTATTTTAATTATCTTTATTAGTTTAATTTAGAGATCTTTAACCGAGTTAAATAAAGATTTACCGAGTCGGTTAAGATTTTATTAGTACTAGACTCGAAATCTTATTTAAATTAAATTATTATATTTTTAATTCCTCCTACCTCTCCTTTATACCGTAAAATAATTTATTTACGATATAGTATTTTTAAATTATCCTCGTCTGCGTCTCCCTAATTATTAAAGTTTTTTTTTTTTTATTACCTCGACGAATATACGCTAGGCCTATTAAGGGGATCGATTTAAGTTATATTTTAAATACTATTTATTAAAGCGAATATCGACGATTATATCCGGTAGCGGACCCTTTATATACGGTATAGTATATTAATAATATATATTATACCGCCGGCTTTCGAGTTATATCGATAGGACGTAGAGCTACGCTATTAAACCCGGCGATTAAATTATATCTTCGTATTATTCGATAATAGTTAGAATCTTTATTCTATCTACGATTATTTATATAAAGAGAACCTTTACTGGCGAATATATTACGAATTAATAAAATACTACCCTATACGGCGCCGGGAGCGTTTTAATAATTTAAAGGAGAGGAATCTAGGCTAGAGTAAACGGCGCGAGGTATTAACTAGATCCGATCCTTATAGTTTATTAATATAGATATAATAATAGGTAGGGGTAATATCGGGGTAATTATTATAATAAATCTAGAAACCAGAATATAATAATATTAGATATATATAAGAGTAAATAGTTTAAGGAAACCTTTCTTTAATTATACCTATTATTTCTTTTTTATTCCTTCTAACTTCAGATATAGTTATATTACTAGAAAAATAAGTTAATATATATAAAAGCGTTTAAAAAGGATTTATATTTAGATAATAAGGTACTTAACGTCCTATACTTTTAATAAAGTATAATATAATATAAATAGGGTAGAAGCTGAAGAGAATAAAATATTTATAATTTAATATTAACCGAATAGTACGTTTCCCTTTCAGGTTTTACTCGGACCATTTTTTTATTTAATATAATATCCGAGTCGGATACTATATATACTATAAAACTTATAAATAAATTATATTTATTATATTACGACGCCTTCTACCGAGAGTTATTTACTAGCGAAGACGAGGTTATAGAGGATATAATTATTTATTCCTCTACCGACCTCTATATCGTTAATAATTACGATATTATATACCGCCTATATTTAGAAGAATTAACGTTTAGTATACTCGGTTAATAGATTATAAATAATTATTAAATATAGTAGTTAAGTATATAATAAAAGAATATAGGTATTCTAGAAATAGCTACTAGTAACGGGTATTAAATTATAAAAACTATACTACCTAAGTTAATATCTAAACCGAATTTGGCCTTTACGTTAACCTAGTATTATATATAGTATATATTCTTAGGGTAATTACCGTATATTAATATTAAGATACTTTATATATTAAATAGGCGTAGAAGTAAATACGATATAAAAGCCTTTAATTTATATCGCTCCTTTTAATCTATTATCTTATCTAGTTATCGGTAGTCGTTATCGGCCTATAATATTATACTTATATTAAATACGAGGGGCGGAGTTATAAACCTTATAGAGGAAGTAGATATTAAGTCTATAAGTCGTAAATTACTCGATTTATAACTTAAGATTTATTAGAGGAAGGCGTTAACTTTAAGAAAAATAAATTTAGTCTATAGTTTTTAATTTAAGTAACTTTTATTATCTAGAATAAAGTAGTAATTATATATCTTTTTATTCTTTTAAGATAAACGCGTAACCCGCCCGTCGTATTAGATATTAAAGGATTATATCTAATTTATATCGAGATTAATACTACGGAAGGTACGAGTTAAAGTTATTTTAATCCTAAAAATATATTTAATAAATAAAAGAAGGCGATTTTATTCTTTTTTATAAATAACTAGATATAATCTTCGTCCCGTTTAATTTAATATACGGATAAGTTATACTATAAAGATTTACCGCGGTAGTACTTCTTTAACCTCTATATAAACGTTATTACGAGTTTTAATTAAGGCCGAAGGGGATATATAATTAAAGTATTAATCTATACCCCTAAAGCCCTAGCGTAACGGCGAGGTAACGAGTCGATTACTAGAGGTAAGATCTCGAGTAAATTAAAGCCGGTATTTATTTATAGACTATAACTTTATATATACCTACGGCTTTATAATTTATAACTCGGCGCTAGTAAACTCGTCGAGACGATAAATATAAATATTATCCTTTAAGTATTTATTTTACTTTATATATTTCCCTCTAACTTAAGGGATACTATACGATCTTTATTATTATTATACCGAGAACTTACGGAGAGCTCGTTATCTATTACTATTAAACCGTAGATTCGAGTATATATTAGAAGGTTTAATATAATACTAGTCGTACGAAGTTTATGAGCTTTATTAAAATAGTTATTAATTATCGATATAAACGGTAGTCTACTAGCCTCTCTAGTAGTTAATATAATTTCGCGATACTCCTTTTATACTTCTTTATAAATTCGCGATTACTTTTAATAATATTTTTTTTATTAAATATCCGTAATTAAATAACGGATCTATCTTATTTAATAACGAGGAAGTTTAATAAACTCGACCGTACCCTCGAAATTCTTAATAAAAGATATTCGTTCGATTTCGATAAAATTAAGATTTATTTTTATTTTATTTATAACCGCCTTTTTTATATCCTTATCTAGGTATATATAAACGAGTAGGTTCGTTATCCTTTAACCGGTATCCTCGACTTTAAGAAGTATTATATATTTAATAGACGAATTTTAATATTATTATAATTATTTAATTAACCCGATTATAGTTACGTATTCCTTTAAAGTATAAGTTTATAAAATTATAAAGAAGCTTTATATAAAAGGTAAACCTTAGTAATATATTAATTTATATTTTTAATATAGTTCGGATTTCTTAAGGTTACCCTTCGGTAATATTTTTAAAACCCGCTCTTCGATCTTTTATTTAATCTCTTAGATAAATTCGGCGGTTTTACCCTCTTTAGTCTTAATTTTATAAAACTCGTTTATAAAGATATATCTTATATAGAAGTTATACTTAAGGTTAGTACCCTCGCTATATAACTTTTTTAACTTATATCTCGTATAAATAGAAATTATAAATAATTATCGTACTCTCCTCGCCGAGTTTTATACTCTATTAGGGTTATAATATAATAGCTTTATATTTATATAAATAAATCGTTTATTAATAATATAGTAATATATTTTATTAGAATAGGTATAAAAGTATCTAAATCTTAGAGTCTTAGTATTTGTATTAATTTATTTAATTTATTATTTTAGTTAATTACCTATAATCTTTACCTAGATAATAATAAAGGTAATATTTATTTTAGGAAGGAGAAGAGCGTCTTTATCTTTATATATATTAGGGTAATCGAAGGTTAATAGGTCCGTAGAAGAACGGATTTTTTAATTTATTTACGATTTTATTTCGTATAAAGGGCGTCTACCGTAATAAGGGGAGTCTTTAAAGTCTTTAAGAATCTTAAACCCTTTAATAAAAAGAGAATTATACTTATATACCGTATTTTAATATTCGAGAATACGGGAGTTAAAAATCATAAGCGTCTAGGTCGACTCGGACGTTAATACCGTTTAAATTAATAATAATATTAGAAAAGATCTAGAGTTAAATACGAACTTTATTAAAATTTATATCGTTATTATTAATAGCCCCTCCGTAACGGGAAGCCCGCCGCCTTCTCTAAAGATATTATATAATTAATAAATATTTAGTTTAAGGGCTAGTATTTTATTATCTACCCTTTTTTACGACTTTAATAATTATATAATACGTATATTTATCTATAAACTTATTATCGTTTTTTAGATAGAATAATTTATTTATAAATATTTATATTATATCCTCTTATTAAGGCCGGTCCTCTTCGTTAATTATAGTAAGGCTACGGAGTAAATAAATTATAATCGAATCGAAAGATAAAGGGTAAAGAATTTACCGAGTTTCCCACTCGTTTTAATTTATCGACGTTATATTTATATCTACGACCCTCGTCGTAGTTATTTTCTTTATATTAATATTATATAAGGACGGGTCCCTAGTCTAATATAATTTATTAATAATTAAACTTTATATCGCTTCTTCCTTCTTTTTATCGCTTAATTTATAGCTTAAAAAGTATCTCGATAAAGATTTAAGGTCGTTTAATTAAAGAAGGTATAAACGGATCTAATAAATAATATTTTTAAACGGTAGGAGGTAGTATAAAAGGCTTTTTTAAATTTTTAATAAAGAGGTATAAACGCTCTTAATCTAAACGTTTTCTCTTCGCGCGAGAAGAGTATAGGTTTTTATAATATAATAACCGATTATCGTCCCGGTATCTTTTATTAATATTAATAATTCTATTAACTAGTACCTTAATTATTAAATAGGGTAATTTAATTAACGGAGAGGCCTACGTACGATATAAAGGGGGTATTAAAGACTACCGCGTTAATATATACTAGCTAGTATATCCTATAGGCCCTCGTTATATTCGATATTTATATATTCGTTATAAGTAGAATACTAGAGCTTATTATAACGTAGAATATTATATTTATCCTAGAAGTGCTTCGATATTAAGATGTAGATTATTTTATTATAATTAAACCGGAACTATACTACTTTATTATTATTCTTAATATTATCTTTTATGGTAGTATTAAGCCGAATTTATTTAATCTAATTATCGCGGCTATATAAGATTTTAAGGAGAATCGATTTAGGATTTATAAATACTCGAGGGGGTAAAGGGCGACTTCTTATATAAAGTTTATTTTTTAAATAATTATCTTCGGTTCTTTAGGCTTTAGAACGTAAAGATTTAAATAACTCCTCGGATTTTTATTTAAGGCCTTAACGGGTCGTAGATTTAATCGCTATTTTATTAAATAAGTATATAAATTACTATATTATCTTATTTCTAAATACGGGAATATAATTAAGTAAATTAAAATAAGTAATAATATCGTTAATAATTTAACGAAGAGTAAAGTTAATTTTAATATTATATAGATTTCTACCCTAGATATATAGCTTTTATATTCTCTTTCTTTAGTTCTACTCTAACTACCGGGAAGAGATTCGGTATATAATATAAACCGAGCTCGACGTTTCTAAGATTTTATTAGAGGTTATTTATACCGATTCTAGTATAAAAATAAGAATCCGCTAGTATTATAATAGGTAGTTTATTTATAGTAGAGAGCGAGGTTAAAAAAGATATAATTAATTAAAATAAAATTAAGGAGGGTTAGGAAGTAAAGAGTATAAAATATAATTTATAAATAAAGAAGATAAGATATAATTAATAAATTATAAAAGTATAAGTTAACTTGAGTACCTAGAATAAATATCGATGATTTTATAAATTAAGATTCGTTATAGTTCGGGCTAGAGTATCGGCCGAAGTATAATCGAATAAAACTAGATATACTACTTAATCTATAACCGTCGAATACGGCGGTAGTATAATTAATACCTCGTTATTTATAGAAAGAACCCCCTTCCTATCTTTCTAAAATAATAACGAGCGCGGATTATAATTTATATTTATTATATAATAGTTAGTTAAACCGAGCTAGATATATAACTAGAGTATAATTTACTAGTAAGGATAATAACGCGACTAACGGTTTAATTTAGAAGGGTAAATAAGGAGGTATAATCGACTAATATATACTAAATAGAATAGATATTAACTTTAAATATATAATATACCTAATATTTAATATTTTATATAAATACGCCGATTTATTACGTTAGAATTAGCCTACGCGGGTTTAATATCTAAAGTAAAGTATTACGTACTTTATATACGCGCCTTAATGGTAAATAAAATAGGATTTTCGCCTTTTTTATATATTTATAATATAGCCGCTTTAAACTTACGAGCGTAATTAACTTCGATATTATTATCGCCGATACGATATATAATCTTATCGGTAGAGTTATTATAAATTTTATTTTCGCGGAGGACCTTTTTAAATATCCTAAATTCGATTTTATTTAATATAATATTTATTAGAGGCTTCTTCTCCTTTAAGAGTTTAGACGCGAAGAAAAATATATCGGTTATTATTTAAATCGATTATATATAGAAGCCTATTTCGTTAAAGATAAAAAAGCGCGTTATATAAAGAGGGTTATCGGTAGAGAGAGATAATATAATACGCCGTCTACGGTTACGATAGTAATTATATATATTATTAATCTTTCTAGTTATTTTTAATTTATAGCTCTTAAGCTAGAGCTAAGGTATTTTAGATATAAAAACGGAGGGAAAGATTTTATCTAATTATTTTAATATTTTATTAAGTTTAGCCTAGTTTTTAAGGCTCTTTAAAGATATACCTATAATATACCTTTATTTTATCTCTTTCTTTAATATTATCCGTATTTCCTTATAATACGATTACTTAATTATAAGGTTACGCGAAATAATCGAGACCGTCTAATTCTTAGGGTTAACGTTAGTATAGAATTTAATAGGAGGTAGGGAGGGTAGGGAGGAGGTAGTAATAATAAGGTCGTAAAGGTCTTTTATAATATAAATAAAGATATAGGTTATTAAGTATTAATAAGGATATTAATAATAATAAAGAGGATACTATAAATAAGGACGTCGACGTTAATATATAGGAAATAATAATAATATCTAGGTAGGTACTACCTTAAATACTCTATTAAACCTATTAAATAATATTAATATAAGCGTAATTAACGAATATCGAGTCGGACGCTAAATTATATCCGACTCGGATAACCAAATAATAATTAATATATTATCGACTCGTCCGACTCGGATAAGTATCTTTAGTTTATAGAAAGTACGAAAAGATATTAGTAAATATTTATTATATCTACTAGTTACTTAATAAGGACTATTAATAAGAGCTCTTTACCGACGATAAATATAAATATAATATTACTTCATATCTTATCGATTTGGACCTCGTCGTTAAGAGAGTACTAGGATATTAATTATACTAGAATAATCTATTATTTAGTATACTAGGGTAGTATACGGTATAAACGCTCTATCTAAAGGTTTAATATTATATTAAATAACGGAGGTATTATAGGGATAATATCTTTACCGGATATTAATCGGTATAGGCTAGAATATCTAGTCAAAATAATATAAATAAAACGGTAGTATTATTAATTATATTATTCATCTTAATTTAAACCTAGGTAAAGCTCGTTAAGCCTATAATTATAAAAGAGCGATAAAGAACCTTTATTTATAATTTAGGGAAGAGTTATATAAAGTATTTAACTCGCCGATAATAAGAAAAAGCCCCCGTAGTAACGCCTCTTCATCCGATTATTAGTATTAGTCGGATTTTCCTATCGCTTTTCTTATTATTAAATAAACCTATTTCTTTATTTTATTATCCCTTATTTATTTATCTAATAATATCTAGGTCGAGTCGGATATTAGTATAATCCGATTCGATAATATTATTAGAAGAGACCTAGAGTTAAAAACGAATTTTATTAAATCCTAGATCGTTACCGTTAATAGCCCCTTTATAATAACTAGCCCGCCGCCTTCTTTAAATAATATCGTAGAACTAATAAATATATAGTTTAAAAGGTATTATCTTATTATCTATCGTTTTCTACGACTTTAACCCTCGTATAATATATATATTATAAATAGACTTATTACCGGGTTTTAACTAGAATAGTTACTTTATAAATATCTACGTTTTATTATCTTATTAGGGTCGGTCCTCTTTATTAATTATAATAAGATTACGGAGTAGATAAGTTACGGGCGAATCGAAAGATAAAGGGTAAAGAACTTATAAAGTTTCCCGCTCGTTTATATTTATAAATATTATATCTACCTCGGTGACCCTCGCCGAGGTTATTTTCCCTATATTAATATTATATAAGGATGGGTCCTTTATTTAATATAATTAATTAATAATTAAGCCCTTCGGCGCCTCTTCTTCCTCTTTATTATCGTCGGATAATATATTAATAGGGGTTATAATTCGCTTAATAAAAAAAGACGGGGGCGGATTCGTTTAACGGGGTTACTAGACGGTAGGAGGTAATATAGGAGGTTTCTTTAAATATTCGATAAAGGCGGAAGACCTCTTTAACTAAACCTTTTCTCTTCGCGGGAGAGGATTATAATATTCTTAAATATACTAGCCGATTATAAACTCGGTACTTTCTATTAATACTAGTATTTTTATTAACTAGTATCTCGATCGTTATATAGGATAATTTAATTAACGGAGAGGTTTATATATAATATAAAGGAGTTATTTAAGACTTCCGCTTTACTATATACTAACTAGTATATCCTATAAGTCCTCGTTATAATTAATATTTATATATTCGCTAAAAGTAGAATATTAGAGTTTACTTTAATATAAATTATTTTACTCGTCCTAAAAGTACTTTATTATTAAAATATCGATTAATTTAATATAATTAACCCGGAATTATACCGGTTTATTATTATTCTTTATATTATCTTTTAAGATAGTATTAAATCGAATAAATCGGATCTAATTATTACGGCTATATAAGATTTTAAAGAGAATCATTATAGGATCTTTAGATATTCGAGGGGGCGAGGTATAATTTCTTATATAAAACTTACCTTCGGAGTAATCGTTTTCGGTCCTTTTAATTTTAGAATATAGGGATTTATACGACTCCTTAAATTCTCGTTTAAATTAACGGTTTATAATTTTAATAGTATTTTCGTTAATTAGGCGTAGAAACTACCGTATCCCTTTATCTAAAAATAGGGGAGAATAATTAAATAAATTAAAATTAAGGATAATAACGTCGATAATTTAACGACGAGTAACCTTAGTATTATTAACACGGAAGGTTTTACCTAATATTCTTATATCTCGTATTCTCCTCTCTAGCTTTATTCTAACTACGGCGAAGAATTTCGGTATATATTATAAACCGAGCTCGATATTCTTAATATTCTATCGGAGACTATTTAAACCGATATTAATATAGAAATTAGGATTCGATATTACTACGGTAGGTAACCTATCTACGTTAAAAAGCGAGATTAAAATAAATATTATTAATAAGAATTAAAGTAAAGAGGGTAAAGTATAGTTAATAAATAAAGACGATAAGATATAATTAATAAATAAAAGGGGCGAAAGAATAAATAAAGAGTATAAATCGACTTTCGATAAATAAAGTAAATAAATATATTATTTATTTTATAACTAGTAACACTAAAACGATAATATTAAACTCGTCGAAACTTAATATTAATATTTATAAAATCCTATTTATTATAACGCTAGAATATAATAGAGTAGAAGATTCTAGGTTTAAATAAGAGTAAAGAGGGCGAGGAATAATAAAATAATAATAACTAAAAATAAATATTAAAATAATATTAAGTTCGTGTATTAAGTACGAATTAATAGTATATATAACTAAATATTTATTAGAGCGGAATTATATTCGATTAAGTAGTTAATAAAGTTATTATTATATTTAGACTATTATAGGATTACTATTAAGGGTTAATACTTTTATTTCTATAAATTCTTAAATCTTAAAAGTAACCGGATAATAAAAAACGTCCGAGTCGGTTAAGACTACACTTAGTATACTATAAAGAGAGGTATAGCGGGAGAAATAAATAAGATAAATAGTACGAAAGACCATTTACTTCTAACTAAGTATTATACTATCGGAATACTTATATAGATCTATACTCTAGTATTATTAACGGTTTATAACTACTATTAAATATAGTAGTAAGTTTAGGCCATAATTATTTCTTAATTAATATCGTATTATACTCTAAATTAGAAGCGGTAGAGTTTACCTACGATCGAGAATATTATAGTTATTAAATATAATCGTTAGGGATATAATAAACTAGTATATTATATCCCTATTAGGCGGAGGAATCCTTATATTAACGGGTAATTATCCCGTTTTAGCGGTGAGTATATTTTATAAAAAATCCAATAAAGGGGTAAAGGGATAACGTAAAGACCTCTATAAACTTAATATTAAAAAATAACTCTCGTATATTTATTAATTAGTATATATAAACTTTTAGAAAGATCCCCTTCCCTAACTCTAGTATTTAATATATAAATTTAATCTAGCCTCTTTCTCGTTTAAATAGATAAAATAATATATACGATTTCTTTCTACACTCTTTTATGTACTAAACTAAATAATATTCTTATAATATTAATATTTTATTACTGCGGTTATACTAGTTAATTATTATACCTAGTATTAAGAATTTATCTTTAAGACCTTACGAGGCTTTCTTAATATTCTAAAGACTAAGTCCTACCTTCGAAGTCTAGTATACCTAATATACGAATAGCCTGATATACTACGTGGTTCGTATATATCTCGGACGATTAACGAGTAGTACTAGAATTACCTAGATCCTAATTATATAAGGACTTTAAATTAATTAATATTTTACCCTATCGATAAACTTATTAAGAAAAGAGAATTTAAATTATACTATTATTAAAACGAATAAATCGATAATATCGATACTACGAGAAGTAATATCTTAATAATAACGGTCTTTCTAGGTATTTATTATAATATAAAGGCCGATTTAATAATCTTAATTAAATATATAAAAAACGGACGTATCTTTATAAAGATCTTATAAAGCCCTTAACTTATATAGACGAAAAGAATAAGAACGATATTAATAATAAAAGTCGCTTTTAGGTTAAAAATATAGGTATTTTTTAAAAAAACGGTACGTATTAAATAATTATATAGATAACGATATTATAGAATAAATATTCTAAAACGCGGAGGACTATAAGATATATTATCCTTAGAACGTATTAATTTAAATAACGGAATAAACGACCTCTATAGCGGCTTCGGGCGGTATTAATATAATATCGTCTTTAATAATTATATCGGTAGAATAATATTTACCGGAGCGAGGTACGGGGAGGTTAATAATAGGAAAAAATATACTAGGTTTAAAATCTTTATCCGAGTAACTATTTAAATCGGGTACGGATTACGATCCCTTCGGATTAAAAATAAACTATATAATAACCGAGTAAATATATATCGCGCGACTCTTTAGCGGTTCTATAAATAAATTCTTTAAAAACCGTCGATTAAGACCCTTCTACGGATATTATAACTTCGATAACGCTTTATTATTAAAAACCAAATTATCTAGTATAAAATATAATAATACCGATAGGGACTAGGTCCGGTAAACTTTCTAAATTTATATAAATAAATTTAGTAACGAGCCTAGAATATATTCTATCCTCTACTTCGATATAATATCTATTATAAAAGCGTTATTAGGATATATATTATTTAATTCGAGTTTTAACTATATACCGATACGCTAGCGAAATCTTAACGTAGACTTTATTATTAATAAGATATATATAACCGGCTAGTAGTAGGAGATATAGGATAAATTATTTAACGACTCGACCGTCGTACCGGTAATAATAGGATCGGATAAAACTTATTTATCTTAAATCTACGGAGACTAATAGGCCTAGCCGGTTTATATTATTATTAATAACCTCGAACGGAGTATATAATAAATAGGGACTCGGTTAGGGATAATATTATTTAACTTAATATTAATAGTCTATAATAAAGCGAAAGCCGAAGTATATTATTATACTTTAAGGTTTATAGTAAAGGGTAAGTTAATCGTAATTATAATTAATATTTATTTATATTAACCGCGTAATTTTAAAGTATTTAAAAAGTATACTCGGAAGGGGATTTATATTATATACGCGGACGGACTAGTCCGACGATATTATCCGATCTTAACTTTTATACCTAGCGATTATAAAGAATAAGTTTTAATTACCTTTATTAAAAATAGTAAATATTATCCGGTATATTTAGTACCGTTGAATAAACGCGAGGGATTACACCTTAAGGTCCTATATTCTTTAAGGATACCGGAGGGATATATAAAATAATTACGCGTCTAAAGGATCTACGATAAGGATATACCTAAATAATTATCGGATATAATAATATACGACCGCCGTAACTTCGCGGAGGGTTATTTCGCGGTTAATATCTTCGGGATCTAGATATTTAATATATTATATATTTTAATAATAAAGAGGCTAATAAACTACCTTTTAAATTAATAAACTTAATATATTAGGGAGGGTAGAATAAAAGAAGAGATAAAAACTCTACTCGACGGTCGATTTCGAGCCGTACTTAAATATATTAATTTAAAACGTTTCCTAAACTTTAGTAAAATTAGTTAATGGACGGGGGAGGAGAGTAAATAATTTTTATAAATAATTATACCCGTATTTACCCCTCTACTATTAGAAAAGGTACCGGAAATACTATATATAGAACGAGTAATTATTAACTTTATTATATTTATAAAATATCGTTCGTATAACGAAGAAATACTTAGATATATAGATATAGTATTAAATAAGATTAATCTCCTAAAAAAAGTCTTTAGGAAGTATAAGCCGATCGATAAAAAAACGGGCGAGTTATATTTTAACTTCTTTAAATTCTACGTCCTTATTTACGTAGTACTAATAATTAGATAGTACGGTCCACCGGACTTTTATAATACTTAAATAATAAAGAGGATATATCCAACGTTATTAAAAAACTACTACGAGCGAACGAATAACTACGACGATTATTAAGAATAAATAATAAAGTATAACGCTCGTTATATTAAAATTATTATTATAAAGGATAAATTAGAGTATCGGGAGATAGAGTTTATACTACCTAATTAAAAAAGAAGGTAAGAAGAAGAGAAGGTTACGAAGGCCGGGGTTCTTTTATACCTCGATGAGTTAAATTAATAAACGGACGTAGACGAGGATATTACTTTATAGTAAATTCATAAATATAATACTCGGTATTAGTATATAATATTAAATATAACGAAGATATTTAACCTAAAGGGCTTTCTCGAAGGTTTAGTTATATTTATTAAGGCGAATCGAGTAAAGGCGTTTATATAGGGCCTAACGATACCGAATACCGAAATTAATAAACGGGAGGTAGATTATAGCTGGGTTAATAACTATTTAATTCATATCTATAAGAATTTAATATACTAGAAGATATTAAGGGAGGACTCTTTTAATCCGAGCCGCCTTTATAAGAATATAATAGTCTATAGACTAAATATAAAGTTATATTATTATAATTAACGCAGGGATAGTATATAGGTACGCGAATAAAAGTCGGTCGAAATAAACCTTATTACTATATAAGAAGGAAGGTTAATAAACGAGATATAAGTCGTTATAAAGGTAAAGAATTTAGGTTAAAGGGATTAAAAATAATAACCTACTCGTCTATAAAATACCTTTATAAAAATCTTTAATTATTAATACTTAAGGTAGGTCTAAAAGTTTTATAGAATAATAGAAGTAGAAAGAGCGCGTTTATCGTATACTCTTAATCTTAGAATATTAAGTAATCGGCGGTTCTACGGACTACCGAATATCGAGCGAAATATTTATCTCGTACCTACGACGATTAAGGGAAGAGACTTCTTCTATATTAATTTATTTATTAATTAAAATTAATATAATATTATTTATAACCTTAAATTCCTTACGAAGAGCTAGAGGGTAACCGAGGAAATCTATATTTAAATTATAAACGGAGAGCGTATATATAAATTAAATATAAAACGACGAAAGAGTTATAAATATTAATATTATAAGGATAAAGGATTTCTACTAGTCGCCGTAATAAGAAACGTATAAGGATAAAGGCTTAATAAAATAATCTAAAGAACGAAATCCGAGTTAGATTATATCGTTATCCGATTTAGATATTAAATCGCCTATATTATTATTTAATTTAGATATTAAATCGTTTATATTATTATCCGACTCGGATAACGAATCGCCCGAATCGGGTTCGGGGATAAAGTCGAAGAAACGAATCGAGGGTATTATTATTTTATTATAATTAAAGATACTAAATCCTAAATAACCGGGGTAATAATATAAGTACGGGTACTACCTCTTAAACTAATAGTATATTAAGACCGGGTATTTTAGGGACTACGGATACCCTAATCTTAGGCGCGCCTTAATATAATATATATAATATACTAATAGGATTTTTATTCGGGAATACTATAAATAGGAGCGGGATCGTTATACGAATTAATATAATTAACTCGTTATCGAGGAAGGATAGTACGTAGGGAGATAAGGATAATAACGAATAACGGAGTATAAATACGAATATATAGAATAAGGATAGTATTATATAGAGGATTAAGAGGGAGGAATTTATTATAATAACCGAACCTAAAGAGTTAAAGAGTAAAAGGGATATTATAAAATAAATATACCGTTTAAAGCGTAGGAAATAATACTAATAATTATTTATAACTCTAACTATAATTTAATTATATTCGTTTATATCGGCCTAGAAGTTAAAAGTTTCGGTATATATAAAGGACTATTATTTAAAGCCTCGATATTCTTTAGAGGTATCTTTTCTAGCGAATATAAACCTAAAGTAAAGACTAAATCCGAAGACGTCGTCGAAATTATATTATACGATAATAGCTCGAAGGTAATCACCCTTCTTAATAAAAACTTATTAATCTTTAAGCGGTTTAACGATTAAGGGTAAATACTTTTATTATATTTCCCCCTCCCGTTAAGGTACTCCGATAAAAAGGTCTTCCCCCGAATAAAGTTTTAAACGGATAAATAATAAAGAAAGGGGATAATTATATAAATAAAAGATTATTTATCTACCTTTTATCTTCTTACCTTTACTCTTTTATATTATTATACTATCTTTTACTCGATTAATTATAATATAACTAAAACTTATATATTATTATATACCTTTATTAAAGTTATAGTAGATATTATTTAATAAATTAGGCTAGTTTTTAACCCCCCTCCTACGCTTCTAGTTAATTATAATTATTATAATCCCGTTAACCCTAAACTAGAAGTTACCCTTAAGAAGTATATCTACGCCGAATAAGACGAATAAAGAATCGAAGAAATTCGAATACTTTAAGCCTAACTTCGTTATCTAATAACGAATACGGCGCTATTATTTATTTACGATAGGGTTAGACTCTAAATCGCCGAATTCTACTATATTTTTATTAATATTTTACTACGTACCGTCTACGCTATACTCTTCGACGTAATTATTTATAATATTTATACCGTTAGAGGTTAATACTAGTAAGTTAATAACTTCCTAGATATCTAATATTAATACGTCTATAATATCTTCTAGTAGGTAGAAAATAAATAGGTCCTTTTAGTCTTCGTTATTTATAGGACTAAAAATAGGAAGGGAGGCTACGTCGAAGGGGTCGCCCCTCTCGGAAATTATTATAATCGAGGCGCCCTAAAATTCGGGTAATCTATTTACTCCGTAGCGATAATAAACCTTATATTATTAAATATATATTACTTCTACCCCGAATATCCTCCTATCGATCTCTACTTTATTTTTTTTAATACTTTTATTTATTTATATTCGTTATATTATAGGCCTTAGCTTATATATACTCGTATTTTTTTAAATATTTAAATTATTTATTACTTCTTTACCTAAGTATAGCGACCTCTTTATAATAATTATTATTCTTAAGATACCTCCTAAAATCTAGAACTTTACCTTTAAATTAAATATTCTTCGATATTTATAACCCCCCTTAAGGGTAAATAGCCTTAAATTAAAATATTAATAATAATCGTATATTCTCTTTATTATTAATAATAGCGCTGATAATCTCCTTCTTAATCTTTTATATCTTAATAAATTTAATATTAACGGGTTTATTTAATTATAAATCGTATAATATACGTCTCCTTTATTTAGTTAATACGAAAGATATAGTAGAAAGTTAAGGCTATTAATAAAAGTCTAAAGTTAAATATTAAGAGAGTACTAGTACGTATAATTAAATTATTATTAAAATATTATAATTTTTAGGAGCCTTAAGTAAGAATAATCTTAAAAGAATATAATAACGCCGGGAGCTAGTGAAGGACCTCGTATAACCGAGCGACGAGTATTAAAAAGGAATATAATTATTTAAATAAAAAGTAGTTTATATACTTTTTATCTTTCTCCCTTTATTTATTTATATTATAGTATTACTCGTTATATTTAATTATAATATAGCTAGATTATTTATACTACTACCTACGTTTATAATACGATAGTATCCTCGTTATTTAATAACGAATATAAGGCGCCTCGGAGATCTAGCTAAACTACGTACTCCGTAATAATAACGAGCCTTATTTTATTAAATATATAATACTCTAGTATTAAATATCCTCTTATCGATCTTTACTTTACCTATTTTAATTTATTTATTTCCTCGGATTCGTTTTTTCTAAAACCTTTACTTTCTTACTTCTTTATAAGGTATATATTATACTAGTTATTATTTTATACCTTCTAATAATTATTAAACTATACTTATCCGTATACGTCTTCGAATAAAAGAAATTAATTTATAGTCTTAGATTTAACTAAACTCCCTGAATTTAGATAGAATAAAGGTAATTAACCTACGTTTATAATAATTAAAGGCCTTAGAGGCCGGCTCGTACCTTTAAAGATAAGTTAAAGATTCTAGCGGAAACCTATTTAATTAATCTTATACGAAATCTTATAAAAGAATATATTTAAATAAAGGATTATATTAACCTCTTTATTAATTAACGATCTTATTAATTCGAGCGCCTTTAATCTAGTAAAGAAGGTTAAAATAAAGGGAAGAATAATCGGTAGTCTAATAAAGCCCGATTAAATATAGGAGGGCGAGTCTCTCTAGTAATAAATTTAGATATTTAACGGCGAATATTAAATTTATAACTTCGGGTATTATTTTATTAAAAATAATCCGGATACCCGAGTTAACTACGTTATAACGAGGAGAGAAAAAGATATTTTCTTTAACTCGAACGAGCCCTATACTATTACGCTCGGTATTTATAATAAATACTTTAGTACCCTTTTACTATAATCGGCGCTCTTTAAATATTTAACCGCCTATATTTAAAAAAAATAAACGAGCCCCGTTTATTATTATTAGAGGATATTTATTAATATCCGTTTAGCCTCCTATATATTATTAACGAGGTTTAATAAAAAATAAATAATATCGACGTTAGATTAAAGGAGTTACTAGAGTTATTAGATAAAAACCTTCTAGTAGTTATTATATAAGAAATAATAAAATTTAAGTAGTAGATTAAGAAATATATTAATAAAGGCGCTTAAGCTAATACTTTTTAAAAGGAATAAAATAAATAGGCCTTCTAATTCGTAAGATTTTAACCGACTCGCGATTAATTTTTAAATTACTAAATCCGCTAACGCTTAATTAATCTTATAATACGTTAGCTAGCGAGTTTATAATTATACCTAATCTTTAAAACTAAAAGAATATTATTATCTTTAGGTTTAATTCCGAATCTAATATTAATATTAATAATAAACTAAGCCCTATATTATCTAGGAGGAAGAGACTATACGGATCGATATAACCTACGTTAAATAAGTTTTTAAGAATCGTTCTTTATTTAAAAGATTATATTATATCCTCTAGATATTTTAATTTTAACGAGGTATATAATATTATTTAGGATACGTATATTAGACTTCCGGGGCGAATTTATCTTAATATTATAAAGAGAATTAGGTCTTTTAGTAGATATAAAAAGTTTTTAGAAATTATTAAAACCTAGACTAAATATAAAAAGGAAAATCCGTCGATTAATCTAGGATATATTTATATCTAGATTTTATTACCTAAGTCCGTTTAATACTAGAAGGCCTTAAAGGTCCTATATATAAAAAAAACGATCGAATATTAGACCGGGATTCTTATTAAAGCGACTCTAAAGAATAAAGTTATAAAGGTATATATTTAGAATAAAGATAGTATTATAAAGAGGGTTAAGACTAAGTCTAAAATAATACTATAAAGAAAATTAAGACCGAGGAGGGTAAAGTTATTACCGAGCCTAAAATAATATTATAAAAAGGATAAAGAGGGAGGAGGGTAGGTTTATTACCGAGCCTAAAATAATATTATAAAGAGGATAAAGAGGGAGGAGGGTAGGCTTATTATCGAGCCTAAAATAATATTATAAAAAGAATTAAAAGAAAAAAGGGTAGGTTTACTACCGAGCTTAAAAACCTAAAGTACGAGAAAGAAGTCGTAGAGTAAATATCCTATTATACCGTTAAAGCTAAGACCTTAGGTAAAGGCGAAGTTAATAACGAAATTATACTCTTTTTTAAGAAAAAAGACGTTATTTATAAGCCTAAAGATATTCTAGCTACCGAAATTATATCTACCGATATTATTACTTCTTTTTCTCCGACGATAACCTTAGAGCCGTACCCGTTCTACTTAATAAATATAAAAACCTAAAGATATTCCAGCCACCGAAATTATATCTATTAATACCGTTATTTCTTTCTCTCCGATAATAGCCTTAGAGCCGTACCCGTTCTACTTAATTAATATAATAATATTAATAACTTCTTTAACTAGGCTCTAAGGGCTTAGAGGTTCTTAAATAACTCGAATAATATTAATAACCTAACGGGTATCCCGGTTATAATAGATAATATTTAATAACCGATCACTATAATATAGGGACTAGTAGATATATTCGGTTATATACTAAACGAAATTATAGAGGCGAAGGGTAATAAAATTAATAATTTAATAGGACTCGAAAATCCGGTTCTAAATAAGACGAATATAGCCTTAACTTAACCGCGTAAGGTAGTGTCTTCGCCTAATTATATATCTACCGCCTAAATAAAAGTTTAAACCTATAAATATAAATCGACGTTACTTCCTCTTTACTAGATTATAATTACGAAGATAATAATTATTATTATCGCTATTAAAGTAGGAGTTAAATCCAAAGGACGTTAATTATAAGAGTTACGATATGGATAATAATAGCTTTAAGTCTATTATAAAGTATATCGAAGCGAAGATTAGCGCGGTATTTACCGTTAAATATTATAGGCCAAAGGCCTTAACTTTTATAATTAAATTATTTACTTTTAAGGTATTTATTAATAAGGTTTATATTAATAATATTTTAATATAGAAAGGAGACCGACTAGAATCCCGTTTAAGAAAGAATTACCGAATAAATATCGCGGTAGATAATAACGATATATCCTTAATAGAGGCTATATCTACGGGTTTAATATTATAAAGATAAGATATTACTCGCTTTACGAGTCCTTTAATTTAATATTTATTTATTTTATTAATAACGCTGATAGATTAAATACTTATAGCGCCTATAAGTAGAAATTCTAGGATATCCTACCGTTATTTAAGTCGGATAAAATAGTTTTTCGAGTCGGACGAGATAATTATCCGAGTCGGATATAATAGCTGTCTAAATCGGATAAGAGCTATACGAAAATACCTTATAACGAAAAATCCTATAATCTTCTACGATTATCGTCCGCTTTTAGGGCGTTTTAGATAACTTATAAGGTAATCTAAAAACGAAGACGTAAAAATTTTAAATATTATTATTAGCGAGAACACCGGGTTATATTTAGGCCGTTATAAACTCTTTATTTATAGGGTTAAATTATTTATCGCCGCTAACCTACTAGTTATATTATCGACGTCGTCGACGTTTTCTTCGTTGTTATCTTTATTATTAATAGTACTACTATAGCTAGAATAAGTATCATTAATAATAATAAGGGTAAGATAATTAAAAAGAGAAGTCTTACTAACGCTATACGAAGGTTGGACGTATCTCGTATAAATATCCTAAACTAGGTACTAGTAGAGGCGGTGGGGGTTAAGGTATAAATATAGGCGATAGTAACTATAACGGATATAGAGGAAAAAATAGTTATAATAATATAGTCTATAATAAATATTAATAGTAAATATTAGATATTAAATAATAATTGAACTTAAAGCTTAATAATAGGTATATTATACTAGTAGAGGTTAACGCATAGTTAATTTACTAAACGTACTTCGAGTATATTATTAGTAAATTAAATATACTATCGGGGCTAGTAGTATACTATCTATAAATAATAGATACTAACTATACTAAGAGTATAGTATCGGTAAATAAGGGTTACTAAACTTATTAATAAGTTATTAATAGTAACCCCGAGTTACTAAACTTATTAATAGGACGCTGCCCGGACCCCTAACTTACTAAACCTACTGATAGGACGCTGCTAGCCCTATCCGTAACTTAGGGCTACTAGCAGGACGCTACTAGCCCTATCCGCGCGGTCGGTAACTAGAGTTTTAGCAGGAGTTTTTGAGATTTACCGATATATACTATAATATACGCTATAGTATACGCTATAATATGAGCTATAATATAAGTAAATATATACGTAATTATATACGTAATTATATGCGTAATAGCATGAATGATAGTATGAATAATAGTATGAATAATAGTATACGTAATCATAGTATACGTAATTATGGTATACGGAATAGTATACGTAAAGGTATACGTAAAGGTATACGCTATGATATGGAATATATATACGCGTTCTCCCCGGATATACCTATATAACGCCCCCGCGAGAACTTTAGCCAAAATTTATTATTCCGGGCCCGGTAGGTCGCTAGCGTTAATAGTCGTCGCTAAGAGTCGCTACCGTCGATAGCGACGATTATAGAACTTTATTTATTTTAGCCCTATAATAGGGCTGGCTATTATTAGTATATTAACGGTATATATAAGTTATTAAAGTTACTAATCCTACTAAAATTAACCTAGAGTTATTAATAGGATACTACCTAGAACCCCGATTTATTAAACCTACTAAAAGTTACCTACCCGGACCCCTAATTTACTAAACCTATTTATAGGACGCTAGTAGCCCTATCCGTAAATTAGGGCTACTAATAGTATCTTGTTAGTAACTTTTCTTGGTAAAAGTTACTGACAGGACGCTACCAGCCCTATCCGCGCGGGCGGTAACTCAGGTTTTAGTAGGAGTTTTTGAGATTTACCGATGTTATATTCCTACGATTATATACCTCGAGTATATCGAAATACTATAGACTTTAATCTTGATATACCGAGTATATAAGATTTATTTAGGTTTAAAATTAAAATACCTATAATTTAATTACTAGCCGATTTATAATCGTAAATATTAATAATAATAGTAGATCCTTCGGCGCCTATACTACTAGATCCCTCTAATTTATTTTACTCGGATATCGAAATATTAAATAATAATAATACTTGTTACTTTAACGGAAGTTGTCCCCTCGGCCTTATATTTATATTTTAAATTAGTAAGGATTAGCCCCTCTATAAATACTATATAAATACCTATTTTATAATATTAAGTATAGGCGCTATTATTAACCGATTAGGTACGTATACCTCGTAGGTTATAAAAGATACCTAGGAGGATAAAATCGAACGTATTTATAAAATTATAAAATTATATTATAAAATTAACACCTATTAAATAATAAAGGATATTACCGTCGTTATAAAGGTTTAGGATATACTAAAGAAATTCTTTCGCTTTTAAGATTCCGGTATTTTTAATAAAATAATCCGTAGTTTTAATAACCTTAAATACAGCGAATATATAAATATTATCGAATATACTACATCGGCAAAGCGGGAGACCGTACGAGAAGAGTCGAGGTACTAAATACGTATTTTACCGGCTTCAGGCGGAAAAATAACGAAAAGACAACGTTTAAAAAAAAAACCTAAAAATAGTAACTTCGGATTTAAGATTTTAAATCCGTGATTTTCTACTAGCGCCGGGTAGCTCGCTAAGGTTATATAAAGTGTTATAACCACGCTAATTTAATTTAGATTTTAAATTACGTCGATTCACGAAAATTATATACGCGTGTAATACCCCCTAAGCTAGCGCGGTATTATAGACTATATAATTCACTTATAACTATATATATCTAACTATCTACCGGTACTATTTAGACTAGCTTATTCCTATTTATTTAAATTTATTCAAAATAAGTCGAGGTGCTAAATGCGTATTTAAATACTTTAGACGAAAGTAGGTGTTAAATCGATCTCTAGGGCTGGCACATGAGCTAAATAGATCTGAGCGCCTTTTCCGCCTTTTTCGGTAGAATACGGGCTCACCGCTTTGCCGATATAGGAAATTCCGTCAAATCAATACCGAGTTAAAGAACTTAATTATATATTATTTAATATATTTTTAATTAATATTTATTTTTAGAACCTAGGTATTAAATTCGATACCTTCTAAAATATAGTTATTTAAACATATATTATCTTTATTATAAATAACGCCTAGATTATTACCCTCGATAAGTTATTACTCTTTATTATAAATAAATAAATTCGTATAAAGATTATTAAAGCGACGCCGGGATATATTATAATAATAATTAAATTAACGAACCCTAATAAATATATGAAAAAGATTATTTACTATTTATACTATAAGAAAGATAAATATAATTATATTATCTACCGCGATAAATATGTTATAATAAAGGCCTAATTAAAGTAAAAGAAAACTCGGAGTTAAAGGGGTAGTAATATTATTAAAGATAATAACTATAATTAAAACTAAAGAGCTAGACGCGGTTATAATAATAAAAGATAACGAGTTAATATAAATATCGTTTTTAAAAAAGAGTTATTAATACGTTTAAATATTAGAATAATAACTATTAATAAAAGTAACTTATTTTATATATTTCTTTTCGATATTACTTATAACTATTATATTGGAATATAGGAGTATAGGACTACTTAGTAACTACTAACTAAGTAAATACTTGGTAATACTTAGTATTAGGGTCTTACACGTATATTCGCTTTTATTCTCTATAGATAATTAATCAAGAAGTGTTTCTATTTATTTTATATTTAATAGGTTATGAGCCCAGGCTCTATATATATATCCGCTACGTAGTCGCTATATTATCATAATATTAATGGTAGTAATACGGCGTTATTACGTTATTATAACTACGCTTAGGGCGCACTAGATTACGCCCGTAAGAAATTTTTAAAGTAGGGCCTTAATATATAGAATATAGTTCCGCCGGCCCCGCCTCTACTAGGGAATAGCCTAGACTATATATATAACTACTAGAAAATAGCCAATCGCACTATATAGTATATACTAGAAAGTGGTTTATCGTTTATAAAGAGCTTATACACCGCTAGAAAATAACTAATAAGCGAAGTATATTATTAGAAAATAACTAATTATTATACTAGGGAGTAACTAATCGCCGTAATCGGTTAATATTAATATACTTTATATATACCTAAATAAATACCTTAGGGGTAGCTATATATAATAACTATTTATTATCGTTAATACCTCTATATAACTTATTATAATTATTACTAGCGTACTATAACTTTAAATTTATAAAATCTTTTTAAAGCCTAGAATAGTCGTAATTAATCACCGCTATAACTCGCTTACCGCCTTAAAAAAATAAGCGTTAATAACGTTAATAGCGTTGGTGGCGTTAGTAGCTAAGAATAGATTTATAACTCCGTAGTCGGGGGAAAAACATTATAAATTATAATTATAGGTCGTAGTTACGACTATAACTCCTATTATTAAAATAGTTATTGGGGTTATTTACCTTTATTCTCTTATATAAAGTAATAGCGAGTTAAACCCTAAATATACTATCCTCTAAATTTTCAGCCTCGTTATTTAGAATAACTATAATAATAACGACTATTAAAATAAAAGTAAAACCTAGAGTAGTTTAAGGCTAAACCTCCTAAACCTCCTTATTTATTAAATAGTAACGTACTCTTTAAAGACTCTAGCTACGTACCTTTCGGTAGATTAAATAAATAATCGACTACCTCCGTAATAATATATATATATACGACGATAAAAAAGATATTAATATAATATATATATACCGCTATCGATCCGACTCCCTAGCTAGTTTTAGTTACTCTAAATTAATACTAGAACTATTTAATAATATTAAACTATTCCGCCTTATACCTAGGTTACCGTTAGTATATCGGTATTTATAAAGATTATTTAGGTATTTATTAGAATCGAAACCTTAAATTTAATAGAAGGCTTTATTAAATAGAAGTAGGATATATATAATAACTTTAATATAATAGATTTATAGGAATACCTCGAAGATCTATTTATTATAGTTTTAGAACTGGACGTAGGTAAACCTAACTACGATATCGATACTACGTATTAATAGTTTACTAACAATAAGATAATTTATAATATCCTCCGTTATACCGTCGCCCCTATAACCTACGCTAAGATTAAGAATAATAAAGTCGTTGTTATAGCCTAGACGATTATCATAAACGAATTTAAACCTTATAACTCCGGCTATTTATATAAAGTACTAACTAAATTTAACTAATTTACTATTAATTAGTGCGATAATCCTAGCGATTATATTAATAAGTTTTAGGAGATTTATAACGAGCTCTATAACTTTAACTACTTTAAACTTAATAATAATTTTATAGTCTAGTGGTTCTACCGTAATCTTAACTCTAATTACTAGCGTTATTTTATTAATTTTATAGTCTAGTGGTTCTACCGTAATCTTAACTCTAATTACTAGCGTTATTATAAAATATTCGTTAAAGACTAGAATTTATTTAATATTAATAGTACTACTAAAATTACCTTAAATATAGCGATTTCTCGCTTCCGTAATATACTATACCTATAGGTTAATAGTACTAGTTATAGTTAACTAGTACTTATTATATATACTTTAATACTATAGTATATCTAAGGACTTAATTAGGAAGGAACTATTCGGTTATACCCCTACTATACTAATTTTATTAGGCGGGTATAATACTACACTATTTATAATAAACCCTAATATAATAATCTTAGTTATAATAACTAACGCGACCGCAGCCGGCGCGGTCGAGGTAGCCGCGGTAAAAACGGCGGTAGAAATAATAATAACACTACTATTAAAGATAATAGCGATAATAATAGAAACTAAAATAATAAGAGTAAGGACGATAAATCCGATAAATCAAATAAGCGCTAGAGGTCTAATACCGAAGGTAATTTTAATTTAAGAAATATAAAACGCTACTACGCCCTCGTAGGTATTATAGTTAATATTTCTAAACTCTAGGTTTTAAATACCGGTACTACCGTTTATATTAACTATAATCGCTTTATTTTTATAGAGTATATTAAGTTTAAAGGCGCTAATAATATTAGCGGCTTTAAGGGCGGCTTAATATTATATAATAATAATATTATTCGGTTACTATATTTAGGCGATAAAAGCGTATAATACCTTAAGGTTAATAACGTTATATATATTCCTAATAACTTTATTTCCTACGGTAAGTTTTAACGAGCTAGCTACCCTTTAGGTTCTATTTCTAAAGAGATCTTTATCGGATTTAAAGGAATTATTATAATCCTATAGGACTATAACCTCTACGTTCTATATATAAATGAATAGTAGCTAGTACTAGCTATTATTAATACTAAAGCCCTAACTTAATAATAGGAGAGACTCGGTTATTTAGGGAAAGATAACGTAGTACGGTTATTTAAAATAATTAACGGTATCGATTTATATAAAAAATTAAAGGCGATAACGGCTATAAGACCTATAGCGCTATAAATATATATATTTATTCGTATAAACGTAGCCTACGAAAGGGCCGTTTCGAATATAATATTATTTATAATAATATTATTAATTTTAGGGCCTATAGCTTCGGCTTTATAGTTATTTATATTAATAATAAGTTTAAGTATAGCTACTATTATTTTATATTTTATAAAATCAATATATTTAATATCTTTCGTAGTTATAGGTCCGCTAAAGAATATAATAACTACTATATCTATTACCTTTATACCGATAAGAATCTTATATATATTAATAGGGTATTCGCCGATTACCGGTATAAATATAATATTATTTCGAGTTACTTTATCTCTAGGAACCCTTGAATAAATAATATATTAAAATATATTAATTAAATTCTACTCTAGAAGGTATACGCCCTACTAGATAATAACGGCCTTAATAAGATATTAATTCTAGAGTTTATCTCGATTATAAATTAGCTCCGAAATCGGTTTTTTATTATTATAATAAATATTACGCCCTATAAAGGCTCTACTAGAATACGTCCTAATTTATCGTATTTACGTAATATTAACTAAATCGGCCTATTTTAGGGTCGTTATATTATAGGTGAAAATTAGTAGAAGTTTACTTAATATAGTATTAAGGGCGCCCTCGTTAGGTACGAGGGTAATAATTATTATCGAATATTAATATTTACGGGTAAAATACTCCGCTTTACCTAGGTTAATAGACCGAGGAGCGCTATATTAAAAATAAACGTATTATAATATAGGTACCGCTAGTTAATAAGATCTTTAGAATAGTTCCCCGTTAAGGAGGCGATATTATAGTAGAATATAAAAGTACTTTAGGCCTATATAAACCTCTTATTAATATAGAATTAAATATCGATAACTACGAATATAGTAGTAGTAGTTTTAAGTTTATTATAACCCCCCTATAACGACCTATTAGATATATTATCTCGCTACGGTTATTAAGGTCAAAAGTTAATATACCTAGCCCTAACTAGGCGCTATAGCCGCTATTAATTATAAGCGATGTATTATCGCGAGTGATAATACTAAAGTCCTCGAGCTCTAATTTATTAAACGATATAAATCCGGCCTAATATTCTTTTACCTCCGCCTCGCCCGTAATATTAATAAAGGTATTTAATAGGTTTTTAGAGTTACGCGAACCTACCCTCTCCCCCGACCTAATAATACTATTAATTAAAATATTATTATATAAATTATACGAGCCTAAAACGTATAAGGAAGTCATGATTAATAGCCTAAATAAAATATACTAATAACTCGGTATAAAGGCCGAAATTAATTTACTCTTAATTAATAGTACCTAGATACTAGCTAACCTACCTTATAATAGAAAAATCCTTCGCGGTAAATAGGTCTATAAACTTAAATATAGCGCTATTAATAAAATAACTCGCTATAAAGCCCGTTAAGTTATATATAGTTTTAAATAATATTAAGGAATCCATTTTAATAAGATATTTATTTCTATAGTTAAGCCTATAAGCTATAAAGTATTATTCGTTATTATTACGGCGTTCGACCTAGAGCTCGAATAAATAGACGTATAAATTATATTTCTCTATAGCGAGATCGATAATAATAAGATCTATATCGAATAACCTACTAGTTTTAGTAATAATTTAGGTCGTATATATTTATTAACACGTACCCTATATAGGCTTAAATAATCCCTTTATATATAATATACTACTTTTACTATCTTTCTCGCTAAGCTAGGTTTTATACCTTTAAGCGCGGATTTTAATATCTTCCTTAATTATAGTACCTAGTTAATTATTACTTTATATATTAATAATATATTAATTACTGTTGAAACTGTAGTAGGTAGAAATACTTCTTGATTGATTGTCTACGGAGGATAAGAGCGAATATGCGTGCAAGACCCTGATACCAAGTATTACTAAGTATCTACTTACTAAGTAGTCCTGTACTCCTATATTCTAATACTCCTACTCGAACGAAATTCTCTATTAAGAAGTCTCTAAAATAACCCCGTATTCCCCCTATTTTAGGGTCGTTATAATAGGCTATAGAAACCGAAACCATAATTTATATAAACTAAATTATAGGCCTAAGTTATAATTAGTGGGGGCTAAATTATAGGGCTAAGTTATATCGGTAGGGGCTAAGTTATAGGGCTAAACCACGTCGGTAGGGGCTAAGGGAGCAAAATTCCGTTTTTTAATAAAATACGGTATTTTAAAATTTTTATTTAATAGTTAACCTATATACGCCAAATTTAGGTAGTAACTAGGTCGGAGTATTAATAAGCGATATAAATACTACGAGAAAATCATTAGAAATAATCGGATATTATAGAGTTCTACGGGGAAACGATTATTAAGGGTATAGGGACCGCCTAGGATACTATAGGGACCGCGTTAAATACTACGGGTATAATAATATATAATTATAACGGATACCTAAGGGATATTCTAGCGATATATATATTTACTAATAAAGGTTATAGGAGGGCTAAATAAAAACGATAAATTATTAAATAGTTTTATCGTCGCCGCGTATAGCCTAAAAGTACTTAAAGCGATTTACGATATATCGTTATACGTACGGACGCGATTTAGCTAAAACTAGGAGAGTATATTTTATAAAGGCCTTAATTAAGGCCCTAAAAGTTTAATAGAATTCGGTATAGTAGTTATCGGTTAGTGTCGATTTAAATATTAATATTTATTACTAGCCGGGCTATTAAGACCTAGGCCGTAAAGCCTCCGGATAAGCCCGTAGAGCCGCGTTTTAGTATTTATAGGTATAGAATAACTCCTATAGGAGCGTTAATAGGCTTTTATAAAGTTATACTTATTATAGGCCTAGAGCTATACGAAAGATATTAAACTTAACCTTAAGAAGGGCCTTAGTTAGGCCGTTAACGATCTACTCCGTAATCGGAATATAACGGAACTCGATTTCGCTTATTACGACTTTTTCGCGCTAGAAATAATACTAGATCGTAATATACTTAATACGGTTATAGTCCTATAGGTTTTTAGCTAGGGCTATAGTACCCTAGTTATTATAAAAGATAATTATCGTAAACGTAAAGTAGGTTAGTAGAGCGGAGTAGGCGGCCAGCGTAAATAGTATAATAGCGAGTACTATTAACGTATACTAGCTTAAATCTCTACCGGAATAAGGTATACGCGTAATAAGTATTAATTATCTAAATAGTTTTTTAAGCTAGATAATTTCTTTAGTAGCCTAGGTCTAGCCCGCGTATTTAGCTTTATAAGATAATAACGTAATAATCGGTTAACGTTTAGACTACCAGTTAATAGTCGTACTACCGAGATTAAATATATAACTAGAGGTAGAACGCTTTATATTATAGTTACCCGCCTAATTAATATTAATATAACCCTCTAATAAGGCGAGTTAACCCTAGAAGACTAGCTTTAAGTATAATATACCGCGTAAATAACGGAAGATACGTTTTATAGCCGCCTAATAGGATTTATCGGGGTTAAAAGTATAACGATTTACTATTAATACCGCGTAAACGATATTAAGCCGCGTACCTATTATAGTATATATTAATAAATTAATAGTTAACTAGTAGGCGGTAAAAGAGGTAGGCTTAGTTTAATATTCTTTATCGGCCGGTATAAACTTAATTATAGGGTCTATAGGGACTCCTATAGCTTTAGCTCTAGTATTATATATATTATAATCTTTAAATACCCGCTCTAGATATATTTCCTAGTTAAAGGATAACGTACGATTAAGACGATCGCGCGATACTTTAAGATTAAAAATAATGCGTAATAAGGCTAAGATTAATTATTTTATATTTATCGCTTAGGCGTTATTTTAGTTAAGTAATAATATCTTTACTAACGCTAGTAATTAATATATCGTCGATATATAATATAATAATTAGTTATATCTTATAGTTAAGAAATATATTAAAATTAATACTTAAAGATATAAAGCCTAGCTTAGCTAAGAAAGTTATAAAGATAATATACTATACTCGAGGGGATTATTTAAGCCTATATAAAGTATATTTTAAGAAATATATATAACCTAAACCGTCGTCGAAACTAGTAGGTTATTCGATATAGATTTTATTATTAATTAAGCCGTATAAAAAAGTGGTCTATACGTTTATTTATTTAAGCTCTAGGTCGTAAATAGCTATAATAATAAATAATACTTTATAATTTATAGGCTTAATTATTAAAGTAAACGTCTTATTAAAGTCGATTCTATATTATTATTTAAACCTACGTACTACCTAGCTAGCCTTATAGCGAGTGATTTCGCTAGCGGCCCTATATTTAAACTTATAAACCTATTTACCGCGAAATACCTTTCGGTTTCGGGGTAGATTCGATAGTATCTAGGTATTATTCGTTAATAGAGAGTCGATTTCGGTATTTATACCGAGTTACTAGTATATTTTATTAAGAGCGTTAACTATGGTTTCCTTATATATTTTAGGTTTATAAGGCTCGGTAGGTAAGGCTCTTATAAATAAAACTAGTAAGTTAAGAGATAGAGTAGGTTTATAAAGCTCTAAATACTTATTTAAAATTATTAATATTATAAGTATATTAGCGCCGGAGCTAGGAGAACATTAGGCCGGTTTTATATTAGATTCGTTTTCTAGTATATTTACGCGAGTCGATTCAGAATTAATATCGCTAGCGAGATCTATTTATAACTATTATACCGGCTATAAACCTAGCGTAAGTTATAAATTTAGTATAGGTAACTTTACTTTAGGCCTCGGTAATATAATATATCTAATTAATCGTTATAATAGCGGTAAAGACCGAATAATATCCTCTACCGATTTAGTGCGGCTAGGCGGGGTAGCTTTAACTAGTTATCCGTTACTACTACTATAACTAGTATTATAGTTATTAATATTAAATTCTAAACTACCCTATAGTTTA
>JAABUS010000710.1_pt1 | contig 81943 bp, 47 predicted proteins | sample 5560161 | NCBI WGS metagenome assembly JAABUS01 (sample SAMN10711885, study PRJNA513376) | rock metagenome | isolation source: Antarctica rocks | place: Antarctica: Victoria Land, Trio Nunatak nord | collected 2016-01-04
AGCCCCCTTCAGACAGCTGATTCCTTTCTCCAGCGACGCCTTCACCAACCGCGAGAAAGCGAGCGAGGACATGTATATCCGCCAGAGGGAGATGGAGAAATTGCAGGCGATGAAGGCGAAGAAGGCGCAGGAGCTGGCGCAAGGGGGGGAGAAAAAGTAGAGGTAGTGGCGGGGTGGGGGCTGAGGGCGGGGAATGGTGCGTGGTGATGAGGGGGGTGGTGCGCGGATAGGGGTTCGGGGGCGGGGCTTTGGGATGGGATGGGGTGTGTGTATTTTTACGGGGGATCCGAGAGCTAGGTGGTCTGCAGATGGCTCACGAACAATGATACCTTATGTTGCAATGTATGGTGGGAAGATAATGCGCGACGTTTCCTGGTTCATCGCATGGGATGGAGTTCTTAAGTAGGCAGCTTGGGAGGGTGGAGGGTTCGTTGGTTGAGATGTTTAATTTCGGTTTGACAAAGATTCTTCGCCTTGTTTTGATTCGAGTCGGTAGAACGTGGTAATGTCACTAGTGTTTTTAATTCTCCTGATGAAAATATCATACAGCGGCAGGACCAGCCAGCTCTCGGATGACAAACCGAAAATCGTGAAATCGTACAATACCAACGCTGTAGATCGCAGCTCCAGTCGTTGGAACCCATGCCTGGAAGATCCGAATGCCACTCCAATCCGATGCCACCATTGGCGCCTCCTTCGCCATTCGCTTTGTATTCCCATACTCGGAGTCATTCATACCCGCCATATCGCATCCGCCATCTTAACAACCTGACCCATCTCCTTCACATCATGCACCCGAACAACATCCGCTCCTCCCTGCACCGCCGCATTGACAGCAGCCGCCGTGCCCCACACCCTCTGCCTCGCCTCCTTGACACCCGTGATCCTACCAATGAAGCCCTTTCTACTGGCCCCTACGACCCAAGGAAAGCCCTTCAAACCCTCAAAGTCTCTCAGCTCCCCAAAACGCCGCAGGAGCTCCAGGTTTTGGGCTTCGTTCTTGGCGAAACCGATCCCGGGGTCGAGCATGATGCGCCAGCGCCGTATGCCCGCTACTTCGGCCTCCGCGACACGGGCCCGGAGCTCGGTGCCTACACCGTCGATGATGCCTGATGGGTAAGAGGTCATTGTATTCATCGTATCAGGCGTGCCACGCATGTGCATGAGCACAACAGTGCAGCCTAGCTTTGCCATCACGGAGAGCATCTCTGGGTCCAGTTGTCCAGCGGAGACATCGTTGACGATGTTCGCCCCCGCCTCGACGGCAGCGGCAGCTACAGATGCGCGATAGGTGTCGATTGAAATGGCCAATTTGGAGAAGGTGGGTTGGGATCGGATGTACTTGATGGTGGGAAGAACACGGCCAAGCTCCTCCTCGGGACTGACTTCAGGGGCGCGAGGCCGGGTGGATTGTCCGCCTATGTCCAGAATGGAGACACCGGCGTCTACAAAGCTCTGTAGCATGGGTTGTAGAAGCTTTGGATTTGTGGAGTGATCACCGCCATCGGAAAACGAGTCAGGGGTGAGGTTCAAGATGGCCATTAAATGAGTAGGTCGCGTTGTAATTTCACAGAGAATAGAAGAAACCTCTGTTCCCAGAGGAGTGAGGGGAGAGAGTTTAGACTTCGTCTCGGGCAATGCATCTAGCAGCTTGCGAAAAGTAGGCGTGTACTTTTCGGAAGGGAGCCTTGCGTCAGGTATTAGACTAGAAGCTTTAGTTAGTGTCATCAAATATACGAAAGTGGACGACTCACTCGCAAAGAGGTCTCAGGACGAAATCCCGCTCCCGGATGCCTTTGTGTGGAATGCAAAGATCATCCCTTTCCACAATCTCGTCGCCATACAATACAATATCAAGATCTATACTACGAGGCCCCTTCTCTATAGTTTTAGTCCGACCAATGCTGATCTCTATGGCTTTTAATTCCGCCAACAGGTTGGTGGGACCGAGTAATGTCTCTACCTGCCAACGCCCAGGAGTAGTAAGTTTTTATTCCCCACATTGAGTTGGAGAGAGGGAAGGGCACTTACCTCGCAGACTCCATTTATGAACGGTCGCTGATTCTCAACATACTTTGGCTCCGTCTCATAGAGTGAGCTGGTCCGAAGAACCTTGATGTCACGCTGACTCATTGCCTGGCACGCTCTTTCAATCATCATCGTCCGGTCACCTATATTACTTCCTAAAGCCACGTACGCTCTGCTCTTGTCAGACACTCTACTAGTTTTTCTCTCCTTGGTGCACCCAAATTGCATATATTCATTCCGGTCCATTGATAGAACTAAACCGGGCCCGGTGATCTTTTGGAGTTGCGCTTGCCCTTCCTCTGCCGAGTTCCCAATTAAACTTGCGAAGACCGGGTACTCGACGGATCGCAGAGGCTCACACTGGGGATTCCCGTCACCCGCTTCGAATGCTATTGCGCATGATCTATATGCCAGCGATTTAAGGTTCTCGTGACTTTGAGAAAGCATATTTCTGAAAGCTTTGTGGTGCGCTCTAACAGCAGGGTAGAAACAAGCGTGTTTTTCGAATTCGAATGTCCAGCCAGACTCGGTGGATCGCGGATAATTGGTCGAATGCTGCTGCCTTCGAGAATCCGTTTGATGATGTGTGGCAATTTTGATTCGCAGCCGGTGACGAGTTAAGCCGACGCGGGCAATGCCCGCCCAACCCGTCAAAAATTGATGCTGGACACCAAATCCAAGATTATCTTTCTCTATCGAAAGCCGGACGGTCTTCAAGTCGGACTGATAAATGTTTCCTGGTTGAAGCACAATACGAGCCATGGATGTTCCTGGAAAGTGGTCCAATGCATGGCATACATATTGTTCTGCCAGTGCAGGTACAGAGTCCGTATTGCGAAGATATGGCCGTAGGATATCTACCAACCCTGATCGCCTAGGGCGTTCGAGATCTAGATAGCCAGGATCTAAAGCTTCTCGCCCCGAGCGCAGCCAGAGATTGAGGCTACATATATCTCGCGGCGGCCTTTCCTCCTTTGAACTTCCAGGATTTAGCTAGACAGTCTCTAAGGTATTCCACGGACAGCTTCTTCATACGGTTTATACTTCAACAGTGATATCGCATTGTTGCTTACAGCCCGTTCGGATTGCTCTGGACGCTCAATGTTGTGGCGCGTTCCAAGTGAGGATTGGGCTTGGAGTCGCGAATACACCCACAGTCTCTGGTGCCGCGATGACAGACAAGGCCATGATTTCAGGGCAGCTCGAGCACCAGCAATACTCGAATATCTCAACAAATGCGATCGCAGTGACTCACGCCCCGGCATAGCTTTTTCTTCTTGACATCACCAAGCGGCCAGTCCTCACGGTCGTGGATTACTCACCTTGGAGAGGCCGCGGTTAAGGGCGGCGGCGAGGCTCACGGGAGGACACCGGCCCGAGCTCACCTGAACCTCGGCAAGTCGTCGACTTGTCGAGCGTGCTTTCAAATCCCCACATCCGCCTTTCTTGTCCACTTCGCATCTTCCTCCCTTTCCCTAAATAATACTGACCTTTGAGAATTCCATCCCTTCAGCTCATAAAGTACTCTAATCCGCCATCATGGCCTCTCCACGTAAGTCTTTATCCAACCTGCAACCGCTCTCCGATCCATGTCCCCCGAACTAACCCCCGTTCCCCAGAACAACTCCGCACCACAACGACCGACCTCCTCAAGATCAACCACCCTATCATGCTCGCCGGTATGAATGTCGCCGCCGGTCCCAAGCTCGCTGCCGCAGTCACGAACGCCGGCGGCCTGGGCGTCATCGGCGGCGTCGGCTACACACCAGACATGCTGCGGGAACAGATTGCGGAGCTGAAGGGCTTTCTCAAGGACAAGAACGCGCCCTTCGGGGTAGATCTCCTGATCCCGCAAGTGGGTGGGAGCGCGAGAAAAACAAAGTAAGCTGTCCCTCTCTACGCCGGATTTCGGGAAAGGGAATAGCTATGCCGAGGTCAAATGCTGACAATTACCCCTCTCAAAAGCTACGACTACACCAAAGGCAAACTCGACGATCTCGTAACCATCATCATCGACTCCGGCGCCAGTCTCTTCGTCTCCGCCGTTGGCGTCCCCCCTAAACCCATTGTCGAGCGCCTCCACAAGGCCGGTGTCCTCTACATGAACATGATCGGCCACCCCAAGCACGTTCAGAAATGCCTCGACGTCGGCGTCGACATGATCTGCGCCCAAGGCGGCGAAGGCGGCGGCCACACCGGCGACGTCCCCACCAGCATCCTGATCCCCACGGTCGCGGAGATGGTCAAGGGCAAGAAGAGCCCGATGACGGGCGATCCCGTGCAGGTCATTGCCGCCGGTGGACTATTCAACGGGCAGAGTCTGGCAGCGGCGCTGATGCTGGGCGCAAGTGCCGTTTGGATCGGAACGCGGTTCGTGTTATCAGAGGAGGCCGGGGCTCCCAAAGCGCATCAAGAAGCGGTGCGGACAAGTGGCTTCGACGACAACGTGCGGACCATCATCTTCACCGGCCGGCCCCTGCGCGTGCGCAACAATGCCTACATCGAGAATTGGGAGCTCAACCGCGCGCAGGAGATGAAGGACCTCACCGCCAAGGGCACAATCCCCGTGGAACACGATTTTGAAACGCTGGGGGATGAGATCGATGACGAGACGATGGATAATGCGCGGCCGTTTTTGATGGGCAAGGCGGCGGCGGTGGTGAATGAGAGGAAGAGCGCGAAGGCGATTGTGGATGAGATGGTTGGGGAGGCGGTGGCGTGGTTGGGGAGGGGGCAGGCGATGTGCACGGGGGCGGTGAGGAGTAAGCTGTAGGACACGATAAGTTGTTAGATGACCAACTCAGGTTTGTTGTTTTTGAGATAGATTCGGGTGTTGGGACGAAGCAATCTGTTTTGATGGATCTCGGGCTCTCTCCTCTGCTTGGGTCGTTCTCCAGCAATTCATACTTGTCCCCTTTTCATCCGACCAAATACACGAAACATGAACACCCCACTCTTCCTTCAGACGTAAGTAATCTCTACCCCATACACCTACACAACGACGATGCATCTTATCCAACTACGTATGAATCCCGGCTCGCCGAACCAGTGCCTTCGGTTAATTTGCTTCGACACGGAAGTGCTTCGAAGGTCTGCATCTTCAGCTACGGGTCTGCGCTGGTGATACTTCTTATTGACATTCGGTTGTTATGTTCCTTTGTAGGCAGCTGCTGAGTGATCCCGTGCTGGTGCATCGGGGATGTACAGTAGTGTGCCATAATGAATCGGTAATCTGTTGTGATGAACATTATTGTTGTCGTTGACAACTACCTTAGTAGCTTCCATGCGAAATCAAAACTTTGACGGGCGTGACTGCGAACCTAAAGTCTTATTCTCGAGTACACCAACTAATTACTTTGAGAGACCGGACTAAAAAGCACTATATACTGGAAAATGGCGCCTGTACCCCCTCCACGTTACATGTCAACAAAATAACTATATCATCGTCTCATCTCCCATATTCAGATCATCCCGCACCCCTCACAAAGGGTCCACATTAGATACCAATATCTCGGTCACAACATCTTTTCCTTCCGAAATGTTCGCATCATTACCTCGCCTCGGACTCGTCCGGTCCAGGTTCCACACTGTCGCACCTCTCATACGTACCATCATTCCCACGTCGTCCTAGCCCTCTCACCTTCCCCAGCAACCTCTTCCCACACCCTCTCATCTCCTCGCCCGCGTCTCTGCACCTCTTCACCAGCTGCCTCCCCTTCCGTACCGATCGCGGGAAGGGAGACCTGCTCCCTTCATCCGAAGCCGTGTTCGAAGTCTGATAAGGCGGGATAACCTCATCCAGTCCCTTGCCCCATTCAAACCGTACAACGCGCCTGCCCAAAGCGTCGACCTCGTGGATTTCGTCAATGGTTTCCTGCCCATCGGCGGTGCTGATTCGGCGGTATGTCCGTGACTGTAGGGGTTGGCTTTCGCAGGCGGATAAGCGGTGCCTGCTCCCGTCTTTGCTGGGAGAGATCTTGACGGGGGGTTGTGATGCATTGGCTGGATTGGAAATGATGTGGAAGATCTCCTCGGAGATGGACTCTGGTTCGATTTCTAATGCTGGTCTGGGGTTAGAAGGGGCCCCGTATTGAGGTTCACGGAATATGGGTGCGGGTTCCGTCTCTGCCTCGGAAGGGTGGTTGTCGAAAGGCTTGCGGAAGATGGGTCTGGTGGAGGAGAGGCTGGCGCTTGATGGGCTGTAGCGCTTGAAGCGGCGATAGTTGGGGTCTTGTTCGAGGGGTAGGGAGATCGTGCGGCAGCGGAGAGCGTCGGATGGGGAGACTGGGGAGACTGGGGAGAGGGAGGCGCTGGAGGTCCTGGGTTGGGGCTTGCTCTGGGTGGAGACCGCGCTTCTTCGGCGCGAGGAGACTGTGCTGCGTTTGCTGGAGGACGTGAGAGAGATGCGAGAAGAGAGGTTTGAAAGGAAGCGTCGGAGGGTGTTGCGCGAGGATAGGTGATCGGTACTGGAGTAACCTCTTTCCATGATGCTGATGTAGAGAGCTGAGTGTTTGCATTGCTTGGCGAGTAGTCGGGCGTCTGAGGCGCATTAGCATCATCAATCAATGTTACTGGGGGTCTTCATGAGTGACCAACCTTTTTCCTCCTCTGTCTCAAGGCCATCCATCCGGCGCTTCACCTTCATCAGTCGTCCGTAAAGGTCCCGTGCGAACCGCTCCACCCTAAAGCGACGGACGGCCTGCCGCTCCTCTTCGCACATTCTATGGTACGTTGCGCTGCTTGCGCCGCATCGATGGAGGGCTGTCCTGCTGAGCTCACTGCTAGAGAAGGAAATAGTTGAGCCTGTGTTCGAGGTATGAGCGCTGTCGCCAGGACATGGCCCATCGTCGAGAGGGATGTCGACCAGCCCAGAAAAGTCATCGTCTGACGGTCCTGATGCTATAGTTGCATATATTTGTTGTGCGACCGGTGGGTTACCAAAAGCCATCTTGGTGGCTATTGGGGGTGCGTAAAAGGGATTGAAGAAGTCTCCGAACAACGAGGTTTGACCAGATGCAATATGAAAGCCATCGAAGATTGGTGACAAGCTCTCAACATGATATTCAGTAGGATTGAAGATATGCCAAATATATATCAAAAATAAACTGTCGACAATTGAGCGAGAAGAATGGAGATGAAACAGCCGCAAATAGGGCCCTTTTGATTGATATCCCAGCAGTAGTCTTGCTGGCTGTTCGCTATAAGGGATTAGAGAGGATTGTATGTAATTGAGACCTACATTCCCGAGTAGGGGAAGTTCTCGGCATCAAGCAAAGCTCGGGTAAAGCCATGTTGAAATCTGCTCAAGTCGGTTCACTATACGGATGTCAGCCGATCTCTGACAGCCAGATGCGACCTTCAGCCAATCGGGTGAACGAGGAAGTCGGGAGGTCTGGTGAGCTGTGGCCGCCAACGTCTTCGGTATAGCTTCAGGCCTCACGGTCGGGGAGCATCGGTAGAGCTCTCACGTAGCTCCAGAGCGGGGTAGACGTCTCTCCACGGTCTTACAGGACGTCTCATTGCCAGCTTGCAGACGGTTATCGGGTCATCGCTGCTCTTATTGTTGAGCTGGGTCGATTGACTTTGTGGAGGTTAATCCTGATATTTAGTCGTCTCCAGGTTCCATGGTACGGAAATACGTCAAATCTGCTGATACTACTTGGCTCCAGCTTGTCCACTTCGAGAGTCTGCAATGTGAATCAGCTAAGCAGAGGCTTTACTAGCATAGCTAAGGAAAGCAGTTACACTCTATGGTGAAGAGTCATCCAAACAATGTTGATCTCGAGCTTGGATGAGGCCTGACGGCGCTTTAATCGAAAGGTACAAAGGTGAGACCGAAAGGCCGAAAATGAGCGCATGGAGCCCTGTGCTCTTCGGGTGGCGGGGGTTCGGGGCTGAAGCTACCCCGTCCCAAGAACGGCTGCGTGCGGAAGGAGGTTATCGGAATAATTAAATGACGGAAGGATATGTCCGGGAAAGGAAGCATAGTAACGAGGCGTATCGCGGAAATGACTTCTAATAATCAAGCAAGCCATCACGTAAAGGTAGCGAATATCTGATTTGGAGAGACGCGGATGTGAAAATAGATAGACACGGATAGATTGAGCAACAGCAATGCTGGACAACAAAGCGGCTTCAGCAATTTTGCCTGCTTCATCGCCATAGCGCAATAGAGGGTATAGTACGTCCGAATTAAACATTCTGTTTCGTATTCAACAGTGGTAAGCAGAGGGGTTGAACAGCGAAACCTCGAAATGGACAGATATCTGGGGATCCGACAAGTCCCATCGCACAGAGAAGAAGTTCAGCATCTTCTGCCACCATAGTTTGTCTGCACGCCGCTGAAGCTTGTTTAGGAAAAGTAGAGTTCGCATGACAACGGTCACTGATCCGATTCTTGCAGATGGATTTCTCTGATCGATTAGCTTACAATATTAGATGTGGGCGTATATCATCGAGTGTTGCTCAAGCCCGAAGGAGCTAACATTAGCGAACATGAGCTCGCGCTGTAGTTATAGCAGGTATTTGTGACAGACAACAAATGTAGTTGTCAGCTCAAAAACCTGCGACGTGTGCTGCGAAAGATCAGCTTCCGCACAGATGTATATATCAAGCTCTCGCTCGTCAAATATGTTTGTGAGCTGATCATAAACTAGCCTTGCCCCCTGATTTGAAGGGCAAGCAGAGGACCAAGATACCTGCGATGATGAAGAGGGCTCCGCTAACATAGACTGGAGCCGATGTTTTCAGGTTTGCCGCTATTGCAATGATGGGCGCCATGATGCCGAAGATACGATTTGCTATCGCAGTCACAGCATTCCCCGTTCCCCGGTTCTTTGTTGTAGGGAGATTCTCTGGCGTATAAGCATACAACACGCTCTACATGTGACATGAGGTTGTATCCACGATTCCAACCCAGCAATGCGTTGGAGCTCAAAGTTGTCGTGGATAAATAAAGGAAAACTCCTGTCAAGATTGCGGACAATGATAAGGCTCCTTTACGACCAAACCTGGGCAATTTCACTAGCAAACCGCCGAAGAGCGCCCCCGGTATTCCAAGAACCGCGATGATTAGTGAATCACGATAGGTAATGTACGTAGAACCATCCCCGAAATGTGCCCCTTTCTCGGTCTGGATGAAAGGCAAGAAAGATCTATACAGGGGAAACCTAAGGCCTATGAAAGCCCATACCCAGATTATTAGAGTTGTAGATAATGCGAGTTTGGTGTTAGAAAAGGGTGCTCGCACGTGCGTCAAGTTCGATTTCTCCAATTTCGGGGAGGGCCGCTGCTGCATCGGTATTCTGCTGGCCCAAGTGTTCGTGCACTTTTAGACCCTCGAGCGTGAGCATGGATGTCTTGCCGTTACGTCTTGCTACCTTATGCACAACCCCGACGGCTTCTTCGTCCTTGCCCCTTCCCATCAGATATTTCGGGGATTCAAAAACCGTGAATGCGACAAATCGAATTAAAAACACGAACATTGCCAGGCAGCCCATGGCGATCATGAAATATCTCCAGCCAAAATTCTAAGACTTAGTGCAAGTTGTTGCCGTCGCTTGACAGGTATGGTATCCCAGCAGTGGCCAAGCTGAAAGCGGAGCCACCAAGTGGGCAAAGGCCCAGAAGACGGATAGGGTAGTCAGCAGATACTGATGAGTTCCGGGAAGAAACTCGAGAAAGATGGCCGAGTCCATAGGAAGGTTACCACGGACCCCAACTGACCACAACGCTGCAAAGCAGCTGATGACAGCGAAATTTGGCGAGCCCGCAGAACCCAGGCCAAAAACTGCGGTGATGCCGATTGTCAAATTGGAGGCCCAGCGTCGCCCAAAGATATCACAGCCAAAGCCCCAAAACATAGCATCGAACAGCAGGCCAATGTTTTGGGTAAGAGAAAGTAGCGGCGGATGGCGCTGGTTAAATGCCAGAGACACAGGCTTCAGGATCAGTGAGGTAACACTAGACAGATCAGCACAGTTTCATTATATAGTCAACAGTCTTCTACATCGGCCAAAGATTGTCGCTGGCCCATCCAAATCCAATCACGACGAAGAGTTGCCATTGATACCAGCCCATTCCTGTTCGGAAGTGTTTGTAATTTAGTCATCCAACGGAGAAAAATGGCAGCTGGACGCTGACCGACCTATGTCCTGAATAGCAGCGTTTAACGTCTGTGGTTTGGCCTCGTTCACGGTGTCGATGGCCCCCTTGAGGACTGGAGGAGCGGCGACATCGCCATCAAGAGTGGGCGTAGACGCAATATCAGCCTGGCCCTTCTGGTCATCCATATCGGGCTGGTCCGCTGAGTGTGAATGCTAATTAAGCATCGAGGGTGTCTGAGCCTGATATATACCCGACCTCACGGGAGCATCACTGAAGTTTGTAGGGTTCTTATGGTAGAGTGTTCCCCTCTCGACAACCCAACGAGTGACAGCGATTGCGCCATCTTTTGACGATATCGTGCTGCCGTGCACCCACACTGTACCAATTATATGCAGCTAATGAAGGATCAGGTTGGAAGGTGGAGGATCCGATATCGTGATTGGGCGATGGGTGGACGGTATCAAGACCTGTGGGACCGTCTGTCTGATCCTCGTCCTTGCATCGGGTCGTCCTGCCTCAATCATTCCACGGGAAAGATGAAAAGAGCACTGAGGAGGCCAACATGCTCGAAGTTACCTGAATTAGCTTGAATCATGCCAAGCTTGTGGTGGCTGAGGTAGCCCTATCGGGACAGATATGTCCTTCTGAAGAACGCCGACAACGCTTGATGTAATTAATGATGCTCGCACTACACCTCAAGTACTCGTATATCATCTTGCCCACGGCTTCTTTCATTGGAACATCAGCACATATCTACTCTTCTCATAGTGTTACTCGGTAGTCCAGCGCGGTATCCCCGCCGTTCCTTACAACATCGACCGGCATAATGAGCGATCAAACGATCAATGTTCCATCGCTGTTCCTGGTAATTCTTATCACTTCCCTGGCTATCCGCTACTTTTTCTTCGGCCCACGGTCTCCGTCTCCAGCGTCGCAGCGCCGCCGCATTGACCCTGCACACCTTGACCAGATCTCTTCCATGTTCCCACAAGTTGATCGGAGGGCAATACAATGGGACCTGCAGCGGAACGGCGGCAGCGTCACCGCTACGACAGAGCGCATACTAAGCAGAGGCTTCTTGGATACGGTAATGTCTCCCTCTTTGTACGACATGCTAGGCACAGTCGCTTGCGGGGATAAAACAAGCCATGGTGATTAATGCTGACGCGCTCATATCTACAGCCTCCCCCCTCATTCCAACCATCTTTACCTCCCACGTCGGCTCCAACGCAGCCAGCTGCCCCGCCACGACCTCCACAGCCAGATCTCATTACGAGATACAACCTAGCATCGAAAGTCTCAGCTGAAAATACGAGTGACAGCGGGTCTGATTACGCATCGACAAAGGCTCCCTCGTGGTCGAGTAATAAGGAAGAACGGCAGGATCTGCTCAAGAGAAGACGTGAAGAAATGATTCTGAAGGCACGCAGGAAAATGGAAGAGAAGGATCGTTCGGCTGCATGAGGAGATTTAGAACAAACGGATGTGCTGTGTCTGGAGACTTGAACTAGCAACAACGGATCGTGGCTTGTTTCACTGCACATTGCATGGGCAGGGCAGACGATCGACTCTTACAAGGTTGGATTAGTCTACGGCTGCAAAGCTTGTGTCGAGTACGACGTCTCCCAGAATTGTATCCAGATTTACTCAATGCCCGTTTCACTGCTGCATGCTCCTTCGTGGAATAAGACACCCGGGAGGTCTTCATGCAACAGAAAGCTTGTGTTCATGAATCGGCCGCCCAAAGTTTCCTCCTTTACCACGCTACGTTCAACTTCAGACCGACCCTTCAATAGTTCGATTGATTCCGAGGAGTATCGCTACAATACTGGCTCTCAGAACGGTTCCCACCTTGCCTAGAGCACCGCACCCACATATCACGTTTACTCATCAATCGACAGATCTCGGTCACGAGAACAGTGGACTGCCGATTCTCCGAAAAGTCTGCGTCCTTTGGCCTCAAAATCCCTACGCAGTGCCACAGAAAGATCCGCCCAACGAGCGGACACGTATGGTGCCACGGAATCGTCTTGCTCACTCGGGCTAAAAGTCTGGTAGGGAGAGGCGCGCTCGCTCGTTTGTCCAGAGATGCGGCAAGGCCATGGGATTGGCATTGGCGACGCTACACTTATGCCTGAAACTTCAATAACACCAATGCCAACTATCCCTACAGCTTTGGTATATTCGGAGCAGACTGGTTCACCTTGCCTTGCTCACAGGTTGCTATTATCGAGCCAGTGGAGACTCTGCGCATCGTTCCTCGTATTTGCGCTGACACGGGTACAAATCGTCAGTTACAGAATCCTGTCCGTGGAGAGGCCTACTCACCCAGTCTCTTGGTTGCCTTTACAAGCTCTGCTTCGACCTCAATTTCCTCGCCCACTCTCGCGGCCTCCAGAAGAACCACATTCAACGTTCTGCTCACGCCCGTCCACTGCCAGAATCCATCCTTACTGATGAGAATGAGTGGCAATGAAGTGCAAATATCGAAGATGGTGGCTGTCGCCCCTCCATGTATGATTCCATAGCCGTTACACATCGAGTCGGACACGGTGAAGCGCGCTAATACTCGCGCAGTAGGCTCTAGGGAAGCGGAAGTGATGAAAAAGTGGTTCCGTATAAGATGCGCATCATGGCCAGCATAAGCTGGGTCGGAGACTATCAAAGCTATGAATTCGCGGACTCTCGAAACCGGATCAAATTCCGGCATCTTGACCGCTGGCGAGGAGCGAAATAAGTAAGAATTCAATGCTGGAGCCTGAGATTTTGGAAGATGCTCCCCAGTGCTAATCCGAACGGCTTTTTGTATTGAGATTCAGTGGCAGGGCGCCTGAGCCGAGGTTCGGCCCAATGAGCTAATTCCATGTAGCAATCTCACACCGCTTGCAAATCCTTGGTTTTATTCTTAGAGCTCCCGCTTCAATTTGTCTTGAACATCTAAACTTTGCAACAACCATGACAGCGAGAAGTTTTGATCAAGATCTATCAACAAAGTGGTATCACAAAATGCAATTTGTTCAATTTTGTGTCTGAGGTTTTCGACAAGATGGATGGAAAAATGATAGAATGGACATGGAGTAAATTTGACAAAAGAGAGGTGGGGTTTCAAGAATAAAGCCAAGTATCTACAAGCGTTGTGAAAATGCTAAAAGGTAATCGAGCCAGTTTCACTTCCCGGCTGTTGGTCTCACTCCATGTTGGATGCATTCGCATACCTACATCTCGAGTACGAGGTAAAGCTGACTAATGGCACTCAGTGTACACTGGAGTCGGAACCACTGTCCGGCAGCATAAGGCCTTGCAACCACGACATAGCTTCGCGCGAACCCATCAACTCGGGTCACCAACCCTAGATCGCGATACACTGCGATGCATCCAAACCTCCTTGCTAATCAACTTCTTCCAAAGTTTGCTAAAGTCATGTTATTTTGCAAGCTGGTTCCAAGTCGCGAAGGCTCTTTGTTTGTCAATTGTGTCAGTAGTGGTATCCCTTGGGTTGGCATCAGTGGGTACTGCATCTCATGAATAGCATCAAGGAGCTCTTGTTCCGCTTCCTCAGGGTCCTTCAATGATATCAAAGATAGTCTCGAACATCTTCCCGCCTTAATGACAGGCTATCATGGGTCATTTACTCTCTTGTTAATTTGTCTTTCGTGAGTGCAAACCAAGCGGTTTTTCTGCTAGCTCTGAAATCGCCACACTGCGGCCAGCGCATGAGTTGTTCAGGTCTTGGCTGTGCCTTATGTTCAGAACATTCATCCTTTGGGCTTTGGAACCCATTGACCTTGTTAGGATCAAGACCGTCTATACGGAAAAGAAGAAACCCCACTCCACCGTTGGACCAGCGCCATTAGGGAATCGACCCTAGAATAAAGCATCAACCTTTCCACAATAAAGTAGTGGATCCTACCAGCAGAAGCTTTCCGGTTCTGTGCGATTACAACTCCGGACGGGCAGAAAGACTAAAACTCGATCCCGCCTCGCACATCCTCGGGCCCGCTGTGTGCTGTGAGTGTACGGCTCCCTACCGCTTCCTTCTGAGACCTCGCCTCCGCTGAGGAAATCTGCACTCTTCGTATTTCTAGGAGAGAAAGGCAAAAATCCCCTCGCTGGGTAAGAGACAGCACACCCAACATTCCGAACAAGATAAAAGACGTGCAGAACTCACCGCCTCTCGCAACATACATATATATATACTTTTCAGTACGTCGTCTTCTCTTTGGACACGAGAGTCTCGAACCCGAGGCATTCCTCTAGTACTGGTGTTCCTCGCGATGATGCCGCCGTGCAGATAATAGCTGCCACATCCGGATTGAAGTGGAAGCTCTTGGCAGAGCGTCAAGCATTTCGAACAAGGTATATGGGATAAGAACTGTGATGCACTAGTAGAGCCAGCGACTCTGCTCAGATTTCTCCAGGTTGAGAAGCTGAAGTAGGTTCTGCTCGGGACATATGAGCGTGAGATCGACGAAACAAGTCCAAACGACATACTCGAGGGATTTAGTATTGATTCGGAGTAAGTCTTTGAAAACAAGCGTGAATGGGATGAGTATAAGCTTGGATAAGCTTTTGATGCGGGTAAGGGCATAGCTGGCGCAGTGATATGGGCCACACTTCGGTACGCCCAGCAAAACTTGTGGATCCCATGTATTCCCTAGGAATACTTTCCACCAAGTTACAACCACCATGCAAGTCTCGGTCCTTGTCGTTATATGCCTCCACGAAGCGTTAAACGTCAAAACCGCTGAATGGAAAGGTAGCTTTGATGGCGCCCTAGCATCCTGGTTTGTCTCCTATGTTTGGGCCGATGCGCCAATTTTTTGCTTTTATCTCAGAACCTTCCTTCATCCGTCTTCTTTATTCATCATATTCAGCGAAACATCTTCATCAAGCATTACAGCATTGGCATCTCATTCTATTTTCTCTTTGGCCGCCTCGAAATATCAAGGAATTCAACCCAAGACTATTTCACTGCAGAAATGAATATGCCATCTCCTACTCTCATCGAGCACTTGACACAGCTTATCGGAGGGAGCCTTATAACGCCTTCAAACCCAATTTTTTTCACAGATCGACCGCTCAACGATCAAGAAGCCTCGTTCTTTGCCCTCAATTCAAGCACCCCAGTACTCATGCCCGCTTCCCCACAACCATGCGTCCCTCCTCGTCCGTCTTCAGTTATTTCAAAACATTTTACATCCCCAGCGAACAGCGAAGCCCCCTACGATCAGATCATCACCTTACTCAGAACCCTAGAAAAGCTCCTGCACATCGACTGCGACCTCCGAGAGCGGCAGACAGCCTACAACAAGAAGCGCCAACACAAGGTCTTCAGCCAGCTCCGCCGCAAGACAAGAGCGATATGCCAGATCATGCGGACGAAAGAAGCCACCCTGACCGACGGGCAGCTGGCCCAGCTCGCGCATTCTGTCTGCTTGATGAGGATGAAGGAATCTGCCGTACATGCACAGCCGACACTAGGGGAGCTCAGCAGGGTGGCTTCCAGGCTGCACGGGGAACGCCACGAGAGCGGTACGAGGGCTTCTCAGGCTGTGGCCGAACATTCAACATTACAGGGAGAGATCCGATATAGGGTTACCAATTCGGCTTCGCCTACGCAAGGCATCAGGCTTTTCATAATGCCAATCTAGGCAGCATGATATCCATCCTCACCATCATGAAGCTCGATACCATTCTCGATACCATTCTCGATGCTCAAGCTCTCCCGCAAGTAGGGTACGCCCACTTCCGCTTCTCCAACGCGAGACACATTGTTCACCACGACGGACCCCCCCTTGCAACCCATCGCCCTGATGACTTCCCTTAAGGCGGAAACCCGAACGCGATAGCCCCAACAGCCCGCAACACAGCCCGCCCAGCTCATGCCAGCTAGTCCGAAACGCCCTCTCCTCTCGCACTCCAGCCTTCCCAAAAGCTCAAACATGCCGCAGCGCAGTAAATGGAGTGCCCCTCGCAACAGCTGCTTCGAGAACCCCGTCGCTGCGAACTATGGTTCGCTTTACACTCATGAATATAGTATAGCCTTGTCTAGAACGGTCCGGGAATCAAGGTCGCCAGCCCCACCCACGGAAATACGCAACCCGTACATACAGGCCCACATTACTGAGTTGTCTCCCATCAACGCTGTGGACTACCACTCATACAAAGCCATTGGTTTCAACCATCTACACCCCCACCACATGTTGATCTCCCATCTCTCCAGACCCGAAAGGGAAACAAGGAAGCTGAAAGCTAGCTGGCCAGCCCTCTTTCCGTGCTCCTAAGCCACGCCCGCCACTAGTTCAGTATTACGATTTCAGGACTGTGGGCCGGCCTAATGAAGGTACTGGCTCGTTGCTCTGGCTTCGTGCTCGGTATCTGGTAGCTTCGATGGTGTCGATGTATAGAACTGGAGGCTCTCTTGGCTGGGAGGATGAAAATAGGGTGGTGGAGGAGAGGTGGATTAAGGTAGCGGAGCGACCCAAGGGGAGTAGGGATGGGAAATTCGAGAAAGGGAAGCGGATCATGCGGTTTGGGTTTTGTAGGTGGGGCGAGGCTCTCTCGTGTTCTTTCGACGCAACAGTTGGGGACTACGACGGAGGGATAGAAGGAGGAGGGATGCTAGATAAGGCTGGCGAGCTGCATACGCGTAGCTGGCAGGTGATCGTCGTCGCTCACCGCACGGCTCGCTTTCTCGGGATGTTTTTACATCATATCAATTACAATGGCCGTAATTAGCTAGTGAGAAAGCAATAGCCTCGGACGAGCTCTAGTGGAGCTTGCAGATTATGTTGTCAGAAAGTAGTTCTGAAGTAGTAGGTAGAAGGGTGGCTGTAAGGACTGCAAGATTTACCCTAACACGGCTAGCGCCTTGACGCCTTCGACATAAACACTTCCTTCGGTATCTCAGATCTGACCTCAACCTCTCAAATTAAAAAATTGCTCAACAACTCACAACAAGACTGAGCGTGAGAGCAGACAACCCACATTCAACTTTTCGAATATCTCCCATCCTTTGTAGATCCTCAAAGTTTTTCTGCCATCGGCCGTCATTCTAGGTTCGAGCTGACACCGATATGCTTCGCGACAGCTCTCTCATCTCCATATAAAGGTTTCGAGGAGCATCTCGTGACCCTTGAGTACTGTATTCAAACTTTACTGCGCGTGTGCATCTCTAGACCTTATCTTCAGAATGTATCAGCGCGCCAAAGCAGCTCCTGTGGTGGTCCGAGATGTCCGCCAACATCTCCACCGCAGCAAGCGCTGGCCGTCTTCCCCTCTCTCTCCTTCTACATCATCGCTAGATGAGAATTATCTTGTTGGCTTTTCAGTAGAGCGGAATCAACCGTGGAGCTCTATGCTGGAACTTCGGCCGGCTTGTTGCGCCCTCGAGGCGACATACCCGCCGTCGCATCATCATCCCGCGCATATATTCATAGGCTTTCCAAAACATGAATAGGACTCATTTGTATCCCCGTTGCGGGCCTGTATCTGCATCATCACGTTTCCTCAACAGCTCTGCGTTTCCTTCGTTGTAATCGAGGACTTTGTCTCTTATTGATTCGCCCTCCATGTTCTCCTCTCAGTCCGTGGCGACGCTTTCCCTACTTGCCATATTCCCTCTCCCAATACTCGCTCTCCCCTCCGTCTCTACGTCTCCATCGAACCTCACTCCCCGAAGCAACCAATACCGACTCCGCTGCGGCAACGCCCCCGATGTCGTAGCCGGCGAGTAAGTGCCCCCCGCTCCCCCCCCCCCTCCCTACTAACCCCACCACCCCCACAGCATCCCCCAGCCCTCCGACCTCCTCACCACACCCCCAAATCCCTACCCCCCCTCAGGTTCGAACCAAGACTGGCTCTCCTACCTCTGGTGCACCCCCGGCACGAATACCTACACCTTCTTCAACATCGGGGAGCTCTCCCCTCCCCCCCTCAGCCAGCCCCAATCCGTCACCCTCGCCCTCAACGCCTCCCTCGCCACCATCAGCACCTTCCTCCTCTCCAACCCCGATCAACCCGTCAGCATGCCCGGGCAAGAACAACAATTCTATTTCTTCCAACCCGACATCAACGCCTCGCACATGCTCGTGTCGGCGTGGAGCCACAGCGGGGGGCTCCTAACATTCGGCATCCTGCACAGTGCGCTGTCCGGGCTGCAGCAGTATATGCAGTGGGCCAGCGAAGGGGACGTGCAAGGCTATAACAAGGGCAACAGCCCCATCGTGTTCCAGATCAGTGATGGGCTGTGGGGGACTGTGGGGCTCGGGTATGTAGGGCTGAGGGGGTGGGCGGGGGGGCCGTCGTGTGTGTATCAGGTTGTGGGGGGGAAGGGGCATGACTGCAATGATGTGTTTATGGGGAAGTTGAAGGGGATCTGATGGACATGAAAGTCTAGGGTGCGCAATCAGGAATAAAGGCATGCATGTAGGAGAGCCTTGCACGACAGGGGGGCTGGAGCCAGAGACGAGGGAGCGTACTATTTAGTACGGTGGACCGCCCACCTGCATTATTTCCTCTTCATTGCATCGCCTCTTTTTGGTCTTGCAGCCTCTCTTCGGTACGTCTCTTTGACCGTACATCCACTGTTACAATATATCAACTTTTAGTATTCTTTGCGACACGCTTGATCAAACACAGCGATGCACTTCCCATCTCTTGCTTTTGCTGTACACCAGCCACTCCGATTACCGGGAAAACCGAATTTCTCTTTGTGCTTTTAAAACGCTCTTGTTGCTTACTAACTTGCTTGCTTCCTGTATACGCGTCTTTCTGAGATTCGCATAGCCTCTCACGATCTCCCTACCCATCATCTCTGGGATCGACATTGCCTCTTACGATCCATTCGCTCTCCATACCCTATTACACCTGAGATTGGCATCACCTCTTACAATCCACCTACCCACTACATTAGGATTAGCATTGCCTCTCCCAATCCACCGATCCACTATATCCGAGAAACCAGCGCCATCCCCTTACCTTACACCCCCCCCCCCAATATACCATACCCACAACCTCACTACCCCCCTCGCCGCTAACCATCTTAAGACCCAACAACTTCATCGATCCCAATAACCCCTTCCGGTTATTTTCTTTTGAGTGGTAGTAGGCACTGGTGGCCTCTCTGGATCGAGGCGGGCGAGCTGGTCGAGCTGGTGGTGTAGATAGGAGGAGATGGGGAGAGGGTGCAGGCTGGTGGTGGTTTGGGTTTGCTGGTTGGTTTGCTGTGGCGGGGGGGGGAGATGGCTTGAGAAAGCGAAACGAGGATTCCTGCTTCGGGCAGATGGCCCCTCCATCCGACCCGATGGACGCAATCTTACCATCTTCATGGCCACTGAGCCATCTCTTGCAACACGAAATGCAAGTCCCACTAAAGGACCGTCTGTCTGAAGCCGTCGCGCGAGGGATGGTGTAGTGATTCGTGAATAGCGAGGCATAGGGGGCCGAGGGTGTGGCTCGATCGCGAGCTAGGGATGCAAGTCTAGTCACGGAGGTGGTTCACGGGTAAATGAAAGACGAGGCTTTCAGGATGCGAAGTACAGACGGATTGACGCGATGATGGCGCCTGGATGTTCAGCGTAGTGGAGTGAAAAGGCTGTGAGCATGAAAGCAGTTGATGATCTTTCTATCAGTCTACAATGCAACTATACGTCTCAAAAACCAAATCGCAGCAGGAACAAGGACCACAACGTACTGATCGCCCGTCCCAAACAGTAAAGTATTTAAACCCGGAGGCTGCTATGAAGCTCCTTTATGAAAACTCACTTCAACCAAACAGTGGGCGAAGGTTACCGACATTATACTCCCTCCGAGCTTTCTTGCTCGAATGCCTTGAACTCATCGTCAGCCAACCCGTCTAATCCTCCGAGATGCAAATCAGACTTACGGCACAGGTACAAACTCCGCATTCCCCTGCGGATCCGTCAACGGGTACGAGCCGCAGAAACTATTCCGCGGCATGACGATCCCCACGGAAGCATCGTAGACCGCATCAGGGATACACCAGCAATGATCGCCCCCCTGGGTGGTCAGACTGATATCCGCGATAAGCTGCGGGCCGGTGTCGTTCTTGTACGCCTTCCAATTGTGGATTTCCACGCCGCAGCGGTCGCGCAGGGCCTGCAGCAGGCGCGGGGAGCCGGCGTCCTCGTCCCAGCCCTCGTAGACGATGCGGTGGCGCAGGAAGTTCTTGGGGTCGTTGGCGTCGGCCCAGGGCGCGACGGGCGAGTGCGCGTAGTAAGGATGGTCATAGATGTCGCAGACCTCGGTGTCGCACTCGGGGTTCGGGGCTGGGATGGCGGCCGCGGCGGCAAGGGCGGCACCGGTGAGGGGAGGGGGGTTAGTGTCGAGGATGACTTGGTCGCCGGGCTGGACCCAGGCGTCGTCCCATTGGATGACGGTGGTATTTTGCTTCCAGCTGGCTTTGGACTGGCCGCATTGGTTGGTGGGCGTGTTGGCGTCGATGGCGGAGGTGATGATGTAGCGGCCTTCGGGGTTGTTCATGATCTCGCCGGTGTCCTGCCATCCGTAGTTGCCGCCGCCGCCGCTCGTGGTGCAGTAGCGTGTGTTGATGTTGGGTGGGTTCGGCTCGGGGGTTCCAGCGTCCTTGCCGCACATGTTGAGGACGTTTGTGAACTTGTCGAGACACTGCTGAGTGGTGACGTCGACGGGACGAGCACCATTTCTTCTCATGGGCCAGACGGGAGGCATGTATTTGACCTGGCAGTTTTGCTCCGTGTCTGTCAAGGCTTCGTGAAGATCGCCGTGATGGCAAAGTCGGTCTATTGCAGTGAGGCACTGCGGATTACACAACGGTGGTGCATTATAATCAGAACAGAAGTAGCACCATCCTTCATTGATGTCAGGAGAAGGAATGACTGTTTGGCAACGGACCAAGGTCGATGTCGCCGCCACCAGGAAGGAGAGCAGGGCGCTGCTGTGTTGTGGATGCATGATTTGTGGCCTTGACAGCAGGTGTCCGTCGTCGAGGCCCTTCGATATCCTATTGATTAGGATCACAAGGTTAATGAAGTGAAGGGGGTGGAGGAGCGAAGGCGACAAAGTCCAGTCAGCGGATCACATATATAAGATAAGCAGGCTTGATATGCGTTCCGTTCTTGATGCGTGCGGCTTCAGTGCGGGATCACGAATATGCGTTCGTCGACGGAAAACTCAAGCGATGGCTCTTTCGTCGGTTGCGCGTGTACCTGAAGCACCCGCGTGGGCCGTAAGTCATCAACCCAGTAAAGCCCTGATTCTTCAAGTCGATGAAGTTGCTTGAGATAGCAAAAGTACTCGGTGACTGCACCATCTTCTAGTGGGAGATCCACCACTTTTTACCTACCTTTAGGGCGCATCGCGGCTCTTCGTTTGACACGATTCAAGGCTGATAGCCAATGAGTGTGTGACGAGCCAAATCGACCCCCAAGTGCCCAAACTATGGAGTGGCGTTGCTGCGACTTGATTGTTCCAGTTGTCAGAGCGGCCCGCGTAAACCAAAAATAGTGCCGACAGAAGATACAAGCGCCGTATCAACACTCAAGGGCTTCCTTGCTCGCTATTGCCGACGAGTTTGCCGACCATCTGTCTGATCTCGTCGTGGACAACGGCAGTACTGTCTTCGAAGGCGCCTAATGACCTAAATAGTGTTGGGCCCATATGCCAAGACTGTCGAGCAATAAACCATGGCGTCCGAAGTCGCTCATCCAGAGCGGAACATAGCGGAAATCGGACGTACTCGGCCCGCTTAAGTTGTTTATCCACAGTATTTCCATGTCTTGGGCAAGCCGGGAGAAGGTCTCCTGTAAAAGCAACAAGGCGCAGCTCCAGCGTCCAAAGGTTGTAGGTCCGAAGTCTTGAACCTCCAAGTCTTACGAAGTATAGAAATGCACGAGATGGCCGCTGCTCCGCTGAATCTTAAGGCGCTCTGGGCCGTAGCCCATGCGCCGGCAGGGTACATCTGCCTTGGGGTGAGCAATTGTTCCTTGATGCTTTCGACAAACGTCCCAATGGAATGATGATGGACTGATCGACCAGTGCGACCCATTACCAAGGAGGTAAACTTCAAAGCGTAACATGTGCTCGTTCCTGACCTCGTGACGTCTGATCTTATTTCCGGCGTCGAGAGTACTACCAGAGTCGCGCTCATGGTATTAATTGGTAGCCAGGACAAAGCAGCGCAAAGTTGAGCCCAGCGGGATTGATAAAGCTTCGAAACGTGCAGACAGTTTTCGGCCGCAATTTGGACATGCGGAGCTCATATATTGCCCACGGTGATGAGTTGCGTATCGTCACCTTGTACTGAGAAAGATGCAGCGTAAAACAGAATCCCGTACTCTGCAACTGCAACCTGGATGGCCTCTTCCATGTCAGGGTCACGGCCCAGTGAGTCGACGAACTTAGAGACTGGCATAGATCGATGGCGTTCGACCACTAGACGCCACCACGAGTGTATAGTGGTTCAGCGACAACCGAATAATAGATGTGCCCTTCGACCTGCCGGTTTTGACTACAGTAGTCCCATTAGCAACGAAAGAATGGAGGAGAAGGGCATCTAGGAATCTCCAGCCTACCAACCCAGAGGAATAGCGAGGCCAACCTGTGGGCTAGAAATCGAAGCAGAACCTCTGCTTTAATCGAGGAATATGGCAATATTGTCGTCTTAGCATAGCAAGTCGTATTCATGCGTAGCTTGAATCTTAGAGCTGGCCGCAATTACAAAGGGTGGAGGTTGTTGTTGATAAGCACGGCAGTAAAAACAAACAGATGTTCAGCCCCTTGCACCTGCCATCGCTGCCGTTTCCACCAGGCCACCATCAAGCAAGTACATCACCCTCTGAGACTTCTCTTTCGCCTCTCCTCCTTCACCAATCTCGATCTCATACCCCCATCCCAGCGCACACCGCCCACACCGCCACACCCTTCTCTTTTCCCACCCGTCCTCCCTCTGCACAACGATTGCTTTGCGCGCTGGTCGGGTGTTTGAGAGGAGCGAGGGTAGGGAAGCATCTGTCGCATGACCCTCCCTCCCAGCGTCGCTCACTTCGTGATTGGGATTAGGGGTCTCGATGGATAGAGGTGGAAGGGGTAGGATCCGGGCTTCATCGCTGCTGGCTGACGCGCGGACGGGAAGGGAAGACAGGGTATAGGGCGTGGTTAGGAGGAGGGTGCTGCACAGGCAGTGGTAGGTATTGAGGGGGGGCCCAGTGGTGAGTGGAGGAGATGGGGAGGCCATGGTGGGGCAGTACTCTCACACGGTCTTGTGGAGTTGGCAGCACACTCGTGCGCCCGCAAACGATGGATCACTGAATCCCTTTGGAGAGTCTTGCTGTCGGAAACGGGCAGTCAACGTTGATGGAACTCAGTCAGTCCGCTTTTTCCGGCGAATATCAACATTGACTCCTACCCACTAAGAGGTCGAAAGACTTCGTGAGCCTTTGCCATGCGAAGTTTTCAAGGTGCACAACGCTTTGCCGTGGAGATGTTGAATGGCATCGCATCTCGATTCTGGTCGGTAGTCGAACGATGTTCAGGCCAGGCAAAGTCTTGGCTTCGGATCAGGCCTTGTTAGAAAACAGACACTCCTAGGTGCCAGGTTCTAGTGGGTAGGAAGGATGATTGATTGTAGAAGTCGCAGGAGGAGCTAAATAGTCCTCCAAGCCCCTAAGGAAACTAGTCTTAAAATTATCTAGTTCGAAACCTCCTAGTCACACCATCATTGCTCGAAACAAGAGCCTTAGCGATCGCGAAAAACACGCAAAAAGAGCATCACATAATCTTATAGAGAAAGCTTGAGAAACAATCTACTCTTTAGATTTTCTTCGTCGCAATTTCGCGAACTTTTAGGGTTACTTGAATTAATTTTTATGCATCGTCGTAGCTTCTAATTGTTTGATATTCTTAAAAGCTATATCTAAAATCTTCTTAATTGATGTAAGAATTATAGTTGCAATAATGCTTTGAAGCATTAAACTTTTTGACATACGCGTAGTGTAATTTGCTTGAACTTGATCGACACGAATATAATAATCTTTTATTTTTTTGATTACTTTTCTTACTGTTACGGTTCCAGGCTAGGCAGGCTTCGCCCTCCGGTTACTCTCCGGGCCTCCGCTCTCTAGCCTCGGGTATACTACGAATAACGTCTAGCGTCTTGACATTTATAGTACTTATATCTATTTTCTGTATATAGTTAGTTCTGCATAGCTAGTATTTTTGTTAATTAACTATATACTAGCTATTAAAACTCTAACTCGAATATAATACTAGCTATCTTTTCAGAAACAATTTTGCAAATTGTATTCTAAAAATATTTATATCTGTTAACTTTTTTTTTTTTTTCGAAATATATTTTAGATATAGAATTACTAAAACAGTTCTAGATACAGAATTACTAGAACAGATATTTTGCGAAATATAACTAAGTTGCAACAATAGATATTTCTAAAAAAGATATACAATTTAACAATAATAAATTTTGTTAACTTTCTGAATAAATATTCTTTAATTTTTATTACGCTAAATTAAAAAGAGTTTTACAAAAAAGATAGTAAATCTGCTAAAATAGATAGATAACAGACTGTTTTAACTACAGTTTAGTAATTCTGCTAAAATAAACAAACAAATCTGCTAGAATCAATATCTATATTGCAATATTATTGTTTTTAAATAATATTTTTTTACTCTATATAGAACTTACTATGCAATACAATATTTAAGCAATACTTGTTTTTAATATTAATAATTTTGCTTTAATACTTACTAACTTAATTAAACAAAATAAATTGTACAATACTTAATTAAAGCAAATATATTTAAACTGCTAAATTTATATTTTTATTTACTACTTTAATATTATTTATAATTATTAAGATTTACAATATTTGTACAAATTTATTACAACAATATATTGCAATTTGGTATAAAAAATTAAATATCTTATTCTAATTTTAAATTTTGTAAAAATACTATATTTTAAAATTAATTTTAATATTAATCGAGTACTAAAGTTTTGCTATTTTTGTTAGAGCTACAGTTGCAAATTTTATTTAAATTTGTTTTTGAAAATTCTGAGTTAATCAGATTTAGCAATAATTTTTTTAAAAATATTAATATACTATCTCTATTTATTAAAAAGTTTAAATATAAAATTAAAATTAAAATTAATTAATTTTTATTTTATTAGTCTTTTTTCAATTACAATTATTGTTAATAAAAGATTTAAAAAAAAATTGCAAAACTCTTATATAGCAACAACTTTGTTAAAAATATAACTAAAAATTCTATATATTAATTTAAATATATTAACAGTATTTATTTCTATATACAGTATCTAATACAATATAAAAAAAATTAAAACAAAAAAATTGTACAATTAGAAACAAATTTAAATAAAACTCAAATTATCTGCAAGAGTTTACAAAAAAAACAAAATATAAAATAAACTAAAAACAAAATATAGAAAAAGATAACTAATATATTAATCGAGAAACAAAATAAATTAATTAAAAAACTTTATTATTATAAATAGTTTAAATCTATTTATTATTTATTATCTTGTCGAAATTTTAGTAACAACAACAATAATTACAATATATTTTTCTACAAATTAAATTAACAGAATCGCAAATATCTTAACAAAATCTATAGAAATAGTTTGCTTAAAATCGAGAAATTAATATATAACAATATTAAATTTCTCAATTTAGTTGTTTTTTTAAATAATTAAAAAAAATTCGATTAATAACAAACAGTACTTTTTGTTAAATTTAAAATCTATTTTTATATATTTAATAGCAAATTAGTTAAACTAATATATACTGCAATTAAATATACAGAAAATATTTTCGAAAATATTAAATATTGTCTGTTAAATTAAAATAACAATTTTGTTTAGCTCTATAATATATTAGCTAAACTAATAATAAATTTCTATATTTAATTTAATAAGTCTAATTAACAATATAGAAACTTTATTAAACTTATATTATTTAATTTTGCTATAAAGTTTTCGAAAATCTTTAATAAATATATAATTTAATTTATATTAACTGCAGCAGATATTAAGCTGTTTAAAAATTAAAAAATATATTAATTTAATTTAAAACTAAGCAACAAATTATACAATTAATTTGTTAATATAATTAATATTATTAATATTAATAATTTAATCTCTCGATTATATAATATAAATTTTAGAATAAAACAGAAAAAAGATTATTAATTGTTATAAACTAGCATATATAATAAATTTATTATTATATAAGCAGACAAAAATCAAAATATTATATACAAATTTACAAATAGATTCGAAATCTACAATAACAAATTAATTAATTATATAACTAAATTAAAAACTTTTTTTAAAACAAAATTAATTTTCTGATTTTAAATACTCAAAAATAAGATTAAAAAGAAAAATCTCTATTAAAAGTATTTGTACTTAAAATATTGTTTTAATTATTTTAATATTTTTTGTAAAAACAAGTTAGCTAAAATTAAAGAAAAAATTATTATTAAACTTAAAATTTATAATATTAGCAATCTCGAGCTAGCAGTATTTAAAAAAGAAAGTAGTTCTGATATTTTAAATAACAATACAGATAATTCTAGCAAATTAGAAAACTAAATATTTTTAACAAGAATTGCAGTTCAAAACAGAAACTAATACTTATACAAAAAATAATAAAAAAGCTTAAAATTATATTTAATTTACAAAATAAAATTTTGTTTGTTAAAATTAAATTTAGTTCTAACGCTATTAATAACAAATTATTTAACAGTTAGCAACTAGATTTTTATATTAAGATTTGTTTAAATTAAATTTATCTGTTTTTTAATAAATACTATATTAAAACAATACTGCTTATTAATATCGAAATCTTCGATAAAATTTTTGTTAATAAAAAGTTTGTTAAATTTTATAAATTTTCTACTATATTGTTTTAAAATTCTATTAAATTGTATCTAGTTAATAACAAATTTGTTTCTAATATTATTTATATTGTTTAAGTTATTGTTAATCTTAGCAGATATATTAATATTTTATAATATTTAATAATTAAACTGAAACAATTTGCAGTTATTTTCGATATATTTTGAATTAAAAAGTATAATATACAAATTAAAGACAATATACAATCTCTTAAGTTTAATTTCGATTACTGTATAGAGTATTGTTTGTTAGATTAATAGCTATTAGAGATTTTTAGCAATTAATATAAACAATTAGAATATTTGTTTTCGAATTTTTTTAATAAAATCGATATCTGTTAAATAAGTATTTCTGTATTTTTAAAACTTACTATTAAAAAAAATTACAAAACAGTTGTAATATTGCTTAAATATTTTGTTATACTAAATTAATTAAAGAAAAACAACAGATATCTAATTTGTACTGTAAACAGTAATATTACTATAAATATTGCAGTTATTATTTTCGATAATTACAACAAATTTTATATTAAATTTAAGCAAAATTTTCTAAGTATAAAACAACTTAAAAAGCAGATATATTTAAAATTTAGACAATAAATTAAATTTTTTAATTTGCAAAAAGTTAATAAGTTGCTATTTAATAGAAGCATTAATTATACTATTAATTTTGTTTCAGAAATAACTTCTTTAACTAAAAAAGTCTACAATATATTTTATTAAAAAAAAGAAATTATTAGAATCTATCTAGATAATATAAAAAACAAAAATTAAATTTGCAACAATATTTTACAATATATTGTTTTTACTTTTATAGTTAAAAAGTCTAATAGAGATTTGTATATCTGTATAAATTATAGAGATTTTAATACTTTAATAGTTAAGAATTGCAATACTCTATTGTTAATCAGAAAAATCTTGCAACAATTATACAAAATTAAATATTACAGCAAGTTCGATATTATTGTTGTTTTTAACAAGATTTAAATATATTTTAATAACAAATACAAAACAGTTTTTATTATTTATTACAATCTATTTAAGTATATTATAATATCTTTTAAATTGTATAATATTTTAATTATATTTTAGTTTTTTATTAATAAAATTCTCAATTTTTATCTGAACAATTTTTATACAATCTATATAAATAATATTTTAATCTACAGTAATATTAAGAAAAAATATAAAAACTATATAAATAAAATTCTTGCTAAACTTTATAACGCAGATTTTTATCTAAATATTAATAAACATATTTTTTTTGTTAAACAAATTAAATATCTAGATCTGATTATTACTATTAAAGAAATTTAAATAAACTTCAAAAAAATTAAATATATTTTTAAATAAAATTTTTTTATTTGTATATATAATATACAGATTTTTTTAGATTTTGTTAATTTCTATTAACAGTTTATTTATAATTATTTAAATCTAGTTAAATTTTTGTCAGTATTTAATAAATTTAAAAACAAAAATTTCAGTTTTCTATAGCAGTCTAACAGTTTTGAAAATTTTGTATTTAAAGTTTTTAAGAATTTTTTTATTAATTAGTTTATTTTTTATTATTTTAATTTCAATCTAGAAATCTAAATTAAAAATATTATTTTTAATTTTGTAATTGTTGTTGTATTTTTGCAGATAAGTTTAAATAAATTGTTTTATTTAATAATCTATATATTTAAGATTATATTGTTTGCAGAATACAATTACAAAATTTATAACAAAAAACTGTTAACTATTGTTTGTGCTTTTAAAAAATAGTATTCAGAGTATATTAATATATCTGTCGAGCAATCTATTAAAATTATTATTAATTATTGCAATCTAAAATATTTTATAATTATTAAACAACTTAATTGTTGTTAAATTTGCTAAGTTAAATTTCTGTTCAAATTTAACTTTAAAATTATTTATTAATTAGATATATTAGACGCAAAGTTAAACAATCTAATTAAACAATTACAGAATTTGTTTTTCGACAAAAACAATTTTTGCAATTAGTTTTAATAACAAACAATTTTTAAATAATATAATTTAAAATCAGATATAGTTAAAGCTGTTGTATTAATTCTACTATTGTTAAATATTATTTACAATTTAGTAATAAAGTTAATCTGTTTATTTCGAGACTCTATTAAGTTCGAACTAATTGTTAACAAAAGAATTGCAAAAGCTTGCAAAAAATTTACTTAGATTTTGCTAACAACTAATAAAAATATAGAATTATTTACGCTTCTATTATCTACAGTATCTGTATTATTTTAATAAAATAAACTTTATTTTGCTAGATTTCTTTTTTTAGTCTTTCTGCTTACTATTGTTGTATTTATAATTTCTCAGTCTACAATTTTTTTGTTTTTAGCTGTTAATTCTGTTTTTTTTTCAGATATATTTGTTTTGTCTACAATTTAGTTATCTATATTTGCAATTTTTTTTATAATTTAATTTTTATTTGCTGTTGCAATCAATTTAACAAAAAAAAAAAAATCTAAAATAGAATTTGATTTCAAAATTTTTGTTTAATAGATATCAGAGATATATTTATATAACAAAAAAATAAAATAGATTATTTAGATTAAAAAAACTAATAAATAGAAAATTTTAGCTATTTTTTGCAAAACAATTAAACTGAAACTCGAAAACTATACAATAATCAAATATTTAATAATTAAAATTAAATATCTATTTATTCAAAACAAAATATATATTTTTTAAAACAAAAATAATACTTTTTAAGTTAAAACAATCAGATTTTAGTATAAACTATTAAATACTAAATATTCGAATCAAATAGTTATACTCGAAAAAATATAATATTATTACTATTAATCTATACTGTATTTAAATATTAAAAAATATATTAGAAGCTATTTAATTTGCAAATATATTAAATTATATTGCAAATGTAAATACAATTTACTAAAATCTCTGTCTATTTTAGACTGTTATTAATAGAATATATTCTGCAACTTTATTATCTTTCTGTTGTTATATTACTATAAAGAATTTTTTTTTTAGTATATTTTAATAGTAATTAATAGACTATTTAAGAATAAAAGATTTATATTTATAAATTTTTTAAAAATTAAAACTGTTATTTAAATTTTTATTAATTTTGTCTGATATATAGAGAGCTTTTCAGCTACTATTGTTTTTGACAGGAATACTTAATTTATTGTTTATTTCGAACAATATTTTTACAAAAAATTAAAAATTAAATCTAAATTATTAATTGTATTCTATTCAGAAATTAATAATTAAATCGAAAATATTGATATTATTTTTAAACAATATTTTCGAATATATATACAATACAATTAGAATAACTAAATTAATTATTTTGTTACTGTTAAATTTATTACAAACAGTTATATTAGCAAATTTACTAATTTATTTTTTTATTATTATTAAAAACTATTTACTACAGTTAGATCTAAAATTATTTGAAATTTTTTCTGACAACAATATATTCGAAACTTGTTGCAATATAAAAATTATTAACAAAACTATTAAAAAAATCGAAATTTTGCAAAACTTTTTTTAATAAAAATTTGTTTAAATTTAAGTTAAATAAATCGAGTTTACTAATTACAGATATATTGCAATTTCGAAATTTAAAATCGATAATTAAATTATACTTAATATTCGAAATATTAAAATAACTTAATTATATAAATTTCTAAAATATAAGAATACAGATTTCTATAAAATTATTTAAACAATTAACAATTATATCTACAAACTAAAACTGTTTAAATTCATAAAAATTTATTTAGTATTTTATCTATAGTTTCTGTATTTTAACAAAAACAAATTTCTGTCAGATTAGCAAATTAAGTTTTTGCTATTTATTAATATTGTTAACAATATTAATAACAATAATTTCGAATACTATATTAAAGATATCGAAATATTATAATACAATATATACAAAAATAATAATAATATAAATTTAAGTCTAATTATTACTAATTACAGACACAAAATACTACAGTATTAAATTCTCTTTACAAACTATATAAATTACAATAATAGATTTAAATAACTAAACTATTCTATAACTAATAACTGCTCTAACTTTGTTATTAACTTCTATTACAAATATTTAAATACAGCAGAATTTTACTAAATATTTAAAATATTTTCTGATTAAAAATCTAATAAGTAGAATAGTTTGTATCTATATATTTTCTGTGCTTTTCTATTACTGTTGTTAAGATATTGTTTAATATATATCTATAGTTTTTGTTATTGTATCTAGAATCGATTTCGAAAATATATTGTTAATCTATTATTATTGTTAAGAGTTATTTGCTATATATTTGCAGTCGAAATTAAATATTTTTTTAAAATCAGACTTATTCGATATATTATTTTGTTTTCTGCGTTAGTTAACAAAAATCTCGAAAATATATTATCGATATATTACTATTGTCGAAAGTTAGTTAATATATATTTATAGTTTTTGTTGTTACTTCTATAGTATTTCTATTAGATATTTTATAGTTATCTTTTCTAAAAAAAAATTAAATTAAAATTGATTTAGTATTTCTAAATATATATACAAATATATATAAATTGCTGTTAAAATACTTTTATATTATTATTTTTCTCTATATTGTAGATTTAGATAAATATATTTAAATATAATTAAAATTCGATAAATTTCGATTTTTTAATATTGCTATTTTTTTTTATTGTTATCGATTTTTTCTTAGATTATATAACTAATTAACTTTTTGAATTTTCTTAAATATAATTAATTTTTTGAATTTTTTTAAACGCAATCGATTTCTATTTTGCTGTTAATTTTTTAATTTTTGTATTATATAATTTAAATTCTTTTTTAGAGTTAGAATTAGTAATTTTTTGTAATTTTTTTAATTTTTTTATATTTGATATTTTTTTAAAATTTTTTTATTTTTTTATCTCTTTTAATCTTGTTGTTGCTCGATAAATTGTTCGAAACTCGATATTTATTGTTTAACAATTGTTCGAAACTTAATTTTTGCTGTTTAACAATTATTTAATATTTAATTTTAAGTATTAGATTGTATTCAACAGATATATTCGATATTAATCGAAAATAATTAAAAGTTAACTAGAATATTATCTGCAATATATATATTTATATTATTGTTTTTTGTATATTTTGTTTCAGAAATTTTCGATTATTTTTATTTATTTAACAAATTTATTCTTTCGTTTAATATATATCGAAAACTTCAGTTTTAATTATCGAACAATATTTAATATATATCTGATATTAATCGAAGCTTGTATTTAAAAAGTATTTGAGATTAACTGAAATTAATTAAAAATACTAACTGAAAAATTCGATATTGCTTTGTCGAAGCTTGCAGATAGAAGAAAAAAATAGTATTACAATCTTAGATTAGACAGATTTTGTTTTTCGATTATTTTTCAAATTTCTGCTCTCTAGTCTCGAATATACTACAGATAACGTCTAGCGTCTTAATATCTATAGTATTTATATCTATTTTCTGTATATAGTTAGTTCTGTATAGCTAGTATTCTTGTCAATTAACTATATACTAGCTATTAAAGCTCTAACCCGAACACTTACTTTCTTAGAGTTAATAGTTACCAAGACTTTAGCAACTAATACTAGGACGTTCGCAATCTCTTCTACTAAATAATTGAAAATTTGAGTGAACTTCGTTAATTTTAGAAACTAGATAAATATCTTGTTTATTAAGTAATTTATTACGAAAAGAACAAACGCAAGTATCTTAAGAAATTGCTAAAAATATTTAAATTAAGATAGAACTTCTAGTTTCAATTTTATAATAGCTTTACTTTTTGAAGTAAAAGTAAATATAAATATTAAATGCTAAGAAAACTTTCTTATATTTGTTAACATTTAATAATTTTTGATATCTTTATCTTTTGTAACTTTTGATTAATTAAACGAGAAATTTTGTTCCAAAGTTGCAAATAAAGTAGTTGCGCTATTTTTTGTATTCGAAACTCTTTTTATAAACTTCCTAAACGATTTTTTATTATTAAGAGATTCGAACAATGTTTATATATTTTAATTTAATAATTCTTCAAAGATATTGTTTTGTTGTAATAACGTACTTTCGTAAATTAAATCTTTGATCTCTTAAATTTGCTTTTTAGCTTTTATTTAATTGTTAAAATATGTGCTTCAAATTTGCTTAATTGTTAAGAAAAACAACATTTAAAAGTATTTAATCGAAGACTCAAAAATAAAGAAAAGTCTTAATTAAATAAATAATTTAATAGTTGCATCGAAGATTTCAAAAACTTGTTAATTCGTTAATTATGTTGCGCAATACAACACCGATATATCTGAAGCCTGCAGACTGAAACAATATTAGACAGACAGATCGAAGAGCTGCTTGTTAAATTCTGATTAATTTGTTTAGCAAACTGAATTAGATCTGATTTAGATCTAACTTAGATAAACTAAATTTAATCGAGATTAGCTCAGAGATTATAATATATCTTGCAGTCTCTGCTTTTTGTATATAATTATTTTCGAGAAAACTAATAATTTACTATATTGTTTGTTATATTTTTTTAATAGATTATAAGTTCGAATTTGCAAAAACTTTTAATTTAATAGTCTCTGATACTATTATTGCAACAGTTCTGATTGCGTTCTATAAAAAACAAAAGATACTACTATTAACAGATAGAAATTAATATATATTTTCGAGTTACGCAAGAGATTTCTGTACAGATAAATTAATTCTGTTCGATTACAGATTTTACAGAAAACAAATAACAGTAAAAGAGATTAATTTATATATTTAAAAAAGAGATAGTTACAACTTTAAAAAGAGCAAACTATACTATTTAAAAAAAAGTTAGTTACAGTTTAAAAAAAACCAAATTATATTGCTTTAAAGAGAGCAAACACAGTATCAGAAAATACTGTTAAAATAACAGCATAACTACAATTTTTATATTAGATCTGTAAAAAATTAGTATATTAAATTTTTTTACTGCTATTTAACAAATATTACTTTATCTACTCTTTTATTTTTCTGTTATTTTTACTTTATTTACTTTTTTATATTTTATATACTATAGAGAACAATATACGCAAAACAATTAATATACTTAGTCAAATTATAAGTAAGCAATAATTTTGTCAAATAAAAAACTATCTAATAGCAGAAAATCTTTAAAATATAGTTTAATCTTCAGATACTATTATACTTTTTATTTTTACAAATAAAACTAATTTAGTTCTATTAATAATTTCTTAATTAAAAGATATAAAAACAAATATTAAAACTACTTTTTATATACAGTTTTATCTGAACAAAAATAATAAAAAGAATATTGCTGTTATTACTATTATATATAAGATAATAAGGTTCTTAATATACAAATACAAAAAAAAAATTCAGATTATTAAAAAACAGTATTTAGCAGACTATATAAACTATAAGAAGTCTGTTAATTAAAGTATTAATAAAATATAAATATATCTTAAGAAATTTAAACAAAAAATTGTCGAAATTTAATTAAATATAAAAAAACTATATTGCAATAATAGATTAATTTAAATATTGCTAGTATTCTTGCTCTTAAAGTATATTGCAACTTAAGATACTTTTAATATTTAGAATTCTTTTAATATCGATATAACTCTGCAAAAGCTGCAGAAAAAAAAGATATTATTTAAAATTAATAAGATTGCTATATAGATTAAATACAAAATCAGTTATTTAAGATTTTAATATTAGTATTAAAGTTTTTTTTTAGAGTCGAACTTTAATTTTTGTTAATACAATCGAAAAGTTAACTTCTTTAATTAAAAAGTGAAAAAAATATATATTAATACTATCTTTGTTAGAGTTTTAAATATTTTGTCGAAAAATACTTTTTTTGCATTAATATTTGCAAATATATTTAGAAAAAAATACAAAAAACAAAAAATATTAAAAATAACAAACGCAAGTCTTACAAAAAGTATTGTATCTACAATACTAAAAACAACAATTTGTTAAACAAATCTTTATTAAATAATAGTAGCTTTAATATTAAGAAAAATATTAATAAAAAACTTGCAGTATTGTTTAAAAAGAATCTTAGTAAAATTTTTAACAACAAATAGATTATTAATACTAATACTTTTTTATATATAACTAATCAGTTTCGATATTTTAGAAATTCTCTTATTACTATTTTGAGATATATTGTTAAAATTAAAGAAAAAAAATTGTTTTTAAATTAGTATAGAACAGCAACAATATATACAAAAAACAGAAATAAAATATATTTAGTAAATATTCTTTTTATTTTAAATTTTAAAGTTAATTTTTTGTCTAACAGATATATATATTAAAAAGATTTTTATAAAGATTTCGACAAATATAGTATATAGATATAAAACAAATAAAAAAGATATATTTTTATTACAAATTAACAGAAAAATATATATATTATAAATAAAATAGTATTAAATTTAAACAAATTTGTTTTTATTGCTGTTATATAACAGAAGTCTTTTGTAGTATTTTTAGCAATTAATAGTATATCTAATTAAGAAAATTAAATACAACTTAATATTAACAAAACAGTTATTAGTAATTTTAAAGCAAAATTATATAATTTTTAATATTGTTAATTTGTTTATTTAAACGCAGTTAAGCTGCAAAAGCTATATAAAATTACTATATTTTTAAAACTTATTCTTATTATTAAAAATCTAGAAAATTCCTGTAAAATATATATATTAATTAAGTTCTGCAATAAAAAAAACTATTATATTAGTAAATATAAAACAGTTATTTTAGCTCTTATTTTAATTAATATTTACAAACTACTATTAGTTTTAAAATTTAAACACAAATATTTTTTTAAAATTGTCGACAATTATTTGTATAAAATATAGATATTAATAATAATTAAACAGAAATAGATTGTAAATACTTTTTGTTAATAGCAAATATAAACAGAGTCTTAAAATAAAGTTAAAATATTTGCAGTTTGCAACAACAATAGTACAGAACTTAAATTAGTACTTAATAAATAATATTTATTATTTAATATTGTATTTAACTATACTCTGCTATATAATTCTTTTTAAAATAAAGCTGCTAAACAAAATATACAAATTATCGAGAACTTAATAAAAATTATAATTAAAAAAACTGAGCTTTTTATCGAATTCTGATTAGAAATTGCACAAACAGATATATATTTGCAAAATTGTATAGCAATTAAATTGCTTATTAATAGCAAATTTACTACTTCTATAGAAATATTTATTAATATTAAACTATCTATTAATTATTTGTATATATAGAATTGTAAATACTATTTCTATATAAACTTTAGATCTCTTTTTATTAAAAACAGAAGATATAAGTTTATAAATAGAAAACAAATAAAAGTATTTCTTAAATATATTAAAAAAACAACTGTATTTGTTAAAATATAGATATCAAACTTAAATAAAATTATTAGACACAATATTGTTAAATATATTAAAGACAAAAAGAAAGAATATATTAATCTTAAAATATATATTAAGATTATTAATATTTTATTGAAAAGACAATTAGTAAATAGATTTTGCAAAAATATAGTTAAAATTAAATCTAATTTAGATATTGCTTAAGTTAGTTTAGATATTATTTAAGTTAATTTAGATCTTATTTAAGTTAATTTAGATCTAATTTAAATTAATTTAGATTTTGTTTATTTAAATCTTATCTATACTAATTTAGATTTTATTTAAACTAATTTAGATCTTTTTTAGATAATATTAAATAATTTTGTTGTATTTAAATATTATATACAAATATTTCTATATATTGCTATTTTAAAGAGAAAACAAGTTAATAATAATATAGAAAATTTAAAAGAATATTAAAGTAAGATTGTTTATACTATAGTAGTCTTTATAGTTTAAAATATAATTAACAAGACTATAAATATTAAGTGCAACTTTGCAGCTATTAACAAGAAAAACAATAATATTAACAAGCTTGTTATATTTGTATTAAAAATATAGAACAAGATTATAAACAACTTTGTCTAAAAAAAGTTATAAAAAAATATTATATAAGCAAAATTACTTGCTTTTGCTGCTAATAATATATAGAAGATTGTTACTTCTTTTTAAAATATTAATATTATAACAAATAAATAGATATTTAAAACAAAGATATATATAGATAAAATATTAAAAAAACTTAAAGTAAAACTAATTGCAAAAGATTTTATATAAGCTTTTAAAATTAATTATAAAGATATTTTTGTTTCGACAGTTAAATTTAATATCTTACAAGTATTTCTTGTTATTGTTATATTAAAAAATCTAGAATACTATTAAATAAATATTAACAATATTTTTGCTAAATTCTTTTTTAAAAAAAAGATTTATATAGTATCTTTATCTAAAATAAATATATTTTCAGAACAATATATATATATTTTTCGAAATCTTTATAGTCTAAAACAGATTGCTTGTAATTAGCACAAATATTATATTAAAGAATTTGCTAAACTAGACTTTAAACAATACAATACTAATCTATATCTTTTGTTGTATTTCGAGCAATATATTATATTTTTGCTTTATATTAACAATATTGTTATTGCTATACAATTAATAAATAATATAGATTAATTTAAATACAAATTTCAAAAAATATTTAAAATTAAAGATCTAAAAAAAATAAAATTTTTTTTTAATATTAGAATTATTTGCAATCGAAAAGTTAAAACTCTATATATAGATTAATCTTACTATATTAATAAAATACTTAATAGATTATAGATATCTGTTGACAAAAACAATTTAACAGAACTGTCTATAAATAGATACAATACTTTTCAATCTATTAAATTAGAAAATAAACAAATTAATTAAAAAAACTATTAATATACAATCGAAAGTATTATATATACAGCTATTTATATTTGTTTAGATATTGTTTTTGCAATAAAATATCTAAATTAATATCTTGTTAATTTAGCAAAATATTATAATTAAATTTTAAAGATATTACTTTAATATCTTTGTTTTACTATTAACAAAAAATTAATATACAGCAGCAATAAAAGGTTGCAATTAATAGTATACTCTAACTTAAACTATATTTTTAATAAACTGAATCAAAAATTAATTCTTAAATATATATTTATAATAGATAAAGAATCAATTATATAAATATTATACAAACAGAAATTAATTACAATATCTACTATTAAGACTAAGTATATAACTCTATTTATATATATCAGAAAAAGTCTGTAAATTATACAAATTCTGAGAAATATTAATTATACAAAATATTTTAAAAATTTACTAAATTGTATAGCTATTGTCGAGAACAAAATATATAAATTTGTATTTTCTATATAACTAATAGAAGACAATTAAGCAGCTCTAGTACTTACTAAAGATACTTATATCTATAAAAGATTAAAATATATTAATATAATCTATTATTATATTAGAGATCTCTGCAGAAACAATTGTATTTGCACTAACTTTATTTAAAATACAGATATAATAGCAGACAGACTAACAAAATTATTGTCTAAAAATAAATTTAAAATCTTTATCAAGCAGTTTAAATTAATAGATTAGAAAATTAGTAAAAATTAACAGATATATTATTATCGAGTAAAAATATTGCGCAATACAATATCGATATATCTGAAATCTACAAATTGAAGCAGTATTAGATAAACAAATTAAAAAACTGTTTGTTAAATTCTAATTAATTTGTTTAGCAAATTAAATTAGATCTAATTTAGATCTAACTTAGATAAACTAGATTTAATCGAGACTAGCTTAGAGATTATAATATATTTTGCAGTCTCTGTTCTTTGTATATAATTATCTTCGAGAGAACTAATAATCTACTATATTGTTTGTTATATCTTTTAATTAATTAAATAATTAATTAAATAATTGTGCTTAAAACTTTATTTAATAATAAATTATCTTAAATTAAATTAAATTAAGTAGTAACTCTTGTTAGTGTAATTATAGTAAGAGCAACAATTAACTTTGATTTATCTCTTTTCTTTGTAATATATTAAATTAGCTCTTTTATAACAAATGTTTTATCGCTTTGCACTAAGCAAAGAACGTTATTATATTTTTTAGTCTTCTTAATACGAAATGCGACTTTTATATCTTTTGTGTTTTTATCTTTACAAAGTAAAGTTTTATCTATTATTTTGTAAAAATACTTTTTAGTTGTTTTATTTATTTTTTTAATTATACAATCTTTTAATTTACGATCAAATTTGATAATTTTATTGTTGTTAAAGTTCTTAAGTTATTTAAAAATGTTTCTTTGATTAAAGATTTGTATTATGTTGACATAATAATTTTGTAAAAACACGTAAAAAGATATGTTCTTAATTTTCGTTAAAAAGAAGTTAAAGATTTTGTAATTGTATTCGTATTAAACGACTTTAACTAGCTTAGCTTTAAAATTATTTAATTTTGCTTAATTAATTAGCTTTTCGCAATAACTTAATAATGCAACTTTAAAGTTAACTTTATAATTAGACTGATCGTTTGGAACCGAATTTTTATAAATTTGGAACCAAATTTCATAAATTATAAAATTACTAACTGTATTGGGTTAAAGTTTGACCTAATTAGATATAACTTTCGGATCGGATTTTCGATTTTAGGGAAAAACCGATCCGAACGATCAGTCTATTTATAATCAAAATTATTTAGAATTAAAGATTTGACTTGTACTAAATAAAGAGAGAAGATTTTATTAGATAATACTATATTAAGAGATGTTGTTGTTATAATTATATTAATTACTTAATTGCGCAATATTATAATTGTGTCGAACAATTTGTTAATTAGCAAGTAATTAATAGAATAATAAATAAAATGTAATAATATAATTCGAAGTAAATAAAAAAGATAATAAAAAGATAAGAGTTGCTTAACAAAAGATTTAATCGAATTTTTTTTACAATTGAAGTAAGATAAAGTAAAGTAAAATAAAGTAAAATAAAATAAAGCAAAAACTAAAATGCTTGCAAGAATTCGAATATTAAGAAATAATAAAGATTTTGATTAAAAAGTAGATATTTATAGATTGCGATTATTAAGATTGTAAATATTAATATCAAGTATTAAAGCAAAGATAAAGCAAAAATAGTATACTACAAAATATAAAAAAAAATTCTTTGCGTTTTCTTTTGTTGTTTGAATCTTCGTAGTAATTAATAAATTGCAAAAAAATCGTTTCTTATTTTATTAAGAGCTAGATAATTAATTTGCGAAACAAATAATTTAAAATAATTTTTATAAAATATATTTCGAATCTTGCGATTATCTATATTTAATTGCTTAAAAATGTATAATATTTTATAATTTTTGTATTTCGATATTATAAAAGAGTCTCTTTACTTAAGTTCTAATTTTGTAATAATTTTTTAAAATATAAGAATATAATTCTTGAGATCGAACTTAGCTTTTACAACTTCTTAATTGTAGCGAATTGCTTCGCTTTTCTTTTAAGTCTTTAACAAATATTATATAGTATTGTATAGTTAAGTCTTATAATTAAAGTATTGTCGCATTAGTGTAGCGTGCAATAGAGATTAAAATAATTGAAATGCTTGTTTGTAGTTTAAGATAATAGCAATTGTGTTAATATCTACGAAGATCGCAATTAATAAAAATTAATCTAATAAAATTTTCGTCGAAAATATACTTAGATAAGTTATTAATTAGAAGTTTAAAGACTTAATAAATTTAAAGAGAGTTATATCTTACTTTGTCGAACTCTTTCGCAAGACGTTCTTAAATAAACAATCATTAATCTTTATTATTCTTGTGCTCTTTAACAATTTTAATAAATTGTAATTGATAAATATCTCTTAATTGCGTAGTGTAAGATACGAGTGCGTCTGCTTCCTGCTGACGCACTAAGATATAAAAGACGTAAGATATAATAGACTTGTATTACTATATTTTAACTATATAAGATAGATAGTAGTAGAACTAATTGTTAAAAAACAACAAAAGACAAACTTTCTTTCTATTTAATATTTGCTATAATATACCAGTCTGTTTCTTGCTATCTAATCAGAAAGAAATATTGTACTATTTGAAATTTCTATAGATATTCGAAATTATATATTCTGTTCTACTCTGAAACGCTAGCGCGTCGAAGATACTATAGTATTACAGTTATTTTTTCTTTTAGAATACTGATTCTTAATAATATAAAAAGCTGTATTAGTCTTATTAAGACAAAAATATTTGTTAAATATTAATATTGCAAAAATTTGTTAAAAATCTTTTTAAATCTTTTTAAAAATTAAAAGAAAAAAAGTCTTTTATCTGATAAAAGTAAATTTATACTTTAATTTAATACAATTTGTAGAACAATATAATAGCAACAATAACAATCTATAATATATTATTATTTTGTTGTTTATTATTGTTAGAATTTTAAACAGAGTTTAAAGTAGAATTAATATTGCGCAGATACTAGATAGATTATAAATATAGATATTATTATTTATTTTTATTTTTATTTTTTTTTATATTCTTTTTAATTGCAATTGCTTTATTGCTGTAAGTAAATTGTTGCAAAAACAACAATATATAAAACTTATATATATAGTACAAATCTCAAATTAATATATCTTTTGTTTCTTTTTTTTTGTTTTTTTAACTATATTTTCTGAGAGATTAAGAAAATAAAAAAATAAATAATTTCGATACTTTATTGTCTGTAAAACTAACAGATTACAGTTTGTAATAATTTTCTATATATAATTTGTATAAACAAGTATATATATATTTGCAAAAAGAGAAATATCTGTATTTGTTGCAGAATTTTTTATTATAAATTAAATTGCTGTATTGTAATAAATTTTATATATATTTATAATATAATAATTACTAATATTTATTAGTTTGTTAAATACTTTTGAGATTATATAAAAGAACTTATTATTAATTATTGCAAAAAACTTAAAATAAAAAATACAATTTTCAAAATAATAAAATATATACAAAAGAATATAGTTTGCAAAATAAAAAACTAACAATATAATAAAAAATTTATTTTATTAATAACAAATTAAATTTAATTTTATATTTAATAATTTAAACAAAATTTAATTTTTGTTTAAAAATATTAGATTAAGCTTAAACAGAAATTTACAGAAACAAAAATAATTTAAAATAAAATTCTTACTAAAATATAGCAACTGATCGATTTATTTTCTGAAAAAATATTAAAAATAAATATTTCTGTCTGTTTTTTAATATTTTATTAATATATATTTAGAATTTAAAGTAGAATAAAAACAAAAACAAAAACAAATTGTTAATAAAAATAAAAAAAACAAAATTAAAATAGATTATTTCTAAATCTATTATTAATCTAAATAAAACAAATTTAAAAGATTTTTTTGCAAAATTTTATAATTTTGCAATAAGATTTTTCAGCAACTCTAAGTTGTTAACAAAATTATTAAATAAAAATATAATAAGTTTTTTATTTTAATTTTGTTTGTACTTTGTTTGCTTATATATTTTTTAAAAAATAAAGAATACAAAAATATATATAAACAGCAAGAGCAAATCTATAATAAAAACAAAAAAAATAATATAAAGCAGATTCTCTACAGTCTGTTTTTCTTAAAATAATATAAATACTTTAAATAATTTTGAAAACTTATCTATAATTAATTTTAAAAAATTTAACAATTTATTTTTAAATAGATTCGAGAACTTTTTCTAATTATTTTAAAATAAATTTAATAAAATATTAAAGATTTGTTAAGTTGTTACAGTATATTATTAATTAATTAACAATAATAAAATAGTTTTGTTTTTAAACTATATTTTAAATATTTATATTAAAAGAAATAATTTTATTATTTCTGATATTTTGTATAACAGAATAAAAAAATCTTTTTATATAATTTAATTATACAACAATAATATAATAGCAATTGCGTAATATTCTATTAAGCAAATTATTATTAATATAATTGCTATTATTGCAATATATATTATACTATTTTTTTGATTTCTGTTTGCTGTATATTTGTTTTTTAAAAAATTTTTGCAATTTATTAATATTATCTAGAGACTCTTTTCTTAATTATTAATTGTATTTTTTGTTTTAATTTATTTATTTAATTTTATATTATATTTGTTTTTTTAATTTAGTCTTATCTAGAATTTCTTTAATCTTTTATTAAACTTTGTTGTTAATAAATTTCGAAATTTATAATATCTGTTTTATCTGCTAATTGTCAGCGCAATATAAGTATAATTTCAGAAATAAAATATAAAAAATATTATAAATTTAATAAATATTAAATAGAATAAAACAGTAAGTCTGTATTTTAATCTTATTTTTAATTCTAAATAATTTAATATATTTGTACAATATCTTTTTACTAAATCTCTTTTGTTTTAGATTTTTAATTAAAAATATAATTAATTCTTTTACAGCAAAATTGTTTAACTTATATTTTTTATTGTAATATTTTGTTTGCTGTACAACAGTATTTTTAAAATATTTTGTTAGAATTTTTTTTAAATTATAAAACTGTTTTATATATTTCTGTATTAACAATATTTTCTTTTTAATAAAATTGTTTTTAATTTTATAGTAAATCTTCGAATAGTAATTGTATATTAAATAGAATAACAAAATTTTAACTAAAATATAATAGTATTATAAACAAATTCTGCTATTAATAATAGATTTGTCTATTTTGTCTGTTTAATATTAATATAAATACAAAGATAGTATTTAAAAATTTAATTTTGTTGCTTAATTAAACTATCTGTCTAAGAATAAATAACAATACTTAATTGTCTTCTAATTTGTGTATAAAAATATATTGCAAATCAGAAGATATTAATAAAAACAGATTTTCTGTTACTTATTATATTAGCTGACGTTTTAAAATATAAAACAATTTTATTAAAAAATACTTTTATTAATTCTGCAATATTAATTCTAATAGTTATAGATATATATCTAATTATTTTTATATAGCAATCGACTATTATAAAAATCGAGTTATATACAACTTTATAATACTTATTTAATAACAAATTTGTTACAAAATTTATAGTAATTTTCTTCTATAATTTTTTTGCAACAGATAAGAATTAAAATTTATTATACAATTTATAATAAAAAACTTTAATATATTAACAGATATTATATATTTTAATATATATTTTTATCTGTTTAATACAGATAAATTAAAAATATTTTTTCTAAAATAAATTCAGAGTTTTCTCGATTTTAAAATATTTTATTAAAAAATTGTTATAGTTTTTATAAATTAATTTTTTTCTAATAATTGTATTTTCTAAAATATAAAGCAGTTTATTATATTTAATAAGATTTTTCTAATTTAAAATCTATATTTTTTGTTTGTAATAAAACAATATTTTAATTTTAATTTAAATCTTTTTAATTTAAATATCTTTAATTTGAAAATTCTTTATTAAGAATTTTTGAGATTTTTGAGATTTTTTATATAATTTTTCTGATATATTTCTAATTATTTTTTTTAAAATAACAATCTGAATATTAATTAGTTAAAACAGAAATATTAGTTTTTTAAAAACTTTTTTTCTACTTTATAATTGTAGAATTTTTGTATTACTAGTAGATATTTCTGCTAGTTATAATATAAAACTTAGATTATCTAATATTTTTTATTTGTTTTGCGTTAGCAACTTTTTGTTAGATAACAATACTAATTTATTTTAAAATACAAAAATTAAATTATCTAATATTTTTTGTCTGCTTTGTATCAGCAAATTTTTGTTAGATAACAATATTAGTTTGTTCTGCAATATCAATAGCAATTTTATATTTAACAACAAAATTTTTTTATAATTAAAATATCTTAACAATCTATTTGTTGAATTTTTTTTATTTAAACAATAAAAGATTTTAAAGTTATAAACAACTAATTTAAGTATTTAGCAAACTTGTCTTAAATTTAGTTTTTTTTAATCTATAAATTTTCTAAAATTATTATAATCTAACTATATTTCGATAGAATAAATACTGTTTTTTAGATAGTATTTCTACTGTTTAAAAATAATTACAATAATTAGCAGTTTCTAATTATATATTTTATAATTTTGCTTTATTAAAATTATCTTTTGCAATTAGAATATTATCGAGTATTAATTTCTGTTATTATTTTGTTAATTTAGAATACTTGCAATTGCAAAGTTAAATATATTAGTTTTTATTCTAATTTTCTTGTTTAAATTGTAATAACAAAGTAATAGAATTAATATAAAAATATTGCAAAGTTAACAAAATATCTGCTCTGCTTTATTTAATTAAACAAAAAAATTAAATTTTTTGTTATTCTTATTTTCTTTTAACAGATCAATAAAAAAGATAGTTTTTTTCAAATAGCAATATATAAAATGTTTATAAAAATTTATAAAATTCAGAAATATTTAAAGCTTGCAATAAGTTTTTAATTTAAATTATTTTTTAATTTTTTTAATTCTTTTTAAGTCTATCTATATATTTTCTGAAAATATAATAAAGCTCAGAAATTTAATTTTAATAGTATTAAACTTATACTTTTTTAGATTAATATATAATAAATATTTGCAAAGATATTTTAGTATCTATCTAATATAATATTAGTATTTTGTCGAATTATTGCTGTATATAAGTATATTATTTATATAGATTACGCAAATTATATTAATTAGTTTTCGCAATATCTTATTAATATAGATCTGAAAAATTGTAAATATATTTGCTAATTTAAATAATATAATCTAATACTCGAAATACTTATAGTATATACAAAATATTGTTTTTTATTTATTATTGTATTTTATACAAATATAATAATAGATATTCTTTAGATTTAAAACAATAAAATATTTTGCTCTGTGTAAACAATCTAGTATTTCTGTAATTAAAAACAATAAATAATAATTTTTAATAATAATTGTATTTAGATTTCTATAGTTAATATATAAATATAATTTATTGTTTAATTTTAATACAAATAGAATAGAAATATTTATAGATAAAATTAAATATTTAATTTAATTTCTAACTAATATATTATTAAAATATTGTTAAAATATTGTTAACTTATTTTGTAAAAAATTATAAAAAAATATAAATAATAACTTTTTATTATTCTAAAACTTAATAGTATAATCTTTTTTTTTAATTCTAATAAAATTTTAGCTAATTTATTATTACAGATATCTTTTAGAGCTTTTAATTTTTTGAAAATTTTAGATTTTGGTAATTTTTTATCTAATATCTCTGTAATATTAGCGCAAACAATTGTATAAACTATATTATATTTAACAAAATCTAAAACAAATTGTTTAAAATTAACTATTTTTAATTTTTTATTTACAATCTTAAATTGTTAGCTTTGTATTTTCGAATTAATTAATATATTTTGTTTAAACAGTATTAATATATCTAATATAAAATTAGAATCTATATATTCTACTAAATAGAATAAAATAGTATATTTTTAATATTAATTTTATAAGTTAATTAGATAGTAAATTAACTTATAGATATTGTAACAGAAACAACTATTATTATTAAGAAAATCTAATATCGATAAAATAACAAATATAAATTGCAATTTCTATTATATTATATAGATATAATTAATAAGATTTATTTTAGCTTTCAAATTAACTAGATTTATAATTTAATATTTATTTTTAAAAAATTAAGTTTAATTTTTTACTAAAATTAAATCTACTATTTCTATTTATTTTTTTTATTTTGTTTGCAAGATATCGATAAAGCTTAATTTTTTTTATATCTATTATAATAATAGCAGCAACAATAGATTTGTTTTATTTGTATTTATTAAAACAGTCTGTTTTGTAATATCTTTTTTTATAATATCTAAAGTATTTAATACTTTTTAAATAGTTTATATTACTAATCTTATAGATCTGCTTGCGCAATATTAACAAGTTTTTAAAAATATATAATTTTTTGTTTTTAATAGACTTGTTAATATTGTCTGAATAACAATTCTAATAAAATCTGTCTAAAAAGATATCAGAATTTTTTGTAATTTGCTAATTTTTAAAGTTATTTGTGTCTGCTTTACAAATACAATTTAGTATTTGTTTTTATATAATAATTATAGTTAAAAACTTATTGTAAATATTCGATATTGTATTAATATTTAGAATTTTTACTTTTAAGTTTAACTTAAATTTAATTAAAAATATATGAATTCTATATTTTTCTAAAAGTAACAATAGATAGATTTACAGTTTATTTAAATATTTTTTAAAGATAGTTATTTTTTAATCTAATTTCTATTTAGCAATTTTTTATTTTTTATAGACAAAAAAATAACAATTAGCAGAATTAATTATTAAATTTAATAGAAATTCTCTAAATTTTCTAAAGATTTTGTTTTTTAGTTTAGTATTATTCTTTGTTTTTAAATATTACTAAGTAACAATATTGTTTTTTAAAAATAATATATAATAGAGAATTTTGTTCTTATCTGTATTAAAATATATTAAGAATTATATTATATTAATATTAATTTCTTAAGATTAAATAATATACTTACTTATACTTTAGCTTTTGTACAATTTTAGTTTCTTAAACTTTAAGAATTTAAATATTATTAATAATAATATAATAACAGAATATAGAATTTAAAAATTTGTTTTTTTGATTATTATAATTTAAGTCTGCTAAATATTTTACAGATTTTAAATTTTTGCTATTAAAATTTCTATCTGCTAATATAAAGTTAAAATTTTAATTGTAGCTAAACTATTTTTTTTACTATTATTATATTAACAACAATTATTTTTATTAATATTTTGTAAACAATTATTGTTTTAAAAAATATTTAATTCTTTAAATTCTAATTTAGTAATTAAATAGTTATTGTAATTTAAATTATTATAGTTTAATATAATATTATTATATCTTAAGTCTTTTTCTTTAAAAAATAGAACAATTAGAACTGTAAAATACAAATATATTTGCTTTTTGCTGATATACTAAAATATAAAATATATAAAATATAATAGACTTGTATTACTATATCTTAATTATATAAAGTAAATAGTAATAGAACTAATTGTTGAAAAATAACAAGAAATAAGTTTTCTCTCTATCTAATACTTGCTATAACATACAAGTCTGTTTCTTGCTATTTAATCAGAAAGAAATATTGTGCTATTCGGAACTTCTATAGATATTCGAGATTACGTATTCTGCTCTATCCTGAGACGCTAGCGCGCCGGGGACGCTATAGTATTACACGTAGCTAGTTGCGCAATTCTTAATTGTTAAGATAAGTATTGCAATCGCAATAAATAGCGATTGATTTTTAATATAATGCGAAGACTATCTTTAAGTAGTTAATAATATCTTTTAATTAATTAGTCTTCGTAATATAGAGTATCGAAAATCGATTAAAGTAATTAATTATATAAAAAATATATCTTTTTTCGTTTGCAATAATCTCTAGAGAGTCTATAAAATTTATCTTAACAAAAAAAAAAAAAAAATTTATAAAATATAATAATTGCAATTAAGTAACTAAATTGTGCTTCGCATAAGTTAAATACTCTTAAATATATTTTTTAATATTTGTTTATTGTCTTAGTTAGTACGCAATCTTTCGTAGCTTTATTAGTATTTTTGTTTTCGCTTAATGTTTGTCTTTGTTATATATCTTTTTTAAGATTTTTCTTATTTTATTCTTAGAAATGTATAATAAATAAAAGTCTTTGTAATACTTTTATAAAGTATTGTTCTTATTTATTCGATAATCGAATGCTAATTAAAAAGCTATTGTATTAAAAAAAGTTTTATTCTATAAATAACAATATATTTTCTTAAATTATATAAATTATTTATAGATTGCTATTTATAAATTCGATTCAAAAATAAAAATAATAATAAGAGCAAATATATTATTATTATTAAGTATACTTTAATATAAAACTTTCTCTTTTTGCAAAGAATTTAAGAAGTTAAGAAATATACTATATTTCTTCTTTTTATTTTTTTATATTTATAACGAATTTTGCTTTCTTAAGATTCTTAATTTGTAATTTATTATAAATTAAAATTATTATATATTTTATTAAATATTGTTTTTGATAAATTGTTAACAATCTTGTTTTAATAATTAGAAATATACTTAATAATAATATTTAATTTCTTAAGTTTATTTGTCTAATATTTATAAATCTTCTTATAAAGATTAAACTTAAAGAAGTAAATAAAAAGTTAATAATTTGTATAAATAACAATTTAATTATAAGAATATTTGTAGAGATAATTGTATTGCTTTGCAAACTTAATTATTAAATATAATTTTTTCTTATAAATAAAATAAAGTCTTTAAGTTAATAAAAAGATAAATAAGTTGTAAAGTATTAATATTTTTATTAGAAATTTTTTAGAATTATTTTTCTTAAATTAAATAATTGTTAATTTTGCTTTAAATCTAAAAGTATTTGTATAGAAATAAATAATTATAAATAGATTAATATTATATATTGTTGTTTTTGTAGTATACTTAATTTGTAATATTTCGAACAAAAGTTGTTTTAATTTATTTTATTTTTATAATATTTTTTTCGTTAATTGTAATAAAGATCGAGCGATCTTTAAGAAGTTTTTTATTTATCGCTTAGTAATATTTATTGTTTCTAAAAATGCACGTACTTCGATTACGTTTATAAATATAAATTATCTTATTATTTTTTTGATTCGATTATTTAGTATATAAATTAAATTTTCTACTAAATATGTAACTCTTAAAGCTCTTATTTTGTTTATAAATAATTTAAGTTTCTTAAACAACAACTTTAATCTTGTTTATTTAATTCGTAGAAAAAAATAATCTCTTAAAAAAATAAATAGATAATCGAAGTTGCGAAACTTGTTAAAAAAGTTATTTATATAAAACGTTAAAGATAATAAGATAATCAAATTGTTTAAATAAAGAAACAAAGACTTTAATTAAAGTAACAAAATAAATTTAAACGCTCTATATATTAGCTTTGTTATCGTAAATTTTGTCAATTGCAATTCTTGTTGCATTTTAGTCAATTATAGTTAATCGATACTAAAGATAATAAAAACAAAATAATGTTTGTTTTTTTAATATAACGAAATAATATAATATATATGTTTTAGATTTGTTGCAAACAAGCAATTATAATAAAAATATAATAGATAATTGTAAACTTTTGTTAAAAGCTCTAAATAAATACTTAATAAATCTTTATATATTTAAAAGTAATTAAATATTATCTTAGATTTGTTCTTTAATTTGAAGTTTTTAACTTTGTTAACAATAACAACTCTCGCATTTTATTAAAAGAATCTTTCGTTAATTAGTTTTGCAAGCTTATAGATCTTACTATTTAGTTTATTTTTAACTATCTTTCTTAGTTATTATTTAGTATATGTTAATTATTGTTTTTAAATTAAATTTAATATTAATTTCGTTCTCGATTGTATTTGCATTCGATAAGTAATAAAATTAATATATAGAAAATTTGTAAAATTTCTTTTATTAAGATAACAATATTTGTAAAGAAGTTATAATATCTTTACTTTATTTTTTTTAATAAAAATTATTAATTTTAACTCTAAGTTTATTCGTTTAACTTATAACTTTAGTTTGTTTAACGAAAAGATAAATTTGTCTTTAGTGTCTTTATATATTCGTCTTTTAAAGTATAAATTAAACGAAACGAATAAAAAGACTAAAATAAGTGTCTCGAAGATATTGAACGCGAAAATTGATTATTTAGAGCGAAAAATAATTTTAAACTTGTTTTTTTAGAAATCAAAAAAATTAACTTCTTAAGACGCAAAACACTTAGATAGTTTATAATTGTTTTGTTAAAAATTTATCAAAAATACATTATAAAGTTAGTAATAATTAGAACTTGTACAATTTTCTTAATATTTAATAACCTGTTACTAGACGACAAATTGAAATTGAAATCTAAGCTTTTATTTTTCGACTTTACAATAGCTTTTAAAAATAATAAAATAATCGCTTTTAAATATATTAAAAGATTGTAATTGTTATAATATATAAGCTTTGATTTGACAATATTTTTAATTATTTCTTTTATCTTAAGATTGTTAATTTATATTATTAATTGTTAAATCTTAATAATAACGTTCACAATATAAAGTTATAAAATATTTAAAAATAAATGCTTTTAATATTTGATGTTAAAGACTACGAAATATCTTATAGTTTTTTATATCTTTTTCACGTTTAGTTTGATAATTACTTAATAATATAGAATCGTCTCTCTATAATTTGTTGTCTTTATAAATAGATTTTAAAATTTTACTTTAACTAAAGATCTTAACTTTAAATTTAATTAATTAACAATTTCTATAGATACAACATTTATATTAGATCTTTAATTAGCTTAAATTCTTAACTTGTCTAAATTAACAATCTTTTTTTCTATTTTTATTTGAGCAAAGATACAAAACGTCTTCTTTATACTTATTATATTTCTTAGTAGACAAGTTTAACTATTCGCTTAAGATATATTAACAACGTAAGCGCTTATATTTTGTTGTTAGTTTTAATATAGCAACTAAATAGATTGCGTTAATTAAAATTAAAATTAAAGTAATTGCAACAATTGCGTAGATTAAGATATACTAAATACTTTTAAATTTTAAATAGAAAATAAATTGTAAAATATAAATAAAATCTAACTTAATAATTAATATATAGATTAATATATAGATTAAAAAGAATTTTATATTTGTTGTTATAACATTTACTTGGCTTTAAATTTGCGCTTTTTAATAACGTAAATATATAGATGTTTTAGCTTCTTGTAAGTAGCAAGAGATTAAGCTAGCTAATTTATTTAAAATATATTTATCTTGTTGTTCTTAAAAATTTGACGAATAAATATTAATTTATTATAGATATTAATTTTGTTGTTTATTATATTTACTAATAATGCTAATTTTGCAATCTTTTTTATTTGTTTAACATCTTTCTTATACAATTTTTCTTAAATTGTCGATTTCGCAATTTAATCTACTAGTTGTTGCTATTGTTGTTGCAAACTTAATTAAAAAATAAACTTAATATAAGTTCTTTTGTTAGAGTTACTATTCTCTTTAAAAAAAGCATTTATTTGCATTACTTTTTCGCTAAACAATTGCAACTTTAATATATCAAAAATTACAAATAAAGCTTTTAATTATATAAAGTATTTAGACTTCGAAATACTTAAAATTATAACAATTGATAATATTGTCGAATTAAATAGTTTTGTATTATACGATTGCATATTGTTATTACAAACGCTAAAAAATAATCGCAAAAATAAATTAAAAAGAGTCTTTAAAAATTATATAACAAAAATAAGATTGTTCTTACGCAAAGAAAGTAATACAATAATAATTAAAGATAGCACTATACTTTATCTCTTCGCATTTTATATACAAAGAGTTATTTTTACAACTCTTTTATTATTTGAAGTTGTTAACGTAAGAGTTCTTTAATATTAACTTGTTAAAAAGCTCTTTATATATATTTGTATTATTACAATATAAAGAAGATTAATTCTTAGAACGTCTCTCTTAATTAAATAAATTCTAGTAAAGATTTTGTTAACAAAAAGATATTAACAATCTTAAACTCTTTAATTAATAAATAAGCTTCTTCGTTAATTTAATAGATTTAAAGTCTCTTTAATAATCTTTCTAATAATTTAGAAAAGATAATAACATCTCTTAATAAAAGAGAAACAATAATAGAGATTCAAAATTTTACGTCTTAAATAATTAAGACTATATAAGATGCAAATGTGTCTGCTCCTTGCTAACACACTAAGATATAATAGACGTAAGATATAATAGACTTATATTACTATATTTCAACTATATAAGATAGATAGTAATAGAACTAATTATTAAAGAATAACAAAAAACAAATTTTCTTTCTATCTAATACTTGCTATAACGTACAAGTCTGTTTCTTGCTATTTAATCAGAAAGAGATATTGTGCTATTTAAAACTTTTATAGATATTTGAAATTATATATTCTGCTCTATTTTGAAATGCTAATACGCTAAGAGTACTATAGTATTACGGTTATTTTCTCTCTTAGAGTACTGATTTTCAGTAATATAAAAAACTGTATTAGTTTTATTAAAATAGAAATATCTGCTAAATATTAGTACTGCAAAAACTTGTTAAAAATCTCTTTAAATCTTTTTGAAAATTAAAAAAAAAAAAGTCTTTTATTTAATAGAAGTAAATCTATACTTTAATCTAATACAATCTGTAGAACAATATAATAGCAATAATAACAGTCTATAATATATTATTGTTCTGTTGTTGATTGTTGTTAAAATTCTAAACAGAATCTAAAATAAAGTTAGTATTGCGCAGATACTAAATAGATTATAAATATAAATATTGTTGTTTTTTTTTTTTTTTTTTTTTTTTTATTCTTTTTAATTGCAGTTGTTTTATTACTATAAATAAACTGTTGCAAAAACAACAATATATAAAGTTTATATATATAGTACAAATCTTAAATTAATATATTTTTTGTTTTTTTTTTTTCTATTTTTTTAACTATATTTTCTGAAAAACTAAAAAAATAAAAAAATAAATAATTTTAATATTTTATTGTCTGTAGAACTAACAGATTACAGTCTATAATAATTTTTTATATATAATTTGCGTAAACAAATATATATATATTTGCAAAAAAAGAAATATCTGTATTTGTTGCAGAATTTTTTATTATAAATTAAATTACTGTATTGCAATAAGTTTTGTATATATTTATAATATAATAGTTGCTAATATTTATTAGTTTGTTAAATGTTTTCGAAATTATATAAAAAAAATTGTTATTAATTATTGCAAAAAACTTAAAATAGAAAATACAATTTTCAGAATAATAAAATATATGCAAAAAAATATAGTTTGCAAGATAAAAAGCTAACAATATAATAAAAAATTAAACTTAATTTTGTATTTAACAGTTTAAATAAGATTTAATTTTTGTTTAAAAATATTAAATTAAGCTTGAACAGAAATTTGCAAAAACAAAAATAATTTAAAATAAAACTTTTACTAAAATACAGCAGCTAATTAATTTATTTTCTGAAAAAATATTAAAAATAAATATTTCTATCTGTTTTTTAATATTTTATTAATATATATTCAGAATTTGAAACAGAATAAAAATAAAAACAAAAACAAATTGTTAATAGAAATTGTAAAGTGTATCTTGCAGTGCTAGATCTGCTTTGCAATAGCGTGCCCAGCATATATTAGTGCATATTTGGCAAAGAATTGCGCGAACTAGATTTAAGCAGAACTAGTATTGGGTCAGCAAATACTGTCTGCGCATTGCTCTCTCTTAATAGTAAACAAAAAAGTATCTTATAGAGAGCGAGATTTTTCTTGCATTTGTATTTTTTAGCAATTAGTTCTACTACAAATACTATTATTACTATTATATATACTATCTAACTTAACTTGTTTAACTATACAGCTCTACTTAAAGAGATAGTAGTTACTTTACAGTTCTAATTGTTTTGTCTAAACAAAACTACTTAGTTAGAAGCAATAATTAATAGATTATTAGTAACTTGCTTTTGCAAATATATTCAGAAGTCGATTGACTTTCAGAATATTACTAATAATTAACTGTATAAAAAAAATTATGCAGATAATATATTTTAAGAATTAGACAAAAATAATTATTCTAATACTAGTACAGCTGTTAATCAGAACAGAGAAAATATCGAAATATCTAATTCTGAAAACAAATCTATATTGTTTATTTTAACAGATACTATTACGCAGTATATTAATAATACAAATATGCTGCAATTTCTAAGACTTGAAGTCGAGTTTGCAACTGCAAAACTTTAGCTTGCACAATATATTAATAATTATTGCTGCAAATATAGCAATAATTATTATCGATTCAATTAATACAAAAAGACTAGTTGTATTAAAGAGTTGTTAATACAAAAATATATTAACTATACAAGTTTAAAAATTTGATTTAAAAATTGCAAAAATTATATTCAGAATAATCTTGCAGACTATCTTAATAAAAAATCGAAGATACTCTAAACTGCGTTATATTTTATAAAAAAACAATATAATTAATAATACAGATACGCACAAGAGATACGTAATAAAAATAAAGAAATTATTTAAAATTATTTTCTTTAATATATTAAAGAATTTCTTAGTATGCCCGAGATTCGCAATATAAAAACTGAGTTTAAACTTAAAAATATAAAGCAGCAATCTTATTAAAAAATTAAGAAGTTTGCTATCTATCTAAACAATCTATATTTGCAACTGAAAAAATCAGTTATTAACAACAAAAAGATACAAAATCTAAAAAACAAATATATTAACAAGATTTGTCAGAAAATATTTTGTTAGCAATATAGTTATATCAGTATTATATAGATATATAATAAATTTATCGAAATTAAACAATATCTGCAATTAATTGAAAAGCTATTAAAATTAAACAATATCTCTTATATTGCAGAAAACTCTAAGAAATATAATAAAGAAAATTAATTTTTGTGCAAGCAAGATAATTTGTTTAGCGCAACTAACAATATAAACAACTCTATTATATTAATTACTAAAATTACTGTAACTATATAGATTAGAAGTAATATTAGCAATAATTAGCAAAACAAAAACAACTGTTAGATATCTGTCGAAAAAAAATATATTGTATTTATTGATTACAAATACTATATATACAATTAAATAAATTATAAATTAAATAATTCTATATATTTGCAATATTAAAAATAGATAGAAAAGCAAAACAGAAATAATATATTTTCGAGAAAAGTTAAAGTCTAATACTTGTTGCTACAGTATTAGATATAAAAAGTTAGAGATAGCAAATTAGAATATTAATCTGAATAGTATTTGTTAATATATTATATAATATATATAAAATTAAGTATTTTATTAACTTAGAAACTGAAAAAAACTTTATTTTGCAATTTTTTGTTAAAAATATACAGTTATTTAAAGATATTTTTTTGTTATTGCAGATATAGATTGTTAATAATTGTATTATTGTTTTATATAAAACGCAGAAACTCTCTATTGCTATTGTTAATAGCAAAAAAATACGCAAAAGCAATTGCTCTAAGTTCTATATTGTTAATATACAAGACTATAAAATAATTTTTAAGTTATTTTAACTTAAGAAAATTAATTCGAATATACAATAATCGAATTGTATCTAAATCTATTAAAATAATCTTGCTAAATAATCGAAAAAAAATATTTAGATAATTGATTCTGAGAAATTTGTACAATTTACTATATTTGCTCTTAAAAATTATAGCAAAATCTATATTGCACTTTTGTATTAAATACTATTTTCAAAAAAGGTTTCGAAATATACAAGAAAAAAAACTACAAAATACAATATACTTTAGATTGAAGAGTTAATTGTTTCAAATTAAATTAAGAAAATTATAGAGATATTTTTAAAAGAACTTTTAAATACGTTTAATATATATAATTAGATAGAGTATTTAATTAATTTTATAGAAAACAAGATATTGTATACAGAATATATATATAATATATTACAGAATAAATTAATTGCAATACAAGAATATTTTGCAGATATGCTAAAAAAAAACTAAATATATTTTTTAAATAATTCTATCGAATCTTTAGTATTGTTTGTAAAAAAGTTAGATAGTAGTTTGTATTTTTGTATAAACTATTGCAAACTTAATAAGATTACTATTAAAAATAAGTATTTTTTTTCTTTTTTTTCAGAAATATTTAAGCGTTTTGCAAATACAAAATATTTTATTAAAATTAATATATACAATATATATTATTGTATTTAAATTTATTAAAACAATAAATAAAAAATAGTTTTTTGTATTCGATACAAATAGTTTAAGTATTAGATTATACTTTTTAATTTTGTTAATATTTCTGCTATCTTTTAATTTTATATAAATTGTGTACTAAAGTTGTATATTAATATTTGTTGCATAATATATTTAAATAATATACTTATTTACTCGAACTTAAAAAAGCAATATTAAAAGAATATTTGCAAGATATTTTGTATACTGCTCGAATATCGATTGTATACAAAGCTATCAAAATATATATTTAATTGCAACAAGATAATTTTTCTAGAATTTATAATTAAAAAACAAAATATTCAAATAAAATAAGCTTGTATTAAAACTATTTAAAAATAATTTAAATTAAAATTAGCAAAAAATATTTTTGTATTTCTTAAATTTGCAAAATTTTATCGATATTTTATTTGTAAGTTTTTTTAAATTGTAGTATCTTTAATTGATTTAATAACAAATACAAAGAAAAGTAAAGTATATTTGCAATTTATATATATTAAGAAAACAAAAAAAGTTTTCGAGATACTTAAAATTGTTTTTATTACTACTTCTATTCTAGAATACTACAATTAAAATACTTCTCTTTATATAAAGATTAATATATTGAATTGTAAAATAGAAAATATACTTAGTTAGTTTAACAAAAATATATAGTAATATTCTATTATATTTATTAGCTACAAGTTTAAAGAATCTGAAATTTGCTAAAATATATACAACAAAAAACTCTATACTATTGTGCTAGCTTTTAAGTTTTAAAAATATTATCTACAAAATAGCAAGTATATTATTTGTGTAATTATAAATTACAACAATCTTTACTACTTTATAATTACAAAAAAGCTTTTAATTAAACAAGTTTGCTAAACTAAGAAATTAGCTATATTTAATTTTAATATAAAATATTGCAAAAGAAAACTTAATTTTGCAGATATATTGTTAAGAAGATCTAATATTATAAAATTTAATAGTAGTAAAAATAATAATAACAATTTTCTATCTATCTTGCAAAATAAGTTTTGCAATCCGAAATATTAATCGAAATTGCAAAAAAACAAAAATATTTTTGTTACAATTAAACTCGCAACTTTAATAGCGCAATTAAATAATATTATTATTGCAGATACTTAGATTATAAATCTGAATAAAAAAAATTCGAAAAATTATATAGTATTTTAGATTCTGCGTTATTTCAACTTTTAATATAACAAATTGCAGAATTAAAGAAGTTTTTTGCTAATTTAAAAGAATCGATAACAGCATAATTGCAAAAATTACAACAGAAAAATACTTTTATTGTAAAAAAACAATAATATTAAAGATTTGCAAATAAATAGAATAAACTTTCGAAATAGAATATTAAAAAAAATAGATTACTATATCGAAATCTTGCAGTCTATATTTTAAAAAATGCAGCAACAAGAAATAAAATTTTTTGTATATATTACAATAATTCTATATTCGAATATTTTGTATATTAACAAATCGAAAATACAATACAATAAAAGTATTACTAATCTAGTATAGTTAAAAAAATTAATAAGTATATTTGTATCTGTTCTAATTGTTAGTATATATATATTTATTATTATAAACTATATAGAGAACTTAGCTTAATATCTTTTGAAAATTCGCAATTCTTTGAAACAATAACAATAGACTTTATTACAAATATATTGTTTGCAAGAAATCTATATACTAAAAAAATTAATAATACAATTTTAATACTAATTAACAAGTTAATTAAATATACAATTTATATTGTAACTATTAAAAAACTTAATACAAAAGATTTTGCAGAACTTTTATAAAAAAAGTTTGTATATTATTATAAAATAATATATAGTATTATTTTCGACAGAAATTTGTTTTTTACAAATTATTTCTGATTAATATTGTACTAATATCTAGATACAAAATATTAGTTTAGTACTATATTTTATCTGCAAATCGATAGTTAAACAGAAAAACAAAATTAGATCTTAAAATATTATCTATATATTTACTATAATTACAGATAGAATAATTGATCGAAACTATTATCTATAGTTGCGTTTGTATATAATAATAGTATTTATTTAAATACTGAAAAAGCTTTTTACAAACTGTTAACAAACTATATTGCAGATTTCGCAAATATATCTGTAGACAAACTCTTAACAAAAAAGATATCTCTAGCTACAGAATAAGTAGAATAGCTGCAAAATACTAGAAAGTACTTAAGAGAACTGTAAATAGCAATTTCGAAATAACAAATAAAAGGCTATAATAAAAACTACAAGTTAATAAGCTTTTAAATAGATAACAAAGTACTATTGTAAAATATTAATATATATATATTGCAATTTAAGAAAAAGATTAATTATTATTAACTAAAACTCTTTACTATTTTAATTAAGAAAAATAAACAGATATATTAATTAAATCTATTTGCAAAGTATAAAGCAATTTATACTATCTTTTATATTTTGCTACTTAAATTTTAATATTTGCAAGACAAAAATTTAAAGTCGAAATTAATTTTTATTAAAAATAAAGAAAAATAAGATATAAATAAAATATTGAACAAACAAATTAAAAATAGTATACTTAAGTATTTAATTAAATAACTTAATACAATTTTGTAAAAAGATATATAAGAGTTTTTAAAGTATTTCGAAAACGCAATAGACAAAATTCAGAAGTTTGAAAAAAAGCAAAAAAAATACAATGTAGCTGCAAAGATATTAAAGAAAAAAAGATAAAAAAAACAAGTAGTAAGCAAATTAAAAAAGCAAAAACAATTATGCAAAAACAAATAAAGCAAAGAATTAGATTAAAACTCGAAGATTATATTTTTAAAAATTACAAAAACTCTTATAATAACGCAAAAACTCAGAAACAGATTTAGATATATAGAAATATAATTATATATATATATCTATACAAATTAGTTTTTGCTATTTTAAAAATAGCAAGCAAGACGCGTCTTAATTGTAATTGCTACAAATAAAACAACTACTATTATAAGCAAAACTAATATATATTAGCTTTATATACTATAGACTTTGCAATATAACTTATTATAGTAAAACAACTTGCAAACTCTAATACAAAAACTTTTACTAAAAAGCAGATAATCAGAATTAAGAATTACAATATAATAGCAAGCAACTTAGAAAAAGCAAAAAAAACTATTAGCAATAACAATTGTAACTGTACAAATTAGTCTAATATTTTTTTTAAAGTCTATATATTGTACTTATTATATTATATACAATAGTTTATTCTTAATTAAAGAATATTAACAACAATAGAAAAAACTATTACAATAGCAATAACAAAGCAAACGTACAAAATAAAAAAAAATATAATAGCAATAATAAGATTCGATTTGCAGAAATACTTTGCTGCAGAACAGCAAGAATACTTAATAGTACAATTTGCTATCGAAAAATATATAATAAAGAGATTTTGCTTAAGAACAGATATACAGCAATAGTATTAAACAACTATTATATATTGTTAGTTCTGTTTCTATCTTTTTTAATTTGCAGATATATTCTATATTGCAATCAGAAAACAGATCGAGAAAAATAAAAAGCGCAGACAAAATTACAACAGACAAAAAAGAAATTAAAAAAACAAAAGAAATTAAAATTAAAACAAAAGAAACAGAAATTAAAACAAAAATAATAGAAATAAGTACAGAAATAGACGCAAGAACAAATGCAACAGCAGCAACAACAATAGCAATAACAACAGCAAACAAAAAACGTTTGTTAAGATTGTGCAAACAATTTGTTTGCATATATATTAGTTTTGTTCTTAAAACAGTATTAATACTATTAAGCTATTTATTATTATTTAATAATTTGTAAAAGTACTAATAATACTCTATACAACAAAAAGTTAGTTAAATTTTTAAATTAATCTTACAATTATCTCTGTTGCAATTAGAATTAAAACAAAATTGTTTTTTGTATAATATATAAATAATTTTAATGCTTGTATATTAATTGCAGTAAACAAATAAAATGCTAAAAAATAAATATCTGCAGTTGTATCTATAGAATTGCAATATCTGTCTGCAAAATAGATAAAAATTATTATTATTATTGCAAAACAAATTTAAAGATTGCAATATTAACTGCGCTAATTTAAATTAAGTACTGCAATAATTAAGTATTTTTATAGTTTGCAAACAAATACAGAAATAAAAACAGTTATATTTATAAGATTGTTCTGCAAAGTAATATAAGAAGCAAAAAAACAAGATAGTAATAATAATATCTATATTACTATATTGTATCTAAGAACAATAGCAACGTATCTATATATTACAGAAAGAAATAAATTACTGTTGTCTATCTAATATTTGTTAAAAGCAGTTCTACTAAGAAAATAAATCTACAATTATTAAAATAGATAAAAATTGTAATTGTAAATATATTATTGCAGATATCTATTACTTTCTTACTATCTACAAGATACAAAAAATTACTCTAAATATTTGTTTCTATCTTACTGCTATCGAAAATAATTGCAAAATAGAATTTTGTATATTTACAAAATTGTATATCAATTTTGTAAATATATTGTTGCAGATATTTATTGTTTTTTTACTATCTACAGAATACAAGAAGTTACTCTAAATATCTGCTTTTATCTACTGCTATTAAAAAACAAATAATTGCAAAATAAAATTTTGCGTATTTATATTGCAATATACGCAGCTTTATAAATATTGCTATAATAGCAATTTGAAAATTATATTGCAACTAGAACTAATAATATAGATCTTAGAAACTAAAATTCTAAAAAAAAATATAATTGTAAAATATATTTTGCAGTACTAGATCTGCTTCGCAATAGCGTATTTAGCATATATTAGTATATATTTAACAAAGAGTTGCGCAAACTAGATTTAAACAGAACTAATATCGAATTAGCAAATACTATCTGTATATTGCTTTTTTTTAATAGCAAGCAAGAAAGTATTTTATAGAAAATAAGATTTTTTTTGCACTTGCGTTTCTTAGCAATTAGTTTTACTACAAATGCTATTATTACTATTATATATGCTATCTAACTTAACTCGCTTAACTATGCAACTCTACTCAAAGAAATAGTAGCTACTTTATAGAAATAAAGAAAACAGAATTAAAACAAATTGTCTCTAAATCTGTTATTAATCTAAATAGAATAAATTCGAAAAAAAAAATTGCAAAATTTTATAATTTTGTAACAAAATTTTTCAGCAATTCTAAATTGTTAACAAAATTGTTAGATAAAAATATAATAAGTTTTTTATTTTAATTTTATTTGCGTTTTGTTTATTTATATATTTTTTAAAAAATAAAAAATACAAAAATATATATAAACAGTAAGAGCAAATCTGTAACAAAAATAAAAAAAATTATATAAAATAGATTTTCTGCAATCTGTTTTTCTCGAAATAATATAAATATTTTAAACAATTTCGAAAACTTATTTATAGTTAATTCTGAAAAATTTAACAACTTATTTTTAAATAGATTTAAAAACTTTTTTTAGTTGTTTTAAAATAAATTCGATAAAATATTAAAAACTTGCTAAGTTGTTACAGTATATTATTAACTAATTAATAGTAATAAAATAACTTTATTTTTAAACTATATTTTAAATATTTATATTAAGAGAAACAATTCTATTATTTCTGATATTTTGTATAACAGAATAAAGAAATCTTTTTATATAACTTAATTATACAACAACAATATAATAATAATTATACAATATTTTATTAAGCAGATTATTATTAATATAATTTTTATTGTTGCAATATATATTATACTATTTTTTTGGCTTTTATTTGTTGTATATTTGTTTTTTAAAATTCTTTTACAATTTATTAATATTATCTAGAAATTCTTTTCTTAATTACTAATTATATTTTTTATTTTAATTTATTTATTTAATCTTATATTATATCTGTTTTTTTAATTTAGTCTTGTCTAGAATTTCTTTAATTTTTTATTAAATTTTGTTGTTAATAAGTTTCGAAATTTGCAATATCTGTTCTATCTGCTAATTGTCAGTATAATACAAATATAATCTCAGAAATAAAATATAAAAGATATTATAAATTTAATAGATATTAAATAGAATAAAACAATAAATCTGTATTTTAATCTTATTTTTAATTTTAAACAATTTAATATATTTGTACAATATCTTTTTACTAGATCTTTTTTGTTTTAGATTTCTAATTAAAAATATAATTAATTCTTTTATAATAAAGTTCTTTAATTTATATCTTTTATTGTAGTACTTTGTCTGCTGTATAACAGTATTTTTAAAATACTTTGCTAAAAAAAAATTTAAATTATAAAACTGTTTTATATATTTCTGTATTAACAATATTTTTTTTTAATAAAATTATTTTTAATTTTATATTAGATCTTTAAATAGTAATTGTATATTAAATAGAACAACAAAATTTTAACTAAAATATAATAGCTATTATTGTAGACAAATTCTGTTATTAATAATAGATTTATTTATTTTGTCTGTTTAATATTAGTATAAATATAAAGATAGTATTTAAGAATTTAATTTTATTGTTTAATTAAACTATCTATTTAAAAATAAAAGACAATATTTAACTATCTTTTGATTTGTATATAAAAATATACTGTAAATTAGAAAATACTAATAAAAATAGATTTTCTGTTGCTTACTATATTAGCTAATATTTTAAAATATAAAACAATTTTATTAAAAAATATTTTTGCTAGTTTTACAATATTAATTCTGATAGTTACAAATATATATTTAATTATTTTTATATAACAATTAACTATTATAAAAATTAAGTTATATACAATTTTATAATACTTATTTAATAACAAATTTGTTATAAAATCTATAATAATTTTTTTCTATAATTTTTTTGCAACAGATAAGAATTAAAGTTTATTATACAATTTATAATAAGAAACTTTAATATATTAACAGATATTATATATTTTAATATATATTTTTATCTATTTAGTATAGACAAATTAAAAATACTTTTTTTAAAATAAATTTAAAGTTTTCTTAATTTTAAAATATCTTATTAAAAAATTGTTATAATTTTTATAAATTAATTTCTCTTTAATAGTTGTATTTTCTAAAATATAAAACAGTCTATTATATTTAATAAATTTTTTAAATTTAAAATCTATATTTTTTGTTTGCAACAAAATCGTATTTTAATTTTAATTTAAATCTTTTCGATTTAAATATTTTTAATCTGAAAATTCTTTATTAAAAATTTTATTAATTTTTGAAATTTTTTATACAGTTTTTTAAATATATTTCTAATTATTTTTCTTAAAATAACAATCTGAATATTAGTTAATTAAAATAGAAATACTAATTTTTTAAAAACTTTCTTTTTATTTTATAGTTGCAGAATTTTTGTATTATTAATAAATATTTCTGCTAATTGTAATACAAAAATTAGATTATTTGATATTTTTTATTTGCTTTATATTAGCAACTTTCTATTAAATAACAGTACTAATTTATTTTAAAATACAAAAATTAGATTATCTAATATTTTTTATCTGTTTTGTGTTAGCAAATTTTTGTTAAACAACAGTATTAATTTATTTTGTAATATTAACAGCAATTTTATATTTAACAACAAAATTTCTTTATAATTAAAAAATTTTAACAATTTATCTGTTAAATTTTTTTTATTTAAACAATAAAAGATTTTAAAGTTATAGACAACTAATTTAAATACTTAGCAAACTTATTTTAAATTTAGTTTCTTTTAATCTATAAATTTTCTGAAATTATTATAATCTAATTATATTTTAATAAGATAAGTACTGCTTTTTAAATAATATTTTTATTGTTTAAAAACAATTATAATAGTTAGCAGTTTCTGATTATATATTTTATAATTTTGTTTTATTAAAATTATCTTTTGCAATTAGAATATTATTAAGTATTAATTTTTATTGTTATTTTGTTAATTTAGAATATTTGTAACTGTAAAGTTAAATATATTAGTTTTTACTTTAATTTTTTTGTTTAAATTGTAATAGCAAAGTAATAAAGTTAATATAAAAATATTGCAAAGCTGACAAAATATCTGCTCTGCTTTATTTAATTAAACAAAAAAATTAAATTTTTTGCTATTTTTACTTTCTTTTAACAGATTAGTAAGAAAGACAGTTTTTTTTAAATAGCAATATATAAAGTATCTATAAAAATTTACAAAATTCAGAAATATTTAAAATTTGCAATAAATTTTTAATTTAAATTACTTTTTAATTGTTTTAATTTTTTCTAAATCTATCTGTATATTTTCTGAGAATACAATAAAATTTAGAAATTTAATTTTAATAATATTAAATTTATATTTCTTTAAATTAATATACAGTAAATATTTGCAAAAATATTTTAGTATTTGTCTAATATAATATTAGTATTTTGTCGAATTATTGCTGTATACAAATATATTATTTATATAGATTATACAAATTATATTAATTAGTTTTTGCAATATTTTATTAATATAGATCTGAAAAGTTGCAAATATATTTGCTAGTTTAAATAGTATAATCTGATACTCGAAATATCTATAATATATACAAAATATTATTTTCTACTTATTATTGTATTTTATACAAATACAATAATAGATATTTTTTAGATCTAAAATAGTAAAACGCTTTGCTCTGTATAGACAATCTAGTATTTTTGTAATTAGAAACAATAGATAACAATTTTTAATAGTAATTGTATTTAGATCTCTATAGTTAATATATAGATATAATTTATTATTTAATTTTAATACAAATAGAATAGAAATATTTGCAGACAAAATTAAATATTTAATTTAATCTCTAACTAATATATTATTAAAATATTGTCAAAGTATTATTAATTTATTTTGTAAAAAATTATAAAAAAATATAAACAATAATTTTTTACTGTTTTAAAACTTAATAGTATAATCTTTTCTTTTTAATTCTAATAGAATTTTAGTTAATTTATTATTACAGATATCTTTTAGATCTTTTAATTTTTTAAAAATCTCAGATTTTGCTAATTTTTTGTCTGATATTTTTGTAATATTAGCGCAAACAATTATATAAACTATATTATATTTAATAAAATCTAAAACAAACTATTTAGAATTAGTTATTTTTAATTTTTTATCTGCAATTTTAAATTGTTAGCTTTATATTTTTAAATTAATTAATATATTTTGCTTAAACAGTATTAATATATCTAATATAAAATTAGAATCTATATATTCTATTAAGTAGAACAAAATAGTATATTCTTAATACTAATTTTATAAATTAATTAAATAATAAATTAACTTATAGATATTATAACAGAAACAATTATTGTTATTAAGAAAATCCGATATTAATAAGATAGCAAATATAGATTGCAATTTCTATTATACTATATAGATATAGTTAATAAGATTTATCTTAGTTTTCGAATTAACTAGATTTGTAATTTAATACTTATTTTTAAAAAATTTAATTTAATTTTTTACTAAAATCGAATTTACTGTTTCTATTTATTTATTTTGCTTTATTTGCAAGATATCGACAGAGTTTAATTTTTTTTTGTATTTATTATAATAATAGCAGCAGCAATAGATTTGTTCTATTTGTATTTATTAAAATAGTCTGTTTTGTAATATTTTTTTTTATAATATTTAAAGTATTCGATACTTTTTAAATAGTTTGCGTTATTGATCTTGTAAACTTGTTTGCGCAATATTAACAAATTCTTAAAAATATATAATTTTTTGTTTTTAATAGACTTGTTAATATTGTTTAAGCAACAATTCTGATAAAATCTGTCTGAAAAGATATTAAAGTTTTTTGTAATTTACTAATTTTCGAAGTTGCTTGCGTCTGCTTTGCAAGTACAATTTAATATTTATTTTTGTATAATAATTATAGTTAAAAACTTATTGCAAATATTCGATATTGTATTAATATCTAGAATCTTTACTTTTAAATCTAATTTAAATTTAGTTAGAAATATATAGATTCTATATTTTTCTAAAAATAACAATAAATAGATCTCTAGCTTATTTAGATATTTTTTAAAAACAATTATTTTTTAATTTAATTTTTGTCTAGCAATTTTCTATTTTTTGTAGATAAGAAAACAACAGTTAGCAGAATTAACTATTAAATTTAATAGAAATTTTCTAAATTTTTTAAAAATCTTGTTTTTTAGTTTAGCGCTATTGCTTGTTCTTAAATATTACTAAATAGCAATATTGTTTTTTAAAAATAATATATAATAGAGAATTTTGTTCTTATTTGTAATAAAATATATCAAGAATTGTATTATATTAATATTAATCTCTTAAAATTAGATAATATATTTACTTATATTTTAACTTTTGTACAATTTTAGTTTCTCGAACTTTAAGAACTTAAATATTATCGATAGCAATACAATAGAAAAATATAAAACTTAAAAGTTTGTTTTTTTAATTATTATAGTTTAAGTCTGCTAAATATTTTGCAGATTTTAAATTTCTGCTATTAAGATTTCTATTTACTAATATAAAGTTAAAACTCTAATTGTAGCTAAGCTATTTTCTTTACTATTGTTATACTAATAGCAATTATTTTTGTTAATATTTTGTAAATAATTGTTGTTTTAAGAGATATTTAATTCTTTAAACTCTAATTTAGTAATCAAATAGTTATTATAATTTAAACTATTATAGTTTAATATAATACTATTATATTTCGAGTCTTTCTCTTTAAAAGATAGAACAATTAGAATTGTAAAATACAAGTATATTTGTTTTTTGCTAATATACTAAGATATAAAAGATATAAGATATAATAGACTTGTATTACTATATCTTAACTATATAGAGTAGATAGTAGTAGAACTAATTGTTGAAAAATAATAAAAGACAGACTTTCTCTCTATCTAATATTTGTTATAATGTGCAAGTCTGTTTTCTGCTATCTAATCAGAAAGAGATATTGTACTATTTAGAGCTTCTATAGATATTCGGAATTATGTGCTCTGCTCTATTCTGAGACGCTAGCGCGTCGGGGGCGCTATAACATTATAGACTAATAGATTGTTATAAATAAGTTTAATTGCGTTTTCGATATAGCTTTTTGTGCTAAAATACAATAAAAGTTGAGCTTCTTATTTTTGAACTTCTTTTTTTGAAGCTTCTTGATCTTAATCTTAGTACGTCAAGTCTTTTCTACTAAATTGTATATAACTTTTAAGAATTAATCGATTGTTATTATTGTTCGAATAATCTTCAATTTAATATTAGCGTTCGCTAGATCTCTTACAAACGTTTAAATTATTGTATCAAGCATTATTGTTAACTTTAGAGTAAAAAGAACAATAATAAAAGATCGATTTTTTTCTTCTATACGTTGCATTATAAATGCTACTCTCTAATAATAGAATATCAAAATCTTATTCTCTTGTTGTCAAAGATTTGTTAGCTTGTTATTAAAGCTTACAATGCTTACTTTTGTAATTTTTTTAAAAAAACTTTTCTTAAGTATATTATGAAAAATAATTACTCTCTTTGAAGTAGATTTCTTATTTATAATAAACAAAGTTATTGAGTAGACTTCGACGTAAGTAAACAAAAGCATTCTTAAAGATTAAAGAATCGAACGCTTAAATATATTTCTTTAATAAAACAAAATTATTTAATTTTCTTCAATTCTTTAGTTCGAAGTCTAGATGTTTTAATTATCTATGTGCAAAATTATTTTTTCTAGTAAATTAATCGCAAAACTTGAAGTTCGAATCTTGTTATTTATAGATAAAAGACATAATAGAAGATTGCGAATGCAAAAAAGATACAAAAATGTTCGAAATAATAAACAAAATTAAGAAACTTCGATAAATACTTTCTTTAATAGTTGTAATAATTTTATCACTTAAATAACTCTTGCTTTGTTTAGAATTGCTAAGAGATAAAAATAGTAATAACGCACTTTTTTAGTTTGATAAAGACTTTAATTATTTAATTGTTAAAAATAACAACACTTAATAAAGCAAATTATTGAGTTTTGTTGTTTTCAAAAAGTATCTAAATAATTGCGTAGACGTAAATGTAAATGTCGATTTTATTAAAAAAAAAGATTTAAAAGACTTTGTGTAGAATTGTTTAAGAGACAATCTCGATCTTAATTTGTTCGACAACAATCGATTTCTATTAATTTGTGTGCTCTCTTAGTATTGTAATCTTCTAGATAGAGACTTTTTGAATAACTCTTCTTGCATAAGTTGAGTCGACTAATGTGAAATAAACAAAATTGGATAAACGATAGAGAGCAAAAATAATAATGTAAGAGTTGCGAAGACAACTAGATAAACTATAGAAATTGAAGTAACAAACAAACAATTGACAAGATAACACGATCTCTTCTAGAATCACGAAGAAATCTCGTGCACGTTTACTAGAAAACAAACACTTCTAGATGCCAAGTCTTAGTAAGTAGACAGAATAATTAATTGTAGAAGTCGCAAGAGGAGCTAAATAGTTCTTCGAGCCCCTAAGGAAACTAGTTCTAAAATTATCTAGTTCGGAACCTCCTGGTCACATTGTTGACTCGAATCGGCAGTACTCCGGCCCGAATGGAATGATGTCATAGCGTCGTGATCAGCAGTCATTGGCTAGGAGGTAACATCCGGGCAATTAGGATGGGAAAGAATTGCGCATGGTCACAACATCGACCAAGCTTGAGCAGACACATGGAATTGCTGAAATGGCCCTGCCTCGGATGCTTTAGCCTGAAGCGGCCGATCCAGGGCAAGACCCAACGAGTCTAAAGTATTAATCTCGATGTAGAAGCAAGCTCTGGTGGCATTTCCGGTTCTAGGAGAAAAATGGAATGGAGCAGTCCGTGCCAGGCCTAATGCCGTCATGGAAAGCCACCCTCAATCAGTTACGCTTTCGACGTTGGTACGATCACTGAGACCGCTGTAGAAGTAATATTGCCCACCAACCTGGTGACTGGTCGTCGTGATCCAAGTCCTGACCCTTCCAAACCGTACCACACTCGCGACTTCCGTCGCGGCCTTCCATTGTTCCTTGGGCGCTGTGGAAATCCAACCTGACGGCGAGAAATCCTGACTAAGTGGTAAGTCAAGCGGGTCCTCGACGATGATTGATCGGGATGTCCTTCCGTTCCATTTGGTGTGAGAACGCCCCCCTGGTGCCACTGGAGAGCTCATATGATTCTTTATAATTCTTTGCCACCCGTGCTATGTGATGCCACTGTTGAATGGGATTTCCATCATTTGCTCCTCGGTGCCATCTTACCTGTCTCATAAAAACTTCCAGGGTCCGAGAATTCCCAGGCACAACCGCGTCGGCGTCTTGAGACACTTGGAGATCTCTCGGCTGGTTCAACGCCTATCGTCACCTCTGCGCTGAGCGCTTACCTCCGGGTACGAAACCTTTCCAAGCATGTCTGGCCATCGGCCGATTGCTCCCTCCTCGGGTCGCCCGGCGTCACCGTCACCGTCGGGTTCTACCATCTCAGGCGAGCAATCTAGCACCAGCCACAGTGGCACCACCGGCGTTAGCAGTGTCGGAAGTAGTGGTGGAGAGCCTAGCCGACGGCGGAGACACCCAGGCCAGGTGTCTTCCATGGCTTGCACCGAGTGCAGGCACGCCAGGCAAAAGGTAGGCCAAGCTGCACGTATCCATGGGCGGCGCTCTTCTGTGTCAACTCCAAGCCGTGCTTAAGTGACTAATAGTGGTTTTCCTCCGTAGTGTGACGGTCAGAGGCCGCAGTCGTGCAGCAGATGTGAGAAGCGCCAGTTCACATGTGCTTACGAACCCCACGTCAAAACACACAAAGATGATCTCATCAAAGAGATTGAAGCATTGCGAGAGGATAAGACTAGGCTGGAAGACGAAAAACAGCAACTTGCCGATGCAAAGGCTGGTCTGCAGTCCGAGAACAAAGATCTTACGGAATCGAGTGGTTGGTCCAACACGATTCTCCAAACAATCTCGAAGAACGGCCACGACAAGGAGATCGTTACGAAGCTCAGATCCGGGGAGTCGCATCGAGAAGTTGCAGACTGGCTGACCCAGCAGATCCACGTGAAAAGGCATATCAACATAGAACCCAACAACAACTCGCGACGAGACTTGCTCAATGTCGTGAAAGATTTTGAGAGCCAATATCAGGATGAAGATGGTCTGTCTCGAGGTAAGAGAGCTAGGTCGAATGACTCTGATATCGTTTGGACAAATGTCAGTTCGAGCCAAACCTTGATCGGGCATTTGTTCGACTTATACTTTACCTGGGTACATCCCATCCATATGTTGTTCAGCGAGTTGGACTTCAAGTATAGCTTTCGGACCAACGAGGGCCATTATTGTTCTCGCGCACTGGTAAATGCTATTTGCGCTATGGCATGTCATTTGTTGGAGAACGAAGGTGCTCACAGTCCCAAGCTGCCCCAGGGGGCCATTGGGGATGCAGCGACACTGCGAGAAGGATTCATGAACGAGGCTCGGAAGCACCTGACTCGTAAGACCTATCATGAGATGACCTCTGTACAAGCCTTTGCGGTCATGTACCTTGTCGAGTTCAGCTCCAGCAAGGCTCGAAAAGCCCTGGGCTACCTTCGGTCTGCTGTGGAGAACGTCATAAGCGCAACGAAAAATCAGTCAATGGAAGCCCAGGAAATCACAGCTTGGGGCATCAACACTCTCAATACGTATGTTGGCTCCCAGGTGCCTGACTATTGTATCCGCTAATTCATCCAGAGCTTCCGTGGGTATAACGTACCAGAAGTTCTACACACCGGACCTACCTCATGAAGTTTCATTCGAGCATGTCCGGATGGACAAAGACGACGCAATCTGGCGTTTTTATCGATCTGTCGGTGACGAGAAAGAGATGCCTACAAGACCAAGTCATGCTATTTTGACAGCCTACTTTCAAGCCAAACTGTTCCGCATCTGTCGGGATTGCATGAACCTATATTGTGGTTATTCGGGGAAGATTACCGCACACAAGGTTATTACACTTTACAAGCACTACACTGAATGGAAATTAGACTTACCGGCTGCGCTGCAACAAGTGGACATAGAAGCTCAACCCTTGCCAAACGTACTCTATCTCCAGTGAGTGTTCACCAAAATATCAAGGCTGATTACTGTTGCCTCTAACTCATGTCTAGCGTGGTGTATCATACAGCGCTGCTACAGCACCTTATGCCGCTGCTAAGCTGCCATTATTTCAGTGCACCCGACGAAGACGAGCTGCGTCGAATGACAGTCTACCATGCCCGCTGTGGGTTAGAATCGTTAGAGCATTCACGGCGATTGTATACAACCCGATACCAAACACCGTTACTAAGCTTCTGCATTCTCCACCTGGGAGATGCTCTTCTTCGGTACTCGCCTAACGAACCACCGGCATCAGACGTTGCGGTATTTTGCATGGAGATGTTGTCAAAGACCAGTGCAGGCTTTGCTATCTGTGGGCCTATATCGGCGCTTTTCCGCCAGACAGCCGTTGAACTGAATGTGGAACTCCCGCCAGCTGCTGACGGAGAAATTGGCGAGCCGATCGAATATCCCATGGACGAGATACTCGACGCTTGTACAAGACTTACCTATCGACAACCAACGGAGCAGATCATTCGTCTCATGGACAATTCGATAGCAAACAATTGGGTCGCCGAGTGGGAGGAGCAGGTCGTCCAGCCGAATCAGAAGCGGTCTCGGCGGGAGTCTTCGTCCGGGAGGTATCTGCAGATTGGTTCCTTGCTTAACGGCTGAAGACCAGGGCCGGAGATTCTATCGATGGCTTTCAACTGAGATGAGGGACCATGTGTCCACTTACCGAGCGCTCGTCGATACGCCCGCAGCCACAATCCGAATGCGACAGAGATGGTCGACCAGAAACCCACGAAAACTTTGCGAAGGAGGACGAGACTGAGCTGATGGCCCGCGATCGTCCTGCGTACCGGCCGAGCTTTTCTCAAGCTGTGCATTGTGTACCTACTTATGGCACTATATGCTTCGGTGAGTCAATAGCGCTTGCTGATCAAAACCCAGAAACCTAGCACGCCAAAGTGTGCACAAAAGCTACCAAGCATGTGGCAATTGTCTCGGTGTACGTTGATGACGTGACAGAAAGGTCGAGCTGTGTGCCTACGGTTGATGAGTTCCCCCTGGTCTACCTCGCGACCAGCGTGATATTTGCAAACAAGCTGGAGAGGTCGCCGCGGAGTGAGAGTGGCTGGGAGATATGGCCTTGCCGTCGAACGTCCTTTTGGCTGGTCCATGAAGGGAGATAAGTTACTGCCGACGCCACCCTCCAAGACGGTTGACGGCATTGTTTGCCACCCTGAAAGAACTCCACGGTGAGGAGCGCAAGAACCTTTCTCTGGCGGTCGTCAAGCAAATACCGACAGAATCCAGCCCACAAGCCCACGGTTGTGTCGACACCAGCTATCTAGCCTGGTCCCTCATGCGATTTCTGGGCTGTGCGTGGCAGCTTTGGCACGCATAAGCGAATCTTTGCTCGTAGGACAGATTAGGATGCGAATTTGGGCCCAAAAAACTAGCTCTGCCTATGTTTGACCGTGCGTCAAGTCAGCGCGTGTGTCTTGCCTACAAAGAAGGACTTGGGAATATCGGATTTGTAGGTATTCCTAGGTAGTTGTCGAAATCCGTTAGAGAACGGTCGACGTATGCAGACGTACAGCGGAGGCGAATACCATGAGGCAAGCCTTGCCCTGATCGCCATGACGTGTTCCCTCGATCATTGTGAATGGCTCGCCTGGTGCTGCTACTCTACTCCTATCGCCTACGCTTACTTCAATCACATCTGAATCTCACCGTCAAGTTTATGGAAACAACTCCGGATATCCGTAAGCGCGATCCGGTTAGTCTGTTGTCGCTCCACCAACATTTATTATCTTACCTGATTTTATGCTTGAACATGCAACCCCAACAGCGCCGACGAAATATATTGCGCATCACGTCGTAATAAGTCATTGTCCTTCTTGGCGACGAAGCTGCCAGTACTCTTCCTCACACATGCACCTTCTGCAAATCCCTTCTTGACCTCACAATGGACGCAAGTCGAGCCAGATATCTTGTTTTCCACGATTACGGTAGCCATCACGCAGAGGGCCGATTCAGAAAAAGCCTGGTCATCAAGTCGGATAAGAAACGGCTGATCTTGTCCCTTGTTCAGCCCTCAGCTTACCTTACTCCGTACCCCTGGGCGACGCCAATATTATGAACAAGTACACAATTGCATGCAGACCCTTCATATTTCTACCCAAACCCCCCTGCAGGTTCGCTTGCACACTCACGGAGCCAATGCCGACGACCTTTTGCACGGGTTTTTTCCCTTTCACCCACACTACCCCGAACGAATAGAAAGGCTCTCGACATGATCATCAGTAGACGGTGGTCATCTAGACGTCGGCACCGCAGCATCCCCATTTGCAAGCCGGACACTAGGGACGAAACGGGGAGTTCTTCAGAAATCAGTGACTTGCACAACAATGCAGCCGCGTGCTGAGTATTGAACCTAGCTATTGGAGAGCGAAAAGACTGGAGTGTGCTTTGATCAGTGTTCGGTTCTGAAAAACAAGGTGGGGTGGTGGTGTTTGTTATACTTTGAACTTTTGGTGTGGCTTGCGGATCCATCCTGTCCACGGCGAGAGCTCCGAACATGTTCATTAAGAACGATATGTCCACCCCTTTAACTCCTGCATGTGTGAATGCAAAGGTCCCTGGGATTCCTGCGAGGTCCGGACAGATGTTCTCTGCACTTTTTCTCCCTATACGTCTTCCTACACTCATTCGTCTCGAAGTAGCTAGACCGAGCCGCATCTCATTTTTCCTGCATTGGCTGCATGCCCTGAAGATCGCTGCCGTTCGCAAGCACGAGCCCGAAACCGAGGCTATAACATACGTAAGAGCCAAGCGAGTCACGTGATAAAGCTAGTAGCTGCATGAAGCACACCTGTTGTCATAATTCACAGACAAGCCTTCCGAATCGCAATGTTCCGGAAGGAAATCTCGAATGCATCCATGGCGAAAACTCCGAAGAGGGTCGACGAAGTCCTCTCAGAACCTCGAATCAAGCATTGTCAATCAACCTCAGTCGCCGCTGCAATCTAGTATGGGGACGATTGCCAGAGGCTGACACATGATTTCCTGCTAGGAGGTTGATATAAGATTCTTCTAGTTCACGGAAAAGACGTCCGACTACTGGAGCACCCAATGGCAACAGCTTCGTTCTACCCTCTATTGGCTATCCCCCCTCTCTTCCCGAGGGTTTTACCACCGGACGCGCTGGGCGGTGGAAGCCTCTTCCTTTAGGTTCTCGATCATGATGGCAACCGCCTCGTGCGAGAAGGACACCAAGGTGAGGGACAGCGAGACGAAAGCATGATGGTCACAGCAAGTAACATTACTTCTGACGCTTGCAGTTGCAAAGTCTTTATTCTGAGCATGTCCGAGAAGGTTATCTAACCAGCTCAACAATGAGCATCGCCTCTTTAAAGTCAAGCCACACCGAAATCAAGAACAAGATCGAAGCAACACGTAGGCGATGGATTTTGTTCGAACATTGTCTTCATCGTCCATGCGTTTTGACTCTGGGAGTAAGGTACTGTGTGCGCCTATAGCTAGGCTAGCGCCGCAGTACGCTTGCTCAGATTGTGCTAGACTGCTACAACGCTTGCCTATGAGTTCGAGAAAGATCGGCTTGAGCATACTTACTCCACTTGTACATTCTAGGTAGGTTCTGGACTGGGTGGTTCCATGCCGGTCATCAGCATGGCGAGAAGTTGGCTATGAAATCCGAGGTGCGCGACAGTTCAACGTTTCAACACGTTGGGGAGCAAGCCGCTCGGATCGATCCCAAGAATCCGGTCCGTGAGTCGGCCCGCTCAGCCCGGGCGCCTTGGCATCCAAACCCCCACATACATGTACCCACCCACAACAACGTTGAACCTCTTTGTCGTATTTCACTCTACTTCTTGGTCCTTCTCAACCAAACATACTGGATTGTGAGTCTACTTACAATACTTCTCAACTGTGCTATGCTCATCGTAATTGACATGCTAGGTGCAGGTTGATCAAATTGACGAATCCTTTCCACGACTGCATCTACACAGCCAAAATGGGAAAGAAAGCAGTGCACTTCGGCGGAGGGAACATCGGGCGTGGTTTTGTGGCGGAAAAGATGTGTCAATCCAACTTCGAGGTTCATAAATTCCCCTGCGAATGAACCTGATGACATAGCACTAAGCCCAGGCCTAGGTAGTCTTCGTTGATGTTATGGACAGCATTATCGAGCAGCTTCAGAAGACCAAGGAGTACACCGTGACTGAGATTGGGGGTGAGGGGGAGAAAGTCAATACCATCACCAACTACCGTGCTATCAATTCGAAATACAACGAAGCGGATGTGGTATCGGAGATTGCTACAGTAGACATGGTATGCCGTTATATTGATTGCCTTCAGAGAAGACCTTATACTGAGAGACATTGCAGGTGACCTGCGCTGTGGGCCCTAATATCCTCAAGTTCATTGCTCCGGTCATCGCGAAGGGCATCGACGCCCGCAAGGAGTCTAAGCCCGTCGCGGTCGTGGCCTGCGAGAATGCCATCAACGCCACCGATACCCTTGCAGGTTTTATCAAGGACCCCAAGAACACTCCAGAAGATCGTCTAAGCACTATTCAAGATCGTGCACGCTTTGCCAACTCGGCCATCGACCGTATCGTCCCAGGGCAAGACCCCAATGCCGGCTTGAATGTCAAGATAGAGACGTTCTACGAGTGGGTGGTAGACAAGACTCCTTTCAAGGACGTTGGGCATCCTGAGATACATGCTATCCATTGGGTCGATAATCTAACTCCTTACATTGAGCGGAAGCTCTTCACCGTCAATACTGGACACGCTGCAGCAGCGTACTACGGACACATTCGCGGGAAGAAAACGATTGACGAAGCCTTAGACGACAAGGAAATCCGCGAGATTGTCCACAACTGCCTGGCTGAGACATCTCACCTAATCGTCACTAAGCATGGCATTGGCAAGCATGAGCAGAAGGAATATGTGGACAAGATCATCAAGCGTATCTCCAACCCAATGCTCAAAGATGTCGTCGAGCGTGTTGGTCGTGCTCCTCTTCGAAAGCTCAGCCGTAAAGAGCGCTTCGTTGGTCCAGCTTTCGAATTGGCAGAGATGGGGGAGAAGGTCGATGCCCTGCTTGGGGCTATGGAGATGGCTTTCCGCTTCACGGATGTGAAGGATGATGAAGAGAGTGTTGAACTAGCGAAGAAAATGCAGCAGGATGCGAAGACCGTGGTACAGGAGGTGTGTGGGCTCAAAGAGGGCGACAAGCTGTACTCTCAGGTCTTGAAGGTGGTCGAGAAGGTGCAGAGCGAGAAGAAGTAGATCTGAAAGTGTCTGGAAAACAATTGGTGGGGGCCATTTTGAAACACGTAGACTAAGATGAGTAACTCGCTACTGCTGGAAATTACCATGGCTCAGGTAGGGATATCGAAAAAGCACTTCTCCTCTAGCTCTGAGCAATTCTTAGCATAGTAACAGAATCACGATTTCACGACTTCAATCTTGGTCGAAAGAGTGAATGGGACATACGGCTCCTCGGCTCTTTCCTCCTTCGAGGCCCCATGACTCCTCCAACCTCACCCGATGGGTCTTATATCTCTAACTTTATGCAGTGTACCCCAAGCTCTTGAATGTGACACACGACGCTACGCCGAAGGAGCAACAGATACTCGTCAATTAGGGTGCTGGCCATGGTAATAGTGGGCTTGCTTTGTTCATTTCCATTGGTAGCCACCACACAAGATACAACTAGCACCACTTGCAAGTACCACGGCAACGTGGGTATACAAGGGCCACAATGAACGAAACCGAGCCGCAACCATTCCATCTGCCGAGCCGCGAGCTTGACAGCAGCAGTGGGCGAGGTCTGGGGACAATCGCTCCGTCCATGTTCGAGCCGTCACGATGGGAGCCATCCGCTCCGGTACGCAAAGAGCAATATCTCAAGTTCGTTAACCTTATACTTGGCCGCATTCGCGCCAACGAAAGCAATGCTACCGAGGCTCGACTCTTTTTCGAGCTGCTTAGAACAAATGGCGAACCTGGTTATTGGGCGCCGGTCTCCACGTTCATGCAGGACTTGGGAGAAGGTTGGTGAGTGCTATCACTGTACGCTGCTTGCAAGGTTGTGATTGTTTGCTGAAAGTATCAGCACGGCTGCAGCGGCCGCGAACAATGAGCCTTACATGGTGTTACATTCTTTCCTGAAGATGGAGACGAGGGAGCGAAGCCGACAAGCAAGAGAGCGGAGCGAAAGCCATCGAGAGAAGGCAATGACAGGGCTACCTGTATCTCAGCAGGAGGCTCTTGCAGCTACGATATTTGGCAGGGGAACTTCCAGTGCTAGCCGGACCGACGCCCAGAACCGATTTCTCAAAAGCCATCTGGAGATGGGGTACCCACAGCATGGTAAGAACAGCCAGCTCTTTGCTGTTTTCCGCCACATACTGAGACAAGAACATCATCTAGTGATGGCAATTGACGAAGCAGTAGCGGCCCGCAGCGGCAAAGTGATTCAACGAGATGGTCTAGGCTTACCGATGGATGTGGGCACTACAACCTCGTCCAAATGGCCCTCCGAAACACGATGCGAGGGCAATCATAGCAACGACCAGAGGAGCAGCGACCACAGGAGCAGCAGCAGCAGCAACGATGCTCCGGAGAATGAGCCGCATGAGCATCCTTCTATTTCTACCATGCCATCTCATGGCACAGTCCCAAAAGGAGAAAGGCCACCAGTGAGATACCACGTATACTCAGGCTGGGCCAAGCAGACAAAGGAAACAAGCGAACAGCAAAGGCCGCGCATGCACCCTAGATTTGAACCAGAAGCCTCTCGCGACCCTATCGTCATTAAAGGGTTTGACCCGGCGGAATACGCTGCCCTTCAGCCGAAAGTTGAGCCAATAACTTCGGATGCCGTAAGTGAACAACTAAGGCGAATGGATCTAGGCAACCCTCACGAGATCTCACCGATTCTGCAGCCCTTCGCTGGCAACATGGCAAGAAGCCCGTCTGCGGGACTTGGTTACGAGATGGCCGGTAATGCATATCAATCACGCGAATCAACAGGTGAGGATGCTGTGGCTTCCGAGGCGGAAACTTATGAAAATATACCTCCAATTGCACAGGGCTTCGACCTGTCGAAAAGCCTACCGGATCCTTCCTCTGCTGAATTGGACGCAGCCTTCTTTGCCAGGTGGCATGCCTCGTCCAGTGATGAAAGTGAGAAGTTCCAGTCCCAAGTGATCCATTCATCCTTTCTCGCGGGACCAGAGCTAGGTAACGACTCGCTTGCCTCCACACTCCAACCTCACCACTCTCTGCTGTCTGAATTGCTCGAAGGCGCAGCTTCTGGCGACCCCGACCCCAAAAAGACAGTAGATGGTCAGGAGAAAGAACAGAAGGAGCCTGGTCCGTCCTCCTCAGCCGATCGATCAAGGTCGCAGAGCGAAGACTCGGCAGTCCCCCCGAACTTCTTTGAAAATTCAGAAAAGGTCATCCGTGGCGTTAATTCGCCGCTGCTCAGGGATGAACAGGAGAAGCTCAACTCGTCTGGCATGCATATGGACTGGTATGATCGCCTACCTTGATTAGAGATTGCTTGCTCGCGGGTACGAATCCACGGAATACTGGTCGACCGTTGACTCCAACCGGGCATTGAGGCAAATGGACAGATCAGAACGGTTTTCTCTTGCTTGTTCTACTCAAAGATGCGGGGTTGAGTTTGGATTGTCGGCGAGGACCAGATGGGTGCTTGCGTCCTTTTGCGATATTCACAAGCATATTACGTAACTTACATTCTTCGATTCTTACGTGTTGCTTCTCTTCGCCATTGCTGGCAGCAAGAAATGGGAACTGCAGAATCGACCCCTTTTCCACTGGCCAAGCCCAGTTCTTTGAGCCTCGGCACCCCTCGTTTCAGCACCAGCACCCCACCCCTCTCAGGATATATTACCTATAACTCACCTTTCACCTTGATCCTTCCATATATCAAAATACTCCCAATCCCGAAACCTCCCTACTCCCTCTCCTCACCCTCCTATCTCACCATTACTCCCCCCCTGCCCCGCTCCCGCCTATTCCGCCCACCCCATGCCTCCCTCACAATTCATTACGCCCCCACCACCCACATCCTTTGCCTCCCTCTCCTACCCCTCCTCAGCGCACATCCTCCTCGTCACTCTCAACCGGCCTAAAGCGCTGAACTGCATCAATTCCGCAGGAAACATCGAGCTCGATGCGATCTGGAGATGGTTTGACGACGAGCCGAGTTTAAGGGTCGGGATTGTTACGGGGGCAGGGAGGGCGTTTTGTGCGGGCGCGGATCTGAAAGGTGGGTTTGAGGGAGGGGGTTGGGGTGGGATGGGAGTGAGGAAGTGAGGAAGGAGATATGGGGATGGGGATGAGCGGGGCAGGGGATACAAGGGTATCGTGTGAGCAGAAGTTGACGACCAGGATGCAGAATGGAATGCTATAAATTCATCGAATAACAAAAGAAACCCCATGCCAGCATCAGGCTTCGGCGGGTTATCGCGAAGGAAGGGCAAGAAACCCGGTATGTCACCCTAGCACAATTCTTTAATCCAGCATCATCAGAGACCCAACATCCATCTCCAGTACAACGTCCCTCTCCCATACCGCCGCCTTCTCTTCATACTCAGCCTGAGATCACACCACTAACCCCACCTCCCACAAGTCATCGCCGCAGTCAACGGCCTCGCCTACGGCGGCGGCTGCGAAATCACCATCAACACCGACCTCGTCCTCGCCTCCCGCCTCGCAACCTTCGCCCTCCCCGAAGTCAAGCGCGGCCTCATCGCCCTCGCCGGCGCCCTCCCCCGCCTCGCCCGCACAGTCGGTAAGCAGCGCGCCATGGAGATGGCGCTCACGGGGCGCACCCTCTCCGCGCAGGAGGCCAAGAACTGGGGGCTTGTGAACGAGGTTACGGAGGAAGGGGAGGTGGTGGAGCGGGCCGTGGAGTGGGCGAGGGTGGTGGCGGGGAATAGTCCCGACGCTGTGATTGTGGGGAAGGAGGGGGTGGGGTTGGGGTGGGAGGGGGGAGGGGTGGAGGAGGGAAGTAGAAGCTTGGTGGAGGGGGGGTGGAAAGCGATGGAGGGGGGGGAGAATATGAGGGAGGGGGTTAGGGCGTGGGTGGAGGGGAGGGGGGCGAGGTGGGTGGACAGTAAGTTGTGAGATGGAATGTTGACTTACCTTTGGGTAAGCTTGGGCTGGGGATCTGGTACCTCAAGTGCTTCTCTTTCCTCTTCATTGGGACTTACCTACCAAACCCCCCTTCCACTACATACCACCATCACCCAACCACTCCATCTCCGTCAGCCCCCTGAACACGTCCAAGAACCAAGAACCGTGACCTCCATGAACCATCTCCCCATCCCCTACGGACGCACAAGCCAAAGAATCAAGAATACACCGGCACCGTACCCATCGCACCCGTGACTCACTAAGCTCCGCATGCCCCCTTTCACGATCCCGAGCGACGAGCAAAAGTCGCTTCTCTTCGAGGCAGAGCACAACTGAAGAATAAAGTAGCTTGGCCACATCAACCTCCCTGGCCTAGTACCACCCTCGCTCGCCAGCCCGTCCTCTTCTCCCCTCCTCCCCAACCCATCCGACCCATGGAAAAGCCTTTCCCCCATCCTTTCTACCCCGGCGCACAAATTCGTCACTACGCTCCAACACACCCCAACCTCAGCCCCCCATACCCCATCCATATCTCCACCCACACATAGATCCAT
>JAABUS010000711.1_pt1 | contig 81880 bp, 79 predicted proteins | sample 5560161 | NCBI WGS metagenome assembly JAABUS01 (sample SAMN10711885, study PRJNA513376) | rock metagenome | isolation source: Antarctica rocks | place: Antarctica: Victoria Land, Trio Nunatak nord | collected 2016-01-04
TAAAGGGGGGGAGGGAGGATGGGGGAACCGGGGTGGGGGCTTGGGCGAGGCTTGGAGGAGTAGGGGGGGAAGGGCAAAATGGGGAGGAGGGGTAAAGAAAAGAGACGTACAGCGCGCAGGAGGGTGTTGAATGTTTCGTGGCATATGCTCAGGGAGACAGGGATGAAGTGGAGGGGGGAGGAGGGGATGGTGCATCGCAGGGGTATGGGGGACGGTGTGGTTTTATTCGTCGAGAACAATTGTGGTAGGAGTGGGAGGGTGAGTGCTGAGGTCAAGACATCGAGGTAGTGATGATTGGGAATATGACAAATCTGATGATCGAGAACATGGCGATTATACTTTCAACCGTTTGGGAAGCCGAAGCATAGCTTGGAGAAGATGTTGTCAATCATGCATTAGGAGGTGGGGATATGCTCGTTTTAACTGGCCAATGCGCATGTATGTTCCGTTTTGGGCGCAAGTATGCGCGTACTCATCTGACACTTCCGCTCACCCCTTCCGGACTGGTCACACCATAGATGCGCCTATAGATTGTGACACGAAACGTGTACGAGAACAATAGGAGAATTGCATTACAAGTGATGAGGTTGGTATTTACAGACTTCCAACAATGAATCTGTATGGGAACAACTGCCCCCTGGCAGACCAATTTCGCTGTCTGCTGCCATTAATTAATATTGTCAAGATGACCTGCCCGTCAATAAGTGGCCGCATTCCCACCTCCCATCGCAGTCAAATTCCCAAATTGAGCCAACGGGGCCAACGTAGACGGGCTTGCGGAAGCCAAGCCCGCGGTACCACCGGGAATGAGAGCAAGCACAGCCTCGACCACGGGACAAGCGAGATCGTAGGTTACAGGGTAGACGTATGAAGCATCTGTCTCATTGTTGTAGGCGAGACGGATCAAAGTGTCGCCAAGCGGATTATATCGCGGCCAGGAATATGGCGCGCTCGAGAGACCCTTGGCTGGGTTCTTCGCGAAAGCGGCCCAGGCTCCAGAGAGGTATTGGCTGATGGATGCTTCGGGGGCAGTGTCGGCTTCGCCGCTAGCGTCGACCGTGGTCTGCCATACGACACCGATTTCGGCTCCATGCCAGGCGCCGCTGTCTGGCTTAAGAGTCAGACGGACGTTCGGGAAGTCTGCGAAATATCGGTAGCGCCATGTTGGTACGCCGTGTACGAAGCGTGCGAGAGCTGCGTTTGAGGCGGGGCATGTGAATGTGGAGAGGTCAAAGATGGCCCAGCCTAGATCGGAGACTTGGATTCCTGCGGCTGCTGCGATGATCTTGAAGAGGCCGGCTTCGTAGTCGTTGTTGCCGGTGAAGTAGGGCTTTTGGGTGAATTGTCCGGCTGCGGCGCGAGCTGCGTAGTCTGAGAAGACGACCTGATTGTCGGCTGTTGGCCCGAACTGGCCGAGGACGGCAGCGGGACCTAGTGGAGAGGCGGTTGCGTTGAGGATTTGTTGGAATGACTTGGTGCGCATACATGCTACAGTAGCGGGAATTCCAGCAGAGGCGCATCCGCAACCAAGCTTCTCGGTTGCGTTGAACCAGTATGCCGTGTTGTTTGGTGGTGCTGGGTTGCTGAAGGACGTAGCCGTCCCAGATTGGGTAATGAAACCATTGACGATCGGGTCGCTTGTCCAGGCGTAATCATAGTAGTCAACAGAGGTAGCTGCAATTATCGGTAAGTAAAGGTGGAGGGATAGATCTAACGATCGAATGAGTCTTACCACCAGCAGATTGGCCAAAGATCGTGATCCTCTTTGGGTCTCCACCAAAGGCTGCAATGTTGTCTCTTACCCATTCGATCGCAAGACGCTGATCAAGCAGTCCTACGTTTTGAGCCATTCCTGGAAGTCCTGGAAAGCCGAATACATTGACACGGTAGCTGAATTTCGTCAGCCTCACCTGAAGAAGTTTCATACCTAGCCAAAAAAAAGCTGCGATTCTTTTAGGATGCTTACTTAGCACTAACAATCACGACATCTTCGCTATCTGCAAAGTATTGTCCGTTGAATGTTGGGTTGTTCGTCTGCAGCAATGTCAGTTGGGCGAACTGAAGAGGACTCGGATGACCGACGTTCCCAGCCTGGAAGCCACCCCCGTAGATCCAGAAAAGAACGGCCTTATGCTTCTCTCCAGTGTGGGGCTTGGTCCAGATGTTGAGTGTCAAGCAATCCTCGCTTTGTTGATTGCCGAACTGGCCGATCTCAGCAAGCAAGCGGACAGAGCTGGGACCCGCCAATCCAGCCGAATTTCCAGAACTGGGTTGCACATTGGCCGGGCAGTCCCTGGAAATTGTCAATCAGCAACGACACCCCGCAGTTTAGAGCCGCGAAGCAGCGTAAGCGCCACATACGGTGACTAAGTACGTTAGAATCAATTCGCCAAATGGCATTTTGATATATCAACTCACATATGCTGTAGCATTGATTGTGCCAGTGCCTGAGAATGCCTGAGGAGCAGCAAAACGCAAATTTCCGAGAGGAGGTTGTGCGAATGGGATACCAAGGTACTGAGAGACCTGAGTCCTGGACGACGCCGGCTGGCCTACCACGAGACCGCTAGATGTTTGGAGTCCTTGGCCTACAGTGAAAGCGTGCTTGGCATTTTCGGGGAGAGTAGCCCCGTAGGCGCAACCAAGTAGAAGAGAGGCTCGAAGGCACTGAACAATGAATGTGGTGGACATTATTTCTAATATAGACACGGTGTTTAGAAGAACAGAAGAACAGATGAAAAGGAATGTGGGAAGATGAAGTGAGACAACAAAAGTGCTGCCCTAGAACGTTTAAGTAGTAAGCAGCTGCTGTTAGGTTGGTGGCCCTAGTTGCCGCAACTAAAATATCAGTAAATCGAATCCCTCACGCTATTTCAAATAACTGCCTTACAAATCCCTTGCTAACCACGGCTAGTACGTCTGACAAATCCTTACCGACTGCTGACTGGCCAGAGCCCCCGGAAATCTCCTCGGAAGAGCGTTTACAGCTGAAGATCCGAAGAATATCAGGAAGACTGCAAGGCAATACGGAGTCCCTCATTCTTCGCTACTTCTATATGATAGAATCAAAGGAAGGACGACTATGAAGGAGGTGCATCAACGGCAGCAACGTCTTAACCCTCAGGAGGAGACAGCCATTGTCAATTGGCTTCTCCCTCTGCAGGCTTGGGGTTGGCCTGCACGAGTGGAGAAGAAGGGTGTCTTCTATTTCCAAGGGACGCTACTACTGCAGCTAGTATTCAGGGCACTTTAGCATATCCGTGGGTCGCCGTTCCCTAGCTCGTCATGTTAAAAATCATTGTTAATGAGGGCCCCAGAACTCCCCGAGAGCCGGCCCGGGAGATCCCTATACTGGGGCCTAAAACCAGTCTTGGGGGCCCTTTAGGGGCTCGCTTAGGGGGACCCCTCATTGACAAGTATCTTTAACATGACGAGCCTAGTACTGTTCGGTAGTAGTAGTAAATAGAGACTCAAGTGGTCAGTAAACAACACGAAAAGTTCAGATGAAGAGAAATATCGCCGCGGTCGTAATCCTACCTTCTATTATACCTCACCGTTACCAGCTTAACACTCCCTCCCTGCCTCCCTTATCAACAAAAGTGCAAGCGACTCTAAGAATCCTAAGGTAATTTGCTCGGAGCGCTCAGGCCCGCTCGCGAGCGCTAAAATAGCTCAGAGCTAGTTAAGAATTCTCAGGCCCGCTCAGGGTTATTTAGGATTCTCAGGGCCGCTCAGGATTATTTATTTACATAGGCATTACTGCTACCCCTATAGATGCGCGCATCTATGCCCATTGCTGCTGCTATAGATATGCGCATACATGGCCATTCTTGCCCCCATAGATGCGCGTATACCCCCATTCATGGCCTATATACTAAGGATGACACCAAAAGTCCTGGCTAGCGTGGAAATTTACCCTAGCCCTAAGCGCTAGTGGCCCCCTGAAGACTCTCTATGTCTTTTGGGTGGAAGTGCCCCGGAGTAGCAATTAGGATGGTCTGCTTTAAGGGCCTGCCTAAGCATGTGTCTAGGGCATTACCCCCTATCTCTCTAGCGCTCAGACCCTGGAACTCGATTCTTAGGCGTCCCATGAGTACTCCCCGAGAAGCGGGGGGCGCAGCATACCAATTATCCAGGAAACCCTTATCGGGGCTAGATATTTGCCAGGCCACTATCATCCTTAGCGCTTGCCAGGACTTTTGGTGTCATCCTCCGTATACGCGTATATATGATGTTCCATGATCACCCCTATCGACGGCAGCGACCCCCCGGAACCACCCCTAACGCTAGCAACTTTTGATTCCCGGAATCGATCGATTCGCGCGAAATCCAGGCGAGGACAATGCCTGGGGATATATGGCGACGTTCTGCCAGGTGCAGCTATAGGTTGTGACAGCGACAGGGCCTTGGCCATGAGTGAGAGCCTTGGCCATGAATGGGGCCAGGGCCGTGAATCGAATGGGCAGTTTCTATTTCCAAGGGTACGCTAGTATTTAGTATGCAATAGCTTCCTGCATGCCCCAAGCTAGTTTTCCCCCGAAATTAGTGTGTGATGCCCATAGTAACAGCCGGAGATGGAGCATACGCGTCGCTCTAAGGTCTACGCGTTCCCATGGGGGCATACTATCGCCATGGGGTGAGAGCTCCGCCATAGGGCAAGAGCTCCCGCCCTGAAACCATGGAGGCATACTGTCGCCATGGGGCAAGAGCTCCACCATGAAACTATAGGGGCATAAGGGTAAGAGCTCCGCCATAGGTAAAAGTTGATGTGGAAGTAAGGCGACCCCTTGGAAATAAAAACGACCCCGTGAGCGCTCCTGAGAATGTTTTTGCCTCGTAAGAATCCCTAAATTTGGAATGCGCCACCAACATGGCCCCCACACATGGTCCCACTTATGACCATGGTCCAATTCCATTCATGGCCATGGCCCCATTCCATAACGACAAGCAAGACCTCGGGGTCAATTGGATACAGAAGTTTCTAGGCCGTCGTGATCAACTCAAAGCAGCCTACATTCCGCCTCTGGATAAAGAACGTGCCATGGCCCAAGATCGTCAGATTTTCGAGCAATGGTTCACTCTCTACTCCAAAATCAGAACGTCTGGAATATGGATGAGAAAGGCTTTCTGATGGGGGTCATTGGGAAAGAGAGGGTCATAACCAGCAAGCATGAAAGGAAGATCTACATGACTCGGCCTGGCAATCGAGAATGGGTTTCCTTGATGAAATGCGTATCCATGAACGGGAAGGTTCTTTCGCCATGGATCATCTTCAAAGGGAAGCTACAAATGAAGGCCTGGTGGGACGTTTTGAAGACCGATCATATTGCTCTCAGCGAGAATGGCTGGACCGACAACGAACTAGGACTGGCTTGGCTACAGCAGGCCTTCGATCCTGAATCAAATGATAATCAATCAGAGCAATGGCGAATGTTACTTTGGGCACGGTTCTCACGTATCTACTGCGGCCATTGAATTTTGCCTTCAAAAGAAGATCATTCTTTTGTGCCTCCCTTCCCATACAACGCATTTGTTGCAGCCTCTGGACGTCGGTGTCTTTGCTCCGCTAGCTACTACTTACAAACGTCTCGTACAGAAAGGATCTCGTCTTGGAGGTTTCTGTGCTATTGATAAGACTGCGTTCTTGCATATCCCAGGTCTTCTACCTACTCATACCGCGCACAGGGTGCAAGGCCAGGGATCTTCTACAGTGTACTCTGCCCTAGGCAAGCGGGAAGTACTGGTATCTCAACGGTTCTTCAGGCTCAATGTTTCTATTATCGATTTAGTTTTATCCCAAAGGTATCTCTCATACACGTTGCTTCCGAATAATGGCAGTCTCACTTCACTATGTTGCGCATCGTCCACTCCCAGAGCTGTAATCTGTCAGAATATGAGGTAGATACTAGAGCGACTGCCTACTTTATGAGCACTGCCATCAAGCCTATCACTGAATCTCGTTCTCTATTGACATTCATCAACACATCCAATAACACAAGATGGTGATAACACAACGATTCTGGCCCATTGCTCTCTGCTTGGTCAAGCAAGCAATTCTTACAAGCTCCATATACGGAGGGCGGCCGACTCAGCCTTTCCATAAGATCGATCACCTCATCAGCCCTCATCAGCAACCCTCACTACCGCTGAGAGGTCTACAAAATGGTGATGTTTGTTGACGGAGGCTGTCGTCGTAATGGCTATTCCAACGCCATCGGAGCTGCTGCCTGCATCATTATCAGCAAGTATGGAAAGAGCCAGGGATGGTACCGTGAAATTCCAACCCATCTCAATCCAACAAGCCAGCGGGCAGAGCTCTCAGCGCTTATCCTCGCCCTTGAAACAGCGATCACACGCTACGAGGAATCTCACGCCAATCCTTACATGGACGTCACAATACACATGGACTCTAGATATGCACACGATTCTATTACGGAATGTGTTTACAAGTGGGTAGGCAACGGGTGGAAGAATGCAAAAGGCTACGAGGTAGCGAACCGAGATCTCATCGAGGAGGCCAGTGATCTGGACGACAGGCTCAAGGCACTTGGGGCGGTGACCTATACATGGTGGGTCTGGTTCATTTGTATCACATTCCGGTATCCGGAACAATTTTACTCAATAGATGTCTAACGTGACTCAAAGATCTTCCTCCTTAGCATGTTTGCTGACGGAGTGTGATTACCAGGATACCAAGGAGTAACAATGCAGCAGCGGATGAGTTGTGCAGCCAGGCGCTGGATGATATGGAATAGATTATGGGGTTGCTTGGTTCATAGGAGGGGGCACAGGAAAGAGAGTCTTGCAAATACCATCATGGATCATGCTCGTACCACCGTCCACTTTGATCCTGGTATTGGAGGACTCAATCAAAATTTTGATAGTTGTCATCTTGAACGCAGTTGAGGGGCAAAATAGGGTAAAATGAAGCTCCTAAACGCTATTAGCCAGCCTTTCGAGCGCCAAAGTATTCACACATTCCCACGCTCGGAATGTAAGCAAAGTAGCTTGGAAATAGAAAGTAGAAAATGGGTGTAGAAAGTGCTAGCGCCATTGAAGCTCATCATTAGAGCCTCATCAAGTAAAAGTCAAAGCAGGCACGCGAAACGAAGATAGACACATTGGGATTCCGTCGGGGAAACGCTGGGAAATTCCTGGACTGGGGATTTCGGGTCGATTTCGGGTGGATCTTGGTGGACGCGAAGAAAAACAATCTGGCCTTTCTCCAATCAAGATACCCCAACGAGCATAAGCTTTACGGGAAGACAGTCTATTATAAAGCTGTAGAAAAGAAGCTGCTCTATAATTGGGTCCGCAACTTTTCGTGCGTAGAAGGTCTGGTTGTAGATCTACAGAGGTTGGAAGTGAGAGGTCTTGTGTGGTTTCGCTTTTCTTTCCTAGAGATTCAATGTTAGATCCATAAATTTTTGGGCTTTAGTAGGCATAGCGGTCCGATCCCGATAGGATTCTTTGATAGAGAGCGGAAGTCAGTCTTCTGGAGCTGACCGAGTAAGCGATCAGATTAGCGCGGTGGTTTTGATAGATGTCTAACAAGCGCGGTTTCGCACTCTTTCTTCTAGAGGTCAACTTCAAGCCTCATCAACTTATCAACAACGGCTTAGATAGTTACAGTCTTGCGGGATAAAGTGTATTTTAGTGTCTTTTCTACGACTCTGCAACAAATTGTGCTATCCTAAACTTCGTCGTTGTTGAGCTATCTTGGTTACCGCAAGGTCACTTTAAACTCTGGAAATTCGATGTTGGATCCTGATCAATTCACACAACTGAGATAGGTCTAGCTTACTTTTGCCCGCTGAAATCCCGTTACTCGTAGGGCATCTATGTATCTTACGGACAAATATTAGGTTCCGCGAAGTCCCACACCCATGATAGAATGGAAGAAATATGTTCCCGAGATCAATATAACCAAGCTCCTCAGAGCAAATCAAAACAGCAGTCAGACCAAAACACATACTCCAGAACGATTCCCACCGTAGAACAAATCGAATACCTCTCATTCTGCTCCACATGCACAAGTTTACCCATCCGTACGCCATCCCCCTACTTCCCGAAAAGTGCCTCGAAAAGATCCATCTGTCTCCCCTCCTCTTTCCCCGTCCGTCTCGCAGACTATTCCTCCTCACCCAAGCTCTCGGCTACAACATCCTTCACCTAAGCCAACATCAGCCCTGCCATTGCCACCTCCCCAACGAACACTCACTTCTTCCTTTCTCTCCTCACAGCGTGCTTCGGGAGTGCGTGTGGAAAGTCCACACCGATTGGCCACTTCCCAGGGGTTAGGAGCATAGAGCCTGGCCATCTCGCTGTCGACGGTCGCTGTGGCCTCGTGCTGTGTCATACCGAATTTGTCCATGAAAGAGCGGATGGACTGAGCTCGGATGGTTTGGTTGCGCTTGTGGTTGGGGTCGGTGATGATGGAAGGTGATGGCATTTTGAGGGATGTAGTTGGGGGAATATATATTTAGTAGGTTATTGGAATGCGACTTCAAGTAGTGAGAGATAGGTGGATGTGGTGGTTCGTATCTTAGGTTGGGATGATGGGTTTGTATGAGAGAAGAAATGTGCATGAAAGATGGAAGACATCGACTCAAATGACATAAATATTCGCAATTTAAGGTAGGGAGAATATAATCGACTCACGCCAAGAATTCTGAAGCTAGGAATTGCAATATTTGGAAAGAGTTCTTCAGGCAGCAGCAAGAAACATGGAAGTTATTACGTACCCAGATAACCACAAGTCTTGAAGCAGTCCACGCCTCAATTCCGAGAGACGCAGCCATGGTTCTTGAGAAAGGGCTGAGAGGCTCAGCCAATAAATGGACAGAGTTTCCGGAAAAGGTTTGTGGGCTGAAAGCCCTCGCTTGGCCCCAAAGAGGCTTATTGTCAGGATGATTGGCAGTGCTGCCACTGTAGTCAACTTGAGCCCAATGGTAACTTTGTTCTGCTCGCCCGAAGCACCGATTCACGCTTTCAAGGTTATTCCAAAGAGACAAATTACCTGACCGTAAGTCATCTTGAGCGTCGATAGATCAACCATTTACTCTTCTGCTCACATATATTGCCTCGGCGAGGCCGCCGTAAATGCGCTTACTTTGACAGCCTGCCTGGAATGCTAGATTTGATACTGACCAACCCAGTGACGCCTTGAAACTGTTCGCAATCGTCACTCTAAAGCTACACTTCATTCATCTCCACTTCCAGCAACAGCAAAAGTCACAAGGTTCGACTCGCTATGATCTTCTCCGCCTTTGTGAATAGTAAAAAATTGGTAATGTTGGTGACTAATTTTGTGGGCCAGAGTCTTTCTGCTTGGGATGAGGAAAGCCTAAATAGCAAGAGGCAAAATGAGAGAGGCTGCAATGCCAAGAACTCGCGATGGGAGTCGATGCCGATACATTTTCGTTTTGCTAATGCTTTCGAATCAAGGTAATTTATCTACGTTACCATTCAAGTCCTCTTTCGCATCTATTCCATTCGTAGTACCGTTTTCCAAAGGCAGCTTGACTTCCTTGACATAATCCAACCAACCAAACTGGTCCTTTGTCTTGCCCTGCTGTATACCCTTTAACGTAGTTAAGAGCTTCACGCATGCTGGACCAGGCTCATCACTTCCGCCTTGGTAGAGGAACTTGTCGTTCCGTGATCTCATTGTGATTGATTTGATAGGCACTAGGGCCGCTGCTGTACCTGCAGCCATTATTTCAGTGAACGATGGCAGCTCCTCGTATTTGATTGGTCGCTGTTCAACCTTCCATCCCAATGATCTGGCAATGTGTTGAATGCTATCGGACGTGACGCTCTTGATCACATTCTTGCTGTCTGGTACAGACAAAGTGAACTGATCTCCTTCTTGCTTTACCCCAATAAAGCCTGATGTTGAAAATTCATCAACCTCTGTCCTTGTCCTACTGTCCAGATGTAGTGTGATCCCAAAGCCATCATTCTTCGCCCTCTCACTCCACTTCAGCACTGGCGCGTAGTTTCCTCCCACCTTTGCAGAGCCAGTGCCTTCTGGTGCAGCTCGGTCGAACTCCTCCAGGATGAGAGCATCGACTGGATGTACACCGTGATATACACCAACCGGTAATACGTAAACACAGAATGTATATTCTTCTGGTGGGTTCAGTCCAAGTTGCGCCGAGCTTCCAAATAGTATAGGCCTAATGTACATGGCAGCGCCAGTATGATGAGGAGGTACGAAATCGGCATTGAGGGCGACGGCCATGTGACAGCACTTCACGAAGAGCGAGTTGGGTACAGGAGGTATTGAGATGAAGCCTGCCGAGTGTGCCATTCGCTCTGCATTCTGTGCGGGTCTGAAGATCGCAATTTGGTCGTCTGGCGTACGGAAGGCCTTGATACCCTCGTATGCTTGTTGCCCGTAGTTCAAGCCTGGCGCAAAGCCGTGAATGTGAAGGTAAGGGTCTTCGATGAATTCGGGCGCGGTCCATTGGCCGGTTTTGACCGTGTAGTGGGACTCGATGTGGCCATTGACTGCACAGGCGGGTAAGTACATAACTCAACTGCGCGTAGCAGATCTGGTGTTACCTTCGCGAACTCGGAAGCCAATGTCATTCCAATCTGCTGGCTATCAGTCGCGTACTTTCCCAAAGTGACGGAGAAGAAAATAAATACCTATGGTCTTTACAGGGGGCGGAGGAAACGGCATGCTGGGTAGTATACGGAAGCAAACAGGCCGATTGAGCTTACGAAACACAAGAACGATCACTGGAGTGACACCGAGCAGAGGGTGACCTTATAAGTACGTACTCAAAGTGCATGATATTGGAGCGAAATTGGTGAAATAATGTATTAGTGAAGATTTATGCGTACTCACGGTACTCAACGTAGATCGGAGGCTCGGCATTGACCCGTCACGCCCGTTTCATCGTCGAGTCGTGGCAACATCTTTATTCCTTTCACGCCGACACGCAGTCAGGCTGGGCGAATGACTTCCGCTGCACTAATAGAGGCTCATGGTAGCTGACTAGGGAACAATGAATGGGTCGCGCCTAGTATTGCCTGATTGAAGAATGCCCCTTGAGCATTCACCCTCCAACATGCCCACCCCCGGCGCAATATCAAATCGGCGCTTCCTCGTCCTCCTCCTCGCCGCAATTGGCCTCGTCTCATTCTTCAGCGTCATCCTTTCCCGCCACCGCAATTCAGATGCAGCATTCAGCTCGGTGCCAATACATCAGGTCAACGTGAACGATGACACCTTGAAAGGCGACGCAATCATGGGCACAATTGGGAACGAGACTGTGAAGGCAGAGCTAGGGAGAGCCGCCTGGAAACTATTGCATACCACGATGGCGAAGTTCCCAGATAAACCTAATGAAGACGAGCAAACGGCGCTGTTTTCTTATATTCATCTTTTTGCAAGATTGTATCCATGGTAACTATGTCATTCTACTCTGTCCCTCGAATCGTTGCTGATTGTACTGCAGTGGCGAATGTGCAGGCCACTTCCGCCAAATCCTCAATAAATTCCCTCCACAAGTCTCTACGCGCTCAAATGCTGCGACGTGGGCTTGCCATGTACACAATGAGGTCAACAAGTCTCTGGAGAAAGAGCTATTCGACTGTTCTAAGATTGGAGATTTCTACGATTGCGGTTGTGCGGATGAAGACGGCAAGAAGAAGACCGCTACAAATACAGGCAGAATAGACGTAGAGGTGGAAAAGGAAGGGTAAGGGTGTTCTATTACCTCCTCTCAGGCGAATGCTGATGCTTATGCTCTAGACCTACAAAAGGGGGCTGATATAGATCTGGTGTTCTCATTTATTTGGATACTACATTTGCGGATACCCACTGCATTTGAAAGGGGTTGCATACATGTACTATCATGTCACAATATTGGAAGTCATACTGTCCCATCTTCACTAGATCCTTCTCCGCTCTTCTCTACTCTTCTTCCTTCTTCACTTCATCTGCCTTCTCTTCTACCACAGCAGGCAGGTCGAAGGGTACCTTGATGAATCTAAAGAACCGCATGCGCTCAAATGAAAGATGAAAGATGCGCATCACCCTCAATTGTCGGCCGTTGGAAATAGAAACCCTACAAAGTGGTTAATTTTATTCTTGTAAGATTTTCGAGCCATCATCTGCCATCTCCGAATATGACATGAATGAAGACATTACGAAGGCATTCACCCGGTCCGTTGACCAATCGATGGGTCGCAGCGTTCTGTAACACATCACTGGGTCTTGTGGTGAAGCCTTGATGACACCGGCGTAGTGGCTCTCTGCTTCAATCCTCGATCAGCTAGATCTTTTCTCTTCATAAAGTCGCGTCTCTCAAAGCCCAAATTTTCTAAGCATCAGCCTTCGTTTTAGACATATATACATATCATTGAAGAAATCTTCAACTATGGGCTCACAGATCTCGACTAGGTACCATATACAAGCCAGCAAAATCTGAAAGTGGTACTCAACCATGTCAACACCGATCTTCTTTGCCTTCCCTGCACTAGACCATTGAATCTCCAAGAGGACTTTACGCCATCCGAGCGGCAAATCAAGGTCAGAAGATCATACCCAGCTACAACCCTGTGATTGTCCTGCTTTGCACAAACCGCGAGATGGTCAAAGCCTTTGGACAATAAAGATCAGTACATGAAAAAGGAAACGCAGACGGAGGAAGACAACACCGACTTTCACTCGCTCGAAACACGGGTGGAGGTAGACAACACCAACTGTCACTCGCCTCAAACGCGGACGATCGCAGACTCATTTTCATTCGCTTCTGTGACTGCATCTGTTGCAGCATTAGCCATCACTTCTGCCAATGCGAACGCCCAATGGTACTTCCTAAACTTCCTTGCGCCGTTTTCGAATTCCATATTTCGCAACTACAAGTTGACCGACCAGGTCCTTGCGGAAGAAGAAGATCCAAGTGAATCAGGCGAAGCCTGCAAAGTTATGGACAACAAGTATAAAGGTTCAGCCCTTGATCTGTTACAGTCCAGATGGCTGAAGCCATTACCAGAAGGATTCAATGCGGATAGCTGTCCCCACCGCTGTCATGGAGTCTTCGAAGCATGGCCAAAGCACCGTCACGATCTACCACCATGAATATCTGGAACAGATTTCGCACTATGAAAATCAATACCTGGACTAGACTCTGGAATGTTCTCCTGAATATCTGGAAATGGCTTTGCAATACATGCTATTGGATCTTTTACAAGAAGCCCCTCTTGATAGGAAGAAAGAAAGGGCTGCAGTACCACTACCTTACGAAGCACTATTGGTATGCCAAAATCGTCGCTATCATCTGCTGGGGCATTCCTTGGATATTCCTCTCGGTCTAGTACATCATTATAGTCCAAGGTTGTACATCAATTACGGTAAGAGGACTTTTGGAAGAGATTTGTATTGGGCCTTACTTGAGCCCTGAGAACGAAGTCCCTTGGTACATAGATCTTTGGGATCCGCAAGGAGTTCCTGTCAATCATTCGAAGATTCACACTCCTTCGTATCTTGAAAGTATTATGACTGGTCATATGGAACTACGTGATACAACCGGTGATGATCATCCGAGGTCGCCGCTACGATGCGACCGTCTGACGACTAATCAGATCGCATCGGGGCTTCCAGCAGTCAGTCGAAGGCCCATTAAGACACATCTGGGGCGGAAGCCCAGTTCAAGGCCAAAACAACCAGGCTGCAGACCTATCAACGTCCAAGGATGAGTACACTAAGAGCATAGAACGTCTCCTGCGCGAGGCAATGATTTAGCACGAAAAAAACGTAGTAGGCGTGACGGAGCTGCGCAAGCATGGACGAATGTGAAGGTCGAGCTCCAAACATCGACCATGCCAAGTGTGCAGAAGCCATGAATGTCGACCAATCAAAAAGCAAGAATCCTGCGAATGATGAGTCGATGAAGGTAGATACTCGACTCAGGAGCACGCTTGAAAGTCAAGCCGAGACGATCAAGGCGCTTCGAAAAGAGGCCGAGTGTGAGAAGGACCCTTGGAAGAGAAGGACCCTATGGGAGAGACAGAAACATACGACGCACTCATTGAAGCTGGAATTGTGCTTCAACAAAGCTATGGAGTGCTCAAGCTTTGGCTGAAAGCTACTAGAGAGCGGACCAAGCCAAGGACGAGGAGAGTGGAATGTCGGACCTTTTGGTGAGAATCACATGGTATGAGAGACCCAACGAGCTATCTAATCTTCAGTATACACTCCCCTACGAGATCGAGCTGAAAACACTGATCTACGGGTACATTTTCTGGCAAGTCAGAGCGATAATGCGCGCTTGAATCAGAACGTTTCCGAGCTTCAGAAGAACGTCAAGCGTATGAACGGCCATAGTTGGCCTCAACCTGAGCCGCAGTGACCTTCAAGGTGCCATGACGTAGCTAAGCGGTGACAACGAGCGTCTGACAGCCGAAAATGCCGCTTTCAAGCAGAAGCAGCAAGCACAAGACGGTAAAAAACACCATTGATGAGGAGATTTCGACATCTTCACGGATGAAAATGCGATGCTCAAATGATCTTCAGCCCACGCAGGCAACACGGTGAGATGTCGATCGAGTAAGGCCTACACGAATCCTTCGCACAGCTATCACAACCATTCACCCGTGATAGTAGTCAAGGTCCGGGATCGTTGTGCTAGAAGCTGACTACGAGCATTGTCAACAACATAAAAGATGGCGAGATGGTTACATCATTCCCAGATGTAAACATGCCCCACCATCAAGCAAACTCTACCGCTAATAATCCTAGCAAAGCCGTGATTAACACGCGACACTTTAGTCCGCTGGAGCCATCTTCGCATCCACCTCCCTTCCCATACACAATACCAAAGGCTCAACAATGTCTTTCTGGACAGTAGCCCGCGAGTACCTCTTGGCTGTACTAGCAGGGGGACCCGGCAACCACATGGGGTGATCTATGGAGGGAACTTGCTAGAAGTGAACTAGAGTTCGCTAGCTTGACTTTTACGACCACCAAGGTGTGTCTTATGGGGTTCATATCTTATCTGTTGTTTCCTATCTACATCTATATTTACTATTGACGACCCCGAATCCTATGCCAGATACGGCATCTATCTTCTGCAGCTCCAACGCTCATCATCCCTTCCATTCCCCTCTTATCAGAAAGTCACAGATAGAATGGGCTGGACAACCTCTACCATTCCAGCCAGAGACTAAAAAAATATACATGGCTACTACTTCGATGTAAGCAAGGATATAGCCAATTTCCGGTACATCTCACATGGAACCAAGAACACACGTTCCACTACCAATAGCACCATATGTCGCAGTTGCAGTGAAGGTTGACAAGATTCTCACACATGATAATCCGGAGTACCGTGTTTCCGCAGAGTCATGCATCAGCTAGAGCATCTCCTTGCCTGCCGCCATAATTGTGGCCGGATCTGACAACGTCGCATACCTACAAACCCTTCCTGGCATGCACCTTCATCAGCTAAAACACATAGAATGCTTAGTCTGCAACGTCAACTACCTCAAAGAGAATGATGACGGCGTCTTTCAGCGCTCACTCCTCTTCTCTGACCTCAACTCATCCGCAGCTCGTTTCATGAGTACAGCAGCGCACATGCCAACTTGATATCATCCTCCATGACAACAACACCAGTCTTCTTTGTGAGCGAAACTAGCACTCTTCCACTGCTCTGCTATGTCTACGTCTGGAGAACATGAGGTGGAGACAAGGTCAACTTATGGTGCCTTGATCATGTTTGATTTGAAGAACCTAGTAAGGAGGGATGCAGAGGCTTTGGATATTTGGTAAATTCTGGTCAACCCTGGTCTACAAGGTGATGGCAGCGACGACAACCCAGCTTCAACACCCGTGAACGTGCCAGCAACAATGATCTGGCTTCGAAAGCTGGACCTAGGAAAGGATGGAGCCAAGGAACACCGGGTTGGGATATGCTATCAGTATTTCTCTCTCATTTTGAGCGCGCCAATGCGATATCGCTGACATTATTATTGATAAGGCTGAATCAGACACTGTAACCAGAAAGCAGGTACATGTGGATGCCAAAGATCCGCCCGCACGGCAGCAGTATTCCGGGCGTTCAAATGGTACACAGGGAGCCAGCCAAGGTCAGTAGCAGACAAGCCACCGTCCATACATTATCTCCATTGCTGCTTGCACGAACTTTCAATGTCGAAGTCGCCTGAAACCCCGATGCCAATCCCAACTCCAATCCCGCACAAGGTACACTCCCCAGCAACAACCTCGTCACCAGCTGGGCCCATGGGGACCCTCTAATCCGTACGCAATCCGAAAGCACGAGTACCGGACTCGGTCTCAAGAAAGCAATCAGAGCGGCGAGGGGCAATCGGAGCCAATAACGGAGCAACCGTGCAACAGTAACCGCAAGTATCCAGACCCAGGACTCAAGACTCGAACAAACGGTGACAAAGCTCGCCCCAAACTGCCACTCCATGCCATTCGCGAGTTTTTCGACGGAGGCAAAGGCTACACCATCCATTGCGGCGTTCAGTCCGCCTCCGCCAGCACCAGCTTCGTGACCGGCGTGATTACAAACGACTGCAGAAATCTCTCCAGCAATGAAATAGGCGTTTCTCATTCGGGCTGAGGGGTCATTAGATGGGAGATGAAAATGCATGCTTTGATAATTGCAGCGTCCATTTTAGGAAGAAGTTGCAGGTAGAGTCGTACATAGAGCCCAGATCACGGGCGGTAGTCCTTGTAGTAGAGGAACCGATTTCCGTTTCGCCATTCTAACCAATATCCTTTATGTCAAAATGTGAGGTAGTAATACTTGTATTGTTACTATGTAGACAGGAGATACTAGAGCGACTGACTATGAGCGCTTTTTTCGACACTTCAATCACTCATAATTTGAAGTCCAAATACGTGTGCGCTCTTGTCATGCGTGGAAGACCGTGCGCATTGAGCATTGAGGTTTGCAATTTAGGATTTAGCAGAGTTCCAGTGCGTATTCGCGCTAAGACCATCATCACACAGTGACGACGAGCTAATTACAGAGCCAGCTCTATACGCCCGGAATCTCAACATCTAACCTCGTCAACTCCAACAAATCGACCCCCAGCCCAGTAGGGCCTTAGTGAGCACTCGGTAGCCAGCCGTTTGCTCAATAACCACTCTACATTGGCTGCATCGACAGGGTTCCGCTCGCCGCGCTCCTCACGCAGTTGCATATCAGCCATCGCAGCACCCCACCAGCCACCCCTCCTGAGCATCGTCGTCAAGAGCCTCTCCTCCAAACTGGCAATCATCCATGCCTGGCATGTATGTCTAGCAGCATTGAAATCAATCGGATCAAGACAGGTGAAGACACTTTCTAGAACCTCCACTGGAAGCCTAGAGACAGCTGGCCGCCTGATCGGACGAGCCTGGGTGATCGCCGCTGACCAGCAGCGGCACGAAAGGCGGATGGCCAAATAGGTTTCGAAATCGATGTGGGGTAATAGCTTATCGAAGAGTGCCGAAGGAAGGGCAAGCCGCCGATCTTGCAGATGGCGGAGGCCTAGTATGGCGAAAGTGTCTCTGTGATCCACAAAGCGACCCACGTCGATCTCAGTACCCCACGTCGCTGCCTTGTAGAGTTCTTCTGATAGCGAACCTGGGAATCTTTCCACCCCGACGGGCAAGGGCTCTCGGATTGATTCCAACATGTCTTCAGGTTCAGTGGTAAGGTCCCTGCTCATAAGTCGTTGCTGGATGAAGGCACTGTCGAGGTCAACGGATCGTAGCCCTGTCATGCGTCCGCCCTTAGTTTGGGCTCTGCGACGCTCGTGTACAGATATTTGCACTAGTGTCCGACCGCGAGTAGGGCTCTGTTCAGCACTTGGGAGCTCGTTGGGCGACGATTGGTCGGATGAGAGTCCGAAGGAAAAGCTGCTTTGCCTTGATGTAGTGGGTGTAGATCGCGGAGAGGCATTCGACCTGATGGGACTGTAGGTGTCTATCTGCTCTTCAAGACCTTCGGACATGATCGGCGATTGGGGTGCGTCTATCTGAGGGTGTATATATTGAAGAATGGAAACGCGGTATGGCGCGGCAAGTGTGCCTGAAATCTGGACTCCCCTAGGTGGATTACTGTCGTATGATGCGACCAGAGACTCTAGTGCCGCATGTGCCCCGGTCTTTCTGATGATGTCTGAGGGTAAAGATGGGCCGATGCTAAGAATATGTAATAGTCGGATTCGCCAGGAACGTGACTTAAGGAGCCGCCGGAGGCAATTCAGATCGAGGCTGCTGTGGATCCAGGCCAACGATTCCTCGAGAGAGTAGGATTTGTGAAGACGTTGTGATGGCTGCGAAGCCCAAAGACTTGTCGTAGTAATGAATATAAGTTGGCTTTACGGCCAGCTAGATGCGACAAGGAAGAAGATGCTCTTGTCTAAGGCATAGCCTAGAGGTTAGACCAATCAGCGTGCCTTCCTGAACGAGAAAGGGGTAATAAACCTAACGAGGAAAGCACGACCAAGACGTGGACACCCTCACGCTCTCATCTCAAGTTAGAAGACTATTCATTCTACTGCTGGGAGCCCGCCCTGTGGAACCCATGAATACCAGAAAAGGGCCCGCTAGAAAGCAATATAGGTTCATTCTCATGGGTATAATCCCTATGTATAACGAGCTCCGCTTTTGGCAATGCTTGAACGCCATGCAAAATTCTTCTCATCGCTATGCAATAATTAAGAACGAAGAATCGCGGCTAGTGTTCACACATCCTCGGTTGACCCATTGCCGCGGTGGTTGGCAGAACCAGGACGCTTCTTCGCCAGCCAAACATCCTCCAGAGGCGCGACCAAGCTGGGATTGATGTAGCGTAGACCCGTCCCTTCGTCTTCATCGACATCCCTACCCGCTGAGGTCTCACTCTCGTATCTCGATTGGCCTTGAGGTATTGCTCCGAAAGGTGGATCGTGGTTGAGGCTTCGAATGGCGATGAACTTCATCAACGGCTCATACGTACGTTGATAGTAGACAATGAACCATATGCTGAACGCAATCAGGGGCAGTATTAAGATCGCACGGTAAACGGCCAAGCTCAATCCCAGAATGCCTGCCATGGCAAGTTGGAACACCACCAAGCCTACCACAATGCGAACGCAGATGATGGGCCAAGCTCCGCCGGTTGAGTGTCGACGATGGTCCATAGCGTACAGGAGCTGGTATTTGTAGATGAAGCTACCAATGATGAAGTATAGCAAGCCAAAGAACAGAACGAACCATGAGCCTGGGAGGACGCTATAAACAATGCAGACGATGTATATTAGTATGGTTTGAGGAAGGTAGAAGCCGTAGCTGAATACTGGCGGTTGCACCAATTCAGCGTAGTCTGCACAATGGTCAGTATTCAACTTGCAAGTGTTCCGAGAGTAGAACGGACGACTCACCTCGTGGAGTTTTGGCACCAAGCAAGTAGATAGGATATAGAGCGGCACTGCCGAACTCGAGCAGTCGAAATGGGAACAGTCCTAGACCCTGCAATATGATAAGGTTGATGTAGAATAGGACCAGATTCTTCAAAGAATTTGCCAGGACGTAGGCTATGCTCGTTGTGTCCTTGAGTGAGTCTCCAATGGTGTTGAAGTACCCGGTGGCATTGGAGGCCGTCCCGAAGATTGTGAAAACGACGAACAGGTTGAAGAATGTGAAGAAATAGTTCTTCGATATTAGCGACATCTCTACCTCGCCCTGTGAGATCATCCCTTGTAGTGTCGATAACCCTAATTTTGGTGACTGTCAGAACGATACCAGATATGGTGCATCGATTTGCTTACAGTAGTAGATATATGGCACAGCCACACTCAAGAGAGAGACGAGCAAGGTAGGAAGACCCTGCTGGATCAAAGATCTGCTGATTTCATGTCTGTCCAAGGCGTCTGCAAGCTGTGGCCAAACCTTCTTGATGTTTTCCAAGCTCAACAATCCAGCAAGAGGAACGAGTAATAGTGACCAGAAGATGGTCAGTACTGCAATGACGAGAGTGATAGACCATGCGCGAAGCATTCTGCTGGATCTCGGGAGATAGGTATTCCTCCATACAACATCCGCAGGCGCAGGCGCAGGCTTGGCCAGCAGCTTCATCGGTTCTGGGTCCATGGTAGCTTGTACAGCCATTTGCTAGAAACGGTCAGCGTGATAAGAGCATGACGACGAGGGCTCACTCACTGCTGCAGCGGTCGAGTCCAAAGTGACAAATGCCAACGGTGTAGGCTTAAACAGCTTGTTGCGCGATGACTTGATCTGCTCATCCAGCTTACGAAGCTTCTCCTCGTAATAGTCGATTGCGTCGATCTTTCGGCTTTGCAGCTTCATAAAACCATACCATATCCGAGTCTGAGGCCTCTCGGCAGCCTGTACATCTAAATGACTACTGTCCGCAGCGTCGCCATCAATCAGGCGCGAGCCTTCTTCATCGTGTGTGTTAGATTCATGAGGTGACCCTTGCGGCAAAAGTCGATTGCCGCCATGCTTCGGATATCCCATATGTACAGTCCAGGCCTCCTCTAGCTTGCGCTGAACGCTCATTCTTTTGACCATAAGGTCGTCCAGCTCTCTCCAGTCCTTGCACAATAAGACACTTTCCACTTTTCCGATTCCCAAGTTCTCGATTGTCTCCTTGATCATTTCCTCGGACCGCAATTCTTCTGGTATACCAGACAACCGAATCGTCCTGTCCGTTACTGTAGATTGACTTCCCAGATAGTCCTGCCTAATCCGTATGATCTTCTTTGTCTCGGTGGTGATGAAGTATAGACACAACACGGAGAAAAAGTAGACGAAAAAAACGTACATCCATAGCATGGTATCTGTCGGCTTGAAATCTCCGCCCTTGCTCTTCTTCTCCGCGTAGATGCCGGATAGCGGTGATGAGTAACCAAAGGCTTGGGCAGACGATGTGCGGTTGGAAGTGTAATTGCCTTGGTTGGGCAAGCCATAGTTGCCAGTATCGTGAACATGTATAGGTAGCATGATGACAAGGGAGAAGAAGAAGGTGATTGCTATGTACTTGGTGGCCATCCTAAAGAAAGACAGGAACTAGCCGAAGCGTCAGTCCCCCCTTAAGCTGTGTTTTACAGACCACTCACAACGAAAGCGTCAAGACCCGCCGATGCCAGGATCTCGTCCTCCGTGATGCGGTACAGCGCTGGTAGCCATCCGAAAAAGGTATCTGGGAGTTCTGGTAGGATCGAGGCGGCATTCTTCTGTCTTTTTCTTGCAGCATAGAGGCTGGTCCATCGCGGCCTGGCAAACTAGAGAATGTTGGTCAGTTCATCCGCAGCATGTTAGATGCACCGACGACTTACACAGAATGCAAGAAATGCGGCTATGCCGAGGGCAATGGAAATGACTGATTGAGTGATGATGTCCCTTTGATTCTGATTCTTGCTTGGGTCCTTATATGCGTCACCATTCTTCAACGCCCAGATTGGCTCCATCGTTCTAATCAAGGAAATGGATACTTAGAGATTGAGTGGTGAAGCAGATATCGTCGCTGTTTCTTTGTTTGGGATCTGGGCGCAGCATGACGATGCAGATTGTCGAGAGGGGAAATATCCCATTGGTGGAGAATCCTTATGTAATTAGTGCCTGGGCAGCATGCTTTTTTCCGCTATTTGTTTGTTAAGTATCATTCTAGCACCCTAGATATCATACATAGCTGGCGCTACCGGTGATTAATCAACTCGTTCTACGTATATTCAATAGTGCTACTGAGCCCTGTTGACGGCTTTCTTTCTTTTCTCAGATCGTCAAGGCATGAGCTAGCCGATTTGCGGCCAGATCGCTGGAAGCTTGCCAGCAAGGTACTTTAACAGTCGCCTACGACTACATTACGACCACCGGCACCAGTAGGTGACAAAATTCATGAGCGGTCTGCCCCTAGCCTAGTATCGGGTAGACCGCTCATGAATTTTGTCACCTACTGGTGCCGGCTCTTCAAGGACAGAAGCTTGCTGCCTTTCGTTCAAGAGTAAGGATGAATTGCGACGGTATTTGTTGCTATGTACGCTATGAATAGGAATGAACGACCAAATATATACGAATAGAGTAATTAGAATAGGACGGAATACCGACATTTACGTGCAACGGCCAGATTTTCAATGACCAAAAGCAACATTCAGAGAGCATAACAAGAGGCAAGGTCTCATTGGGCGTTTCCAAGCTCATACAGCACCATCAATACTGCTTCGTCAAACCCGCACTAGCATTTCCGCCGCCAACAGCCACTGTGAGCAATTGGGGGCTACCATCATTGACCGCGCCACTCTGGTCTTGACCCCCAGTGGGAGTCACATCATCGTAGGGGAAGGCATAGCCCAAGCCGTCAAGATTCGCCGCATGCACAATGCGGGAGTAGTGGTTCGTGATGGGGTTCTGATAGTAGTTGCCTGGGCCTCCACTGGGCTCAACAGAGTCGATGAGTAGTGTAGAGCGGTTGAATGCTGCGCTGATGCGCGCAGTCAAGGCGCCAGTCTCAATGTTGCTGGTGTTGGCAAAGGGACCGGTACTGCAGCTGAAGATATCCGAGGTAGAAGGTTGCGCAAACTTGCCTCCCGCGCCAAAGTCAAGAGCATTGTTCGCGACATGGCCAGTCACGGTACCCCACTGGGCTTGGGTGTCAATGGAAAGGGTTTGGTTGGTGTAGTTCGACCAGACTTGGTCAACGTAAGGCTGGTAGTAGCCCGCGAAGAGGGAATTTTTCATCGTGATGCCATTATTTGCGCTTAGAGCGCGTAGGTTCCCACCATTGGGTTTGGGTACGATCAATGAAGACCACCCGGCGTGATCCGAAGCATCCTGAGCTCTCAGCCCAGAACAGACCTGGTTAAGTCCGTCAGGTCCCATCCCAGCCACGTGTTTGGTCGCCCCCAAGGTGTTCGTCAAGGTCAGAGAGATTGGCAGACAGACAAAGTCCACATAGCTGATGTTGACAAAAAGTTGGGAGCTGTTGAAAGTGAACTCGCAGAAGTCCCAGGAGAGGTTGATGTTGGGGTCGGAGGGGTTTGTCACCGACGGTTCCACAAGCCCGGGGCCAGGGTTGAGGAGAAATGTCAACGTGCCATCAACGGAGAACCAGATGCGGCTACCAGCCAGATGAGGGACAGTGACGGTCACGGTATTACCAGGTGCACCGAGTGGAATAGCACAGTCTTCAGCCAGAGGCGTCCCAGTTGAGGACGGAGATGTTGGGTAGTAAGCCGTCTTCCTATCGGCTTGAAGCAGGAAGATTGCATTGTTGTTGTCCAACGCTTGACCTGTGATATAAGCGTAGACGGTACTAGACGTGGTCTGATTTTGGAGAGCGATGTTCACGGTGGATGCAGTAGACATAATGGCGTCGGAGATTGAGGCTCAAGAGAAGACAATTTATAGTAGAACAACCTAAGTAGCTTAAATGCAGAAGCTGAAGAATGAGATCGTATGAATTGAGCGAAGCGAAAAGAAAAGGAAAGTATGAGCCACTATATACAGGAAGAAGAGGCCTGTCTTATGTATGACGAAAGGTCTTCGTGGAGAAGGGATATTGCTTGTCATATACCCTGTTCAGGAAGCTTGGCCGCTTTCCAAGTCAAATGGCCAGTAACAACGACTGTGATGCATATCATGAGACTCAACTTCTCTACAGAATTGGCCCGAAGATCGTTGAAATGTGGAGAACAATGGAACAATGCGGAGAAAAGGTCTTGTGGCTATGGGAAAGATTGTCTCAAATGTCTAAAGGGTCAAGTGCTGAAACTGTTAGCGGAGCTAACGGCTAAACTTCGGTACTTACGGTCACCAAAATTTGGGTCGCGTTCCTGTCGGCGAGTGACCAAAGATAGCACAAATTCCTCTTTTGAACTCTACAGACCTTCTTAAGATGGTAAGCTATTACCTAAAACCATCAGAAACATTGACTGATGTGTTATAGGCAGCATTCAATCCTACGCAGATATTCGGTGACCAGGTCACGGAAGAGAAGGGTGAGAATGCGCGTCTCTCAGCCTTTGTGGGTGCTATTGCCGTGGGAGATCTGGTCAAGAGCACTCTAGGGCCCAAGGGCATGGACAAGATCTTACAATCAGCGTAATATGTCTGTGCCACGAGGTCTAGCAACAACCTGCTGACTTTGGCCAGTTCAACTGGGGAAATAATGGTCACGAATGATGGTGCTACAATTCTCAAATCCATAGCCTTAGACAATGCCGCAGCCAAGGTTCTCGTCAACATCTCCAAAGTGCAGGATGACGAGGTGGGGGACGGAACAACATCAGTCACAGTACTCGCCGCAGAGCTTTTACGAGAGGCGGAGAAACTAGTTGAGAAAAAGATACACCCACAGACTATCATCGAGGGCTACCGAATAGCAAGTAACGTTGCTCTGGCTGCTTTGGAAGATACTGCGGTGGATCACAGCGATGACAAGGAAGCGTTTCGAAAAGACCTCCTGGCCATAGCGAGGACGACACTCAGCTCTAAAGTTCTCAGCCAGGATCGAAATCACTTCGCGGAGCTAGCTTGCGATGCCGTGCTAAGGATGCGAGGGTCTACCGATCTCAGCCATATACAGATAATCAAGAAGGCGGGTGGAAAGCTGAACGACTCATACCTGGACGAGGGCTTCATCCTGGACAAGCAAATCGGCGTGAACCAACCCAAGAGATTAGAGAATGCCAAGATTTTGGTAGCCAATACCGCCATGGATACAGACAAGATCAAGATATTCGGCGCACGAGTCAAGGTCGAGTCAACAGGGAAGCTGGCTGAGTTGGAAAAGGCTGAGAGGGAAAAGATGAAGGCGAAGGTCGAGAAGATCAAGGGCCACGGCATAAATTGCTTTGTCAACCGACAACTGATCTACAACTGGCCCGAGCAACTCTTCTCGGATGCTGGCATCATGTCGATAGAGCACGCAGACTTTGACGGCATAGAACGATTAGCCTTGGTCACGGGTGGCGAGATTGCCTCAACATTCGACCATCCGGAGCACGTCAAGCTGGGCTATTGCGATCTGATCGAAGAAGTCATCATTGGCGAAGACACTTTAATCAAGTTTTCCGGTGTGGCTGCTGGTCAGGCCTGCACCATCGTCCTACGAGGAGCTACGGAGCAGTTACTGGACGAGGCTGAACGGTCATTGCACGATGCTCTGGCAGTCCTTTCGCAAACCGTTCGAGAGCCTAAGACCACCCTAGGCGGTGGATGCGCAGAGATGGTCATGGCCAAGGCTGTGGAACAGACAGCGCCAAATGTGGAAGGAAAGAAAGCCATCGCGGTAGAGTCCTTTGCGAAGGCTTTGCAACAATTACCAACGATCCTGGCAGACAACGCCGGTTTTGACTCTAGCGAGCTGGTAGCCAGGCTTAAGAAAGCCATCTACAAAGGCATGACGAGTTCAGGATTGGATCTGCTGAAGCCTGGGGGTGGCGTAGCAGATATGAGGCAGCTGGGTGTGATTGAGAGCTACAAGTTAAAGCGGGCTGTTGTGTCATCCGCAAGTGAAGCGGCGGAGGTGAGTCCCCATCTTCACTCGGCAGGAGCTCGGTTGCTAACTTTTGCAGCTCCTTTTACGTGTTGATAACATCATTCGAAGCGCGCCTAGGAAACGAGAAAGAATGTAGATGATATTAAAAGCATTTGATTGCGAGTCGCTTGCATTGAGCAACAGGATTTGTTTACCATTGATATCCAACAGCCATAGAAATCAATGCTGAAGCAAAATGTCCATCCAATATCTTTACTCAACAGAGGCAACATGCCCCAAAGAGGTGTCCATGCATGCGCAAATTAAGACTTCGTTGACATCCCCCCTCTCCTGGAGCTTTGATCTTCCTCAAAATTAGCAAAGCAGAGCTAGACTGCCACGGAATGCCGAGCTCCTGGAGCAAAGCTCAAAGACGTTCGCCGTTAGAGGCAAGGCTCTCGATAAGGTCTGCTTTATCCAAGACTTCAAACCTCGGCAGATGAATAAATCTTCCCTTCCTCTTTCACTCAATCAAAGCGCACGCTGACCAACCGGCCTTCTTGTGGTAAGCACTCTTCGTACGGTAGGTGCTCTTCAAGTCTTCCACTACCTCTATAAACAAAGCTCCGCTGTCTTCTTAACCACACCCCAACCCACGGGATTAAACTTATAAAGCAGCTGGAACAACGGCCAGCGGCATCGCACTCAACATGCCGCACGAAAGCCCAATGTACCTCTCTACAAGAACCCTGCCGGCAGCTGTTATCTCGATGGCAGTCCTAGAGAGGTCATTACCAAAGACAGTGTAGACGCTATCAAGTTTGATCAGCTCAAGACATGATGTTGTAGGTCGGACTTACTTTGTCATACATCTCCACGTACTCTACCTATTGCGAGGGGTAAATACCTATACAGTATTTATCAAGGGGTTTATCTTAAGCAGCGATGATACCGCCCATAAGGAGGCTAAAGTGACTAGAAGGGTCAGACGAAGGTTAATTAGAGGGGTAAAGGGCGCTGCTTATATGTAAATGGAGTAGTGGTAAGTATACCCTTATGGTATATTATCCTTCCTTGGACGTATTTCTAAGTTTAAGATGATCCATTTTAGCATTGGCCAATTCAAAGGAGAATCCAAAGGTGGTATTGCGCGCAGCCTAGCAGGGTTATATAGGAAGGGGTTAAACAATACGCTGGAATATTGGTAGCACAAGCGCGATAGTGCAATAGAACAAGGTCACTAGAGCCGAGTCTTTGCCTTCTCCTGCTCAACCTGAGCTGGTACCGCGTAATTTGCTGCTCTTTGTTCGCTAGGTCTCCAAGCAAGTGAATTCAACCCTCGTAATATCTCTTGAAGCGATCCCGCTTGTCCCAGCCCACCACCTTCACCACGTTCCAACAAACCAGCAGGAGACTTGGAAACTTCCTCGTCCAGAAGGTCAGGTACCCAACAGGCAGCGGTCCAACCTTGTCCTTGACGAATTGCGGCATATCTTCGTAGTGGTTTTTCTTGTTCCTCATGGCGCGTAACAGGTCGAGGACACTTTCGCCCTTGTACCTTCGCTGCCTTCCTAGAGTGTCTTTGAAGGCCGCAGGTAGCGCCGCAAGGAAATCACCCCGTGCTTCGCTGAGAATACAAGGAGCGCACTCCTCGCCTTCGAGGTACTCTAATTCCGTGGAGAAATAGCCTTCCTCTGATTGTTGTTGATATTTCTCAGATTCGAAGGCGTCACTGACATGGCACAGAAATTCAAGGCGATCTTCGGCAGGCCAGAAGAAGGGGTGGGTGAGGATTGTAGCCGCATCGGGTCTTTCTCTCGGGTTTTTGCTCAGCATAGCATCAATGAGGTCTTTGGCCTCCCATTGATAGTCTCCCAAACATTCCAGCGAGTCAAGGTTGTGATAGCCTTTGACGATGTTGGCTTCGCGCATGAATTTGCCGTCTTTGTCAAATGGGTGCGAGCCTCGGGTAAGGCAGTAGTAGAAGACACAGCCAAGTGAGAAAATATCAATGGCTCGTGTGGCGCGGCGATTGGTTTGAGAGTCTACGACCAGTGGTTCTGAGTTGTTGGTTGTATCCACTCTGGTGAGGTCAAGAGGAGCACTCGTTGGCAAATTCGGATCATCGTCAACCAGAAGCTCCGGTGCTCGCCAGCCTGAAGTGCCAGCCGCGAAGGCTGTAGTGGCACGGAAGCTGTTTTGGTCACCTTCAAGCTTCTTGCAAAGACCGAAATCAGATATGAGAAGGCGAGGTGGTTGAGTCGTTGTTGGAGTAGTGAGACTGAGCTTGGGTGCAGAAACGAGGATGTTCTGGGGTTTGATGTCACGGTGGACAATCTTGAGCGTGTGCAGGTAAAGAAGACCCAGAGTGATTTGCTTCAGCATGTTTGGTGTATCCAAGCCGTTTGGGGGTATCAATGTAGGAAAGCAACTTGGCTTTTCGATCACATCTTGAAGTGAAGCAGGACAGAGTTCCAAAGCGATGTAGAGGAATCCACCTGCGACCTCTTTGTCGAAGTATCGAATGACGTTGGGATGATCGTCACTTTCCTGGAGGAGATTGACTTCATGTGAAGCGATTTCGTAGAACTCCTTAAGCATGCGCTTGACCGCAACGTCTCTGCCGCCAAACGTACCTTTGTAGACCATAGTACCATGACCTCCATACCCAAGAATCATGTCTGTATTCACACTGAGATGTCCAATCGTGACCACCGGCCCAATCACCCCGGCCATCTCAGTAGCTGGCGGAGCATTGTTGATGATCTCGAGTGTCACTGGCGGCTCTGGTGGTTTCGGTGTGGCTTCATCAATGATGTGGTCGCCTTCAGTTTTCAACTCGTGGGTACTGTCACTTCGGTTTTTCGTACGCTTTGCTCCACCCCGTTTTCCACGTCGAGCCTTCTTTTTGCCTGGCTGAGGAGAGCCTATCTCTTCGACATCCTCGGGACCAGGAGAAGGCTCCTGTGTTCGAACACTCTTCTCTTCCCTTTCATTCTCTGGACGTCCACGATCTTGTAGAGAATTCGTTCGGCTGCGAAGAATGGTGGGTGGCGGCTCTAGTAATGTATTGCTCCTTGACCTAGCTATAGTGACTTCCGCCTGTGCCTCGTTGACGGCCTCTGCAATGGTTTCGGTGGTGGTTGGTGGTGCCAGCTGATTGGGATAAGAAGCTGTGGTAGTGATCGGCGTGGATGGAACAGAGGTCAATTGTTGTTGAACCGAAGGTCCCAATGGCTCAATCTCCAACAGTTTCCTGGCACCCTTCGAGAACGATTTCTTATTGATGTAAAGGAAGCCGAGGATGACACAGAAGATGAGAATAATTATAATATCTGAGGCGTTGTTGGCAGCCGTGCCGATAATCCTGCTATTACGGATAACAGGTATAGAGGGTAGATAAGCGGATTCATCGTACGCTTTTTCGATAGGCGAGTCGTTAGAAGCTGGCACGGACTCTGGCCCAGATATCGTTGGTATGCCGCTGTCTCGCCTTGCCTCAAAATCAGACAGCGCATGTACGCCGACAAATCCTTCCTGTCGCTGGGCGAGGCTCAAAGTCTGCATTGACGCAGTCATCTCTAGCCAATCTTTGTCGTAGCATTGGGCTGCTTTGGCTTTGCCGGTCACGAAGGGATAGGTACTCTCGGACATCGCGAACCACCCTCCAGCTTCTGTATGATTGACAAATATGCGATTCTTTGGACTGAAGACATCGTAGTTGTCGCTGTCCATAGGTCGGACAGGCTGAGGTAAAACGATAAGTTGCGGGTCTGGATCATCTGAGTCCGAAGGTCGAGCCACATCGAAGACTCTGACAACCGGCGAGGAAAGCTTCTGGGTGTACGACTTCTGCCGATCCTCCATCTGGCCGTGATCCAATCCGAAGATACTGCCGTCGTGAAGTGGATACACGTATTTGTTGTCCATCGTGCTCATGTATTGACTGTGTAAATCTCCATCCCGAGTATTCGGACCCCATTCAGAATAAACCAATGTACAGATCGGGTCAGTCGTATCTCGATTTTGGATCGTGATGGTGTACTCAGTCCTGCCAAGGACAAAATAACCACGCGAGCCACACTCTTCATCGTCAAGAACGTCGAGGCCTCCGGGCTTTGGACATCTTGGCTGCTTGCTGAAAGATCCTCTGGAGCCGAAGACCTTATTGATCTTGCCAGTCGTTGCATCCACAGTGTAGAGCATCGTCTTCTTCTCGGCATTGTAAACCACAGCAGGGTCCACGCTTTCGTATGGTGACATATCCGCTACCAACTGCTTCACAGTCAAGTGCAGTTTCTGTAAGCCTCCCAGTCCACCTTGGTTATAGATGTAGATGTCCCCATCCCTGCTAGGTTCCACGATCCAGAGGAAGTCGTACTCCGGCTTAGACTGATCAAGCATTGATTTGTTCTGAGGATGATATGTTGTCTCAACCATAGGTTTCTCCACTTCCAGCTCCCACCTCGCAGCTCCCGTCTTCCTATCTCTCGCGTGTATCGACCCATCCACGGTCGCCAGCAGCACAAAATCCTCGACTTTCCAATCCTGCAGCGAGCGCGCATCAAGCGGCGTGGAAAGCCCGGCTGGTTTGCCGGAGCCTCGGGCAGGTTGGACAGCTCGAACGGCACGGTTTTCACCAGCCAGAGCTAAAGGGTTTGTAGCAACAGCGCTCGCATGTCCTTGGTTCAATGCAGTATCTTTCAAATATTTGTATTGTGTTGTTTCAACGTGCCCCTCATCTTGGGATCCAGATGCTCCAGGGTCAGTGTGGTGATTATTGAGAGCTGCCTGCTCATGTGGTGATTTGCGATGATAAAGCTGCTCATGCTGCCGGGAGGCTAGTAAGGTAGGTAAGAAGAGCAGGGAGACAGTCAATGCTGCGGCCACCATCGTTTCTGTTCCTTGCGGTCGACGCATTGTGTTGGATTTGATTCCAGCTCTGGATTTAATTCCAGCTCTAATTGCTCAGCAGGCAGATAAGTTAGGTTGGTTCAGTTGATGAAAAAGAAAGCATTGGCTGGGACTGGTTGAAGTCCCAGTCATTCTCCATGTAACAATAGATCATGTAAATGTGAATATGCTAAAAGATGTGTAACGACGGAAAGAATGGGAAGTTGGTTTGAGATGTCAGACAAAAAGGCACAGTTTGGCTTGAGCAACATCAGCCCCGGCGATCAATGTTGCACACTAACTCGCATCGAGCTTAGCACTGCTAGATTGAAGCGCAGCCAATGAGAAGAAAGGGCTCCCGTTGAATCGCGCGGACTTCTAAACGCATGCCGACCCACAATGTCAAAAAGTTTGAACGAAGCTCAAGTGAATGTGAAAGCTTCGTGATGTAATGTTTCACATTCAACGGCACGCCTGGAAGTGATGGGGCGATGCGCTTCATTCCTGAATCCTTCTCAAGTACCCTCGCCTCAATGATCGAGATCTTGCTACCGTGCCTTGGTCAAAGAGGTTACAACGAGATGACATTACAGAGAAGCAATCAACACTAAACCTGCTGCCATCCGTCATAAGCTTGTCAGCGAATCGCTACAATCAATCACTCCAAGACCCTTCCACCGATACTCAACACTCAACGCTCAGAAGTCCCTAGTGGACCAGCATCATGTCTCTCAACAGGTCACAAGTATCTGAAGATGACATGTCACTCTCTCAAATCGAAGACTGACAAAACTCGCTTCTTCCATCGAATAGTAGAGTCCTTTGAGGACAAGCGTCGTCTCCTCGTTGGGCGAGACCTTTCGATCACCCGCTCAATTGATGTCTTCTCTGGCATGAAGGACGAACGCATTGCTGAGACGATGTCAAAAACCAACATCCCAAGCTATCTGAATTGCCACAAGATCTTTTGCCGCGATACGAAGAATGGAATTGCTATCATGTGCTGCGGCTTTAATTCTGGCATGACGTATCTTGGGGCATTTCTCGTAGAAAGTGAATAGGAGAAACAAGGTACTGAATTCATGGACAGAAGCACTCATAGCAGCTTTATCGCTAGAAGCTCCAATGCCGCCGCCGACGCTGCCCTCGAGAAGCTGAAGTCCTTCAAGTTCATCGTCGTCCGAGTCAACGTCGTCCGAGTCATCGTCGTCCGAGTCCATACAATCCGTGCAATGTCTCTTGAGCGCTCAACTATGTTGCAGTCTTACTACGACGAGCAAGACCGAGGGAAGTTGCGGACCAGCTACTACTGATAATGTCAAGGAAGGGACCGCCAAGGAGGACCCCACAACCTCGCGTCATGCTTCCGATTCGTTCTGCTGAAGGTAGCGGCGCTAAAGATGACACCGCCGAAGATGCCGAGTATGATGACACTTTACAGTACTTTACAGTTCTTTACCCCACCAAACTTACAGAAGGAGGACATCGCTGACGACGCTGAGTTCCAGGTGACCGTCGACAAGCTCAAGCTGGCAGAGAAGCACTACCACGAACGCAAAAGGCTGTTCACTCCAGATGATCCAAGGATGGTGCCGAAAGAGCTCGCCATTCACACAGGGAAGCTCAATTTGTGGGAATCAGCGAACCGCAATACCCCCAGAAGCCAGCCGACGAATATGAGGCACTTAAATCCCAGAAGCTAGAGCACGAGGCCGAATTTACTGAACTCTACGCGAAGGCCGACCGTCAAAAGGCGAGAAACTACTATTTCACGCCAAGCGGGTTGGATAAACTCTACAAGCCCATCCGCGCGAACTTCAGCTGGTTTAACGATCGAGGATGCTGCATCGAGTTTCCAGTGGACCGGCTCATTGAGCAATTATGTCACATTTCCTGCGGAGGAGGATACGGCAGATGTTGAGCAGACCGCACGGGACTATGACGACGCCAAGGTTGCCGAGGAGGAGGAGGGAGAGGAGGAGGAGGAGAAGAATGAGCATCTGGGGCGTAAAACCCTGGAGTAGAAGACATTTCGCTTGGATGCTTGTTACGTTCTATAGCTGGGCCACTTGCCGTACACATAATGCCAAATTAGCAAAACTGACCTCTGAAAATTCTAAATTCAACACTTGTCTACTCCACAAACAAGCCCCCTTGGTCGAGCCCTTTGACTGAACGTTCGGTAAAACGTTCAATATCATGCTCAAGTTGAGCAAAGAATCTACCCTTTTTGCTCTTGAAAGTGCGGTCCCTCAACATTCAAATCCTACTCAAAGACAAATGCGGCAGAAATTCAGCGGTGATTGCCCAAAGGATATAAAAAAGGCTCAGCGCCAAGGTCAACCTGAGCGAAAGATGTACACTGTTCTACTCTTACAAACGCCATCTCCTGGTACATAAGTAAGCGCGAGAAGAATGTTCGAAAATCCGACGCACAAGCTCCCAAACGCCAAAGTCTTTACGCGCTTTTGAAAGATCTCGAATGCTCTATCTCGCCTTTTCGGCGGTGTATAAGCAGGAATGAAGCACCAATGGCTCGGGAGTCGGTAGTGTATACGGGGCTCAATTCGAGGCTAGAATACTGGATATTAACATTTTCATCGCCTTCCCTCGCTTTTAGATACAGGATACCTTGCTGTTCGAATACTGCCTAAGCCAGAGTTTGGCATAATATAAAGCTAGAGACCTAAAATATCGTGGTTTTAGCGGTTCTATACTCGTTAGGGCGCGGTATACCTACATATTCATACCGCTCAAATAGTATTAGGATACAATTAGAGTATGAGCTAGAGAACAGGTAGGACGAACAGGAGAGAGAGATGGAGCGGGATAAAGCTGAATGGGAGAAGAGTGAGACGGAGGGCGATGGTTAGAAATATAGACTCTTGTTTTATTAGTAGTTAGTAACATGCTTATAATCCGTGAGGATCTCAAGTCTGATAGAAAGCGATCTTCCATGGCGCACACAAGCTGATTCCTATAAACACGCAATACGAACGCTCACATGCTTAAAAATTGCGACATTTCTTGCTTATTGCCCGCTTCGTTGGGTCACATTCCTTATTTAGTCACGATTAGATTGGGCACATTGTGCGCTCATGTGCAACGAAAGAAGCATGTTTAGGAAGCTGTTATTATCTTTTTGGTCAGCTTGCTCGCTCGATACTTTCTAAGTAATACACTATCCACGCTCATCTGCTCTATAAATATCTACTATCATTAGCTAGATACCCAAATTTGGTCAATTCTAAATTCAAGAGGCCCTTCGAAAAGATATCATGAAATAAATACAAAGCTATTCGTAGCGACAGATTGGCTCAATACTGAAGTCGTGGTTAGTAGCATACTTGGAAGCGCCAACGAGAAATCATCTGGTCGACGCTGGTTTGATGAGCTCGAAGCCAAGTTGGTAGATGAGAAAGAGAATTGGCCAGGGTCCACAGTCATGGGACTTCTACTAGGAAAAACTTGACGCCGGCCCATGTAAGCTATTGGTTGAAAAGATGCTTTGTGTCGTTGGACTAGTAATCACAGAGATCGGCATTGAGGATGTCAGATCAGCTGCGGAAACAGAATTTGATAGGCTCCAGGTAAAGAGAATGCTCTGCGTGACCAGGCCGGTCGAAAGTGTGGGGCTTAGAGGTTCAAAGCTTGAAGTTGATAGCGATTCTGATGTAGAGCTAGAGCTTATGAGTATCGGTAATGACTTCGGCGTGGATTTCGAGGTTGATCTTGACCTTGTCGACTGGGAGGTGTTCCCAAAGAAGGTAAATGAATTACGTCCTGAGGAAGACAGAGTGGCCGTCGGTGTCTTACTTGGCAGGATACTGCTTAAGTCACCCTTTACTCAGCTTGATTGAGTCTCAGTGGGGCTGCTGAGAGGCGAAGTAAAGGTTTGGTGGTTGTCACTTGAGGTCATCGTTGTGACGCTGGCAATTGAAACACTTGACTGTGGCACCTCTGAATTGCTGGGAAGCTGCAAAGTGGTCCGGGTAAAAGACTGGCCTGGCGTAAAGGTCGAGCTCTCGGGATAGATTGTTGAAATGATGGACTGGACTCCTGATAATATCTCAAGGCCCTTGTCCCCTCCGCACGCTTCAGTCAGATCACCCAAACATTGAATATTGCACAGAGATATTCGTCCGGGCGTCAATCCAATTGTCAATGTGTTTCCGCAATCGCATGTTGTGCCATTGCTTAGCGCGAAGTATGTAAAATCCATACATAGGTATCGACAAGTAGCAATATTCTCGACCGAGTGACTCGCCAGTGGTGCCAACGCATCTGCATTATGATATCCCGCATAAATGTATATTGTAGAGGCTGCTGTTGCGATGGCTTCAGAAAGGGAGTGGGTTCCTGATGGAGGATGGAAGACTATCGATTGAGGCATCGTAGGCCCGGCTGCAGTCGATGACGAAGCAGCGCCACTGAAAGCAATCGTAAATGTAGTGGATATCGAGGTCAACAGAAGTACGCTGTTTGTACCGAGGGTTCCCGGCGATAGGGCAGTGGTCGGGTTTTGTAACGGGAGGCTACTTGACTCTGGATTGGGAGAGATCGGTACGACAATCATTTTTATGCGGTAAGTAAGTCTGCAAATCAATAGGCAAGTCAGCTTCGGAGGTGATTTCGGATGGCTGCGGGGCCATCGGGGTGCTTACCTTCTTCGTCGCTAGGTCGAACAATTGTAATCTGAGGTAAGACCCGCTAACCTGTGAAAATATTAGCATAAGCTAAGGTAGCCATAAAGAACAACATCCAGTCATAGCTGGCCCAACGTGGCAAACACCGTCCAGTAAAAAGGCCGAAAAGATCAAACCGCCGCTGCTACTGAAGTATTGGCGCACCGAATTGATCGCGAAATAATTTTGAGGGGCTCCCTAGCGGTGATGCATTAAAAAATGTTATGGAATGCTCGTGAGCGGACATCTAAGACAAGATCGTGCGGCTTGCCTCAAGGGTTTGTCCACAGACGGTAAAAAGCGGATAATACAGTCAAACCACTTTCTATTACTCTTCCAGATTATAGTCAAGTCTTAAGACCTCGTTTTGCGAAAGCACTCATCTAACACTCGCTCGACGTGTAATAAGTCCAACTCTGTGGGCCAAATCCCTGTAATATTTGCCGTGGGCCATCTGCCCGATGGATGTCAAGAGATATCAGGCTCATCACCCGTGGATCAGTCTTGAGTTAGAACGAATGATACTGTCGAGTATTACTATGCCTCGCATTATGTAAAGTACATAGTAGTGTTCTCTCAGCGACATGGCTTGGCAGAAATGTGGCGTTCTGCACGCTACAGGGAATGGGGCGAGTAAGCATACGAACGATCGTCAATATTATCCTACCTATCCTGGCCAGAAAAAAATTGGGTATCTAGCTTACGATGATAAACGACGGACGATGGTTGAAATGGAAGAACGAGGCAATAAACTTGCAGCCAAGATCCCGAACAATGAATCTTACTTGTCCCGAGCACCCCTAACAAGCCTGGTAACTAACAAAGATATGAGCGTGATGTCGACGAAAGAAGGCTAAGTATGAGCTGCACTTACGTCTCATCACACCTTTCAGACCAGGGAATCCGCCTCCAGACTTTGGTTTCGAGCCCGTCTCGCTTACAGCTGCACCTGCACTTGCATCTCCATCGTCGTCGTCGTCGGACTGACTGCTACTATTGTCATCACTAGAGCTCGTTGGCTCGGATTCTCTCTCGGCTGGCGTCACGGTCGTCTGAGGTGGCTGCTCGTATGGTGTGTCTGACTCTGCCATTGCCTTAAGCTGAGTCAGGGTTGGATACCTATAATGAGCAGGACGAATTCCATTGGGTAGTCGGCCATTGCGATCCATAGGCGGGTATTGTCCTGATGCGGCTGCAGGACCGTTGCTACAAGCGTCGAGCTGTCGGCCTTGTTCGGGTATGGACCCATAATATTCGCGCTTCAGCTGCTTATCTACACTTGTGTCGGCATGCTTCGCAGAGCCGTTCACCAGCTCTGGGATACAAATTTGGGCATCGTGCTTGGCTGCTGGAGGAGAGAATGACATCTTGACCGTGACTACTTGAGCAGTGCCTTGGTTGTTTACCATGTTGCCGTTCCTTCCGTTGCTTAGAGGATCTGAAGATCCCACGTTCGAGTCTGGCTGTGAAGCTGAGTCTGAGTCTGAGTCAGACGAAGATTCAGAGATCGTTGATACTGCCTCAGATTCGGCTAGCGCTGGAGAACGGGAGGTCGACTTATTCTGAGATGACGAGGTAGGTTGGGACGAAGAGCGTGTCAACGAAGCCGAGATCGTCGTTGCATCTTGTTCTACCTTAATAGTTTGAAGAGCTGGGTCTATATTTGAAAGAGCAGATACTGGTTTTGTTCCCTCCTTTGCAGTGGAAGAATTACCACGGTAGATCGACTTCTTTGAGCTCGGTCCTGCCTTGGCGTTACCATTTCCATCGGGATCCTCATCCGAGGAAACAGACCATATATCATCGTCTTCGCTTGATGAATTGGCTGTTTGCTTCTGCGGTGTTACCTGGGAAGTTACTGGCGGCTCGACGACGCGAGCCTTCATCTTTGTGTCTCTTATGACATTGAGCTTAGTCTGGACCTTTCCTTTAGCAGCGGGATCCTTGGACGAGGCCTGAGTTGTTCCATGTTGGGCTTTAATCTTGCTGAATTGCTTCGGGCCAGAAGAGGCCGCATCTACAAGCTCTTTGTTGATCTCGACAAGGGATTTGACAGGCCGCCTTCTATATCCATCAGATATAGCAGCTGGTAAAGGGGCTGGTTGGGTAGGGCCAGCATCATCAATCCAAGACACTGATCGACGAAGCGCACTGTTGCTATGCTTGAGTGCGCTGCGAAGCGGTGTATCGATATTAGATCTCGACGCCAGCGGGCTGGAGGATAACAGATGATCCTGAACAGCAGAGGATGAATTGATCGCTGAGGACTTTGGCACTGCTGGAGTCATGGACTTTCGACGTTGGTCTGCAATTCCACCTGGCTCGGACGGCGAGGAGGATTGACGGCTTCTATCAACTGACAGCTCTCTGAGCTTCTGTAACATTTTCTTTGCTACAGTCTTTTCGCCGTCTACCGTCGTCTCTTCTTTGTGATGTCTTTCCGTGCATTTTCTGCCCTTTTCTGCTTCTTTGGCATTCGAGTCGGCAAGCTTTTGAGCGCTCTTTTGGGCTCTCCCTGCTTCGCGTTCCCTTTCCGCTTCGGCCGCTTTGGCCTCGTCAGCTTTTCTCTTCTTACTCAATTCCGTGCGCCTTGCCTTTTGTTGATCGCTCTTCGCATAAGTCATAGGTGTCTTGGGCGCTGCTGAGGTCGAGACTTTGCTATCTGAGATTGGGGTCCATTTCGTCTTCCCAAGCTTATCAGCTTCGAGTTGCTTGGCACCGTCTGCCGCCTGCATAGCCTTTTCAGCCTGCTCTCCTAGGGCTTTTTCTTTGGCCTGTTGCTCGCGTACTAGTCTTTCGGCCGTCTCCTTCTCTTGGGCTACTTTCTGCGCCTGAGCCGTTTCCTGCTCCTTTGCTGTCGCCTTCCTGGCGGCCTTTGCTTCTGCAGCCTCCTCTTCTTTGGCTTTGGCTTGCCTCGCCCTCTCGGCATCTGCCAGCTTCTCAGCTTGATCTCTCTCGACCTTTGCCTTGAGCTCTTCTGCCAACCTGTCTAATTCTATCTCTCGCTCTGCGGCCTCTCTTGAAGCGGCTTGCCTTTCTGCAGCCTCTTTCTCTTCTTCTGCTGCCTTTCGCTTCTTTACGACCTTATCAGCTGGACATTCTTGTTCGATTTCTTTGTCCACAGTCCCTTGTTGTCCCTGCTTTTTGTTACGATTCGCGTGTTCTTTCGCTCCACGACCAAGTAAGTCTACACTTGTGGGTTCGGATGCGCCATGATCGTTTGCCAGGAAAAGCGTGGAAACTTCCGTTTCCGTCCATGTTCCTGGTGCTTGCTCACGTGGTCGCTGGTGGCTATAGAAATGACGAGTCTCGGCGCTTTCACCGCCATCCATCTGAGTAAAAATGCCACCGTGTAGAGGGCCCTCAGTTTCACCCAGTAGAATCCGAGTTTCGCTGTTGCGGGACTTTGGTAATGATGGTATTAAGAAGCGTCCATCTCTGCGCTGATTACCTACGCTGGCTGGAGCAACGGGCGAGACGACCCATCCGGATGTCGCGAGATCAACTTTCCTCCGCTTGCCATGCTGTATTGGCTGCTGCTTGTTGAAGTTCTCACCGTCCGATTCGATGGGATCGAAAACGGTACCTGACTCTCGCCGCAGGCCATCAAAATTCTGACGAGTCTCAGCAAATGTGGTATCCCCGGAGGTGTATTTACGCTTCGAAGAGGCCGGGAGTTGTGCAGACGCATGATTGGCGCCTTGCGGCATAGCGTAGGTGTCGGTAGCTGCAAACTCATCGACTGTTTGATCGATATAATCCGGTTGTATTGTCAAATTGGCATCAACCGGATTTGTCGATGGATTGCTTGCAGGCACGTCTATGTGTATCTGCTCCGCTGGTGCATGTTCTGAATTCATAGGTGGTACACCAAGGACTGGTTCTCCAAACTCCGGTGATTCCGACTTTGCACTCTCTCTGTCTAGATCGACGGTCGCTTCAAGAGCTGCAGAAGCTGATACCCTGCCAGTTGGTGAGTCAGGGATTTCGGAGGAATCGTGCTGATCGCCAGGGACAAGCTCTTGGGGGCTGATGACAGAAAGAGATGTTGGAGTACCGTCTGATGGTCTGTCAGCCACGTTCGCAATGCATTTGAATAGACGTACACTTTTTGGCAGGTGACCTCTGCGAGTTATAGACCTGTCCTCTAGATTCCTGTGTGCCCGATGGCTGCGACGAATAGTAGACACCGCCTTCTCGTTCCTCCCTCGAAATTATAGGCTGGTCTGGATTGTAAGGCCCATCATGTACCCTTTGTCGCTTACTCGCTGTTCCAAATGCCTCATCTGGTTGGCGCCATCCCTCGTAAACACCGATATGCCCATATTCAACCCGCGGGTTCTGTGCGAAGGTGGAAAGCACTCGCTTGAGAGGTCTTGCGGTGGACTCTGGCATGAGAGAGGCGAATCTCTGTGGATTTCGGATCTCTCTGGGGTCAGGCGGATATCGAAAGACCTTCACGATAGAAGTCTCGTTTACTTGTCCATTTGGCCCAATCTTCCTGTCGTCGAAGAGGTCGCCGACTTTATCGCTCATATCCAAAGTTTCATCAAAGTAGCTTTTCAAATGTCTAATGTTGAGTCTGGTTGATCGCATACACGTCAGCTTTTGCTTCTCGCTGACCGAGGTAAGCTCACTCACACAATGCCAGGATTCACACTCTCCCATCGAGTGTATATCATGTCGGCGAGATCTTGAATGGTGGACTGCTCATCGCATGGCTGACAAAATTTGTCTACCTCACCTTGACGCGTTTGGGCGCTCGATGATGGCCCTGGTCCTTGCCAGCCCATCACCTGGACTTGAAGCCGGATGCGGCCCATAGTGGAATTGGTTTTAGCGCATTGTGCAAGAGCGATTGCCTGGTGAGTGAAAAAAGCTAAGGGTTGAGCGCATGGTTGATCGATGTGAGGAGCAAACGCGCAAAAGCGATAGAATCAATTACCCTTCTTGATTGGTAGATCGGGCCGCCAAACACCGATTTAGGTCGCCGATTAGGCAAGGTGGCTAACGTATTAGACACGAGATGAAGTCGTGGAAGTCAAGCATCCACCGATTGCTCTTGAATACTCTTATATTTGCAGGCAGAAGGACACACCCATGGCAAATGTCCAGCTACAGGGTAGGTAAATTCTTCGCTGAATTAGAGAAGGAAAAACTCGTTCAAAGTTGCTACGTTTGACTTGATTAAGAGGCTGCGCAAACATGTGCAGCAGAAATGTTTGATCAGAACAATGATTTGGCATGCTAGATCGTCTAAAGTCTATGAGCAAGTGATCAAGGACGCATCAACAACCCTCCAACACCACCAGCTTCAGAAACATCGCACGAAAGTCTATGAGTCACACAGTGACATAGAGATCATTTACACTTCGTCAATCTAACCGTGCTTGAAGGTCTGCTTTTCCTCATAAGCGTCCTCACGGTGAGCCTGCAGAGCGTTGACATCCAAACTCATGCCACGAGACACGCTGCCCTGCCTGCCGGACTTGGAAAGACCAGTCTCGGGGTCAACGACAGATTGGCCGCGTTGGGCAGCTTGGACGAGCTCGGGGTTCTGCTCCTTGAGGATGGCAAAGTTCTTCTCGGCTTCCCAGTTCCAAATACTGTCGGAGGCGAAGAGGAGGTTCATCTCCTCAAGAGTGCGCTGGTTGGACTCAGGGTACAAGCAGTAGACCATGGGCAGAGTGATGACGTTGGCAATACCGAAGATGTAGTAAGTCTTTTGCTCGAGAGCCTTGAAGATGACGGGAAGGAGGAGTGTGAGCCAGCCGTTGCCAATGGACCAGCCGACAACACCCCAGGCGTTACCTTTGGCACGGACTTCCAATGGGAAGATCTCAGCAGGGTACAGCCATGGAACAGTGAGCCAAGTAGCGCCAAATGTGGCTGTGAATAGGAAAATCATGGCAACAGCGCCGGAACTGGCGCCGCGAGCAGCTGCAGAGCCGACGGGGTGCTGAAGACCAAGGGTGGCGAGACCACCAGCGAGGAACATGGAAATACCCTGGACGACTGAGCCCCAGTACAGAGTCCAACGACGACCGATCCTGTCGAGAGTGAAGACACAGATAAGAGTGGCCATCTAGGTTAATCAGCGAAGATTTAGCGATTGGGATTGCAACAAAACTTACCATGTAGGTGATGGTGTTTAATCCAGAGATCCATTGCACCTGGGTATTGGGAATACCAGCAGTACGGAAGATAGTAGGAGCGAAGATGGTCACGCCAGCAATACCTATCCACTCTTGCATGATCTGGAGCCAGATAACGAGTTGTACACGACGGCCAGTGTGGAGCTTGCCAGAGCCGATACCGAAAAGCATAGAGATGTACGACTGGCTCTTGGCAGTCTTACGCTCGAGTTCAGCGATGTTGCGGATGTCCTGGAATTCGGCTTCGGCCTTGCCAGCATCTTCACCTGTTTCACCACGGAGACGTCCGAGAATGTAGCGAGCCTCTTCTTCACGGCCAACCTTGACGAGCCAACGAGGTGATTCTGGAAAGAACCAACAGATTGCAAAGAGAAGAATCAGAGGAGCAATTTGGAAAGCGATGGGGAATCTCCATGTGAATTGGCCAGTTCCGCCCTGGTAGAAGCCGCAGCCACTGAAATACTAGTCAGACTCAAGTTTCCCAGTAGCTTCGCTTGTATGGTACTCACTATTCGATCCAGTAGGCAACAACCACACCGAAGATGTTCAAGGTGAACTCAATGGCAACGAATTGTCCACGTGACTTGTGCTCAGCGGTCTCGGTAGCCCAGACAGGAACGATGGCGTTGAGCATTCCAGTACCCCATCCGTTGACGAGACGGGCTATCACAGGTCAGTCAAAGTCTTTCAGACGAGTCAATTTGGCTGAAGACTATACCTAAGATCATCCAGGTGTGGTTTTGAGCAGAAGTCTGAAGAGTAGCACCGAAAACGGCCCAGCCAGCACCAAGCGCGATTGTCTTGATACGTCCATAGCGATCACCGAATGAGCCACCAACGAGACATCCCATGAGAGTACCGAGATAGTAGATAGACACAATTCCACCCTGAAGGAGAGTATTGTCGATGACCGGGGTGCCGTCTGGAGCTTTGTGACCGAATTTCATGGTTTTTTCGTAGTAGTCTGGTGCGGTGTTGACACCGCCCATCATACCCTGATCATAACCGAAGAAGAAGATGGACAAGCCAGCAATACAATTGATGGCAATGAGAAGGCTACGCTTCTCCAACTTGTGGACGACATTGGATCTTGGGATGAGATCCATGGCGGCGAGTATCTAGAATGGGGGGTTATATTCGAACGGTGGTCCCAGACCTGGAGAGAATGTTGCGTCCCTCTTGGCTTTGGAGAAGCAGGCCAAAGAAGAAGTAAGAGAGGATCGGCTTGGCTGAAAAGTTTTGCCGTGGACGGCAGAGGGTTCTTATATGAGAGATACCAAGCATCTAAGAACAATGTCCCACAATGGGGGGTAATGTGGAGATCAGAGACATGGGCCGGAGACGAGACACGGCTGGTACCCAACAGATGGACGAAATCTGGGGTGCAAGTAGCCGTGTGCGTTGGAGTTAATTGGTGGCGCCAGAGCATGTACGTGCTCAGCGGTGCGCTACGTCGCCGTTGCTCCAATGCGCGAGTCGCATGCTACCCATTTCTAGGCAAAGGATCGTCTGCAGCCGCTGGTCGGTCGCACACTTTCGGCATGCACATGATCATCGGTTTGGCTCAAGTTTGAGAGGAAGCTTCTCTTTACCTGAGGCAGATGAGTCGTGGAGATGAAAACAATATGCGTCGGATGCAGCTGAAGGGGTAGAAGCGCATGTCCCTGACTCGTGGTGGTATAGCCGCATCCACGCCAGTGGCTTGATCGTCCTGTTCTAACGCCTAGCCTAAAGTAACACTATCATCGATCGCCAGGGCTTCCCCACGTTTTACCTTCATCAAGAAATGGACCAGAAGAACGCTAGAAGGACTTTATTCCACGCTAGGGACATGTCTGACTGTTACTAGGGAAGAACCTCGTGCTTCGAAAACAACTCTAAACCAATCACTTGTGACAGAAGATTGTTAGCATTGGCACCATTAGGCTAGCACATTACGGGTGACGGACCTCCCCAGCAACGTGGCAACAGGTAGATCACACAGAGAACATGCACATCGAAAATCGTGATTGAGAAGCTGCCTTTCCCAGTGGTAATTTAGTGCACAGACCTAGCGGTCGATACCCTCGATAACCACTACAACAAAATTCGTGACAGACTTTTGACAGCAGCAAGCTGGTAGGACTGATACCGATCGTAAGGCGTTTCTGGAAACATCCCCAAGGGTTAAACGCGCGAGTCGCGGCATGAGGGCGGTGGGAATTGTCAATTTTAGCCATGGGATGGATGCATTTCCTGCCTCTCATCTATTGATACTTTTTACCCCCACATGGACCCGCAAGATGGAGCCTGCAGTAAGGCGAGACTAGACTTTCTGCAGCCGGGGTCCCCACCCAAGCAATTCACTGGATACTTCCTCCTCCTACGCGTCTTCGATTACCAGCCCTCGCAAATGCAATCTAAAGACCGAGTCGTGTGACTAGCTTCAATATTGTTCGCTGCGGTTATACTTTGAGTTTTGGTTTGTTCATGCATCGAGTCTCAAATGGCTCGACCAGAACGACGGATTCCACAAGACCCGAATGTGTACGATTTCTCAATCCCCAGACTTGGTTACTCGCTATCGTTAATCGCTCAACGGCTGAGGCTCGCCTGCGTCCGCTTTCGTACTACTCATCCCGCAAAGAACAGCCCGAAACGGGACTGTAAGGTGGCTTCAGCCTAGCAGCCGCAGACAGATGCTCTCGCCGGCAGACTCAATCAACCTCATGATTTCTCACTTCGAGCCCCACTGTACTCCGCGACTGATGTGTGAAACTTGAGATTCTGTTTCATGTGCTTCAGTATGCGCACAGTCTTCGCTGACTTTCTCATACCAGAGCTGGCCTTCAAACCGTAATCCGTAACACGGATAAGAAAATGCTGATTTTGGTCCACTTGCGGGGTCGTGACTTGGTCACGAGGCTTAGATTAGACAATGTCAAATACTGGCTCGCAAAATATTGACTTTGTACGGCCAATCGACAGCTTGCGATTAAAGTGCATATGGCGCCAGTCAACGCTGAATGGCTTACCTGCTGCTCCCAACCCCTCTCCAGTCACTCGGCGTCTCTTGTACGGCATTCAGAATAAGCATTCTATCGCTCAATTGAGAATTCTCACAGGATGGAAATATCATCCTTCTCGAACCGACCTTAAGCTTCTATTACATTCATTTGGACGCCTGACCTGCTGCGAGATCAGTATGGATTTCCAGATCTTGAATCACAGATCTCCATTACCCACAATGCCTAGGTCTCGTATGTCTGGCTACCGTTGGAACCGACTTCCCCATTGTGGGGCAAGTCACATTAACGAGGCTCAGCATGTATCCTGCGGCATTTTCTTTGCTTCAGTGTCCCGCTTTTAATGCCTCATTGGATTGCTTAAGATTGACCATCTCCCCGCAGCTTACCCACTAAGACTCCACACAATTCGACTACAGAAAGCAAAAAGTGGTCTAGACCTTGACTTCAAGGGCGTACTCGATTACGACTGCACTTCTTCGATCAGGGAGATGAGTCATGGGCATAGGCCACCCTCGGTGCACAATCCTGTAGGAGGTTCCAAGGCCTAATTTACGCACCTACCACCTGTTAAATACCTCATGTTGGAGTCCCTCTCGTCTTAGGTTGATAAGCAATGGTTCTCGACTTAATGCCGACTGCCGGAGATTTTCCTGGCGACCCTATCAACGAATTTTGATGCAGCCAACTCATTGACCTGCAATTGAGGGCATCAGGCACTCCCACTGAGACATGCATTCCTCGAGAAATATCACATTCACGACGAAGACTATCCATGAAAACTGTCGTTGACAAGTCTTGCCTACGAAAAGCCCTTGCCTAAGCCATCAGCAATGTTTGCACACAGAATTCGGCGAGGTTGAGACATGAATCACTTGGTCTTGCCCGTCGATGTCCAGCATCCCATCGCATATCGTTACGAAATAGCACCAAGCGTTCTAGAGTGATAGTCCTGGTCCACAGCCAGCCCTGGTATTTCGCGTAGTTTCAATCTTTGAGGCCTTTTTGGATAATCTGTCCTGCTAATTTGCCGAGGATGCTTCAGACAAATAGATTGGCCCCTTCACGCTCATTACATATACCAGACAATCAGTGATTTTGAATCGACGCCAGCTTGGGATGTCATGTTGCTGCAGGAATCCAAAAGATATAACCTGAAATCCGTTCATTCTCCGCAAATTTACCTTATCCTACAAGAGGCCTTCTCTGTCCAGATCATGGCCCTCTACTACTCTGTTTGAGCAGTCGTTCATGAAGACCTTGGACAGCTTTCTAGCAGCTATGTTGGGCACAGAAATTCCTACATGCCGGTGGCCAAAACGAATACCAAGGACCTGACGGGACGCGGGCGCGTTTTCGTCGAGTCGGTTTTATATACTCGTCAGAGCACCAGCATTGCCACGTGTCTCAAGAAGAGGCTTCTGTGGCTTGGAGCTCGCTGTGGTGGTGCTTGTGTTCTGGAGATCTTACTCTGAGAGTCTCGGACCAAGCTGCGGTCCTGTCCCAGCCTTGTGCAAGCGGGTAGCTGACTTCGGTTGAAAGTCAAGAGAATAGGTGGATCATCCCAGTGAGTTGATCATGACCAATACTTGGGGGAAAATGGGACAATGAAAGGAGGTGGGTGGTGCTTCTCTCAGTAAGCTAATTGTCAGTGCCCTTAGATTGTGGACGTCATTGCAATAAACATCCCGTCCAAGTCGATTCTCAATATTGAAATCGCTTTTGTGTTTATCATCCACGGTTCCGAGCGTCGCTGGGGCGGAATCCAGAAGAAAAGTAACGCAATATAAGGGCTGCGAGGTGGGAGCATTGGATTGTAGAAGTACTAGTGGTTTCAAATGCGACAAATCGGAGTATATACATGGACTATAATTGCTATAAACGTTCACAGCGGCCCATCCATTCTCATACCGCCTCGTGGATGTCGTGTCCTTTCTCATCCATGGCTGCATATTATAGGGGGTTTCCCCCAGCCTTCTTCCCAGGACGTACACCCCCATCCTGATTCCCATCCTCGTCCTCGTCATCATATATGGTCCTCTCCCCATCCCCAAATAACCCGACAAACAACCCATCATAGCTCATCCACATCGCCTTAAAAATAGCCCCCGTGATCGCAACCAGCCAAGGCGGCGCCCTCCCTTTCTTATCCGCAAATTTATCATTCAGTCGAAACACAAGACGTATAAACGGCAACCAAGTCATGGAAAAGATCCAACCACCCAACTTCTGTTGTTGTGTTGTCATTGTGTATGGCCGTAACTGACGTAGGTAAGTCTTATATTCATTAGGCAGCCCATGCTCGTCCGCTCCATCGTTTACAAGTCTCAAGTATCTTGCAGACGGCTGTGCATAGTCGGGATCTGGTCTCGAGAAGCGTCCACCTTCCTTCGGTGGCTTTTCACCTGGTGGAAAGACAGGCGAGTAGAGGGTATGTGCTTTGAAGGGTTCGGAGGCTGGATGATCCGGTACCGTGTCTTCGCTGGGAGGTAGCTCGTAGCAATCGACAAGGACATCTTGATAGCTAGCACCTCCTCCTTCAGTCGCTATTATTTGGGCGAAGTCGGAGAGAGTGACTTCGTAGACGGCGCCTACGAGGCCCTTTTGCCAGCGATTCTTGTGGTATTTGCTTTTGGTGGTTGGGAGGAATTGGGAGATTTCTGAGTCTGAGGGAGAGAATCTTGGTTCTTCCGTTCGGTACTTTGTGTTCGCAAAGCATGGCTCGACATAGGGGAGGCCCGCGAGGTCGAACGTCATTACTAGTTCCGGGACCACGACATTCGTTTGGGACAGTGGACGTATGCCGCGCCTGCCTTGAAAGGTTTCAGCGCATAGATTGGAGCCGTATGCCAGGTAGAAGACTGTTTCTGGTTGCTTCGGGCCCCCACCAAGCTCATGTAGTATTTTTGTGCTCGTATCTTCCAGATCGAAGGGACATTCGCTTAGAGACTCCATTTTGCGTCGCTTTGAAAGGGTAAGGTAGCGATTCTCCACAACTTCCCGGCTCTGAAAGGTTCTCTGGAAATTTTCTTCTGGCGGTAATGACCTTCTTTATCTTTTTGAAGACCATACAAGCCTAGCGTCCTTCCGCCAGGCTGCCGTTGTCTGTTGACATTACTGTGCTGAGTGTATTCGTAAGCTGGGACATTGTTGGTCTCTTTTGTAAGTTGAGCAAGACTGACGGCTCCTTCAGGATGCTTCAGAAGGCTGGGAAGATTTGGCGTAAGCTTACGAAGCTTTTCTCAGCTCTGAGCAGCGCAAAACACTCGTATTGTTTGTCATTGATCCATGCCAAGCCGGAGCTGAGAAGAGCCGGCCTCCGATGATGAGCCTCGGAGTTCTTCGGTCGTTGTTCTGGCCGAGCAGGGAGGGCAAAGATCAAGCCAATATGTCGACTAGCTAGACTAGAGGAGGTCTTTGCCCAATGACTGATCATGTACGAGAGCAAAGTGTATCGGTGGCTTCTCGATGTCGACCCGTTATGGTCGACCGCTGTTGATGAGCGCGAGCCTCCAAAAGGAGCGACATCACGATGGGCTCAGGGCGAGGGTGCTCGGACTGCTCTGGACCTGCTTCCTCCGGATGAACGAGCCAGAGTCCTCAGATTCTACCGACCGATTGATGCGAAGCTTTCTTTAGGCTCGTTTCTTCTAAAGCACCGTGCAATTGCAACGACTTGCGGAATAGCCTGGTCCGAAGCTCTGATCAGTGCGGACAGCAACAAGAAGCCGTGTCATAAGCCCCTTGATACAGAAGCCAAGACCTTGGAATTCAATGTCTCGCACCATGGGACTCTTGTTGCGTTGGTGGGATGCGCAGGAACAGCGGTGAAACTAGGGGTGGACATCGTGAGAATGAACTGGGAAAAGGACTACGCCACGGTAATGAAGGATGGATTCCAGGCTTGGGCTAACATCTACGAGATGGTGTTTTCAGAACGCGAGATCAATGACATAGCCGGCTTTGAGCCGCCCTTGCCCAGCGACCCACGGGAGAAGATCAGGGCTCAGCTCCGTCACTTCTACTCCCATTGGTGTCTGAAAGAAGCCTATGTCAAGATGAATGGGGAGGCATTGTTGGCACCTTGGCTGAAGGATCTTGAGTTTCGAAATGTCCAAGTGCCTATGCCCAATAGTCAGTTGCAGCATGGACCCCAACAAGACGGCGACTGGGGTCAAACGTGCACTGATGTTGAGATTTGGTTCCATGGGAACAGGGTGAGCGACGTCAAGCTGGAGATCCAGGCGCTCCGAGATGATTACATGGTTGCAACATCATCTTCGAATGTTGACGCATTCTTGTCTGCCTTCGAAGAGCTCGATCTTGAGCGTAATGTCTTGCCCTGATGGAAGAGTATATGGACGTACTTCCATTCCTTCAGCATCGGATGGCAATCCGAACGTTGCCTTCAACGAGTGGGGACCACAGCAACTAATAGGAAGCAGGGCTGGCACTCAGACCTAGCAATGAGAGTATTCGAAGCCATCGCCCTGGGCCATGCTCGTCTTGTGGTACGATACTATTTGCCATCAGGCCCCACGTGAGATAGCATTCGCTGCAAAATGCAACGACACCCATTAGAAATGATAATGCAAAGTAGGTACAAAATCTAGTAACAGCATCGGAGAACCAAATTTCTTGCATCAAGATACTTTATACCCTTGGCTGAAATTGAAAACTCGTCTGCCGTGAGAAATGCTTCGTGACGGGTCAATGCTGTAGCAGAGTCGTGGAAAATAGCCGCTTTCTTGCCAAATCGCAAACCACGAACATTGCACTCTTCAACCTTACAATCCCCCACCACAATTTCGTGAACGTACTGCATACCTACCAATCCTCCTGTCTATCGTGTTTTGACCAACTCTTTCCCCCCGCGTATGCATCTTGCATTGACACCACAGCCCCATTCGAACTGCGTCGATCAGGATGGCGAGCGGCTTCATTCGACGTCCAGGCTCTGGGGGCTCGCCTCTGTTGGAGCTGGCCAGCTTCTTCGAGACTGCTCCCAAGCGTATTGGAACTATCGTGTGAGTAGCATCCATACCCACTGCTGGTGCCCAGACTTTGACAAATTCCTCTCGCCTTGCCTGTTGTCTAGGTCGCGCTTATGCTGGCATTCTGCTAACGTATTGATAGTCTACCGAAAGACACCTTTGCTACGGTCAAGAAGTACCGAGAGCAAGAGTCTCACCACAATGAGAGAGAAGTCGACGCGATTGTACGCGCCATCGAACCGTTGGACCTCCGCAGCCGCCTCGACTCGATGGGCCTCCTCATACTATGCAGCGTATTTATACACTCGCAGGCCTGCGTCGCTCAACGGCGAGGCCTATTCTTGATATCGGTAGGACTATGGTAACATATGCGGCTGAATCACTAACAGTCAATAGGAAGCACTACACGAAACCCAATCTGACTCCCAAGAAACAGCAGCTACGAAACATAAGAAGAGAATTCATGTCGGCCACTCCGCTTTTGCAGCCCTGATCAAAGGCTTCGTTTGTCGCGAGGTAACCGAGCAGAGCCGACGATGGGTAAGTTTTCTCATGCTACTGTCAGTGCGGAGAACTGACGAGCCAGATGGGTGTACTCGCTCTCGAGCTACTGCAAGACAGTCCGGAGGTCATCACTAGATTGCGGTCTGATCCCATAAAATTGTAAGCTATCTCTGGCAATTTACACTCCATATCAAGCCAAAGTCGCTCATATTGCCCTAGGAGATCCCTCAGCGACGTCATAAAGCATGGCCGCTGTCAAGTACTCAAACTTATCGCTGGCTCTATGATCCGAATTATGCTCAACAATGGGGTTCTACCCGGAGATCTATGGCCTACACAGAGCGACCAGGAATTATATGCTAAGTTTCCAAGGGCTGCATACCATGATATCCAGTGGATTACAGCTTTTGAGAGCTTTGTTGATGACCTCGTTTTTGCGGATGTTCTCACGCAAGAGTAAGTAAAGGACGGATCCAACCCATAATGTATATACATTGACGGGACTGATCCTCTTGTAGTAGGTCCGATGTCATGTTCGCTCATGCCGTCCTTGTCGGCAACATGAGGTACGAGACCGAGGGCGAGTCAGCTATCTTGGTCACTATATCTGAAGATCTCAACATTGTTGTCACAGCTTCCCCGGTTGAGTCAGCAAATTACGTCGACGTTCCACTGAAGAATATCGAAAACTTGTTACTGGATCAGATCTTCAGCACACAATCGCAAACGCCAACGTATGGATTGGTCATCACTTTGGGTAAGGAGTCCGAAGCTAGGTACTATCTCAACGCTGCTTGCCACGATGATCAGACAATTGCGCTCGCTTTTATCTCCGAAAATGACGCGAAGACGGTGAGGAGGATCCTTCAGCATAGGGCGACCGCTGGGCGCAAACCCTTACCAGCCAGCCAATCACAGGGAATTGACGTATCGGATCGTCTTTCAGACCAACTTGCTGGACCTGTCACCCCAATTAACAGCCAAGGATTGAGGGGACCGGCTACCCCAGCAAAATCTTTTGTGGCTCGAAGCCGGCCAAATGGCACATCTGAGGGGCTGCAGCCCGAATATGGTGTAAATACGGATTGGCTCAAGGGCAGCCTAAGTATGGCAGTGGAGGGTATTGAAGTCAGTGAATGGGACGAAGATGGGGCTGGAGTCCTTGATGCCGCTACGACTACTGGGCCGAATCCTGTTGAGGCTGAAATGCGAGGAGGTGGTCTGAGCAACTTCAACACCTCGGATACTGGCTTGCAGAGTTCCCCGCAGTTCGAAACAGGTCCCCTCACAATGCAACAGGACGAAGGTGTTCAGCTCACACGGAATGAAGATGATGGCTTTGATAGCTCTTATGACATATCTCCCGAAACTTCCAAAATCCGACAAAACCAATCGAGCCCCGCAAAACCACCGCAACCGGCAGTGTCACTGAGGACATTGGCAGGTGCGTCTGTGAATGATATAACAGGAACAGCAACCACCAAAGTGCCCGCAACCAAATTGAGTGAACGCCTTCGGAATACTAATGGGGAAGTCGGTAATGTTGAAAAAGCATCAGCGTTAAGCGAGACGAGCACTGCAAATTTAAAGTCAATCAAAGGAAAAGCAAAAGTTCCCGCAAAAGCCACCGGTCGAGTTCAGAAAGCGTCGAAGCCCCCCAAAAAGGCGATGGTGAGCAAAGGCAAAGAGAAGGCTCTCGTCGATCAACAAGGTAGCGGTCATGATCGCTCGAAGGTCACCAAAGCGTCTTCAGAGGGGGCATCGAAAGCTCGTGGACGAGACCCGAACAATGTGTCAGAAGAAAGGGTTGAGCAAAGCTCAAGTCCTCTTGCGAATAATCCAGCCAAACCTACAAAGCCGAAAAAGAAGGCTACAGCTGAAGATGGATCGATATGGGACGTTGGCCTCGTGCCGAGTGATGCAGAATCTGAAGAGCGATCACGACAAAAATTCACAGCCAAAGCGGCCAAAAAGCAGCCAGCCCAATCCAAGAAAGCAGGAAGGGGCAACAAGGCCCAGGGTCAGCCAAGAAAATCGAGATGTCAGCCGAAGAAAGCTCCAGCACAATCAAAGAAACCCCAGACTCAAATGTCAGCAAAGCAGCCTCCACAACAAAAGGCCGCTCCGACGGCGATGAGTCGGCCCAAGTTGCCACGTGAGGCCGCTTCAAAAGCAAACAAGAAGATCCAGGCGGTCGATGAATCTGACGGACTAGTCGACGATGATACAGAGCCGACCGCGGAGCCCAACAAGAAGTCTAAAGCAGTTGAGGCTAAGCATCCCCGTCCATCGAGACCAGCAAAGGATCCCAAAGTTCAGCTTAAAACGAAAGGGGACAATAACAGTACTTTGCCCCATATTGAACCTCAAGACAGACCAGAAGCCAATGAAACACCTATCAAAGAGCCCCTCCAGAGCGTGTTGCCTTCTAGCAATGCGCAGCCTGTGAGGCGGCCTGTTCCTGACTCATATGAGGAGGCCAGCAGCTCCGAACACATTGATCTGATATCGGAACCTCGCCATGATGGCGATTTGGCAATAGCTCCGGCATTGAAGGCCGCGCAGACTTTGGCCAAGCCCGTGGAGCCTCAAGAAAAGGAGTCAGCTACAAATAAGCTCGACCTATCCGGCGACGACGGCGCCACTGGCCACAACAATGCGAATGACTCCGAGCAAGCCTTCGTCCCAGACAGTGTTCCAAATATGCAGGTGGGACTCTGTGAGGCAGCTGACGGTGAAGTGGTTAATGGAACGCTGGAGGATAGCGATGATCCTGAGCCAGTCGTTATGGCGGGGCAGACGGAGGACGGCTACTTTCAAGAAGCTCTACTATATACGGATGACGGACCTGCCTATCTGGAAGATGGAGGTACTCCACAAGACGGCCTCAAGGAAACGCCACCGTCAATGGAGAAGACAGAACCTTGTGTCATACTCGAAGGTAATCGCAAAGAAGTAAAAAAGATCGACCAAGGTACGATTGCTGTGCTAGCAAAAAACATCAAGGCCACTACTCAGCCTTCGAAGGCACTAGGACATGAGCCCAAGGCGACGCTGACGGCAGCGAGCAGAACACAAGAGTCATCCACAATTAAAAGCAAACAAATAGAAGTCAAAGCAATGACCCAAAAGATGACCTCGATCCCAGCGAAAGCCGTCACATCCCATTCGGCTACTCAGCCCTCTAAAGGACGCGATCCGTTCGGAGACAAATTGAGTGTTCTCGCAGCAAGGACTAAAGATTTGGATGAAGGCCATAGGAAGAGGATTGACTCTCCGGCCAAACCGACCCAATACCAGCAGACGATCAACCCGAAAACCCCGTTTTTCGAGATATACCATCCTGCAAAAGCGCAAAAGAATCCTAGGACCAATGCGTCAGAGGCCACTGGGATCGCACGGACTGAGGAACGTCCAAGAGTAAATAAAGCACAAAAGTCAGTTCGTTCCACAATGCCAGAAAAGCCAGACGACAGAGCTTCAGTACTGCTAGAAACAGCTCAACTCCCGAGAAAGACAGACCTCGGAAAGTATGAAGAACCACTTGAGGAGGCCGTTGAAGCTCAAAAGCCGAGACAGCCTGAGTCTCAGGAGATTTCCGAGGACGCTGAAGTGCTCCAAGGGCCTTCGAAAGCGTCTGAAGACGGTGTACCTACTAAAAATGAAGTTAAGCCCGGCATCGAAAAGAAGCCACTGCCCAAGACACAGCAGAAGCATCACGCTGTTCGGCAACAACGTGACGCCATGATTATAGATGCGCCAACTGTCTCTCGTCCCGCTAAAGGAGGTAGGAGCCAAGTGACACGAGACAATGATGCACAACAACACAGACGTGATATTGCGCCGACTGAGGCTTCGGATACAGTGTCTACCAGGGCCAAACACCGAGAAGAAGACACACCTCTACCAGAGGTGGTTCGAAAAGCGCCCATGATCAGCTTCAGTGCGTCAGGCCCAAGGAATCAGGGTGCCGTTTCCATTGGGAAATCGAAGCCACCCAAATTAACGGCCGCTATGCGAGACAATGACATCGAAGAGATTGTTTTTCACGAAAGTTCTGCTCCGAAGAGGAAGTTCGCACCATACCTCGACAATCCAGCACCGTGGGAAGAAGATCAGCTAGCAAAGAGACAGAAGCCTAACGTCGACACCCCTCCTACGAGACACAAGCATGTTCCTCAGATGCTAGCAGAGCCCAGTCCTGAGATAGCATACGCAGAAGCGCGTAGACCAAGCTCTCAAAGCATGCGAGTGATGGAGAATGGTAGCCCAATGCCATTCGTTCACTCCCGCAACGACAGAAATGCAGCTCCAGTGATACATACAGAATATGACGAATTCGAGAATGCTTTCGAGCAGGCTCGCGTGGACGATGACGACGATCAATTCATAGTGAAAGAGGATTGGGATGAGCCCACTATATCGCTACCTCAGAACATCGCGATCTCCGAAGGCATCGCGTTGAGATATAGGAACATTTCGAGCAATCGTAAGCAGCAACCGAGCTCGCCTCACGCCCCTTCGACATTTGCTACATTGCCACCGCACCATGTCTACCATAATGGTGCGATCGTCAATGCACAGACGATGGTGCCTCTCGTGCCGACGGAGCTACAAGGAAATCCTTTCGTTGGTACTTCTCAAAATCCTCCTGGTCCTTTCATGGAAGCGCTACGGAAGTCAAGCGACATGGAAGCCCAACGCCAAATTGATCAGGGGAGCAAGCAGAAAACAACTACTGTCTTGAAGAAACGGTCCAACGCTTATACTGAGGACCCGGACAAGACCTTGGTGGAAGTTGCACCACCGCCGAAAAAGCGGAAGATCTTGCGTCCCATCTCAAGCAATAGCTCTAACTCGGGGCCTAGCACTTCTGAAGAGGAGTCGCGTTCAAGCGGACCATCTTCTCAGGAGAGCGACGGAGAAACTACAGCACACTGGAGGAAGGCATATGAGCCCCATCAGAGCAACATGATTGAACTGCTTTCCCATATCACACATGTAAGTATCTATTCCATGTATCTTTGTAGAAGGATGGCACTGATTAGCAATATAGCGTCTAGTAAGACACTTAATTGACAAGGAAACCGCCATCAAAGACATCGTCAAAGACTATGCTACTGGCGGCAACAACCTCATCAGCGGCTATGACAAAGAGCGTCAGAAAGGCGCTGATGTCAACGCCGCAAACTTAGACCATCTACAAAGAATTCTAGCCTCTGCGTTCAGGAAGGCGCAAACAAACCAGGGGAAAATTTCCAAGGCAATGTGCAAGAAGCGGACGAAAGATCTAGAAGCAGAATGGAATGTTCAACAGCAGGGATTGACGGCAGCTGTGCAGGCAGCATTGGCTGAGTGTAACGAGCTATAAAGGATGGGGGTTGTGGCATATTTCGTATCAGCGTCTTCGTGTTTCTCTATGCTCAGAGGAAATGTCTTTATATCTAAGCATGTCTCTTGCCCTAGCAGCACTGCAGATGGCAATGCTTTGCATGCTCAAATCTACACTTCGTTTGGCGTCCGTCTTTCACGATAGAGTCGACAAGATCAGACAAATATATGGTTTACCAGCCAGCGTAAATGCCAAAATAGGATGTAATGTCCGCCTCTTAGAGCACCTGCTTCTCTAACATAGGAGAGGTGTTTACTTCCAAAGGCCAAAGAAAATTGAGGCGATTCACTAGCCCAGTCGTTCACATGCAGGTGATTGAAGCCGTCAGAAGCTTGTTTCTCGACTCTTCCATGAAGAGTGTCGAACAGCTAGAGTCCTATCCAGACCCACTTCTCGCCAGTGGCATAAATGGCACCAGCTGACATTACTCGTAAAACTTCGAGCAGATTGAAAACCTCTGCGACGCCTCGGTACGCCTAATCCGACTTTTGACCAAGCGCCAGCAATGCATCATATCTCATAACCGCCCGTCACCTCCTCACCCACCACTCCCGTTCTTCCTCACCTTCCTCTCGTTGTTGCGCTGCTTCCTTTCATTTCTCTTCATATTGTCCACCCTCTCCCGCCTTCCGTCTCCTCTTTGCGTCTTCTCCTTCCCTTCCTTGTCCCTCTCCTTCTCCCTCTTCTCATCAACCTCGACAATCCAATCACCCTCCCCATCCTTATTCCTCCCCTTATACCCCCACTTAGGTACCCACTCCCCCTTCTCCTCATCAAACACCATCTTCCCCTCCCCGCGCTTCTTATCCTTAATCCCCTTCTTCGCCGCAAACTTCTCCCATTTCGTTTGTTGCTTCTCTGCAGGTAAGGGCTTTTCGCGCGGTAGTGGCGTGGTGGGTGGCGGGAGAGTCATGAGGACCCCATTTGGGGTTGCGGTTATGGGACAGGTTGTTAGGAGCTGGTTTATGAGCGATTGAGCGCAGTCGCGGGCGGTGGAGGCGAGGATAGTGTCACTGGGGTTTGGGGGCAGGGGATTGGCGTCATTGCAGAGGAGGTTGCCGAGGTCGAAGGTGTGGGGGTTTGGTTTAGAGATTGTGACTGAGCTGTAGAGAAGATATGGTTAGAGATTGGTGGGTAGACACGGGCAGTGGGCTTACCGTTTTTCTTGTTTCAAAATTGGGAGACCCGGGACTGGGACAGGGTCGTTGAGTATGGTAGCTGGCGAGCTCTCCATCGGTATATTCGCAGCCATAATGTCAAGAGCAGCGTAGAACGTAGAGAGAATATTCAACTTCGAAGATTGTGCTCAACTTTTTAGAGAGCCGCTTTGGAGGCGGAATTTCTCCGCAACAGAGCAGCGTTGGATATTTCTCGAAACTCGATCTGATCACTTCACACAAGCTTGAGCACCATTGACGCCCAAGCCTAGGTTACAATGAGCCTCCAGACCTGCTGGCGATGCCTGTCCAGAACTTCAGACCTAGCGTCCCTCGCGCGACGACCCTCACAACAGCCATGGTTCCTCCTCCCAGCTTCGACAGCAACTTTCACGACAAGCGCATCTCTCTCCGCTCTACCACCCAAGAAAAAGAGCAGCGTGTCGGTCATGGCAAAGCCTATTCGTGGTGCTAAGCAAACGTTTACCAAGAAGAAGAACAAACCGCAGAAACAGGACAGGAGCAGGAGACCTGCGATTGGCGAACGGAAAGCGTTGCGGAAACGGATCGTTCTCAGCAATACCAATGCATTGGAGGTCCAAGACATGCAGGATTTCAGTGCTCAGTCAATTGTCGATGAGAATTTCTGGGGCCAGGTTTTGGGGATACCTGAACCTGTGGTGGACGGGTTGCGAGCTGTGGAGGCGTTCAAAGTTACTCAGGGGTGGTCACTGTTTCGAAGACCTGCAATGCTCATGAGACGAGATACGCTAAAACTTGGGAAGGAGATTGAGGAGATAAGCCAGAAAGACTCAACAAAGAGCATTCGGCGCGTGTTCGTGGGCGAAAGAGGGTGTGGGAAGACCTTGATGCTTCTCCAAGCCATGACAATGGCAATGCTGAAGGATTGGGTCGTCATAAACATTCCAGATGGTATATATCCAACCTCCAACTCTCGAAACAAAACCAACTAACCCATATTTTGCAGCCCAAGATCTTATAATCGGCCACACAGAATACGCCCCCGTCCCCGGCACCTCACCAACCCAATACATCCAAAAAGTCTACACCGCCTCCCTCCTCTCCGCCATGTCTCGCGCCAACCCCATACTCGAAACAACTCAGCTCTCCCAACCAACCGCCGCCTCCGAAATTCCCATTCCCATCGCGCCCAACATTTCCCTCTCCCGCCTAGCCCTCCTCGGCGCCTCCGACCCGGAAGTGGCATGGCCTATCTTCCAGCTCATCTACCGCGAACTCTGCCTCCCAGGTCGTCCTCCGATGATGATGTGTATGGACGGCCTAGCACAAGCTATGGGGAAGACTCAATATATCTCTGCCAAAGACTATCAACCCATCCACGCCCACGACTTCACCCTCATCAAATTCTTCTTCGACCACCTCTCCGGCATCTCTCGCCTCCCCAACGGCGGCGCAATCCTAGCATCGACCTCCACAAGCAATCAACCACACATCCCATCCATGAATCTCGCGCTCAGCCAACTCGAAGGCAAAGAGCCCGTGCAGCGTGATCCGTTCGCGAAGTACGACGAGCGTGTGCTAGGGGTGTTTGATAAGGGTGGGGTGGAGGTGCGGAGGATTGGGGGTGTGACGAAGGAAGAGGCGAGGGGGTTGATGGAGTACTGGGCCAGGAGTGGGGTGTGCAGGCAGAAGGTTGACGAGGGGTTTGTGGGGGAGAAGTGGAGTTTGAGTGGGGGTGGGTGTGTAGGGGAATTGGAGAGGGTGGTTGTTAGGATGGGGGTGTAATGGATGGAGGAGAAGGTCCAAAGGGAAATTTGAAGGTGCTGAGTGTGTATATATTGGGGTCGTCAATTGTTGCATATTATAACCGACTGTCAAATTATAAGGAAGCTTTCCATTGAAGTACATCATCCTATCATACATGATGCCTGAGTAGTGCAATTTGATCTTGAGAACTCGTCGTAGTTGCTCCCGTGGGAGGACGTGAGAAACGTAAAACCACGTACGCCGATTGGTATAGCCAAGACTTGATCCCGCTGCGCACAACGACAGGAATTTATTGCTAAATGCTCGTACGGACAATCGGTTGGCAGGCTGAGAGGCCTGCTCGTCGAAAGAGAAGTATTGAAATAAGACATGTCATGGGAAGAAAATACTTATGCGATTTGGCGTAAAACCTTAGGCCTGTGGATCGCAGTGGTAAGTCATACCAGATCGTTGATGAAGGCTTGATTATCATTAGATTGCGAGGCATGCCAAGGGTACCCCATATAATAGATGACACGCTTGAAGTGTAGTGCTGTTCTCGTGATCATATTTTGGATGCCATCAAGTCAGGTGGCCGATTGGCGACAGAGGCATCATAGGCGCCAGCTCCGGTAATTGCGTTGAAGACTTCGAGTAGCCATTCTGTCTTTCGGACTCGTTTGGTGTCACCAAACGCTCCTGGCTGGCCTTGGTCAGCGTCAGTGGTGGTGGTCGCCCTTGATTGGTACGTCCACCAATGGACGGCTTGTGGCTATCTGCAGAAGGCAGTGAACGCTCGTCACCGACAGCTGTGGACTCGGTAGAACTGTCCTCATCCCCGTAACCGCCGTTCTCACTACATGGCGCGCCGGGCGGGACCAGGTCAAGGATTCGGTATTCTTCTTCAAGCCAATCCTTTTCAGTCCAGCATCCTTGCCAGCAGTTGCGCCAATCTTGGACTAGAAATTGGAAGCAAAAGGCGTCGACCCTTAAGGCGGGCTGGAAACAGATGCAAAGATTGCTGTACGTCATCTTGTTCTTCTCGGCGTACGCGGTGAGTAGGCTGAGATGGCATGTGATGGCGAACAGGAGGTAGTAGTTCCACGGCGGTAAGTTTGATAGCTCGTCTTTCAGCAGCTGGGGGACTTCCTGGGCTCCAGCGCATTGGTCAGCAATCTTGGCTTGGGTGACTTTGGGGAGTATTTCGGTAGGGAGTTCTCGTAGCCATGCTTTGAACATGGACCCGATTATATTGATGTCGTACAGATCAGGTTCGTCGAAGAGGTTGATATCACCTTCTACAAAGGTGTCAGCTATCTTCCTGTGGCGGCCTGAGGTGAAAGACTTGCCTTGGTCGAATCGCTTCTGCCATCGCCGGATCTGCAAATCGCTACCTGGCACTCTATAAAGGCCTTCTTCTTCGCAGCCTCGGAAGTTCAGGTAACTTTGACACAGTCAGCAGGTCCAACAAAGCGTTAAATTCCTTCACTCACTCAATACACCGCCAGGGTAGCGCTGGCATCCAAAATTCGGTCTTATCCCTCGAATTCGCCAGCCTTTGAGCTATCCTTGTGTGTCGAGTCTGCTCTACGAGAGGCAGGTTGATGACATGTATGACATAAGGCTCCTCTTCCTTGGTGGTAGTACTACCGCTCCTAGCGAACTTTCCCATGAAACCCTTGCCGGCTTTACCTAGACCGTCTGCTGCTTTGCTCGAGGTATTCTTGAGATTCGTAAACAGATGCGACCCACCAGTCTCACGAAAGTTTCCTGAAGAAGACGCCGATAACCCTCCAATAGAAGCTTTGTCACCTCGACGCATCGACATGTTCTCTTGACTACTATTCGCAGTCTGGCGATCCACCGAGCGGTTGCGGTTCCCTGAATTCATCATATCTCCTAATGAGCGGTCTTGTTGCAGCGGCGCAGTCATTGGGGCTGGCTGATGGCCCTCGTCTTCATTTGGTCCGTCGAACTGCATTCTTGTCTCTGGAGCGGTAGTATAGATTGGGGTACTTGGCTTCGATTTCCGCCCACCGTCGTCCATATGTGTGGAGCGGGTCCGAGTAAGCAGAGCGCCGAACCGGGGCTTGGATTTCTTTCCGTGCGATGGTTCCGTCGGGCTTGTCACAAGCAACGTGTCTGACTGGACCGAAGTTTCCACTGGTTGGCGAGGGATCCTTTGGCTTTGACCTTGACGCTCTTCAGGATATCAGCATGCTTTAGTTACATCCGAGAGACTGCTTTGACATACCTTCACGATCCTCGGCTGTTTTGTTGTCAAATGTGGATAGGCTCAAATTCGGTGTCGAGCCGGGGCTCTTGCGTAACGAGTATATACTGGTCTCGTTTAGAGTTATGTCGCTCCTGGTAATGTCCTCGGAAACTTGTCGAATAGTGGGCTCGGCGTGATGTACTTTATGGGACGACTTAGAAGCCTTTAAATTAGAGAAGAAGCCTTTCGAGGGTTCGCGGCTGTGCTTCGAGATATCCTTGGGTGAGGATGGAAATGGAGGAAGTGAAGTAAAGTCGGGTGAATGCGGTTGATCCTCTGCCGAAGGCGATGTGACTGCAGATGCCTCAGCACCCCTATTATTGGCGGCTTTGGTTCCTTTTGGCGATGGCGAACTGCTCCCTGCCTCCGTCGGCGAAGTGATAGTGCTGCTGATTACTGATGTACGCTTTGGCATAGCTAAGGAAAGTGAAGCTGGTCTAGGCATACTTCCTGTCCTCGAAGAAGGATGTCGATTTGCATGAAGAGCCGCTGGTCACTTGCGATGGGCTCAAGACTGAGAAGATGTTAGTAATTGGGTATGTCGATGTGTTTGCTCATGTAGCGTAAGCTAGAGAGCGATTGGCGGTCCAACAACTGGATTTTCGGGTACAAAGTCAGTACTATGAGCCTGAATCGACGCTGACAGGTCAAATGTCGGCTTATAGAGATAACGGTCTAGGGCAAAGGTCCTCTTATCACTGAAGTATGCTGTTTTAACGGTACCGCGACATGTCTCCGCGTAGCGTAAACACTGTTCGGATCCAGGAATTCTGAAATCGAACGGCTTCCGCCTTTTCCAATCGCCTCGTGTTAGAACGAGATCTCTCCAATCTTCGTAGCTGAACCGAATTCGTGGGGAAAAAGGAGGGGAGTAAATTGATCGTGCAGAGCTTTCGTCTGGTCTCGAAGTCGTAGGTCCTGCACAGAGCAGTATTAGCTACGCTCGTGCACACTTGTACGGAAGCAATTTTTGGAGGACGACGACATCGGATCCTAGCATATGGCTGGCAACCGGCTTCGGTACAGACCAGAATCCGACAGCGAGTGAAGAGTGTATGTATAGGCTGCAGTTGAGATGTTCCTTACCCAATGATCAAAGTCTCTCTTGCTTTGGATGGAGAGTAACCCCAGCTCCACACAACCTCTTCGATATAGTCTTCCCCCGGATTGGTTGCAGGGAGAAATCAAGAAAGCTGGATTGGGGGAGTAGTTGTTGAGTATGTAAATCGTTCGATGAACGTTTTGCTCCTGCTTCTAGTGTGCGTAGAATGTATTGGATACGGCAAAGTCCAAAACCTCGAACAACCCCACGCAAGACGACCAGCGTCAATAATGCGGTTCTTATGCAGTGCGTTGCAGTAGCGTCAGCTCGTTTCGTTGCGGCGAGGCGAAACGTCGGGACGGAACAGCTCGGATTTCTTGTCCCTTCGAGGAGCCCAGCCGAGCTGATAGCTTGTAAAGGCTGTGGCAGTGGTAAGTATGTTCTTCGCTAAGCCCAATCCAAACGGTGAGGTGTCTCCAGGCCCTGTGGTCAGAAGAACTGTCCGAGGAATGTTACCTTGTCCCCTGTCAGCCAAACAACACTAATCCAGGGCAGTACGCCTTAGTGCCGATACTTTACGCAATCGCGCTTGTTTCAACCCCACCAACTCGGAAGAAGTAAGCGCTGGGTTCCTGTATCGAAAAGCTAGTGTATCAATGGAACCACCGCCCAATTCATTGCAGCCTGTCTGTTGTCCCCAAATACAACTACGCCTCTTTGTCGAAAAGAGAATTCAGCGAATCGGGAAATCTGGTCTAAGACTATACTGCAATGTCTCTGGTTTCTGGCCCCGGTAGAGGAGGTGCTTCAATCGTACCAGATGAACTCAAGCTGGTGATAGACAACCATGTCAAATACATACAAAGGCTGGACAAGGTACAGAGCCTTCTCCATCGCAGAGAAATTGACAAAGCTCATACACTGACAGCGCCAAGATGAGCTGGAATACTGGCTGACGGAGCACCTTCGCCTTAATGGAGTCTACTGGGGTCTGACAGCCCTGCACTTGTTGGGACAACCAGAAGGTTTACCTCGCGAAGCAACTATCGACTTTGTACTATCTTGTCAACATGAAAGTGGTGGATTTGGAGCTGCTCCAGGACACGATGCACACATGCTTTACACAGCGAGCGCAGTTCAGATCCTTGCAACAATCGATGCCATGGATGAGTTAGATAAGCGAGGGAAAGCTGGGAGGGAGAAGGTTGGCAGATGTATGCGTTGTTGTCCTATCTGCAGAAAATAATTGCTAACAAACGTACGCAGACATTGCAGACCTGCAAAATCGCGAGACTGGAGCGTTCGCGGGAGACGAATGGGGAGAGATGGATACACGCTTCCTCTTTGGGGCTTTCCTTGCCCTGTCGCTCATGCACCTCCTCAACCTTGTCGACATTCCGAAGGCTGTGGCCTACATCGGAGCCTGCTCGAACTTTGATGGTGGCTACGGCGTCACACCAGGTGCCGAATCCCACGCGGGACAAATCTACACCTGCATTGGGGCTCTTGCAATAGCTGGTCGTCTCGACTTAGTAGACAGAGATCGACTTGGCGGCTGGCTCAGTGAGCGGCAGCTTCCAAATGGAGGTCTCAATGGTCGACCAGAGAAGTTGGAAGACGTTTGCTACAGCTGGTGGGTAGTGAGTAGCTTAGCGATGATCGATCGACTTCATTGGATCGACGGTGACAAGCTGGCCATTTTCATCTTGAAGTGTCAGGTTTGTCCTTCCGTACACATCAAGATATGCGACTTTAGTCCTAATCAGTGCAGGATTCTGAGCAGGGTGGCTTCGCCGATAGGCCTGGAGACATGGTGGATGTCTTCCATACGGTCTTTGGCATTGCTGGCTTGAGTCTGTTGAGCTTTCCAGGGCTACAGTCTGTGGACCCCACCTAGTGAGTTGATCAAATAACAAGGGACGTTGGCTCGGACTGACAGGATGACAGCTGCATGCCGAAGGCAACTGTGAACCGCATCTTGAGCGGTCGATCAATGAGAATGACTTTTGACATGCCATCTCGGTTTGAGGACGGGCTACTATGAGCGCAGACAAAGCAAATGCCGAAACAATCTCGTGATGGAGCATCCTTAAATTCAAGGTCAAGTCCTCTTTATGGACTTGCCAGACTGCATCGCTCTAGGCCGTTCTCTTGTAGTTGAACAGGTGAGGTACCGGCTTTGCTAGTCTACTGCAGGTCGTAGTCTTCACGCTCAAACATGCCATGATATTACAGCCTCCTAAATCAACTAAGATTGCATGTACTGTCTGCATAAACAGTTGTTAGGGCGCGCCTTCCCTGCTTTTCAGATGGACCATACATCGAAGGAACAGGTTCTAGCGCGTCGAGTTTAGTTCACCTTCTCGATTGCCACTTCTCACAAAGAATTCTCCCCCCTCAACCTCTCCTTCTCCGGATCACGTTCTTTGGCAGATGCCCATAACACTCGTTTAGAGGGAGGAGAGGAGTAATAGAGGCTCGAAGAGTAGGGGCATCGATCTCATCATTGCTTCCACATTGCTCAACATCATCACAGAAGTCAGTTGCTACCATGGCTTCCGTTCCCCTCCTTTGCAACATCTGCCCCAAAGAGCCAGAATTCAGCGATATTTCCCATCTTCTCACCCATGTTGCGTCCAAAGGTCACCTCTTTCAACATCACGAAGCTCAAATTCGTGGACGTCAGGATGCTACCATTCGTGGGAAGTTGGCGACCTACGATCGCTGGCATGAGCGTTATCATATCGGAAAGCTGTTATCGGATCGTAGGATTGCCAAAGAAACCAAAGACGCGAGCAGCAGAAAACCCTCTGGCACTGCCAAACCATCTGCTGCAGCCTCGATGAAGACAGCCAAACCACGCAAGAGGCGAGCCACAACTACTGCACAACAGCGGGTCTGTGCCCTAGCTCCCTGACCTTACGCACGCTTTCTTCCATTGCTGACAAGAATCTACAGTCCGAGTCACCTAGTCCTGTCAAGACTGAAGGCAACATCGACCCTCAGCTGTCCCAGGCTGTTCGAGCTACACCTTTCAATCGGATGGCATCGCCTTTTTCGCCTCTGGACCGAGCCACCTCGCCCTTTACTAATACTTCTCGTCAAGATTCCGCTGCGAAACACCGAGCACACATACCACGGATGCATGGTTGGCAGCAACCAAGTCTATCTCCTCATTCAAACGCAGGACCTATCTCTATGAGGGCTGCGAGGACCTCCCAGCCCCCAAGTGACTATCACCAAGAGACCGAAACTTCCAGCGACTACTTTCATACCTTCATACGGAGCCCAACCCGTATGGCGTATCCGGACCCCTCTGAGCTTACTAGCTTCCAGCCAGCTTCATCCCCTATCGTCAAGCCAGGCAGATACGAGACTCCTGACCGGCCTTCGGACACCGAGAAGCCAGCCCTTGTACAATCTCCGTTACTCAAAGGCATCAAGTGGCCGGGCATGTCTCTATTTGATTCTGCCAGCATCGAAGCACAACGCCGCCGTAATCAAAAGAAGGATGCATCTATTCTAGAGCAATTGGAACAAAACTCCTTCTCGGTTCAGCAGATTGAACACATTTACTGGGCGGATGGATCACTCAAGCAGCAACGCTTGATCACTGGTAACGTTGAGAGCAGCCCAGTCCGAGAGTCGACGCCTCCGAGTCCTCCACATGAGCGTCAACGTACCAAAGTCAAAGCAATGCTCAGGGACCTCAGTACCAATGTACCGAAACGGCCACGGAAGCCACGAGTGCGCAAAGCAGCTGCGCTGAACATTGTCGAGCATTTCTCCAACTCCCAGGATCGCTCTGAAGAAATGCTCACTACCCCAAGTCACCCGCGATTCATCCATCCACGGACTGCGCATATGGGATATGACCCTCCAAATGCTGTTGATGGCGAAATGCAAGCAACCCGTGGAAGGCCAAGAAAGAATGGTAAACGAGCGTTCGAAGTTTTCAACGACAAGGATAATAATCAAGGCAATGAACGAGCTCCATCTTTAGCGAAGAGGGATGATCACTGGTTGACTCACAATGGACACGGCCACGATGGCCTACGACATCAGAATGCCGCCAACTTCACGCTTTTCAAAAAGCCTTCTGACAAACTTCCTTGGGATGCTCAACTTCGTGTCTCTGCTGGTGTTTCACAACATCTTGCTTCCGAGGAAGACACAGAAAACATCGAGCCGGTCAACACCGAGCGTGTGACCCAGCGTTACTTCTCTGTCACTGGCAGTCAGCCACCCCAATTTTACACCTCCATGCCTCCCCAAATGGAGTTCTGCGGTCTAGCCGGGCCCAAATACCATGGTTCAACCCTTAATCCGTTGAACGTGTCTTTGCGACCTCCGCAATACCCATTCTACCATCCTCAAACGGCTCCTCTCCTAGCACAACGAGGTTCTACAGGGAATGGAAGTCATGCAGAGAAGCGTGGGCATTTACCATCAAGCAGTTTAGGACGATCCCGTGACTGAGGCTTTCCCTTGTAGGGCATGCAATCCCTAGGGGCTTGCGGCTGGTAAATTGCACGTGTGGAGAAGAATACCTATTCTATGAGAGGTGTTTCTTGGACGCTTTCCTTGCAGGCCTTTGTTCGAATGGGCCATTGCAGTACTGGTAGAAACAATCTTTCCACACCGCTTTGCTTTTCTATCTGACCTGGCCGGCGTTATGCATCTTCAAAGAGCATATATGGGCCATTGCTTGACTTGCTTGGCGTACATTTAGCCGGTATGCTTTACGACGACATGCTTTACGACGGTATGCTCTACGACTGTAATGATGGACGTGTATAATAGCTTATGATTAATATAATGAAACAATAGTGGCACACACTACCTAATTGCTCTAGTGAAGGGCTGGTGCCGGCAATTGCTCGCCTACTTGCGGTCGTCTCATTGTAACTTCAATCAGCGTATTACGAGGCAGAAATTAAACCACGAAATAGCCATTAGATTCTTTTGGTGAGCTGCTTGCTATCTGTTCGCTATGCAATGGCTTTTAGTGCTTGTCCACTATCTTTTCTTGATTACGGCTATGCTCGAGAATGCCCTTTCTGGATCTTTGTTCTGAGGAAAAGCAAGACTATTGAATATTATCGGTCTGGTCTTGAAGTGAAAGTGGATGCCTTCAGGTAGCTGATGCACCTCCTGTGGTGTTCCATGCGTGCGTGCGTGAATCATGCGAGATCACTGGTACCAGGGAGTCCTCTCATCCGTAATCTCTTCTTCGCCATAGTTATCTCCTCCATCACTTTTTTAGTTGTCATCTCCTTGATCATCATGTTCAGATCCGGAGTGACCATCGACTTCGGGCAAGACAGTTGCCGTTGCTGAGTTTGCCTCCTCCTCTAGTGAAAGCCTTCCATGGGGAACCCATTGCATGAAGTTGCGAGCCACAACCATATGAAAATCGGGTTCGATATACGGGTTACCGGTAATCACGGTGGTGACATCGTCTGCAAGCGACGCGACATATAGAACATTAAGCTTTAGATATTTGCTAATGACCTTTCCGATTTCTGCCCAACTCTGGTCACCTTGTAGTAGCACGTTCCTCAAGCCCAATTGACGAAGCGTATGCTTATGTTCTTCGGTGAACGACAATAAATCCTCCTCATGCACGTTGACATCTCCGAGTGCAAACTTTCTAAGATGCGGCCAATCGTTTTCGAGGAAGATACCAAAGTCCAACATTCCGTCACACGACAGAGAGCGTAGTTGTGTAGCGTCACTCAACACATCAGCCATGCACGCGCGTCTATCCTCGAAAAGCTCTGCAGAGGTGTCCGTGGGGATACGACAGTATATTCGGAGCTTCTGGAGGCGTTTTGCAATAGCACAAAGGTTTGCTCTATTCTTGCCGATCTGGTCAAAAATCGACATTGGGACGCTGGACCGCCATGATCCCATACACAGGTCCTCGATATTTGGACAATGCATCGCAAGGACGTGAAAGAAATGGTGAATACCACGAGTGTCCCAATCGAACTCTGATTCGTCTGTAGTATGCCTTCGATTCTGCTCCCAGCCGAAGGGGGCAATGGCGCGGCCGAAGTCTTCCGAAGATCGTCTATCGTACCACTGGTAATCTCCAGAGCTCAGCAATTCATGATCTGGAAACTGAGAAAAGTCATCACAAATGTTGATTTGGGTGATATTCTGAAATGCTCGTAGGCCGGTGGAAAGGGCGCCGATGTCCTTGTCTTCTTGAAGAATCTCTTGCTGCTTGTCAAGGAGACGTACATATTGGACCAAGCTATTGGCAGGGTTGTTTTCAGCAGGCCTATAGGGGTCTGCGCTGGTCCCATCGTCTAGAGGATACCAATCATCAACTCCGATATGAAAGCCTAAGCGCTGTCTCTTGCATATGACGGTGGAATAGGGATGCTGGTAGGCTGGGAACGAATCGAAGGCTGGCATGAATAACCTCCCATCGTAGACGAGAGCTTCCACCTTCCTGCTGAACTCTCGATTTGCGGCGATGGACAAAAAGTCATTAATAGCAGCTTGACGTGGGGCGAAGTACACTCGCTCGAAAAGCCATTGCGCCCCAAGTCTACCCCACTGAACGCACGTCAAACGGGCTGACTTCAGGTCGGGTTTGGGTAGGAAGCTTAGTACTTCAACCAGCAATTCTTCGGGGAGAATTTGAAAGTTAAAGACCATGATTGAGAGATCCCCGTGTAAACCTCTTCACTGTTTTTATTAGTAGGCATATAAATCAAAAGGGAAATAGCCTACGATTAAAAGCGACGAACGAAGTGTTGAAACGACCCGCTGACGACGTTGCTTTAAGACCTCGGAAGCCGAGGCTCTTCTCACTGCTTGTCAAGGATTTTTTGTCGGTACTTACCAACAACACTGGTGTGCTCTGTTTGGAAAAGAAGTTGAACGTGGCAACAATATCAGAGGTTTATTGTTAGGCCTAGGAAGCGCTAGACCCATCTAGTTCTAGCGTAACGCGAAAGATTCTTACGCGAAATTCTGTGAACCTTCAGCAGAGATTCGACGAGAACGTTATGCCAGCATGATTGGTTGCCTGGTCCTCCAAGAAGAGGAAAGGAGTAATTATTATGATGTCTACTCAGAGCTCTTCCCAGAGCTCTACAAAGAAGCAGCAGTCGATCTCAAACTTCTTCACCAAAAGTGCGCCAGCTAAAGCACCCCCCGATCTGACTCCCAAGACATACAACGCGTCTAACACAACTCTCCTCGATGACAAAGATAACGACCTCTTCGTCTCGGAGGACGAGGGTGATGGCATTCCCCATGAAATCACGAGGATGCCAACAACACCAAAGCATTTGCTCCACGATGGAGGACAACCACCGCCTTCCAAGAGATTCCGATGGTCAGACAGTCACGAGGATGACAATGGGGCTAGACCACTTAAACCTCTTACTAACGGGCATGCTACATCATTAGACGAACCGCTAAACTCAGTCACTGCCAATGCAATCAGAAAGCCAAAGCCTTCGCCACGCACGTCCAAATACATTTTCTCCAGCTCGCCGACTAGAGACGAAGAAAACGAAGAAGCAGACGATGATGAAACGAAGAGACGGAAAGAGAAGCTGCACGACAAGTTCGTCAAGAAGCTTGGCCGCCCGGACAGTATAGCTGAGATCAGGAGGCGTAATGGTATCATCAATGAAGAGACCGAGAATGTCCAAGCCGAAGGGGACGACGGCGAAGAGTCTGAACCCGAAGAGCCTGTGAGAACCGCCCCCAAGGTTAAAGGCAGGAATGGAGTTGCTGCGAAGAAGGCTGGGAACAAGCTTACGCCTATGGAGAAGCAATTCTTAGACATCAAGCGTCAGCACATGGATACCGTACTCATTGTCGAGGTCGGCTACAAATTCAAGTTCTTCGGAGAAGACGCTAGAGTAGCTGCTAAGGAGCTGAGCATCGTATGCATCCCAGGAAAGTTTAGATTCGACGAACATCCATCGGAAGCGCATCTGGACCGATTCGCTTCGGCTAGTGTACCAGTACACCGACTCCATGTGCACGTAAAGCGATTGGTTGGAGCAGGGCACAAAGTTGGCGTGGTACGCCAGCTTGAAACCGCAGCACTGAAGGCAGTCGGAGACAACCGGAATGCTCCATTCACACGAAAGCTCACCAACCTTTACACCAAAGGCACATATATCGACGATGTGGAAGGTCTTGAAGCATCAGTCGGAGCACCTTCAGGTGGTGCTCCCGCCACAGGCTATCTAGTTTGCATCACCGAGAACAATCCTAAAGGCTGGGGTACCGATGAGAAAGTGCATGTCGGTCTCGTCGCTGTGCAGCCGGCCACTGGAGACGTGATACATGACGACTTCGAGGACGGTTTCATGAGAAGCGAGATCGAGACTCGGCTTCTGCATATCGCACCCTGCGAGATATTGATTGTAGGAGAGCTTTCCAAGGCTACAGATAAGCTGGTTCAACATCTTGCTGGGAGCAAAACCAACGTTTTTGGTGACAAGGTCCGGGTCGAACGAGCTGACAAGCCGAAGACAATGGCGGCACAAGCTTACAGCCATGTTTCGAACTTCTATGCTAACAAAATGGAAGCTGCTGATGCCGGCCAGGACGAGACAATGAGCAAGATACTGGAAAACGTGCTCAAACTTCCTGAAGCCGTGACGATGTGCCTCTCGGCAATGATAACCCATTTGTCCGACTACGGCCTCGAGCACGTCTTTGATCTTACAAAGTATTTCCAGTCATTCAGCGCACGATCTCACATGCTGCTTAACGGAACCACCTTGACAAGTCTCGAAATCTATCAAAATCAAACAGATCAGTCAGCCAAAGGAAGTCTGTTCTGGACGTTGGACAGGACGCGGACACGCTTTGGCCAACGACTCTTACGCAAATGGGTTGGAAGGCCTCTTCTGATGAAGTCGGCGCTCAATGAACGCATTGCTGCTGTTGGGGAGCTCAAGGATGGTCAGCCAACTGTGAGAGTGGACAAGGTCAAGTACCTGCTGTCCCAGATCAAGAGTGACCTCGAAAAGAGCTTGATCCGGATCTACTACGGCAAATGTACCCGACCAGAGCTACTCACATTGCTGCAGACTATGCAGCGGATCTCCACGGAGTTCATCACCTTCAAAAAGTCCACAGATACTGGATTTCAGTCACAGATGATTAACAACGCGGTTGCAGCTCTTCCAATAATCGCCGAAGATGTTGTCACATATCTCGAGCAGATGAATCCTGAAGCAGCCAAAGCAGACGATAAGTACTCTTTCTTCCGAGAGGAGATGGAAAGCGAAGACATCACGAATCACAAGCTGGGCATAGCGAGCGTAGAGCAGGAGCTCGATGCCCATCGGGCCGTTGCCGCCGAAAAGGTGAAGAAGAAGAGGGTCGACTATGTGACTGTTGCAGGCATTGAATACCTTATTGAGATCGACAACGCCCAGCTTAGGAACGTCCCTGCGTCTTGGGCGAAGATCAGTGGTACGAAGAAAGTTTCACGTTTTCATACACCAGAAGTTGTACGCTCTATTCGCGAGCGTGATCAGCATAAGGAGGCGTTGGCCGCCGCTTGTGACGCTGCCTTCGCCAAATTGTTAGCGGACATTTCATCGAAGTACCAGTCTTTCAGAGATTGCATACAGGCTCTCGCCACGCTTGACTGCCTACTGTCTCTAGCTACCATCGCCAGCCAACCAGGCTACGTCAAGCCCGAATATATAGATGAGATAGGTATCTCTATAGTACAAGGAAGACATCCAATGGTTGAGCAGCTTCTTCTCGATGCCTATGTTCCCAATGATACCAACTTAGCTTCGGATGGTACCAGGGCGCTCCTCATCACTGGCCCAAACATGGGAGGGAAGTCGAGCTACGTACGGCAGGTCGCTCTGATCGCCATCATGGGTCAAATTGGGTCGTATGTACCTGCTGAATGCGCCAAGCTGGGCATGCTTGATGCGGTCTTCACCAGGATGGGCGCCTTTGACAACATGATGGCAGGCGAGTCCACCTTCATGGTCGAGCTTTCAGAGACTTCAGACATTCTCAAGCAAGCTACTCCTAGGTCTTTGATCATACTTGACGAGCTTGGACGGGGAACATCTACACATGATGGCGTGGCCATTGCTCAGGCTGTGCTAGATCATGTTGTGCGTGAAAAGAAGAGCCTTACGCTGTTCATCACGCACTACCAGAACCTTAGCGCTTTAGTGAAAGGATTTCAGAATAGAGAGCTCGAGAACGTCCACATGAGGTTTACGGAAACAGGCGATGCTGAGCAGGAGATCACCTTCCTGTACGAGATTGGGGAAGGAGTTGCACATCGATCCTATGGGTTAAATGTCGCTCGCCTTGCCAACGTCCCCAACCCTGTCCTCGAGGTCGCTGCTGTCAAGTCAAAGGAGCTAGAACATGATGTGACCGAGAAACACCTCAACCATTTGTAAGTGATTGGCCCTGGTGCTGTCGAAGTCGCCCTACTGATTTCATCTACATCCAGATCTCGGTCTCTACGATCTTTGCTCTCCAGCCCCGGCCTGGAAGGCCTGGATCTACTGGTGACTGGTATTGAACAGCTTTGATACGATCAGCAATAGGTCACTACATGCTCGGAGGCAGGATGTTAAGTCTACATATGGTCTTCTATAGCTTGTAAGTCTAAAAGTATCACCCCCTATACTGCCCCTTCTTCTATGATGATAGTTTATGTCAGAAAAACATTGAGCTTCTACAATTGTAGCGCTGTGATGCATTCATAATTAGACTCTGACATTCCTGCTCTGATCTTTGCCAGCCACTCATGTTACCTACTTGCAGCTTTGAGCTGACCTTTGGAGTGGACGGACTTTCAGAGATGCAGCAAACGTTGACATTCGTGGGGTAGGCTCCCCTAGCAGTGCATCTAAAGGTACGAGCGATTTCTCCCGCGTTTTCCTCTCGGTCTGTGATTATAAAAATGTTGTTAAAATCTGAGGCTCATGTGTATGCTCGCCGTACCATGGAGACACATACACCCACAAAAGATGAGACCATCCTTTTACCATCAATCTATTTCCGCTCGTGGGTCAACGCACTAGCTAACGCTCGACGGATCTAGCACGGATTACGGTATTCTCTGGCAGCTCAATTTGGGAAACATTCTTGAGATGCCAATTTGTAGCACGCAGAGTCTGATACCCTCTGTAATTACTGTTTGAGACTTGTCTAGAGGATCTGACACTTGCACGCATCCCATTACCCACACCGCCGAATTTGTGACGCCAGGTTTGAGACAGGATTTAGTGGGACAAAGAAGTGCAGTGATCTGTCTTAATTAAATTGAGTGGCCGGCGTCGGCTGAAGGTCCTTCAAATATAGAGGACATTTCTCGGCGGGACGGCCGCTTGCAGCGATCGAAAAAACCGACTGCACAAGAATAAAGATAACTCATTGACAACAAGGCTTATATTAATTAATTGGTAGCCAAATTATAGCTAGCTCTCTGGACCAAAATTGATCGGCCAATGTTATGATGGAAAAGTTAATAATTCGATACCTACAGAGGCTCAAACCTGAAGGGTTTTTAGAAAAAGTGCAAGGCTCGGAATTTCAAAGTTGGACGCATAAAATTTGTAAGGTTCAAGTAGGGATAGCGGTCCTATCCGACCTTCTGCTTTTGGCAGCTCCGTGCAACTTAACGATGTCTTGGCGCGGAGGCCTACCGACGTCCGCGCTAGTAGCCCTACGTAACGGTCGACTCAGAGCCTCGAAGTTCGTCCATCACACAGTCTTCTTTAAAGCTCAATCAGTTCCACTATGATTCCCCCTCAACCAGCATCGCTGCGCTCGGCGCTCCTATGCCTCAAACTTCAGCCAGCCCTAATCACACCCTGCAGCGCAGCACCCTCATCAACGCCCATCCAACGACGCTTCCACTCCTCCACCAACCAAACAGCTATTCATAGACCTTCAACCTACAAACCCATCAGATCCTCCCACCGCCAAACCATCCGCCTCGCCACCACAACCGCCTCTCCCACCACACCCAATTCCCCTCCCTCAATAGGCCCGCAACCCCTAACATGGCCCACCTACTTCTCCCTCCGCAGATCACGCAAGCTCTACAACACCTGCGCCTCCCTCGTCTCCGCCTTCTTCACCACCGGCGCCGGTGTATCATATCTAGGCCAGCAACCGATCGAAAACATATCTGTATTCGGTTTCGATCCGATCATCGTGATGGGCGTGACTGTGATGGGGAGCGGAGCCGTGGGATGGTTATTGGGGCCGACCTTGGGGAATGCTGTGTTCGGGTTGCGGCACAGGGGAATTAGAGAGGAGATGGCTGAGGTGAGTCAATTTTCCTCCTAGCTAGGAGTTAGGGGATTCTGGCTAATGTGTGTTGGTTGGTAGAAGGAAAAAGATCTTTACTATAGGATACAAAAACACAGGGTTGACGTAAAGTCGGGAGGAGGCTCTTCTGCAAATCCAGTGCCGGATTATTACGGGGAGAAGATTCTTAGCGTGCCGGCATATCGGACTTGGTTGAAGGATCAGAGGTCGTTCAATAAGAAAAGGGAGGTGTTCTTGCGATGAAGAAAAGGAGGCAGATCTTCCTTAAAGGATGGTGTACAATGAGGGCCATCGAGCCCGGGGCATGGATGAATAGCATTTCAGCAGCGATTAGGGCGAGTGCGGACTACGGCATATATGGGCAGTAGGAACAATCAACCTCCACTACGTTGTGAAGTATCAATTTCTACAAATACTTGGCTGATCTCACAGCTATCAAAGAGCGCAGGTTCTATTCATGCTTTCTATTAATGCTAGATACATGATGATCAATCTTAGCTCGCAACGCTAAAAGCCTCTCAGATGATGTGGCATAAATCCAGTAATCTGAGCTGCACGCCATTTTCCTTTTCACCTTTCGAATCCCTGCGCTTCGGTCCAAGCGATGACCCTTTCTCAAGACCAGCAGGAACGAAAGTACGGGCACACAATGCAAACGATGCTAACGATGCAGGCGGCTTCGATGAAGAGTGCCACAGATACTAACGATAGATGACAGTGCCTTGGCGAAGGTAAAGAAAAGTGCTGAGATTGTAACGATGGCGAAACGGAAAGTGAAGAAAAGTGTCTATAAAAGGTTTGAAAGATCGGCCATGGCCATCATTCCACCACCTCCAAATCCTGACCATCAGCAACCTCTAGCTTGCTCTCCCATTCGACTGGAGTAAGTCTACCGGACTCATCAATAGCAACCAGTTCGGGATCGAGCTCAAACGGAGCCATTGAGACGATCTCCTTGATAGTGTCAGAAGCCTCCAGCCCGCTCTCAAACTCCTCTGGAGCAAGCCTACGTGACTCATCAATAGCGACCAGCTCAGGATCAAACTTCTCGGAAGCCACAAGACTGTCTTCCTTAAGAATATCGTGCGCCGACACGCCATCATCGAGAAGGGTCTCCAGAGGCTGAGCACACGGATCTGGTACGAATCGAGCAACGCACCCCTTGTATCGACGGGTACAATCGAACAGCGCAGAAGCCTGTCCAGCGAAAGAGACCGAAGAAAAGCGCAAGCCCAAGACGCCATCAACGCTCATACTCATGCTCTCAACCGCGTTGAACTTGACTACTTGAGAGACCACCAGTTCTTTCCTCAACATTGCTGGCGAGATAGTACGCGGAAAATTGTGCACCTTAAAGCAGCGCGTCGTTCCATCGTTGATAGCCTTTCGCTGATTGATCGGAATGGGCCAAGTCGGAGTTGACACGGTTTCGATTCGGGCTACGAGACCGTTGAAGGAAATCGGATGCTGTTGGGCGTGCTCTTCATAAGCCATGGCTGCGTGCTCCTGAAGGAAAGTGACCAGCCCAGTCATATCACCAGTGATACTCTTGGTGTCCAACAATTTTGCATCAAGCACCATACCACCTCGAACTTTCTCCAAGAACTTCATCATAGTGATGTCGGATGGGAGACCTGAGATGCGGACGGTGCGATAGACGTTACTCTCATTGCTGTTGGGGGTGAAGCGCACTCCATATCTGAAGAGGTCAGGGAACCGCAAGTCCTTTGCTCCAGCTTCTCGCATGTTGATCTTCATGGCCTGGTGACGCTCCTCAGGGTCGAAGAACTCTGTGCTTCTCCGTGGAATAGCTTGGCTAGTTGGGACTGGCGTGTCGCTAGAGCTCTTCGAAGCATCGGGGACCATTCCCGCTTCTTTGACCATGTCCACCAGAGGTAGTGGATAATTCAACGCCTTCATTGCCTCTAGTGCTTTTTCCATGTTCCACTTCTGAGGTAGTAAACCTGCGCTGTCTACCTTAGCGTTTGACGCAGCCTCCTTCCATGTACTAACGGCAATGGCTTTATCCTGACTATTGGACGAGAAAGACGTCGATGCCGAGACTGGCCCACTAGGTGATGACGAATAGTGCTCGGACGATTCATCGGATTCTGGGGAGGGCATGCGGACATTTTTGGTGACCAACGCTGCTACCGTCACGACCATCTTGGTGGCCTTGTCTGACTTCTTGCTGACACCATCGTTAATAAAGTGGCGTATATAGGCCGAGTCTTCTGTGGAGTCTGATGAGAATGAGTCGGTCAAATCTAACACCGGCTGAGCGTCCTCCAGTGGTTCTTCAAAGTCAGATAGGTCGTCATAGCTGTTATCGAGCAGAGTCGTATCCTCCTCCGAATCTCTCGTCCCTCCAACGTCTTCTCCAGAGTCCGAGAGGTCAATCAGGTCTTCTGCTTTGATTGGTACCGTCTCCGGTGCTTTAGTGCAACTTGGTCCACTGACCGAGGACGATCTGCTGCCATCGGAAATGGTCTTGGCTGTTGAGAGCGCGAAGATGGTACCAAGAGCTTTGCGTAGTCTGCTCCTGATCCGCTGGGAATCCTTCTCGTAGCGCGCATTCTTCTCCTTGAGACTCGAGATCTCCTCCTTGAGCGTCCCTGCTTTGTCCTCGACAATTGGGTGACTGACTTTCGAATTGAGGAGGTATTGGATGACAGCCTCTTTCTTGGTGTTCTCCGCCTGTGCGATCTGGATATCCTTTTCGAGCAAGAAGAGACGAGTGATGAGGTCAATTTGAGGGCCAGCGGCTGAGTATCCGGCCGCTGTACCGAACGCGGGCACAGCATGGCCAGGGTGGTGAGACGGCTGGTAAGGGCGGTTTTGGGCGTACGGGTGAATTTGCTGCTGAGGATCGAGCCCGAGGTAAGATTGATAAGAGCCCATAGTGAAGGAGGTCCGCAGATATGCGATCGAATGAGTCTGCAGTGAGCGGTCGACTGAGCCCTAAATAATTCGGCACTTCGAAAATTGCAAGAACGTGGGATGATTCTTGGAAGGCAATTAGTTGATGAGATTGCTGAAATGACAAGTGAGATAACTTTGAGAAGAAGATGGTACGATGAGAACTGAATTTAAGTAAAGGTTGAAAGACCGCAATCTAGTAGAGGAAGGAGTCGAGGGTGACCAAAACCCAGTCGAAATCTGTGGTGGCAGTAGTAAGCGATGTTATGATTTGGGAGTAGTCAACAAGGCCGATTCGAAGCCTTGTATGAAAGATGAGGGTAACAGAACGAGCGTATCGGTGGCGGGGGAAGGCAGATGACTATTGAAGACAAGACTGGGAGGCGGACTATGAAAGATGAGGGTGACAGGCGATGGTGGAAGAAGGATGGAGGTCGGTGCACAAAAGAAGGCTTTATAGCTTTTGTCACGTCCGTAATTCACTTCGATCGGACGGAAGGAACGAAAGCCTGCGCACTGAAGAGGAAGAAATGGTGGACTCAAAAGGGTATTGAGAAGTACATAATGGCAAGCTGAGAAGTAGTGAAGCGTACCTCACACTAGTGATCGAGCAAATTAGAAGCTTCGATAGGAGACACTAGCTACTCATCGAACCCAGAGGATGCCATGCATCTTCCTCTTCGGCGCGCGTTATCAATGATCGAGAGCGCCTTTATCCTGCTGCATGTATGCATGGCAACTCAAAGGTTTTGTTCGAGAGCCATGCTTGTCCTGGCCGTACAGCTCGAGTCGGTGCGAAGATCCTGTTGGGTGCTGGTGGGAGTCAATGGTGAATATTCTTAAATGCAACATGAGCAGGCGAGCCCTTCTCACCCCATCTAGGCTGTAAATGGTTCCTTCGTTGACAGATAGGAATTAGAGAAAAGACGCTTGTGTGGTCCAAAGGCGCGCGGACACACATCTTCATCAAAGGCCGATTAAAATTTTCCTGTAATATCCTAGCCTCAATTGCTTCTAGGTTGATGATATTAGTCACTCACTAATTGAATGTATTGTTGGTAGCGAGAGGTTTCTTTTCCTCGCGCGAAGCAGTATTGTCACGTTGATTCTGCCCAAAGAGCGACCGAAACTCTGTCAAAACAAAGTCTGCTGAGTGGGGTTTTGCTGGCATGATTCCGGTCATCAATGACTTTCTGCTTCTTTTGCACTCTGCCTCGTCCATTGTGTATAAATTGAGTCTTCAATTCCTGTACTTATCTTGACGATACGTATCATGGATAGCAGCTATCTTGCTTGGCGCTTGTTCCGTCTGCAGATTTACCAATTTCTGGCTCCCAAGACGCCCAGGCTGTCCCAAAACCTGCCTGCACATGCAGAGAAGCTGCGACTTTCCACTCATGAACCTTCATACCATATCTAGATCATCACTCCCTGAGCAAGGAAGCTGTCAGCTCCCACTCTGTGTACACTCGTGCAATGTCCAACTTATCCCGTCAAAAGCAGGGGGGCTGCCATTTCCCACTGCCTGGGATTTCATACGATGTCCAAGCCATCCTTCCATGAGCAGGAAAGTTACCCTTTCTCACTCCTCGTATCCTCATATCATGTCCAAATAAGGCCTCCACGAGCATCGAAGCTGTCTTTCTCACTCCCTGTACGCGATTACGGTATGCAAAAGCTACCTAGGCCAATTTTGAGGCTTGCTGAGTTATGCCTCTTTTCAAGCAAGCACGAAAATCTTCTGTTTGTAACCCGCCTGCTTGGAATTTGTTGCTTGGTCCTGTTTCGTGAAACTCAAAATTAGTTCCAGCTATATTGGTTGGCTTCTTCGTTTCCAAAGCTCCACTTTTTGACTAGTGGAGGTGAGTGGGCATTTGTCTACACTCTGAGTAAAGCAGTGTCTGGCCTTTCGGCGGGTAATTCAAGCATGATTTTACCACTCCAACGCCAATACTACCTCATCGGGTTTTTTCAACCTGATCTCTTGTTAAGCCGGTTAGGCCTTCGCTTGGGAACTCGCTTAGGCCCCCCCTCATTGACAACTGTTTTGGCGAAGGCGTGGTGAGCTATCAAAATAATCTGAAAGGGTCGTGGAGAAGGTGTCTCACATAACACTTGTACACAGCAGCGAAGATAGGACCGGTCATACGCTCGAGCCGAGTCCTCACCAGATGCTCGCTTCCTCTAAACGACGTCTTGTCAGCGGTAGCACCGCAGAATACTTTAGTACTTTGTTCAGACACGCGCTTGCCGAACCATCTCGGTTCCCTCTCCACCTCATTGATTGGACAATGACGAGGCCAAGAGCCAAGAGAACGCGGGGTCTGGGTCTGCGGAGAAGCTTTTGATGCCTGCTATTGGTTATCCAGTCTAGAAAAGTGCGAGTGCATCTGCAGCTACAATACTTATTGGCCATGGCACCCGTCATGCAGCCCTTGGCCTGCGCTTCTCCTCTTTCCCCTTACATTCATCATCTAATCATCTATCCAGCCTGACGAGGTCACGCTTCCCAATGCACCATCATCAAGAGCTCGACATGGCCTTAGACGAGAAGATTCGTGACAGCGACAGCGGCCATTCCCCGTCAGACGATGAGAAGAGGGTTACCGGAGTAGAAGCAGGAGGCTTCGAGAACATCGGCCATGATGAGCTGCCACCAGATCCAGACGCGGGCTTCAGTGAAGCAGAGAAGGCGGCCATTGTGAGTATCATGTATAAAACCTCTCGAAGTGGCTTGCTGATTGGTCACACAGGACAAGAAACTGCTCCGGAAGCTCGACCTACGCCTCATCCCCTGGCTCTGCCTCCTCTACCTCATCAGCTTCCTCGACAGAACCAACATCGGAAACGCAAAACTTGAGGGCCTGCAAGCAAGTCTGCACATCACCAGCGGTCAATACAATGCCTGCCTCTCCATCTTTTTTGTCTCCTACGCCCTCTTCGAACCCTTGACTAACATTCTGCTCAAACGCCTTCGACCCAGCGTTTTCATCCCAGTAATCATGCTACTCTGGGGTATCACGATGGTCACTATGGGCTTGACGCATAATTTCCAAGGCATGATGGCTGCTCGATTCTTCCTCGGCTTGGCAGAAGCTGGGCTGTTCCCAGGCATCAACTACTATCTTTCCTGCTGGTATAAGAGAGACGAATTCGGCATCAGAGCCGCCATATTCTTCTCTGCCGCCGCTGTGTCTGGCTCCTTTGGTGGACTGCTCGCTGCCGCGATTGGTCAAATGGACGGTATTGGTGGAAAGAAGGGTTGGGCATGGATCTTTATTCTCGAAGGCCTTGCAACCGTACTTGTCGGTATCGCCTCATTCTGGATGGTCTTCGATTTCCCCGACGAGGCCCACTTTCTCTCCGACATCGACCGCCAGCGCGTTCTCCGACGGTTGAAAGCCGACCAGCAGTCCTCTGCCGAGCATGAGACGTTCAAGATGGAGTACTTCTGGGCTTCAGTCAAGGACTGGAAGACGTGCTTGTACGCATTGATATACATGGGCGCTGATGGTCCTTTGTACGCCTTCTCCCTCTTTCTCCCCACTATCATCAAAGACTTGGGCTACAAATCAACAACGGCACAACTCCTCTCAGTCCCTCCGTACGCTGCTGCCGCCATCCTCACTATCACAGTCGGCTACCTTGCCGATCGCACACACCAGCGCGGTTTCGCAAATATCTGCACATCGATACTGGCTATTATCGGCTTTTCCATGCTCCTCGCCGGGTACCCACTCACTTCCAATCTGCATTTCAATCCCTACTAATATACGATTCAGAAACTCCCCCGGCCTCCGGTACGCCGGCACCTTCCTCGGCGCCCTCGGCATCTACCCATGCATCGCCAACACCATCGTCTGGGTCAGCAACAACACCGAAGGCGTCTACAAGCGCGGCATAACCATGGGCTTTGTTATCGGCTGGGGCAATCTGAACGGCGTCGTATCCTCGAACATATACCAAGCGAAAGATTCTCCGAAATACAGGCCCGGGCATGCCATTGTGTTGGCGTATTTGACAATTTTTCTGATGGGAGGTAGCGTCTTGATGGAGGTGCTTTTGAAGAGGGAGAATAGTAAGAGGAGGGCTGGGGGTAGGGACTACTGGGCGGAGGGGAAGACGGCGAAGGAGGTGGAGAAATTGGGGGATACGAGGCCCGATTTCATCTATACGTTGTGATGGATTGATAAGGGTTTGTGGGGAATTGGAGGTATGTTACATTTGCTGCTGTCCTACAGCGCTCTGTTGCTGTCTACAGACTCAAGCTCTTTACTGGTCGCTATTCCCATCGAGCCTTAGCTCAAAAGCCGTCCTTTTGACCCACGCTTCTAGGCAGTCACGAAAGTTCACCAGACATTCAAACTCGAAGTCACTTCCTTGATTTACTTATTCTCAAGGCGTCGCTGATTTCAATTTCTGTATTCTCCTAATAGGACCTCTAGTCGTTCCTATATATTTTCCTCAAAAAAACATCCTGATTGAAGAGCATCTTCTAATCCTTAGCTGAGCACTTCAGCCACTTTAAATAATCTAGAAAAAGTTTATATAATAAATAACTAAGATAAAAATGAAATAAGTAAATAATTCTAAATTATTATATAATAGAGATAATAAATAAAAAGAGAAAAATATAATAAAAAAGAAATTATATTTAAATATTAAATTAAATTTTTTCATTTTTATATACTCTAATATAATTTTATATAAAGATTTATATTATATAATTAAAAAAATAAAATCGTATATTTAAATTAGTCTCAATATTTAGGTTATAGTAGATTACAAAACTACCGAGGCTGGCGCTAAACGGATGGCCCGTATACCTTAATTTATATAGGGGAACCACGAAAGTCGAGTAGAATAGGAATAGGGCTATAGACAGGTTCATTATAGATTAATAGACCGGTGTATAGTAGATTCATAGTAGGACCATAGATAGGGGTATAATAGAGCTATAATAATGTAGGTAACATCTACAAAAGTGTAGGGCAGGCTCTGAGCGCTATGAGCGCTCGTGAGCCGGTTGAGCTGGTTTGAGCGGGGTAATACTATGTCTTGACTCTAGAGCGATATGAGCGCCCCTGAGAATCTAACGCGCTCCTGAGAATGTTTTTGGCTCGTGAGAATGCCTAAATTTAGAATGCGCCACCAACATGGCCCCCATGCATGGCCCCACTTATGGCTATGGCCCTATTCCATTCATGGCCATGGCGCATTCCATTCATGGCAATGGCGCATTCCATTCATGGCCATGGCGCATTCCACTTATGGCCATGGCGCATTCCATTCATGGCCATGGCGCATTCCATTCATGGCCATAGCCCTATTCCATTCATGGCCATGGCCCCATTCCATT
>JAABUS010000712.1_pt1 | contig 81768 bp, 60 predicted proteins | sample 5560161 | NCBI WGS metagenome assembly JAABUS01 (sample SAMN10711885, study PRJNA513376) | rock metagenome | isolation source: Antarctica rocks | place: Antarctica: Victoria Land, Trio Nunatak nord | collected 2016-01-04
TCCCCCCTCCCCCTCCTCTCCCTAATCAACCTCTCCAACTCCCCCCTCCTAACCTCCGGACTCGGCTCCACCCAATCAACCCCCTGCACTACTAAATCCTCATCCGCAATCTCGCCCCTCTCCCTCGCCGCTCTATACATCTTTCTAACCTCCACATGCTCATCCGTCCACGCATCGCGCCAACCCAACTCAGCATTCTGGATCTCTAGCGCCTTCTCTCCGCGCGATTTCTTGGATTTCTTTCCTCGTGGCTTGGGGGCTTTTGGTGGGGAGGGGGCGAGGCGGTGGCGGTGGCGCTTTTTAGGGAGATCTGCGGTAGAGTCGTGGGCGGCCTTTTTGGAGGGTGGTTGGGGCTGCTGGGGTTGGAGATGCGGCAGGTGGCGCTGGGGCATTGGCATGATGGGCTGAGATCCTGGCATGATGGGCTGAGATCCAGGCATTTGCCCATACCGCATTGGAGCAGGATCATTACCGGCTTCGTCGCTGGTTCTCTTCATGCTAGCCTGTGGTGGGGGCGCGTAAGCGGGTTTTGGTTGCCACACCGAAGGCGGCGCCTGGGGTCCCATATACGACATCTGTGAGGGCTGCGCTGGATATTGGGACGGAAGCTGTCCTTGGGGTCCTATATATCCTATTGACTGCACCGGGTATTGCGATGGGAGCTGCGGTAAAGGTCCTGTATACGGCGCTGGGATTCGGTGCTGAGGCATCAGCTGCGGTTGACGTGGGGCTGGACGCTGCGATGGGAATCCCATATACGCTGTTGGAGCTTGGTACTGAGGAAACGGCTGTACATACTGCGCTGGAGGCTGTGGCGGAGAAGCCATGCTCGATTTTGCTGCTCGCGGCTGAAGTTTCGACTGCACCCATTCCTCGGCGATCCGATCCGTGCGAGTTGGAGCTCTGTGCGCAGATACTAGCCGCTGAGGCTTCGGCGAAGGCTTCGATTGTCCCATACCTGCCGTCGGTGCATGACGGGGACGTGGGCGTTGAAGTGCCGTCTTCAGCCAGTCTTGTGCAATTTGCTCGCCATCGTCATCCTCAGCTTTACCATCGCGGTCAGCCTCGCTGTCGGTGTTGTGCTCGTCCTCGAGATCCTCGCCTTCTTTGCCTCTGTACGCTCTGTTAGCCTTGGAGCCCTCCAGGAGAGAATTTTGATTCTTATGCTTCCTCGTCCCATCCCTCAACTCAGCCTCTTTAGCCAAATCGCCCATATGATTCGCGATATTACTCCCTTTGTAGCCCGCTAGCTTCTCTCGAGTCTGCCTCTGAACATTGTAGGTGTTTGGTTCTTTCTTGACCTTCGTGCAGGCGAGACGATAGCACAACGTGCCCTCGTACTCGTACTCCTCACCATCGACGTTTTCAGGATAGGAGTTTGGCACTCGACCATTTTGGCACGCTTTGATGAATTTATCCACGAGTTTCGTTTCTGCAGCAGTTCCGAAAGCCATGAGATTCTGTCTCTTAGTTGGCTCCTCTTTTCGCAATTTCCGGGTGTCGGCGGTTATGTTGAGTTCGGCGCAGACGCGTGGAAAATCGGTGAAGCGTTCGAGGCAATTCAAATGGACCCATCCGGCTTCGATAAATGGATCATGATTCGGGTGTGCAGCGTCATTCTCACAAAAGCTGACAGCGATTTGGCCTTGGTTGATCGTGTTGTTCGTAGCTGGGCAGTCCTCAAATCTGCAGCGATGGGAGTGCGTGGTCGGGAAGCGATTGCGAGACCTCGGCGGGTTGCGATGGATACGGAGTACCAATTCGCTTGATCTAGGGTGGTCCCAGAGGTAGTGATTAATGCCTTCGACTGAGTAAAGCCTGCTAGGTTTCAGCTCACCATCTTTGGAATACTTGAAGCAATCCCAATCTTGGCTGGGGCTCGGGGCATGGGAGTAGCGCTCGTTCTGGACGTACATGGGATTAGGTACAGTCCGACGAACCGGAGGTTGGTACTGTGATTGTGGAGCTAAAGCTAGTTCCTGCTTTTGGCGCTTGGTGTTAGATAGCGCACCTTGAAATGGGGAATCGTAGTTGCGGCTTTTCCTCGAGAGGGGAGCTTTCTTGTCTTCCTCATCCTCATCGTCGTCGTCGTCGCTGTTGTCCTCGCCACCACTCGGTAGGGGAGAAGCCTCTTTGATACTTCTATTGATACTCTCATCGTCGATGGTCCGTTGTAGGCGACGGCCTCGGCAGATTTCTGGCGAAAAAAGTGGCTCACTTACATGGGTGGACAGATTTTGCTTAGGTGAAGGTTGAAGTGAAGTCTGCGGATCGACATGACCATACTGATTGAAAGTGGTCTCAGGAATTTGACTTGGCGTCTTGAACTCGTCGAATGTATCCGCAGGCAAGCCGTCAGCGAAAAGCTTGTCGTAGAGGTCGCCACTGTTGACCCTTGAATCAGGACGTTCTGTCTTTTTGTCGGCTGGATGCCAATCTATGACCGACACGAGCACCGACGTCGATTGCTGCTGACTCTCCGATTCTGGCTCAACATCAGCTGCCTCCGGTGTTTGTCGCCCCGTGTTCCCCGAATCCTGATTCCCGGTCTGGGCATCGATATCGGGCATCGTACTCCAGTCCCAATCATTCAAATCAATGTTTTCTGTCATCTCTATATCAAACCCTTCCATGAAGAGATTCCCCGGAATCCCCTCAGCATCGTTCACTACACCTGTACGAGCTTCTTCTCCTGATGGAAGGACATGGCCAGCCATGTCTGTCATCATCGCGGGTAACGCTTCTGCGCTTAGTGTAGTAATGTTGGCTTTTGGTCTGTATAGTTATGTGAGCTTTGGTTGGAGGCTCCGGGAATGAACACTGTGTGGTTGGAGAAGGTAAACAAGATTCTAAGACCGAATTGGCTGAAGATGATATGCTGGGAAGGAGAGGGCTAGCTTTTTCGACTAATTCGTACAAAGAAGTATGGCCATTGTGCCTCGACAATCGACAAAAGAATTGGGACAAATGCATTGTGTATTCGACAATGGTGAGAAAGCACATTCAAGAGACAATAGTACATTGATCTGAAGTATACAATAAGAATTGTAGTGCAAGGCACGATAACAAAGGGGATCTCAATGTGACAAAGGCAGGCCACAGTTATTCGCTGACGGATTTGGCTTCGCAACGAGTCTGTCGAACAAGAAATGCATGAACACAGACTAGAGGACACGATTGATACCAAAGAAAACAAAATGAGGACAGCTTGTCTCTGAAGATTCTCAAGTATAAGTGTGTGAAGAATTCGAAGTGACAAATCGTTTTTTCACCCTGGTCATATGGCTGCACTATGTTTCGTCCGCCAACTGGCTTAGAAGCTTTGATGCTCCCTTCTATGGTGCTTTACCCACAAATGCTGGCTTGCACAAGCCATGCTCTTAAGCCGGGATACTAGAAGCGAGTCTCGAAGTCAGTAACGTGGCCCGCAGAATTCATTGAATGATCGAATGGCACCGCAGAAAAGTTCAATATCAGAAGGTCTCCAAGATAGTGTGTCGACATGAAATTCAGAACAGGTCTGTGTATAATATGAATTTCATCATATGAACTTGTGGCTGCAGGCTACTCATGGCCTTAGACTAAAAGATTGCTAGGCGACGTACCCAAACAATGCGTAATCCAAAGCTCTGATCTCAGGATAGAGAAATATGTCGTGAAGCCTCATGTGGCGCCTTGCCAAAGAGATAAAGGCAGGCCGGTATGAGCCGAGTAGATTTGCCAAAGTTCTAGTGAGATTACAATCAGCTCGGACGCTTCGAACCCTCCTAATATCATGATATGTTGTTGTGATATATCTTTCATCGATCCCGTATAAAGGCACCTTTACTGAATCCAATAGGGCCTTTGCTCAGATCTGGGTCCACGCGACAACTATTCGCTGGCAAGTATACTGGATTGATTGCGTAGGAACGCAGGTTGTCATCCCATGTTGGCTGAATACTTACCCCGGCCTCGAAGCCACTTCCCGTAGATGTAGAATAAGGAAGGGATCGGGATCAGGGCTACGCCAAAGAAGCCCTGCACATTTGTCGCCCAAGGTATACCCAATTTGTGGCACATGGGATTGATAAATACTAGATGATCTCAGAATCAGCATTGCCAGAGTTGGAGTTCTGATATGGAAGCAGTCTGCTACGCGAAGATCCATCGAGATTTGTCTTTCGACAGGCAAAAAATGTTGGTGAAAGGGAAAAAGCTTGTAGAACCTGACTTACGTGGGAATGCAGCCACGAATACGGATCGAAGGAAGGTTTTGGCGGCAACAGCGCTGGCAGCATAGCGTTGGAAGGTATCGATCAGATAGTTGAGAGCGCAATGAAAGATGGTGAAGAATTCGAAACCCATCAATACAGTCGCGATCACTGGAGCTATCCATGATATCGACTTGTCCGAAGTCCAACCGAAGATGAAGAGACCGGCAGCAAAAAGAATTGATTCAACCATCATTGGCGGCAGGCGGGCTTCTAGCACAGGCTTCTTGCCGTTTCTCGCGAAGGCGCGGTTGTAGTATTTCGCCTCCCCCCAGAAGAATACCAAAAAGCAATCCCAAGAACGGTAGAGCACCGACCAACAGGTTCCAATTACGTTCCTCCTGAAACTCGATTGGGAATGCGGCCAGATTGGTGTATATAATGCCGTAGACGAAGGAGGCGTACAAGGCCAAAGAGAAACAAGTTGGCGTCGATAGCATCTGGAATGGCCTGATTCCGAATTTGACGACCAATTCTTTGAGACACATCCCATTCTTCGAATCTGACGTGCAAAGCCCAATTGCCGGTCTCCATGCGCAGCCTGCGAGCTTTATAAACTAGAAGTCTGGGCGGGTAGCTCTCATCAAGGATGATAACATCGAAGAAGAGGATAGTCAGCTGCATTATACCTATGAGGTGTTCTGTCCATCTCCATCTGAGGTAACTCTGTACAACAGCCCACCGACTATGGGTCCGAGCAGCGGTCCTCCAACGACAGCGAAAGCTTAGAAAACAATGGCCGTGCCTCGTTTGGTTGGAGACCATATATCTCCCAAGACCTCGCCGGTGTTGGTCACTGGGGCAGAGCCGAAGAAGCCTACGAAGAATCGTGTAATGATGATGGTCTGTATATCTTTCGCGCTTGCTGTACCGAACGCAAATATCCCAGCAAGGAAGTATGGTGTCAAGACTGCCAGCTTGCGACCATAGACTCCAATTAGCGGCGCCCAAAAAGGAGATCCAAGCCCGAAACTGACGAGTAGGACACTCAGCCCCAGCAGAGATACCTCTGGTCCGACGCCGACTTGCTCGGCAATCTGGTCGACTGCAGGAGAGTAACTTGACGACGCTGTCAGCAAAGCAAGTCAGTTCAAGAATTTATGCGACATACACTGAGCTGGACCATGTACTTCCCATAGTTGTGATGCCACAAAGCATTGTTGTGATGGACTTCTTTCGGAATGGTCAATTGACGGGTCGGTATGGATCGTCAGGACCGTCGAAATCGACGAGAACATCGGCGCTGGTCTTTACGTGCGATGGAGGGTATTCGAAATTTGTACGTCTCAATTGCAGACTCTGAATCCGAGAGATTCGACCACTGGTGATCGCTCTGTATGGGCCAGTGCTGGTGCCATTGCGTTCGTCGTCGACTGTCTCTGCCTTTTCTAGATCTGAGGGGCCATGTGGAGTCGAGCTTTCACTTCCATCTTCCTTGCTATCGAGATTGACTTTGCTCGCTGTCTGCTGTTCGAAGAGCGCTGGAGAGGTCTGCTCTGAAGTGCCTATTGTAGGTGTTGCGATCAGGGAGAAGGCAGTCCTCGCTTGAGCTCTTCTTTCGTGATCATGAAGAAGAGACGTGAGAGATTGAGATATAGAAAAGCCGTCGACCGTCAACGCAATTGAGATCGCCATGATCGAGAATTTTATGGGAGCTTTGTAAGGGCGACTGAGTGCTTTGGGTGGTAACAGTAACAGTAATGACGTAGACGCGGAACAGGTGCATGCCACCAACGATTTGGCGCCAACTACGGCAGTTGCCAAGAGCCTCACATCTGTATCCAGGAACATAGGGCTTTGTAACACCCCGCAAGAGACCACACGCTAATACGCTATCCACACTGAACCCACTGCGAGGAGCGGAAGACGACGTTGTGAACCTCAATCGATTATCTGGAAGTCACTTACAGACCATGAAAGATTTATGCACTCTGAAGATGGCCGAGGACAATTTGGCCTAATGGAGATATGTCAAACAAGCCACACCTTAAATCCGAGACGGAAAGGCTTATCCTACCAAGCCTTCAAGCCTCAGGGACGTTGGAGAATCTGGGGTCACTGTTCTGACTTCAATTGCTTAGTCTTGGCAATCGGCTTATTCATTGCTACTCATCGCATCAGAAGCTGAGTATCATAGTCACTCGTTTTGAAAAAATCAATGCTTTGTGGGCCTGCTTCTTATAGCTTTGCCGGCCCATCTTCCTCTCTTGACTCCCTCCCTGATCGGTCCCAAACGTAATGGCAGAAGAAAACCCAGAGCTTCAAGAGAAGCTCAGAGAGCTAGACTTCGAGTTGGAGGAAGGGGAGATTACACAGAAGGGATACCAGAAGCGACGCACGCTCATCCTCTCTCAGTACCTGGCTCCCCCGGATGAATCCGCGAGAGGCCTACGAGTACATTCGCCAGAGGATACAGCTCATCCTTCCAACAATGGATCGCGTGCTGCATCATTCGCTGCCCTCACCCAGCGCTCGGCCTCCCCTCGGCCAGAGGTGGCGCAAGGGAGACAACTTGGTATCAGAAATCCAAGTCCAAACCCATCTTCCTTTGGCCAAGACTCATACAATAATAGCGGTAGGCCGAGCCAGGATGGGCGGGACAGTACCACGATGGACGGCCAGTACGCTTTCAACCCTGGAACTGATGGCCAGTATAGCGAGCAAAATGACGGGCAATACACGAACGGTGGGCAAACAAGGCAGTCAACCATGCTGGATCAGGCCCAATTCTCAGACTTTGCAGGTGATCAGCATGAGGCCCAACGCGATAGCTACGGCGGTGGGCCTCAGAGATACTCTACCCAGGATACCTTCTCCCCGACGGCCAATACCGCACCTCCAATGTTGAAGAACAGCGATCTGCCACCACTCGGTGCCTTCGGTCATCAGTTACCTCTTGAGCCGCGTGAAGTCCCCTTTGCTGTCTACGATCCTCACAATGGCAACATTCCAATGTCAAAGTTCGACAACATTGCGACTGTTCTACGCCACAGAGCTCGTACAAGCCCCAAGCAGCCCGCCTACTGGGTGATAGATCAGAAAGGCAAGGAGATCTCATCTATAACGTGGGAAAAACTGGCTAGTAGAGCGGAGAAAGTGGCACAGGTCATTCGGGACAAGAGCAATCTTTATCGAGGGGACAGGGTCGCTCTGATATACCGTGACGTGGAGATCATTGATTTTGCGGTAGCTTTCATGGGCTGCTTCATCGCCGGCGTTGTTGCTGTTCCCATCAATGCTTTTGATGTTTCGGGTGGGAACCTTGCAGACTACCACAGACTCAACGTGATTCTCACGACGACTCAAGCTCATCTGGCTCTGACCACAGATGTCAATCTGAAGACTTTCCAACGTGACATAACCGCCAGCAAATTGAACTGGCCAAGAGGGGTCGAATGGTGGAAAACAAATGAATTTGGCAGCTTTCACCCGAAGAAGAAGGATGAAATTCCCCCTCTCATCGTTCCTGATCTTGCATATATTGAGTTCTCTAGGGCGCCTACGGGAGACTTGCGCGGTGTGGTAATGAGCCACAGGACGATTATGCACCAGATGGCTTGTCTAAGCGCTATAATACAGACCGTGCCCACCAATGGTAATGACACGTTCAATAGCAGTCTCCGTGACAAACAGGGCCAGCTCATGACGAGATCAACTGCTGGTGAGATTCTGTTGACTTACCTAGACCCTCGCCAAAGTATTGGCTTAATTCTTGGCCTGCTACTGACCGTCTATGGGGGCCATACCACAGTCTGGATGGAAGTGGGGGCGGTATCAGTCCCAGGCCTATATGCCAATATGATTACGAAGTACAAAACAACCTTGATGCTTGCAGATTACCCAGGCCTAAAAACTGCTGCATTCAACTACCAAGCGGATCCAATGGCAACGCGGAATTTCATGAAGAAGTTCGAGCCAAATTTTTCGAGTGTAAAATTATGTTTGATCGATACCTTGACTATTGATAGCGAATTCCACGAAGTCTTAGCAGATAGATGGCTACGCCCCTTGAGGAATACGCGAGCACGAGAGTTGGTAGCTCCTATGCTTTGTCTTCCAGAGCATGGTGGAATGGTCATTAGCGTACGCGACTGGCTCGGCGGAGAGGAGAGGATGGGTTGCCCCCTTAAGGAGGCAGGCGACACCCCTTCCGAAGAACCGAAAGACCAGAAGATTGCTCTGCCTGGCGATAGTTATGGCAGTCTGCTTGGCGGTGGCCCGAAGAAGAAGATAAGCCAAGAGGGTCGAACCGAGCTTAGTGAGGTACTTCTCGACAGAGAATCGCTAAAAATCAATGAGGTTCTGGTCGTAGCTATGGGCGATGAAGCAAGGAGAAGGGCTGGCAGTGAGCCAGGGACAGTCCGGGTTGGAGCTTTTGGATACCCAATACCGGATGCAACCCTTGCTGTTGTCGACCCAGAAACAAGCTTACTTTGTACACCACTGGTCATTGGAGAGATCTGGGTTGACTCTCCATCGCTGTCAGGCGGCTTCTGGGCTTTGCCCAAACATACGGAGACCATCTTTCATGCCAGGCCGTACCGATTTCAAGAAGGTAACCCGACGCCTATGGCCGTCGAGCCAGAGTTCCTTCGGACAGGATTACTTGGATGCCTTATCGAAGGCAAGATTTTTATACTAGGTCTCTACGAGGATCGTCTACGCCAGAAAGTTGAATGGGTTGAGAATGGCATGGACCAAGCAGAATATCGCTACTTCTTCGTCCAACATCTCGTTAAAAGCATGATGACGAACGTACCGAAAATATTCGACTGTACCGCATTCGATGTCTTTTCGAACGACGAGCATTTACCTATTGTTTTGCTTGAATCGCATGCTGCATCTACAGCACCTACAACTTCTGGAGGCCCACCTCGGCAACTTGACACCGCGTTATTGGATTCCTTATCCGAACGATGTATGGAGATCTTGTATCAAGAGCACCACGTCAGAATATACTGTGTCATGATCACTGCTCCGAAGACGCTGCCTAGAGTACTGAAGAATGGTCGACGAGACATAGGCAACATGCTCTGCCGGAAGGAATTTGATCTTGGCTCTTTACCCTGCGTACACGTTAAATTTGGCGTGGAGCGTGCCGTTCTCAATCTGCCTGTCGGTGTCGATCCTGTTGGTGGTATATGGTCTCCAATCTCTACTACAGCCCGGCAAGAAATACTTCAGCACCAGGAGAAGCAGTACTCTGGCGTCGATTATCGAGAAGTGGTAATCGATGACAGGACTTCAACGCCGCTCAACAACTTCTCGAGTATCGTTGATCTGCTGCAATGGCGTGTTGCAAGGCAATCAGAGGAACTCGCGTACTGCACAATTGACGGACGCGGCAAGGAAGGCAAGGGTGTCAATTGGAAGAAGTTTGACATGAAAGTTGCTGCAGTTGCACAGCATCTTCGAAACAAAGCGAAAGTTAGGCCTGGTGATCATCTGATACTGATGTACACGCATTCTGAAGAGTTTGTCTACGCTGTACATGCTTGTTTCTGCCTAGGAGCTGTAGCTATTCCTATGGCTCCTCTTGACCAGAACCGTCTGAACGAAGACGCACCTGCTTTTCTGCACATGGTCGCTGATTTCCGAGTCAAAGCTGTTCTGGTCAATGCCGACGTCAACCATCTCTTAGGGCAAAAGATCGTCTCTCAGCATATCAAGCAATCTGCCCAAGTTCTCAAGGTCGCAATGCCTCCAACTTACAATACTGGAAAGCCACCTAAGCAATCCAGCGGATGTCGAGATCTGGGGTTCACGATGAAACCTGATTGGATAAAACCCAATCGCCCTGTACTCGTATGGACGTACTGGACGCCTGATCAAAGAAGAATAGCTGTGCAGCTCGGTCATGATACTATTATGGGTACCTGCAAGGTGCAAAAGGAGACCTGCCAGATGACTAGCTCGAGACCAGTGCTCGGATGCGTGAGGAGTACTATGGGTTTAGGTTTCGTACACACTTGCTTGATGGGCGTCTTCGTTGGTATGCCAGTTTTGTCCTTGGTTTCGAACGTGGCTAACATACAATGCAGGAGCTCCTACATACCTTGTCTCCCCTGTTGACTTCGCATCGAATCCTCAATCTCTCTTTCTTACTCTGTCAAGATACAAGATCAAAGACACGTATGCTACAGGCCAGATGCTGGATCACGCCATGAACATTATGCCTGGCAAAGGCTTTGCACTCCACGAACTCAAGAATATGATGATCTCCACGGAAGGGCGTCCAAGAGTGGACGTCTTCCAAAAGGTCCGCCTACATTTTGCCGGAACGGGCCTCGACCGAACAGCCATTAATACAATATACTCGCACGTCTTCAATCCTATGGTCGCTTCTCGCTCATACATGTGTATTGAGCCAATTGAGTTGTGGCTTGACACTCGAGCGCTTCGTAGGGGTCTTATTTATCCAGTTGACCCAGACACTGATTCTACAGCACTCCTCATACAAGATTCCGGCATGGTACCAGTCAGCACTCAGATTGCCATTGTTAACCCGGAGACTAACAGGCTCTGCCACATTGGCGAGTACGGCGAGATCTGGGTGCAGTCGGAGGCTTGCGTCAAATCCTTCTATGGATCCAAGGATGCATTCGATGCCGAGAGATTCAACGGCCGAACTGTGGATGGCGATCCTCACGTAACGTACGTAAGGACAGGCGACCTTGGCTTCTTGCATAACGTGGTCCGGCCCATTGGGCCTGGCGGTCAGCCAGTGGAGATGCAAGTGCTGTTCGTGCTTGGTGGTATTGGCGAGACGTTCGAGGTCAATGGCTTGAGCCATTTCCCTATGGATATCGAGTCGTCAATCGAGAAGTGCCATCGGAACATCGTAAGCAATGGATGGTTAGTTCTGATCTTCCACCACTGTCGATCTCCCACGCAATACTGACCCTTCCTTACAGTGCTGTCTTCCAAGCTGGTGGCCTTGTTGTCGTCCTTGTCGAAGTAATGCGAAAAGCCTACCTTGCTTCGATCGTCCCCGTCATCGTCAACGCCGTTCTCAATGAGCATCAAGTCATCGTCGATATTGTAGCTTTCGTCACTAAAGGCGACTTCCCTCGCTCACGATTGGGTGAGAAACAACGAGGCAAAATACTTGCAAGCTGGGTGACTCGGAAGATGCGAACAATCGCGCAATTTGGCATCAGGGACGCCGATGGGGCAGACAGCCAAATTACAGAAGTTGCCGAGCCACGAAGCGGCTTAGGCAGTGTCGTTGGTGTTGGCAGCTCACTGAAGAACGTGGAGACAGTAACATCGCCGCCGGCCAACCAATCCTACGAACAAGCGCAAGACTACACAAGCCTCCCCACAGGCGTCTCGGAGATGCCAGCCTATGAATCCTCAATAGTAGAATCGCCGCCCCTCCCACCTCCCGAAGAAGACCGCGACGACACGCCCACCGAGCCCCATCATCGAGCAATAGACAACCACCACTTCTCCATCACCAACCCATCCATTCACTCGCAAGACGATGCGCCAGAACTCTCCTACCGCCAACAAGCCGAACCCTCATACTTCTCCTACGGCCAAAACAAAGATCTCCCGGTACCTCCACGGAACAGAGATTCCACTTCTCCAGACGAATACCCCGACTACCAAGCGTACGCCACCGCCGGCGATCCCCTCCCCACCCCCTCCGACCCAGTCCGTTCATTCGCTTTCGACCCCGACCCACCGCCCCCACCTGCCCGCTACGACAGCAAACCCACCCTTAGTCTCTCCCACGACTCCTCCACCAACAACAACACAGACGTCCTAGGCAACGACATCTGGACTCTCCCCTCTCAGCAACGAAGCGATCATTATGCGCCAAGAACGAGCTCGAGGGGAGGGCTGAGTCATACGCCGAGTTCGGGAAGTGATGGGTACAGGATGGATGACGCGTGGCAGCAGGAGGCGCGGATGCATATGAATCTGGCCAGGGACGGGAGCAGGAGGGACGCGCATGTTGGGGAGAGGACGGGTGGGAGGTATCACCCCGGGGAGGGGGATTATGAGGGAGGTGGGTATGGGCATGCGCTGTGATATTTTGGGTACGAGAAGGAGTATGATGTGTGAGAGAGGACAACGATGGCGTTTGGTGTGAAACATGAAAATGAGAGGACCGCGGGGACCCTTGATGTCAATGTCAATCATTCGCGCTCTCATCGATGATTGTGAATTGTATGGGTATCTTGAATGTAAGTATCGGATTATGAGCAAAAGGTGTTCATTGTTTTCATATGATACTAGATGTACGAGTACTTGTATGCAGTTGTAATTGCAATAGCATAGAGCATAGAGAATAGAGCATATCAGATAATCATCCAATGTAGAGTACACAAATCATAAGATCATACCTAAGATAAATAAAAATCAATCGTTACCAGTCAACTCAGATTTAGCCCTTGCTAAGCTCGCAAGCGCAAGAAATGTCCACAATTTTGGGAAACAAACCCAAGGATGAACTTGCCACACACCCAAACATCCAGAGAGCATGGCACTCTCAAGACGGGGATCAAAATAAAATTTTCAAAACTCGGACGGTCTTAATTTTTCAGAAGTCCATTACTTCAGCCTTTCGGAATTATCCCCTAGTCAATCGCTCATATCACACATCGACTCATGTTCCTAAGAAGACTATTTCCTCCCACCACCCTTCACTTTCTTCGCCTTCCCTCCGCCCTCCTTCCCACCCTTCCCCTTCCTCCCTCCACCATCCTTCCCCTTAGCCCTCCCCTTCGTAGCTTTCGTCGCCTCCCCAACGCCCCTCCCCTTCTTCCACACCCTCCCCTCCTTCCTCTCCCTTCCATCATCCAACCTCTTCTTATCCTTATGACTAAGCTTGCCCCCAATCTTCGCCTTCCCAAGTCCAACAGCACCATTGAGTTCAGCCTGCCCCTTCTTCTTCGCCAACACCTTCTCCTTCTCGCTCTCGAACCACGTCCTTTTCGGCCTCGCCTTAATCTCATCTTCATACGTGATGATGTTCTCGCCTTTCCTCACCTGCATTTCTGCGCCAGCGAGTACTTTCTCTTCTTTCTCCTCTTTGAGAACCTCCTCGACTTCCTCATCTAGTGCAGCGACTTTCGCAGCCCATTCATCTGCGAGTGTTGTTTCAACGATGCGGGAGACGATCTTCGCGCCTTGGGCTTTTCCGCTTTTGACGGCTTGTTTGACGACTTTCCGATCTGGTTCAGCTGCTATTGTGCAAGCGCGGCCAGCACGACCAGCTCGCGCAGTACGGCCGACGCGGTGGAGGTAGGTTTCGTGCGATTGAGGTGCTTCGTAGTTTATGACTGTGCTGATGTTCGAGATATCCAGACCACGAGACGCAAGATCCGTGGCAAGGAGGTGGGTACATTGGCCTGAGCGGAAGGAGGAGAGTGCCCCTATTCGTTGTTCTTGGGACATGCTGCCATGGAGTTCAGCGGCTTTGAGGCCGAGGAGGCCGAATATGATGCGCACGCGATGGGCTTCCTTTTTCTGGCGGAAGAAGATGATGGCACGGTCTGTGTAGATGGTCTGGCAGAGGTACATGAGATAGCCCAATCGTTTATCTTCGCGTCCTGGGCGCAGGCGGACGAATTCTTGGATTAGAGTGCCAACGGTTTTCTTTCTCGCGTCAACCATAAGGCGGACTGGACGATTGAGACCAAGACGGATGAGTGAGTCGACGCGTGAGGTCATGGTGGCGGAGAAGAGCATTGTTTGTCTTGTCTTCGGGATAGTGGTCAAGATTTCGTTCAGTTCGTCAGCGAAACCGTCCTCGAGCATTCGGTCGGCTTCGTCGAGGACGAGGATTTCGAGAGTGTCAATTGTGAAGCTGGCTGAGTTGCGCATGTGGTCTATGAATCGCCCTGGGGTAGCGATTATGACGTCTGGTCTGCTTCGTAAGACGGCTTCTTGTTCACGTAGACTAAAACCTCCGACTAGCTGGCAGAATGTGATGTCTGTGAAGCTGGCGAGCTTTTGGGCGACGTTGAAACACTGTACTGCCAGTTCTCGAGTAGGCATGAGAATGGCAACTCGGCTTGTCGGTACTTTCTTAGGCCTGTAGAGAAGTCGTTCAATAATGGGAATGATGAACGCTGCTGTCTTTCCCGAACCTGTCACAGCGCCACCAACCACGTCTTTGCCTAGGAGGGCCACCGGAATCGTCTTGGTCTGAATAGGCGTTGGCTCCGAGAAGCCCACTGCAGCTAGGCCTCTCAGAATCGGTCGTGAAAGGGACATGCTCTGGAATGAACCCAAGCTAGTTGATTTGACGACTTTCCCTTCCGGCGCGAAGAATGCTTCTCGTTTTGCGCGTCCCATAGGGTCGTCCATCTCATCTGCTGATGAAGCATCCCGGTCCATGTAGTCTGGATCCGGCATAGGATCTGCTATGATCTCGTCGTCTGAGCTGGACACTCCCTCCTGCTCATCTTCCGAACCATCGCCATCTTCGTCCTCCCCGTTAAGGCCCGAAGCGCCCATGCCGAATGCATCTTCTGCAAGCATCTCGTCCTTTTCCTCGTCTCCTTCTCGATCTAGCCCCTCGTCTTCAGAGCCTTCCTGCTCCACTGATTCACTGCCAGCGTCTTCCGAGTCTATATCCTCCATGTTCTGGGCCCGTTTTCCCTCCGCTTTTCCCACCTCACCCTTCCTCCTTCGCGCAATTAACTCATCAATATCCACACCCTTCTTATCCCCTATCCTCGCAGCCTTCACCACCGGAGTATCACCACCCAAGCCCCACCCATCAAAGTCCTCCGTAGTCACCAACTCCACATCCCCAATCTGGAACTCAAAGTCCGAATCCATAGCCCCATCGTCTTCCCCTACAGCAGTCCATGTCTGGCCTTCCTCTTCTGCTGTCTCATTGCCATTCGCCACTGGTCCACCGCTGACTTTTGTCTTCTTATTCTTCTTCAACTTCTTGCCTGTCCCATTGGGTGCGCCAATAGCGCGATTTGGTTCCTCGTCGAGATTTCGTTTACGCTTCTTGGTAATTGATGTGGTTTTGGAGAGGATGTCGAGAGTGGGGTCTTCATCTTCCTCCCCGAGTGGACGGCCGTCGTCATCGTCTGAGATGGTTCGCACGAATTCATCGTCCGCGTCTGAACTAGTTAATATGGGAGCCATTGCAAGGGATTCTCTTGAGGAAAGTCGGATCTTGATCTCGAACGTTTTGAAAATCGGCAAGCCGAAGTTTAACCGAGATTTTATTGCGCAACTTGGTCGAGTCAGAAGTACCTCCCGAATCGCCCCGAAATAAGGTAGTCATTGTTCTGCCCATATTGAGATGACTTTTTGCAACTCAACACGATTTGAGATTGTCTTCTATTGGTTCTACCTGATGATTGCGTGCTAAACAATCTTCTAATAATACATGCTGTATGAAGCAACAGATCTACGATCATTAGGCTTCAAGAATAAGGGTAGACTGGAAAGCGAACGCCGGAGGTCTCCGAGTCGTGTGAGCACTCGAAGTTCTATGCAGTGAACAGCATGAGCCTGTCCACCCCTTTGCCGAGATGCTTTACAACATGTATGCCACCCCCCATATCTTTTCAGTCGAGATAATGGATGCACGAGATCTCTAATCGTCCACTCACAACCATCATCCAAATGTCCTTTTATCGTGAGACACAATCCCTGCACGGCAAGGAAGAGTATCCAGTAATCACCACCGTAGAAATTCCTCCCATTGCAAATCTTTACAATCCATGCTTTCCCAAAGCTCGCTGTCTAGTATCGGGCTAGGATCTAGCACTGTACTTGGCACGTAGACATAGTCTCCAAGACCATCAGAGTGAGGTTCAACCTAAAAGCCGACAGTTAGTGCAAGTGACAAGTCGAAGTATGGTCAACGAACTCACGGCTTCTCATTCTTGAATCCAATACGCTGAAGAGTACCAGAGCATACGAAGTCAATGCGATCCCTGGACAACCAATTCCTCTTCCATTCGACGCTGTCTGTATCAGCTGCTTCGTGAAGGATGTTGATAACAACTGTCTTGCAGATGCAGTGACCACCGCCTATCCATCTAGCCATCATGTACTGGCCCAAGAATGGTGAGCGCTCGATGAGGTGATACCCTGGATCTAGTGCCGAGAGCATACGATCAAGCAGAGTTCCTCCAATGCCTTGGCGAAGGTGAGCATGATCCACGTATAGCTCTACCTCGACAGTGTAACGATAGCAAGTGCCTTGATTGCCATAATCGGCAGCAACAGTAAACCCAACAACATTTTCTTTCTTCTTGCGACGAACGTCCTTGAGGTTAGTGTACCGCTTCTGACCCATGTGAATCGCCACGACGAAAGGATTGTGCTCTCTGACAGCCTCATGGAAGCGATTATTCCAATAAACCTCGTCAACAGGCTTCAGTTCGGCAACAGAGGCGGTCTGTGTCACGTAGTGATTGTAGATTTCCATACACTGTCGCATGTCTTTGGCTTCGGCAGGACGGATATAAATATTGGCCGCGGGAGCAAACTCGCTGGGTGGGATGGGACGATTTTTCTCCCTCTCTATCTCCTGTGCACGAGCACGATTGTTGGCTCGCTTCTGGGCTGCCGTCATACTTCTCTTCTCCTCTGCATCCCCAGATCTTGGAGACTTGCCATCAGCCAGCATCCGTGCGTTGAACTTTTCCACGGATTCGGCGGCATTCTGGCCACGTCGGGCTTGCGAGAAGTCGTCATCATTGGGGAGGGCAATATGGTCGGCCTGATTGATAGGACTGATGATATCTTGCTCGCCGCCGGCGTGTCCCTTACCAGTCTGGAAATCGGGATCTTCGGTATCAAGCTTTAGGCCACTTGGCCCTTGCCTCCAGAACTCGATGGCCGAGACGTTAATACTACCATCGTGCTTCTCGCGGTTGTCCAAGTCAGAACCGATGGGTGGAGGCGCCATATTTCCTGCCCAGTCAGACTCAAAAGTGAGGAAATCAGCAGTACGAGCTGGTCTCTTTCCAGTTTTGACTGCAGACTCCACACTATTACCACGAGGCGCGTTTCTCGACCCTCGGTTCACGCTGCTGTTGTGCCTTGAATTTGTCACTTCCTGTAGCATAGGAGCACGTGGTGGAGCCGTTGAAGCCTTAGGCTGAGCCGGTAGAGAATTCTGTTGAGCGAATGCGTGGTTGCGGGTGCCGCTGGCAAGATGCTGGGCAGGTTGAGGTAGATCTTGGTCAAAGAAAGACTCTGTTGGTATGATAGCAGCGCCCGGGCCACGTCGGGGCGAAAGCTCCTCAGAGTAAGACTCTGCTTGTATCACAGCAGCGACCTCTTCATCGTGGTTAAGTTTATCGGCGGCATCAAGGCCAGCAGCAACCTCCTCATCAAGAGCCAGCGTTGGCTGGTGGCTTACTTTTCCCTCGTTCTGATGGCTCTTGTGAGTAGCTGTGCCTCTCAAGTGAGGCGGCACTTTACTGTCTTGATTCACATTGATGTTCTGCTTGGGAGCTTCTGCGTGTATCTCATTTACTTCGTCGTTGGTTGTCTTCGGCGACGGGGTGACGCGGCTGGCTGGAATTCGTAAATGAGGCGGAAGTTTCACTTGCTCCTCAGTATGCTTCTTCTCGTCGTCTACTATGCCTCGAGTACTATCGGGTGTCCTCAGGTGGGGAGGAAGTCTCTTCTGCGGCGTCAAGGACTCAGGCTCCTTTTCAGACTCGACTGCCTTCTGATCACGTACAAAGATCTTATCCTCGGTATTTTTGGTGAGTGTTGAACTTGAGACTTGAGGAGAACCTTTGACCACAGGAGCTGACTGTATTTGAGGTGATGGTAGCAACTGAGGAGAGGTTTCAACTTGCTTTGGAGTAGGTGAAGCCTCCTTCTGAATGAGGGCTAGCTGTCGGTTGTAGGAGATGTCGGCAGCGTCTTGCTTCGCTTTCGACACGGGAAACTTGTATGGGGGTAGAGCTGCCAAATTTGCCCGTACAGGCATACCAGGTGGGAGATATGCAGGAGGAGGTCTCATCCATACTGGTATATTCATGTCTGCAGTTCCACTATCCCAGCCGGGCTCAGCAACAGGCGTTGTTGGCGTCAACCTAGATGTTTGAGGCGCCTCAACGCCGGCAGCCATTGCTCTGGATAACCAAGATTTCTGAGGTGCTCCAGTGATGATCTCAACGGAGGAGGTTGGGGTGGGTGGATTGTCTGTGGTAACTGCAGTGTCTGCCTTATCGAGCTCTGGAGGAGATGCGTCGGCTGTGAAAGTCTCAGTCTTGACTGAAGTAGCGGCCTCGGCTTTGTGAGTGGGAAGCTGCATGTTAAGGTGAGGTGCCGAAGTCTCCGTGCACGTCGTGACTTCCTTTGGGCTAGTCGTGAATGGTTGTTGCTGAACATTTGGTGGTGAATCAACGATGGCAGGTGCCTCTTCTTTGAGGCTAGTCGTGAATGGTTGTTGCTGAACATTTGGTGGTGAATCAACGATGGCGGGTGCCTCTTCCTTGAGGCATTGTTGGGAACCAGAGGTGACGTGGGTAACTCCGCGGTGCTGCTTGGGCTTGCCTATCTCAGCTGCAATTCCGGAGTCAGCATCTCTTCTAAGACTCTGCGCGTGAATGATGTGAAGTTTAATTGGTGAAGAGCTTGCGGTTTGCTTATTTGAAAGTGGCTTGAGTGCATGTTATGGAAATAGAAGAAAAGTGGTCAGGGTGAAAGCTTCGCTTACATGGCTGGAAACCGCGGACACGTCGACCTCCAGCAGCACTTGGAGCTGCCGTAACAGTAAACAGTAGCTGTGCAGTGTCGGCATCTGTCGGGCTTCCAGGAGCTTTGCGCAAGGTGCCTTCAGCTGCAGTTAGCACAATGTTACTGAACTGAGTTGAACCACATAGGCAAGACTTTACCTCTTGACACACTACGTGGACCTCGCGGCCCACCCAGGGTGCTCATGCTGGCTTGTTGACGTTCTCTCGATGACAATTTAGGAGTTTCTGTATGATTTGAAGTTGTTGATGATGAATTTTGGGAGGGGTTGTGATGGTTGATATTGAAGGAAAATTGAGAAGTTGGTGGGTTTTGATTATTGGAAGTCAAGGAAGCGCTTAGCGCCGCGATTTCACCACACATCGCTTTGCGGCGTTCGGCGTCTTCAGCAGCCCAAGCCTCGGCAGCGCGGGCCATCGCTTTCGATCTTCTCGACCTGAACTGGCTGAGAGTGAGGCCACCTCGGGTAAGGGCCCTTTTTTCGCTGCGTCTTTCGGCTCGCCGTTAGCAAGGCCAAGGCTAGTATCTACCCATGAAGCGGCTGCCTCCACAATGTGGTCCTTGCTAGACCGCGTCTTGGTAATTATAGCTGGAACGCCGCTGTCTTTGGCCAGAGCAGCGAATGATCGGTACGGTGCCTCGTGCCAATGCTGCTTCGTACTGCCCTGATGCCTAGGTGGGGGGAGAGCATTGAATGACGAGTTATCGAAGACTGAATTTCTGATAGTCAAGAGCGGTATCACCCTCTCGTTTGTAGCTTCTTCCGAGTCTCTTAAAGAGCCAGCCGTATCTTCTGGAGGTTCATTCTGAGCACTTTGGACCAAATACAGCTTCCCAGTCAGCCCACTCCTGGTATATTCCCTAGCAGATGTTACTCTCTCAGGAGTCCTTTTAACGGCTTGCTGATCCTTTGGGCTGCGGTGTTTGCTTCCACTTCCTGCGTTTTGTACGAGTACCTCTTCATGATTCATTCGCTTCTGTGAGTTTTTAAACCCCATTCTGCACAGCTGGACCCAGCAAGTTCTGTTGTTGACCTTGTCTGTCTTGTTAACCCTGACACTAAGGGTAGAGTCTTTCGTAACGCTGATATGCAAGTTCTGTTGTTGACCTTGTCTGTCTTGTTAACCCTGACACTAAGGGTAGAGTCTTTCGTAACGCTGATATGCAGGGTGGCGAAGAACCGGAGGCGTAGCAATTGGTGGAGGTCCGGAGATGTTGCAAAGTGTGAGTAAATCTTTGTGGGATCTGCTAACCGGATACGGATAAGGTCAAGCGACATTAATATCCCCATCATCATGGCTTGTTGACTCAGGACTCTTCACCTAGCAAGCCATTTATCACAGACAAACTTTTATCACTGCATGATGCTGATAAATGTGCCAATGGCTGCCTCAATTTACCAGGGACTTCGTGAAGAGCATTACCGGGGAGCCCCTTCTTCTTCTAGCTCAGTCGGCGTTGTTTTGTCGAACGCAAAGAGTCTCTGGCCATAGGCTTTGATACATACTCTTTGTAGAATAAAAATCTTCCCAGGTTGACTCTACTCGTTTTCATCCCTTATGGTACCTTGCTCTCTCGTCTAGACGTCCGTCAGGCCGCACGCCAATACCATCTAACGGAGGATCATCTATTTACAGGAACATAGTCAGTCTTTCCAGCTTTGGTGAAAGCGGTCGTCACAGAAGAGTAAAACCTTAGCGCCCTTCGCACTTTAACGAACAGTCGTCAGAGCTGCTGCCGTCAATACCCATGCTGGGTCAAGATTTTACGGAAAGGCACCGATCTGAGGGCAAGACGCCGACGATACTTTGCGAATTTGGGACGAGAGTACTTGGAAGGGGATTGCCTGGCCGAGACTGTCCCGTCACCTTGCGCAACTTCCGCCTTCGACCTCCAGAATCCCTTCCACATTCAACTCGAGTCACGCAAAATCAGCAATGCTGTCAATACTGCGCAAGGCTCGACTGAAGGACAAGGAAATGAGAGTCCTAATGCTGTGCGCAGAGTAATATGAATTGATCGCATAGTATGCTGACTTGTGTCAGGGGATTGGACAATGCCGGTAAAACCACGATCGTCAAGAAGTTGATGAACGAGGACGTGAACACTGTCAGTCCAACGCTGGGCTTTATCATCAAGACGATTGACTGGGATGGGTGAGTCAGGAACCATATCCAGATTGGCGGACGTGCATTGACTGAACGGGAAGATACCGACTCAATATCTGTATGACTACAGCTCCCCACCTACATGTGGCTCATCGAATCTAACGGGCAAGTTAGGGGATGTGGGTGGCCAGAAAACTTTAAGATCGTACTGGCGAAACTACTTCGAAAAGACCGATGCATTGATCTGGGTGGTTGATGCAACAGATCGTGGTCGCATGACAGATTGCAGAGAGGAGCTGGCATCACTGTTGCAAGAGGAGGTCTGTAGCCACACAGCGGAAAGAAAAAAGGACACTGCTAAATTGACATCAGCGTCTTATGGGCGCAACCCTTCTCGTTTTTATCAACAAGACGGACGTCGGAGGCTGTTTGACTGATGAAGAGATACACAAGGTAGTCAGCGATGTCATGACGGAGACAGAGGCACAGGCTGACGAAGTTATCTAGGAACTTCAACTCGACGCAATCAAGACGCACACCAAACATATGCTCCGTTGTAGTGCGATGACTGGGTTGAATTTGAAGGAGGGATTGGACTGGGTGGTACAGGATGCCAAAGCAAGACTATTTCTGTACTGAAGGCCTGGGGAGGGGATCGACTAGGGCAGGCTTCTAGGGGGTGCTTCCCCTTTGAGCATCCGGGAGTGTGATAGGCTACGCTTGGTGGGGTATTGCCCAGAGACAGCCTCAGCAAGCTACTGCGGGTCACAACAAACAGACCGCGTTCTGTGCAAATATATTCATTTCAAGGCCAGAAAATTCCGTACAGGCCAAGAGAGGTCGCTTTTGTTTCGATTGGCTTTGACAGCTGACAAGACCACTGCTCATTCGTTCCTTCCTTTGTCCGCGATGCCAAGCCTTCCACGAGCTGAAAGTAACATGTAGATACACAAAAACCAGCTATAACGTTCAGACTTCCCATTGGGGACTGTACTCGAACCATCATACATAATGCCCACCAAGGCCGAAGAAGACGGGTCCGAGGATGTCAACGACTTCCTGCTACGCATTAGAGAGCTTGGGGACCAGCGCGACAAGGAAGATGAAGAAAGAACAAGAAAGCTAGAGGAGGAGATTTTACAGGGACGGAAGGAAAGGCAAGCCCGTAGAGCTGGTCAGTAGCACCTTGGACAGCGGAAAGAGCCGTCATCGCGGCGTGATGGAGATGTGTTGAGCTGGGCTTATGAATGAAACCAGAACGAGCACGGTCACTATCTCCCACAAAAGATACCTCCTCCAACGCAGGCACACCAGGATCGGTACGCTCGAGAAACGATATGTCAATGCACGAGGATCTCTCAAGGACGCCTTCTCTCCAGCCACCAGCATCTCGGCGCAGCTCAGGCTTAGACATCGCCCCTTCAAAAACGAGCGGCGCCCCTCCTAACACAGATACATCAGAATCTGACGCCCCACCTCGAGGGCTTCCTCAACCGCCGTCGACACCCCAGGCACTTGTGTCTACATCCCCAAATGCAGCAATGGCGCCGTCTCGTTCCAATACGCTTTCATGGCAACAGCGCCCCACGTCGCGTGGATTGACCGGCCCGCGAAGTCGACCGCTGTCAATGGTAGTTTCAGAAAACGGAGCTTCGAGGTCGCCGCGGCAAAGCGCAGAACCAGAGCATGCACCCCCGAAGGATGACAATATGTCAAGGAGTCAGATAGCGCAGTCACTGGGCGCGAAAGATCCAACATGGTTCAGGCAAAATCAAGAGCGTGGACAGGGGTCAGCAGCATACAGGCGAAATCAGGATGACCCATCAGATATAGCTCCTATGACTGGCAGTATGCGCTTGCTGGGGATGTCAAGAGAAAGCACAGCAGAGCCTGAAAGCCGCATGAGTCCACCACCTGAGAGCGTTCGCTCGAATTCTCCATCAGTAGGAGGATCAATTCGGGGTACTTCAGGCTTCGGATCTAGCTCAGCTTCTATGTCGTCTGCTAGCGGTGTGCGATCTCCATTGCCAACCATGAGCAGCCAAAGATTTGAGCCCACTTCCTCTGATACGACTTCTGCTTCAGGAGGCGATACATCGTCAATTGGGCGGAGTCTCGCGATGTCGCCTGCCCAAGGACGCATTTCTCCAGAGCGCATGGACCGACCATCATCACCGACGAAGGGCCTTGGAGGCTTCGTACAAAGCGCAATGATGAAGCGCTCTGACAGTGTCAATAAAAGATGGAGTGCGCAGGCGGGCCCTGGACTAAGCAGGGGGAATTCAGTTGCGAGCAATACAAGTGGCTATACGTCTTCGAGATACCCAATCGGTGGTATTACTCCACTCTCGGAGTCAAGGCCTAACAGCATTAGCCGCGATAATTCTCCTGCTCTAAAGTCAAGACCTGGGTCAAGTCATAGTAACACTACGGTAACCCAAGGCCTTGATGAGAATGACAGGCCAGGCACTTCTGCGTCCGCGACCAGCAACAAAACAGAGACCAGATTCGAGGACAAGTTCCCCAAATCGGCTCTCCAGGATGTGAAATCGCCACCAATAGATGAGTCGATGAATCCCCCAGCCAGCCCAAGCAAAAGGTGGAGCCCGTCGAAGGCGAGTTGGTTAGAGAATGCTATCAACAAACCGGATTCACCGAGGCTCAAGTCACCTGCTCCCCAACAACCGTCTTGGAAGGCAGACATCAATCGAGCGAAGCAGCAGCGGGGGAGTGTCGACTTGGGGACAGTAAGCAATTACAAGGAGGTGAGTATCGGTGGACTGGCACGATCTCCTCCCCCAGGCGCTGGCTACAAGGTACCTACTATCGGCGGGCTTCCAAGCGGCTTCAGCGCTGGTGTAGCGGCGAAGCCTCGGGCTGGCAGCTCGGACGATGTTGGTCGGAGAAGTGGCTCTCCAGAATCTACAAAGGCTAAAGATGTTCCACGGACGATGTCTCCATTGAGCGCACAATTCAACGAACCATCGAAGTCTGAAGTGGAGCCTGTGGGGGCCATAGCCATTGTGCAAAAGGATGAAAAGCCAGTGCCTTCACCTCCAGCGAACAAGAATGCCCCTCAGAAAGACCTATCCCCGAATTCGCCTATAGCGTCGAAACCGAAGCTAGAAACACCTCCCAAGAAAGACTTTAGAACAAACCTGAAATCACGACCGGACTCAGGTGAAGCAAAGAGTAAAGACGAACCTGAGTTCAAGAATGTCTTTGGGAAGCTCAAGCGAACGCAGACCCAGAATTACAAAGCCCCAGATGAGCTGAAGGACAACATCATGCGCGGTAAATCCGGACTTACGCAAACAGGAGGACCCAAGAAAACCCAGCGTAAGGATGAATTTAAAGAAAGCATCCTACAGAAAAAACAGGGCATGGTAGCACTTTCGGCTTCAACGAGGATAACAAGTGCAAGCTCGAAGAATCTGGATCAGAGCGCACCGGAAGCTATCGCGAAACGAGGAGGTCTAACACGGTCTGATAGCCTTGCGAGTAGTGGGAGTGCGGAGGGGCCGAAGGAGAAAGAGTTGTCGAAGCCCGAAGCACTTGCAAAACTGCAACATCTACGAGACAAGCCAAAGCATGTCCCTCCTGAAAGACAATCTAGCCCACCATTACAAGCGCAGAAAGAAGCCCCAGCCAACGGTGGTCTACGTGGAAGTTTCGCTTCTTCACTAGCTGGCATACTCCAGAGAGGTCCATCACCAATGGCAGCAAAGCCCGGCTCAGTTCCAACTTCGGAACACGCACACGAGAAAACAGCTGTGTCTCAAGCGAGCGATGAAGCAGTAGCTTCAGCAGGCCCACAATTGACACATGCCACTAAAGCAAGAGCTAGGGGACCAAAGAGACGACTTCCTACAACGAACACGAAAGTCGAAGCCGCGTCCGAGTCAGTTGCTATGGAAAAGCCTCAATCGGAAAGGTCAATCAAAGATAAAACCCCCACGCTTATTTTCAACACGTCGAAGCCTCAATCGCTTTCTCTTAGCCCCAGCAAATCTAATCCACGGCCACTGTCCAACATCACTCATAATAACAATAATAACCGTAAAGTCTCTCAACCAAAATCACCTCGAAAACCTTCAACAAGCATAGCCCAATCGCAGGACATGAATTCCACCTCACCGATCTCCAAGTCGTCAATCAAGGAGTCTGAAGCAAAGACATCTCCTGTCGTCAAACAGAAGCCTGTCACAAGTCCAAAGGATGACAAGATTCGCACGGTCCCCCTTTCTAGTACGCTCAAATCTCAACCTGAGACTCCATCGGAACCTAAAAATACGCAGGAGCCTCGGCAGAACGAGTCTTCCTCGACACCAGCGCAGAGACAGCAGGACCCGGAGCCTCCAGGGATTCATGGCCCACTCCCCTCAGTCAAAGGTGCAGCAGCACTTTGGGGTCAGTCCCCGAAGCCTACGCAGCTGGGCGGGCCTAGATCACCGGTCAAGCTACCCACTCGGAAGGATGAAGAGGACGCTCAAGAAGAGGCTGGTCTTAGAACGAGAGAGCCTGCTGACCTAGGTATCAATGAATCTGTCAACGGACCATCCACTACCTCAGGTCGCCCTCCGCCATTATCAGCAGCCCAATCTCCTAAGTCGCCTCCTCTACCCGGAAAGAAGTCTGCGTCTATTGTAAGCAGGGTCATTCCTGCAACGCCTACAGCTGCTGCTCAGTCGAATAAGTCTATGTCGTCTCAACACTCCCAAGCAGCCAATTTGTTCGCTGACATTTTCGATACTGTCCCGAGCTCCAAACAAAGTATCAACTTTGACACACAAACCGTTATCAACGCCTGCTCCTCAATCGATAGCTCACAAAAGATCAAGACACTCCGCAAACAGATTTTCGAGATAAAAGATAATGGAAGATCAGTCCCTATTCCCGCTCAGCAAGAACACATACTCTTCGAAGATAGTCTCTACCTTTGTACCCATGTTTTCGGTACTCTCACAGGTCAGCGTACTAGTGAGGCCTATCTGTGGTGTGGCGACGGCGTCTCTTCATCGGCCGTGAATGACGCCCATGTCTTCGCGAAGAAAGCAGCAAAGGACAACAACGGCAAGCTGGTCGTTCTCAAGCAAGGCAAAGAGACAGCCAACTTCTTCCAAGCACTTGGAGGCATCGTCATTACACGTCGCGGGTCAAACAGCCGATCGGACTCGTCAGCTCCATACGTCCTTTGCGGGCGGCAGCACGTCGGACAAATCGCCTTTGATGAAGTAGACTTCCATCCCCAGAGCCTCTGCAAAGGTTTCCCCTACATCATCTCGGCAGGTGGAGGAAAGCTTTATCTGTGGAAAGGCAGCGGGTCTGGTGCTGATGAGCTGGGCTGCGCTAGGTTGATAGGCATGGACTTGGGTCTCACAGGCGAGATCGAGGAGGTGGACGAGGGTAAGGAATCGAGTGCTTTCTGGCAATGTTTCGCAGGAGGAAGAGGTGATATCGCTACTTCCAGTGGGCAACACTGGCATCTCAAGCCTTCTTGCGAAAAGTACACCAACAGGCTTTTCGGCATTGATGTTGAGATACCGCGGCCGAAATCCAGCTCGGGGTTCATGCAATGGGGCAGGAGAGGGAGTGCACCTTCGACTGACACCAACATTGTATTGACTGCTCAGATCAAAGAAGTGTTGCCGTTCGCGCAATCGGATCTGGTTGATGATGGCGTTTTTGTGCTTGATACTTTCTTTGAGATCTTCGTGTGAGTCTCCATCCACCTCCACAGTTCATTTCGACCATTGAGTGCTGATCATGATAACAGCATCCTGACACTCCGCACACTTATTCCAGCACCGCAACACAGACTAGCGGAATCTGCAGCCTTCCGCGCGGCATTACTCTTTGCACAGGAGTATGGCATTCTTGCTGCTTCTGCGGAAGATCGACCGTTCGTTCCAGTCAGTTCTGTTATCATTTGCTCGAGACAAGGATCAGGATGTGCTATAGGGGCGGAGGATGTGCCAGAGAGCGTAAAGCGCGCCTTCAGGAAATGGGACGACGGTAGTGTAAGAGTGTGCAGGATATTGCAGCTAACGGCGGCGTTAGAAGCCACTGGTGCTTAAGGAGGGATTGCACGACGGTCGATTTATGGGTGTACATTATGATACAGGAGGGGAGGGCCAAGGGGCCTGGGAGACATGCGTCTAAGGGGAGACTAGGTACAGAAGTATGTCTATGTGTATGAGAGACAGAGCTAGGCGCTAGCAGCGCCTGCAGAGAGAGTCCCGTGCAGGTGTTCAGCGTTGGTTGAGAGACTCTGGAAAACTTTGTATACTATGTTTGTATCCACTTCTTGTACATACATATTCCACCGCAAGCCTCTTACTACCACCCCCACACAGTGTCTACGTGGACACTGCTATCTTTACAGATGGTCTCGAAACTATTCTCAACCAAACAGCCCTGGCGCTTTCTCTCTTCTCCCTAGCCGCGAGCGGATAATAGATTTCTTTTTGTAGAGCACGTTGCTGGTCTCGTCTCGGCGCTGGGACATCGTGCTGATGCTTTAGATATGGGGACTGCGTTAGACCTAGCAAGACCACGATGCTGGCTAACGAACAGCAGGCTCAGTCGGCGTTCGTAGGTTTATCACTGTAACAGTGATGACCTTTCAAGGAACCTCCTCAACCTGCGGCCCAATTTTACTACACTTCTCCACGAACGCCGCAGCAATCTGCAGATTCTCCGCGCCACTCAGCGCTTTGGTAATAGTAGCCTCATTTCGCTCGTGCACTAGTCTTCTGAATGAGCTCACCAGGAAGCCGGAAACCAGCTCCACAGACCACGACTCTGGTATCACTGCCAGAACATCTCGCACGTCGTACCATGAGCCAAAGCGCTCTAGTAGCTCACTCGTACGTTCAAGCCTATTGCTGACGTCTTCTATATGTAGGAATTCTGTAAGGAGATAGCCGAAGAGGACAGCTTGTTCGTCTTGCGATGGTGCAGTGAGGGCGGCGGATCCGGTAGTTGGGTGAAAGATGCTTGCGCCGCCTAGTAGGCAGTAGTTAACAGCGGTATGGTAATCTCCGAGTCCGTGGGTGAGTAGACGGAGTGCTTGTTTGTGCCGACCTTGACGGCCGTCTAGGATGATGGATTCAGGAACGAGGTCTTCTTCGAAGGGCTCGATACGTGAGAGTATGTTTTCTACATCGTATGAGAAGTCTGAGCCGTGGCTTCCGCCGATGAGCTCGAGGAGGCGTAGGCGATCGTGCCACCAGGGGAGAGGGACCGCATTTTCGATGATAAATTGGCGGTATGTGGGTTTTGGAGGACGGAGTGCGCGGTAGGATTCGTAGGATTGGGAGAGGATGGTTCGAGCTTCTTGTGAGGAGCCTAGGACGGTGAGGACACTGTCAAGGTAGTACGAGATGAGGTCGTTGGCGTATTGGACATTTTTTTTGCCAAAGACAAGATGCTCAAGATAAACTTTCACTGCATCTGGGGCTTTGCGTCGTAGTAGCATGACAACTTGATGTGGTTCCCATTTCACCCTGCTGCTGTCGTTGGTAAAGACTTGGACTCCAAGTGCTGGACTTCGCCTCGCAAGCCAGGTGCCGTATTCGTCGACCAGACCTGTGTCCTTGATGTTCACTAGATATCTGCGGACTTCCACCTCCCCATCAACAAGCCCGCCACCTTCGTCAGCTTCACCTTCAATAATCCTTCTCCAAGTATCCAACACCTTCCTGGCCATTCTTCGGCTCTGATAGAGTCTACTCAAAACAAAAAGGCGTTTGTACTGCTCCAAAAGCGTAATTGCACGGTCAAAGCAGTCTACACCAGAATCGACCAGAGCGTAGAGCTCTATTCTGGTTGGCGAGGGTTTTTTGGGTCTGGAATTGTCCTGTCCATCTTGTTCGAGGAGTAGACGCAGTAAGGCTGCGTCGACGGTCTGAAATACCTCAATCTCGTCTGCAATACTTCCAAAACCCTTACGCTGTCGCCAGGCCCCGAGATAACGCTTGATCAGATCCAGTGTCTCCCGCATTGCTAGGGTTTCGAGACTTTTAGGTGTCATCATCCGATAGCGTTCCACGACCGGTATCAAGCCTGAGTGAATCCAGATCCCTTTTGCGCCTTCGATAACCTCTTCACGAAGCAACGGGATCAGACTGAGTATGACTCGTGGGTCCACACCTCCCTCTAAAAATAAACCTTCTGTAATTCTCTTATCGGCAGCTTGTATGCTTGGTAAAGATGATGGTCGTGCCAACAGGTCGGCGATCAAGATCACACTGGCTTTCTGACGTATATATTCCAAACTCAGGAATTCCGTCTCTGAGGTAGCCTCTTGTCCTCGGATGCTGTTCACTACTTGAATGATCCTGCTCCGATCTACCTCAAAGTATGAGTTTATGTCGGAATCCGCGGGCAGAACTTCGTCAATCGCAGCATCAAGCTTCATCCCAAGCGGATTCCTCACAATCCACCAAACAGAAGATCCGGACCATAGGGTGAGACGGGTCGCTCGTCCTCCGAGTCGACGTCCAAATTCCACTTCGTCTTTGTTTCTACTAACCTCCCAACCTTCCAAAGAACTCTCGGATGCCGTCTCTCGTGCAGCACTAGGAGTCGAGCTTTTCTTGCCTAGCCTCAGGCGTTTGCCACGTAACAGTTCCCCGATCTCTAGAAAGGGGACGGTGACAGTGGTATTGATGGTTCGAAGGCCAAGGCTGCCAGATGAGGGTCTTGTACTTTCAGGGTCGGCTTCAGCCGATGGAGCCTGGGGTACGTCTATCCATTCCTTGTTTTCGTCATCGTCTGTGTCCCATCTTTGGATCTCAACAATGTTGCGTTCACCGTCTGGACCAGGCCGGGTCATGGTAGCAAGCACGAAGCCTTCGCGGTCATCTTTAGGGTTTACGGCTTCGGCTTCAATGCCGATCCCATCTGTGACTACAGCGCCAGGGTACCGGCTGAATTGCAAGGTACCTCTAACAACATCTCCGTCCAGGTTGACAAATATGCCGACACCTGCTTCGTTAGCTGCAGTACCTGTTATCAAAAGAAACTCTGTTGTTGTCGGAGAACAGATATGTGGCTTTAAAGCTGTTGGCCCCAAACGAGCTGGAGATCCTCCTCGGAGGGAGTCTGACCGTGGAGGCGGAGGTAGAGGCTTCTCTGGTGTCGAGGACATCTGACTAGCCACTTCCGGTGTCGACACATTCCTACCATGAGTCTGCGAGGGCGAGATATCTCTAAGACCAGCTTCTGGAGTTGCAAGGTCTGATCGATCTCGGCTTCTGGACTGAGGGCTTGCTTGCCGACGACCCAATCCGCCGACAAATGCCCCAAGACTGGTGCTTCTGCCGTGACCTTTTCCATCTACGGCGCCCTCACTTGATATAGGCCTCGAGGAGATGAAGTCACTGGAAGATATGTTTTCTACTCTTCCACCGCCAGAATTCTCATCCAATGACGAAATAGGGAACAACGTTATTTTTTGCTGATTTTCAACGTCAAGCAAAGCATAGGATCGCGCGTCAGCCACGCATGCGAAGTTGTCTCGCCGTGTAGATATAAGGCATCCTGAAAATTCTATATCTCTGACCTTTCGAGCTTCATCACGGATTTTGACAAGCCTGACTTTATTCTTGACGCATATCATCACCACCACGCCATTTTCTTCTTCAGCAGCTGTACTGCTGAGATCCACTCCCCCAACCCACGTGCAATTGGGGACCGTAGTATTATTGAAGGCAGGGCTCAATTCAGGGAGACTGTAGAAACTCAATGTGCCATTGCAGAGAACGCATGCCTTCTGTACTCCGGGTAGAACCAATATCTGCTGCACCCCAGGCAGCGTCTGCGCGGAGTTTGGCGCCAGTGCATTATAGGCTGGCTGTAGCCTTGATGCGAATATATACTGAGGAGCAGAAGATTCATCTGCTGGATCCGCTGGAAAAGAGACAAAGTGTAGTACTTCTGCCTGAGACGTGCCAACGTATAGATTTTCATCGCAAAGCTCCACACATGTAATGTGTGCCTCTGCCGTATGTTCTTCGGCTGAAAGTGGGATATCCTGGACGAGAGGTCTCAAAACGTAGGAGCTTGTTGAAACCTGCGGAATCCTGTTGGGGCTCTGCGACAACCCTCCACCATCCCCCTCCGACATAGTGTCCGATCGAAGCCCCAAGGCCTCAGTAGCCTTGGTAAAGTGGTGTCATCACATCGTACAGGGTGTATGAATGCAGGTTGCGTATTGGTCAACGGATTCAAGGTCTTGGCGCTAGAACTGATGATACTGCCCTAGCCATTTAGAGTTAGCGCGTCATCCCGCCTAGACTGCAGCCCGCGAACCTTACTGTACACCTACTACTTCACGACCTTGCCATACTCAGAGGTTCTGAAATCTCGCCTACAATACGCAGACTTGGTAGATAATAATAGTCTCAAACTGTGGGACAATCGCAAGCTGGTGTCATTGTCAGCACTCTGCATCCATGTTGGCGATTCCACCAACCCAGGCTACTGGCCAGAGCGTTTCTGGCATTCCAAAGGGACGTCCGCCGAAAGACTCTGCCAATGTCTGCAGCTACTCAAGAAACGGGGCGCGGACCTTCAACTTCAGGGGTGCAGCGGCGAGAGGAACGCCTTGACCTTTACAACTCATCTCGGAAGACGAAATGCACTGGCTTGGGTAATGTCTGAGTCGATCAACCGAATTTACAGGCCTATGAGACAATATTCTGCTTGGGTAAGATCGCAGAGGAAAGCGAGCTCGGTCATAGTTGATGATGAGTTTGCCACCGAAATGCAAGATGAATCCATGAATCTACTAAATCGCCATGGAAGTCTGAAACTGCCTCGTCTGTCTTGGCGGAAACAGTTACCAATGGAAATCAGAGTATGCCAACAGATCATGAAGATAAAGAGTGGCTTGATTAGCTCATACATCTTGCGATGGATACGAATTACAAGGCAATCTGTTCGGCCTGTTGCGGTGCAACCATGGGTTTACCTTGGACCGAGGCAAGAAATGCGATAATACGTACATATGGATAAAAATCCATCCTCTACCAAATCATCAATTAGGCCATCTAGCGCGAGACCGAAGCTGGGGGGTATACTTTAGGTTTCAAGCCTGAAAGAGACCGAGGCCACTACGTTTTTAATGCTGCTCGGGATCGTGACATTCTAATACTCGACAAACGTCAAGAATATTTCCGAATCGCGTGAGTGTTGCATCTCCCAGGATGATAAGCTCAATTGTCCTGCTCATTACATGACGCTCATAGCACGGTCCCATTCACAGGACATGGCATTGGCCTAGGCTCCAAATGTTCCGCCTCGATTGGAGACACATTCTGATAACTGCCATGTCCGAAAACGACCAGCTTCCTCACAGTTGGAAGGTCCGTTGGCTTGAGACTGTATGCTTCAATGCCATGATACACTGCGGGCAGATGGCTATTGCCCCGGTGTATCATGCAGCATATTTGCATTGGGCCGAGCTGACAAGAATCGTCCACCTTTTCAAATCTGCAACCACCATTTTCAAATTGCTCGGCAAATCAGACCATGGCAAGTGCAGGAGCATCCTGATACTTCTGCTTGATGCTGTAATCGATGAACGGTCCCTGCAGTCATTCTGGCAACTTCCCCGCCCCCACAACCCCTCACTGCCCCATTCCATACTTCGATCGACCGTGCTCGAGGTCCGCATCCGGATGAGTTCACATCTGATAGATAGAAGGATATCATGCTGTTGGTCGGCGCTTCATTGAGATAAGGCACCATACACTATCTTTACTCAAGTGCTCATCCGGATGGAAGGATGTTATGCTATTGGTATGCACCCCATTGAGATAAGGCTCTACATATCATCCTAGGCAACTTTAGTGCTCATCCTGATGGAAGGACATGGTGCTTCAATGGTATGGGCTGCGATGTTACAAGCCACTAAAAAAAGCAAACAATGATCGGCAACGTGTCGCTAAGTGACTCCCCGCCGCTATCAGGACCCTTGAACCCTTACCGGAAATACTCTCGAATAACAGCCAAATTATTGGCTGCCGCAACGTCGGGCTTCAACAAGTCTGCGGGGAAGACCTCCGTCGATATAAGGCTCTTCGTCTATATAAGGCTTGCAAAACTTCATCGTTTGTCTTCACTATAGAGGAATGACTTTTTCTTATCAGAGTCTTTGAGTACCGTTAAAGATACTTGAATAATGCCTGCCGACATCACGAAGTACAAGGCCGCAGCGGTATGTCTACATCACTGATCTTGCAACTACCATACTAATCGCCATCTAGGTCACCAGTGAGCCTGGCGTATGTCTCCCTCGATTAGTTTGGTAGTTCCGTAATACTCATGAATTCTCAGTGGTTCGACCTGGAGCTGTGCGTTCAGAAGACCATTCACTGGATCAACGAAGCGGGCAAGGCCGGGTGCAAACTGGTCGGCTTCCCCGAAGTCTGTATGTATGCTGCTACAGCTAGATATTTAGCGACCCTCTCATGATCGTTTAGGGATTCCCGGCTACCCTTATTGGATGTGGAAGGTAGGTCACATGATTGCGGAGGCAATCACTTAGCTTATAACTCACTTTACGTAGGTCACGTATCTGCAATCGCTGCCCATGATCAAGGCATACCGCGAGAACAGTTTGAAGGTTGACTCTGAGGAGATGAGGCGCATCAGGCGAGCGGCGAGGGACAACCACATGTAGTACTACGTTCCCTAGCATGACCCTACCTATGCTGACAATCTTTAGCTACGTTTCTTTGGGATTCTCTGAGATCGATTTTGCGACCTGTTTCCTTGCACAGGTGTTAATATCGCCGACTGGAGACGTTATTAACCAACGCCGCAAGATCAAGCCGAGCCACGTTGAAAAGCTTGTCTACGGCGATGGCGCGGGTGATACTTTCATGTCCGTTACAGATACCGATGTAAGGCTATTTTCTGAGTCATTTCTTCCCAAAATGTGGCTCGGTCCGAGTCGTCAGGCATGTCTTGGGAGTACTAAGTCACTAACCAGTCGCCGCACATGTCTCGAGACTCATTGCCTACGCTGAAAGAGTAAAACTGACTCCGATCTCTCCGATAGATCGGCCGTCTCGGCCAGCTCAACTGCTGGGAGAACATGAACCCTTTTCTCAAGTCCCTGAACGTCGCCTGTGGCGAGCAGATCCACGTTGCCTCCTGGCCAGTCGCCCCTGGTAATGCCGCGAGGCAGCACCCGGACCCAGCGACGAATACCGGCGAGCAATGGGCTGACCTGATTACCCCTGTGTATGCCATTGAGACGTGTACGTGGACCTTGGCGCCTTTCCAGCGCCTCAGTGTGGATGGTCTGAAGAAAAATACACCGGCGGGCCTTGAATCCGAGACGGATCCAGACCTGTATAACGGATGGGCCCGTATTTTCGCTCCGGACGGAACCTGTGTGGCTAAGGCAGACAAAGATTTTGATGGCCTGTTATTGGCGGACGTAAGTACTCACCGGCTCCTGCTGGCCCTAGTTTGCCTTTTTCTACAATTGATGATGGTTACTGACCTACTGTTAGATCGACCTCAACGAGACGCACATACCCAAGGCCATAATTGACTTTGGGGGTCACTACATGCGGCCTGATCTCATTCGACTGCTCGTTGACACGCGTCGCAAGGAGCTTGTAACAGAGGCAGACCCAGATGGAAACATTGCTACCTATTCCACGCGAGAGAGACTTGGGTTGAATCTACCTCTTGACCCCCCGAACCCTAAGGATGAGACAGCCGGTCGCGTCGGCGCGACCAAGCACCATGACACTATCAAGCCTCTTGCTAAGCAGAATGGGATCAAAATATGAAGTCACTGGCTTTCTGGATGCAATGCTTTCTCTTGTTGGCGTCTTGCAATATTGATATTTGGGTTGCATGATTCAGTCCTTACTTATAACAGCCAGGGATTGGCGCGTTTGGTGCATGCCCCGTTGGTTTCCTTCATTGGCGTCTTGCAATTTTCATGTCTGGGTTGATCGGTTCAGTCTTTATTTATGACCGCCATGGATTAGCGAACTTTCATGATCACATACCTTCTCAACCTGCTTAACGTGACAGCGTGAAGTCATTATAATCTGTCAGCGACCATGGCAGCTTTTCATACTCCTTTTCCTAACGAAGCGATCTGCTCACGTGATTCTCCGTCGTGAGCAGGAGCCAACCAATGTCGCGAGGATATTCTGTTCTGTACCACCATCAAGATCGAAATCTGTAAATTGTTAGCTGTGGCTCACGGAAAGATTGGAGGCGGAGCTCACCTCCCACGGCTGCAGCGCTTTCGATGTCTGGTGACAATGCAAAAAACCGACCCGCAGCCGCAAAGCAGTCACAACAAAATATTCAATCAGGAGGTAGTCTCAGATTCCTCCGCTCAATTGGTTACTGTGTCTAAAAGCCGCAGAAGTGTTGCTTTCTCCAATAATCGTAGAAACAGCAACCTCCAAGGCTGCGGATGTCTCTTGCTAGGCACGGCCGCCTTGGTTGGCGGTTGACAGAATTGGACGCATTGCATATTAGTGAAGGCCACGGCGTACAAGTGCAAAGATTGCAGAGTGGATTAGAACGGAAGCTCAAGCGAAAAGTGGCTGCGGGTAATTTGCCTCGTACGAGGCTCGATTATGGTGGTTGGCGAAAGCGGAAGCTCGAAAGACATCGATTTTGGTGGAGGCTTTTTCGGAAGTACCGCTCTCAAGTAAATCCTGAGATGAATCAACAATGAGTGGCTTTGAATGAAAGTAATCTATAGAACAATTGTAGATTAAATATTGATCTATAACTATTCCAACACCATATAGTGCTTGAAGCTGATATCTAAGGGACTAGAGCCAGCAGAAAACAAAAAGATAAAGTACTTGCTCGAGTGCTAGCGTATTTAGTGGCTTGTAGTTTGATCCATAAGGTAAAATCCTCAAAGCTGGAATAGGGATAGCGGTCCTGTCCAAGCCATTTTTTTGGTATGGATCTTTGGAAAATTATCTCGGACAGGACTGTAGTGGGACCTGCCAAGCTACCTTCACGGATTTATCCGCCAATCAGATCATCAGTATGTAGAAGTGCACATCGAAGAACCCCCCAAAGTTGTTTCCAAAGGTCATAGATCATAAACTCTTCTCGTACAGAGAGCTCGACAGGGTTGAGAGCATCACGGTTGTTGACAAAGAGCAAATTTTGGGTGGCGTTTCTCTGATATTGCCTATCTGGGCCTTGCGAGTACTGCCGTGCCCGAATCTCCAACAACTGTCCTGATCTACACCACTGCTTTCATTTGTACAGTATCTAATGCCTGCTCGATCGTAACATACTGTGCATGAGGCTGGAGATGATATCTTAAGACGATCGTTACAACTGACAGCAAATGCGCCATGGATTCTGCGGGAGACGCTGTATCCCCTCATAACAGTGACCACGAGGGCCCTACAGATGGTTCAAACACAACAAAGGATACTTCGACGGCTGGATTGAGTAATGGAGGGTCGTCTCAAGAGGAGAATAAATTCCAGAGCGCCATCTCATCATGGAGAAGTACGCGATCCAACGCTACTCCAATCTAATTATAGGCTGACGCAGCAGGACAGATATCGACCTTACCAAGCTGGTAGCGGAGCTTGACTCTACAGCGACAGATATTGTTACGCACCAACGGGATGCCCTATTGGCAAGAAAAGATCTGGCTCAGAAGACGAAGGATTTCAGGAAGCTAGATGATGCTGCTAAGCTTGGAGAGCATAAAAGCCTACTAAAAGGTACGAGGGTCAACATGAGATATATGGGGAGTCGACTGATATCTCCTAGCATACCAAACTTTCATCGACCTTCTTACGAATCACGGAAAGACTACCTCCTCCGCCTTTCTCCAACTCTACTCCTCCATATCCGAAGCCCCAGACCCATACCCTTTGCTGGAAGCATCGGTAGACTCTCTACTACTTTCAGAAGACACACTGCCAAAGATCACTTCTGAGAATGAGCATCTCCAGAAGACGGTCAGTTACCTGACCCAGCAGCTGGATATTTCAGACCGCCAATTGGAAGAGGAGCGCGCTACAAGGAAGTCATTGGAGGATTCCAGGGACTCGAAAATAAAGGAGGTGGAGACTTCGTGGAAGGCCGTCATCGAGGAGAAAAAGGACAACTGGGAGGCCAAGGAGCGAAGTCTTGAGGAGAGGATAGAAAGCCAGGAGCGGCTGTTGAACGAGCTGAAGGCCAGCTATGAGGTCGCACAACGTTTGGGACATAGTGGTGAAAATGAAAATGAAGGAAGGCAGAACTCGGCCAGTGCTGCGGAGCTGGAAATTGTGAGCTCGGACCTTGACAGAACAAGTCAGCGTTTAGCCGAAGTCGAGGCCAGGAATGAGCAGCTGAGGGTAGAGCTTGCGGAGTCGTCTTCAAACACACAGCGAAGGACGAACGCTGAGGAGGATCCAAATAACGCGAGGTTGCGCTCTGAGAATTCTGCTTTGCTACGGAAGCTGGACAACATCAGGCTTGAGAAGGAGACCGAGGCCAGGAAACGAGAGACTCGTATCCGTTCGTTAGAGAAAGATTCTCAGATGCTCGAACGTGATAGAGAGGGTCTGCGTGAACGCCTGCATTCTTTGCGTGACTACAATGAGATCAAGCAGGAACTTGAGATATTCAAGGTATTCCTTGCCCGTGCTCTTAGGGATTTCAGGTACTGACTCTCAACAGTCCATCGAATTTGCAACTCTTGACGACGAGGACACAAACTTGAATGATGATGGTGAAGACGAGAACGACATGCCTGAAGCTAATGGCGTGGTTAAAGGAGATAAGAAAGACTCGCTTGAGCAATTGCTTCTTGCAAGAAACAAGAAGCTAAACAATGAGATGGCAATATTGAGAGTATCACACAGGGATTTACAACAGCAGCTTGATTCCCTGAAAGACGCCATTTCTAATACAAATGCGGAGCTTGAGCGGTCACAGAATCTCAATGCCACTTTGGAAAACGATCTTGAAAAAGTACAACAGGAGGCTTCGAACAATTTCCCATCCTCGGCGATGTCTGTCGCTGGAACATACACGTCCCGCTATCCTTCGTCGAATTATAATGCCAATTCTTTCCCGAGTCGAAGAGGCAGAACATCTCCGACATCTTCTATAATCTCTGGCTTCGACCCGCAAAGCGCTTCCCGAAATACCATGGAAGCCATTCGAGCTGGCGAGCCAGTAGGTGGTGGATCTGGTATCATGCCTATGATCCAAGCTCAGCGTGACCGCTTCAAGCAAAAGAATACTCAGCTTGAAGAGGAGCTTTCAAAGCAATATAACACGGTCTCCTCGCTACGGCAAGAGATTGCTTCACTACAGAAAGACAACCTCAACCTCTATGAAAAATCACGCTACGTCTCTACATACAATAGAGGCGCACCATCCTCTTCAGCTTCAGCGTTTGCCGAGCCACCGCAATCCACAGCCATATCGATGTCAGAAGACACACCGTCAGGCTTATCTCTAGACCGCTATCGCTCTACCTACGAAGCCAATCTCTCACCATTCGCAGCTTTCCGAGGGCGAGAATCTACGAGAGCCTACAAAAGAATGAGTTTACCAGAGCGAGTGGTCTTCTCGATCACTCGCATGGTCCTGGCCAATCGAATGAGCAGGAACCTGTTCGCATTCTACTGCTTTTCGTTGCATGTGCTGATCTTTATCATGCTTTACTGGATGCACTCCGATGACATAATAAAGCATGGCAGCCATCTTGGAGAGGTCATCGGTGATGCAGACGCCAGCCATGGTGACTGGCTTCAAGAAGGCTTCGAGGCAGGGGCTGGGACATGATCGCGGACATCTACCCCTTGGGAAAGCAAAATCAATGGCGCTGCCGGTTTTGGGGCCACAGCGCGTTGCGTTCACTTGGCTCTGTGAAGGTGCCTCCCATAGGCTGTAAAGACTGGAGCCTTATGGCCTCGAGCGTTTATCAGGACGGAAAGTCACACTCCGTCATCAGCAAGCAAAGGCTTTATAATGACTATGGTGCTTCTTAGGTCGAGATTGAACAACACTTCTGGTAGTCAGCCGGGAAGAGATGACGCACCGCCGTCTTCGGACTTGTCCCATTTTGACATTATTCTGTATTTCGTTGAAACGATGTTGAAAATTCCCAACCTAGCGTCTGTGGATTTTGAAAGGGCTGCTTTACTATCATAGGCAATGGAGCTGGAAGCGCTGAGGCGCTGCGTACACTGTGACTAGTAATCAAACCAATGTCTCTCTGTGGACAGGTCTCTCATACAAGCAATCGGAGTCCCAATCTTATTTATCACAATGACTACCCTATTCAGATCCCCAATCAAAGGGCATGGCGCTGGAACGCTTCGGTAAACCCGGAAGGTGACGTTACGTCTTCTCCGCCAACCGCGGAGCCGAAGTGCTCAGGGCAAGTAGATAAAACTCCATTCAAATCTCCCTCTCCCTTTCTCTTCCTTTCCCTTTCCCTTTCCCTTTCCCTCTCCTTTTCTCTTCCTCTCCCTCTCCCTCTTCCTCTCCCTCTTCCTCTCCCTTCCATACAGCCAAAGTATAAAGAACAACGATGCACAAACCCCGAGCTCATCATCATCATCATCATCATATAGACATGTTAACAGCTAAAATCGACAGCCGTGAAAGCGTATAAGACTTGCAGCATCCCTGAAGCCGCCGGCACGTCCACGCTGGTCGCCCATCCGGTTCCAGAAAGGGGTGACGCTGCCCGTAGAATAGAACGGTGATGACAGTTGCATGCATATGTTTGCTTTACCTCGCGGTTTCTTTTTTTGAAGAGGGTCGCTGAGGTATTGTGATTGAATTTCACGATGGGGAATCGGCATCTTAGTTAATAAATGGCATGTGCGTTGTTTTTGTGCGGTTTCGAGGGCGTTGGCGGCAGCATGAATATCTCTGTGCTGGTTGGTTTTTCTGAGCCCGTACCATCCTGCAACGAGTTTGGGTAGCGGATTTGCAGCGGCTGTAGGAAGCGAGAATATAGGTGGTGCTGTTGGTACTTTGTTGGGCAATGATGGGGTTTTGTTCCAGCATTGGTGTTTGGTCCAATATTCATTTGTAGATGTTGAGTTCCAAAAGGCATCGTTGGTTCGAATCATTGTTTCATATCTATATACCCATATACGAAAAGCTCATGATTTCCTATGAATCCCCTTCCCAGCGCCCCATTATACGCCCCCATACTATACCCTCCCAGCTACGGAAGCGAGGGTATGCATATATAGCCATGATCATCGAAAGTAATATGGAAAATAAGAAGTCGTAAAACGTCCACACGTCTCTCATTGAGCCCAAAACCAATACTCGGCAGCATACTCGACTTGAAAAGGCCCTCCTTCCGCACCAATTAAACCCTGCTGCTGCGCCGCTGCACAGGTAGCCGGTGCACTTCCGCCCACCGTGTTGACCCTATACACCTCTTGCACACCTTTCTGATCCACATTCTCCATCGTATATGGCGCCGGCGGTGATGTCTGCACCCTCAGCTTCAACCACGGAACGGCCTTCGCTTCCCCTAAGCCTGTATCCGGTAGAGTGGAACTATCTGGCGTGGTAGTGGGGGTGGTGCTGTTGAGTTTCTTGGTGAACATGATACCGTAGTTGGTAGTGGTGTAGGTGGCGGGATCGGCGGGGTTAAGGAATGTGACGACGAGGTTGAAGGTTGGGGTGGTGGGGTCGGGGAAGTAGTGGTGGCCTGAGAGCACTGCGAGTGGGCCTGCTTGGGGAAATGGACCCGATGAAGGAGCTGGGATTTTTATGGCGGATTGAGGGAGGGTGTTTGTTGAACCTTGTTCGATGGTTGCGTGGCAGGAGATGTTGTAAAGATTGGCCACAGCGCCAACTGGAATGGGAACAGCTGAGGCATTGTTGGGTTGACAAGTATAATTCTAACATTCCCTTTTAGTCAGATTGATTGCAAGAGTGGGTAGGCACAGAAGCTCCTACCTGAGTTCCCCGGCCAAGAGCAATGTGGTAGACTGAGAGACTAGGTGAAGGTGGTGGCAACGTCGAGTTGGGCATCTGAGCGGTGGCGAGGTCATAATTCATGCAGCTGTTGCCCGGGTGATTCATTTGTTCATCGGCTTTGTCTCCTTTGTATTGTCGGATTCTATCGTATCGTGGGCTGAATTGCCGTAGATATTCGCGATATGCTGGGTCGAGATTGCCGAAGTGCAGAGGGCCTGCTGCTACTGACGAGGCCAGGCAGGCTAACGAGGAGAGGAAGAGGAGTTGAAATTGCATGATGGCGGCGGAGCAAGGTTAGGCTGATGGCAAAGATCGGTTCGAAGATGTCTTCGCCTTGGGTCTTGCCAGGTACTATCTCCTAAAACATCCCTAACAAGAGCACTTTGATATCGTACAGCCGTCAAGTCAGAAAAAGAATCGAAAGTACACTCCATGTCAGTGTCCATCATGGATCCTATATACATGCCTGCGTGTCGCGTTTCAAAAATCCAAGCTTCTATTCTTACCCAGCGACTGCCCCGGCAAATGATGTGTGGTGTGTATAGCAGCAATCCATCCCAGATATCAAGCTTCGAAGATGATCGGTGGGCTAAAAACAGAGTCAGCGGTAACTCGGACACCTTTCCGAAAGTGGAAAGGATGGTGGCAAGGCAGCGGCTCTGGAGAAGCTGAGTTGGTGGAGGCCCGCCGATTGGTCAATGTCTTGCATATTACGTGTTTTGCTTGGCCTCGGGCGTCGTCGCTGGGCGTTTATTTCGACTACTTCATCACGCCGAATCAACTTGGGGGTTTCATCTCTATCTAATCCTTGACGCACTGCCGAGTCAGGTCTCTTCTTCGACTTCTTGACTGTCGAAATACACAAAGTCGTTGAGAAATCTATCTTTGGATCTCGCGAATCTTCAAGGTCCTTCTCTAGCGTTGGCGCAATGCAACGGTGATTGGTGGTGGATGCACGCTAGGCAAGGGAGCTTCATCTCGGCGGTTAGGTGGGTAGGTACCCGTCCAGATGATCAACCACTGGTCAAGGCTTTGGGACATTCATGACCTATCATTTACTTACCAGTAGATCCGTAACGCCTTTCTTTGACTTGCCGGCAGCGTGGAAAATCATGGGACGAACTAAGAATACGTTTCATGCGGCTCAGCGGTTGTGGAGTTCTTGGTGGTCACACGATATCCTGTAAAATTGGCTTGACGAGTCGGCGGTGATACATGCGAAAGTGACAGATCCAGGAATCTGAAGTGATGTACGAAAGAATAATTTGACTGCAGCCTTTGATGGTATCGACTATGCAGCCATGCAGCCTATCCTTGGTTTTCGCATTTTGGTATTGGCTCGCCCAAGCGAGAAATGCCCTCCGCCTTGTTTCGGTATGCCGACTAACAGGCCTGTCAGTGACCTGACCCCTCCTTTGTATGCACCAAAAGCCTGGAATCGACTTCTAGCTGTTATCAGACAGTTGCGATTGGTTTGTAAACCAGGTTTACTTCCACAGAAATGGTCAATCATAGTGATGAGGAAGCCGAAAGAGTTTTCGTCACATGGCAGCGCATTGCCCGAAAAGACGGACCACCTTTGACATGAAACTGACAGGTGTGCTTGCAGCGTGACTAAGCCAATGGCATAGGCAGAATTGGGCTGTCTGCACACCATGAAAAGCGTCAGTTGTGACAAGGAGCCCAGAAGAGAACTCCGTTATATGAAATTTGATGCATCGCCTTGCTATCTTGAGAAAGACTGTATTCAACATGAAACTAATACTTATGCTCGTAGCGTGTCAAAAGCATTAGTCTGAAGAGTTGTGGGAATGTTTGCACACCTTTCGAACGAAACCGGGTCACACTGCGCGCCTCCTCAAGCACATCCCCAAAACGAGCATGCCGAGCTAACAAGTCCTGCAAATACTGGTCGTGCCATGTGCATAGCGCTCATCATGCTCGTGCACTCGACGGCGAGTGATGAAACCAATGGGAACATGCCACCAATTTTCGGTAAGGTGCAGACCTTTTCAGCTTGCTGATGGTGGTCTTTCCTAGCTTGGAACACTCCGAACGCATCAGTGACCGCGAATGGTTTGCTTTGATCATCACATTGTGTCACACCCGGGGTGAATAGTGCTGATCGAGAGACAAAAAAGGGGAAGAGAGGTTTAACATTGAAGAGGAGAAGTCGCGCAAACCTTGCTACGGGTACTTCAACATGGCTAGATGACTCAGGGAAAGGCTGTATTTGATGCTACCATGAGATAGTATGCTCTAACAACAGGGTATCATCCCCCACGAACTAAATGTTTCGCACTCCGCAAACGGGTCAAGCGCCACAATCTATACTCGTCCCATGAATTCTCAGGACCTGTAATTTGTGAGCCATAGCATTGCGTGGAGCTTGGGTGTCTTACCTTCTCTTGGCGCCTTTGAGATGTGCAGGCAGAATCCCGGTTGCAAAATGGTGGGGGTAACAGGCCGGAATGCAGCGTAACTTGTATGGGGATCTAGTGCGCTTTGCAATATTCATGGGTATACTCCCCCAAATGGTAGGTTAGGATCTAGACCGTCACAACAGTCTGGATTTTCTCGCAGATATTGATCCACACAATCTCCTCCTGGTCTCTCTGGTACTGCATCGACACCGTGCTCTACCTCCGGCTGCTGATGCCCCACCACCGATGGTTCATCCTTGTTGTGTTTATGACACTCATGTGTGTTCCATCGATTCCTGCAAGCATCTACCGTTCGCGCCGGGAGCAAACCGCTGGTGTATCTGAATGTGTCCAATTTGTTTCCGTTTTCAAGGACGGCTTTGGTCAATACGGCAATTTCTTCGCCGTGCCAGGGTAATTTTTTTCCCGACGAACGCACACGATACTTTCCCCACTGCCTGCGTCCAGTACTCAACTGTATGTTGCAAGAGGCCTCATCGCGGCCTGGTAATCGTTCATGAATTTCCTCCCAAGACTTTCCCTGTGAATGCAATACCAACAACAAGTCGTACTCATTGTCTGTAAAAAAGCGCCACTTTGGGGGCTTTTCTGGGGCAGTAGGAACAAGACTGGAGTTCGTGAGCTTTGGCGCGGTATTGGTAGAATGAACTTTGGAGAACCCGGGCCTGTCGGCTTCGTTGAATTTGGGCATGCTGCCAGCGGTATAGACTGGTGAAAATTTATGCTCGTTGAAGGCCGTGAGATCAGGCGTTGTGCGGGAAGTGTCACAATGGTTCTGGATAGGCTCGTTACCGCTCGAGCTGGCGAGATCAGGCGTAGTAATCGCGGAATTGGCACTTGAGGAGCGGTCCACGATGTCTGTTGACCTAGATGCTAATTGAAAATATTTTGATAGCAATGTTGAACCTGATGAGCTGCTTCAATAGACGTCGTAGGCTGTGTGTTCTGAACGAGGAGGCTGGTTGCCTTGATGTTTGGGTGTCTGTTCTAGGTCGAACTTGCCCGTCTCGAATAAATGTAGTGATGGCATCGCCCCTACCTCGTAGACCGATGCCCGGGCAGGTCGCCTTCGAGAAGCAAAAGATCGTTGGCATCACTCCTGCCTTTGCGTACCATGTTTGGGTAAGAAGCCCTCGAAAAGCGAAAGGTTGCTGGCATCGTTCCTGCCGTTGCGTACCATGTTTGGGTAAGAACCACTTGCAAAGACGAATATTTTGACACGTGTGAAGGCACGGTCGAAGACGAGAAGTAACGATAGAAGCGGCGAGCGCACAGAGCCAGTTCAAAACAGTTGCGACTTTGAATTGAAGGCGATTGTAATGAGAGAATGAGGATGGCGTTGTGATATTAAAGGTAGCGCAGAAGAAGATCACGAACATCAGCCGCTCTCAAGCTGATCACAAGCATTTAGCCTAAGCAAGTGCAGTTTCAATGTTTGCATTGTGAATCTCGAAATAAGCCTCAAGTACTTCATGCGCAATGATGATGGTCTTTTAATGGAGTGAATGAGCGCAATGGTTAGCCATCTTACGAGCTGTTGCCGATCAGTTGCCTAGAGCGTCGGCTCTTACGCAAGACTTTTGCTTCATTTTCCTACCTAGGTCAGAGTGATGTTCTGCATGTTCTATCAGAACAGCGCGTGGACTGCATTCGTGAGAGGGACGATATCCTTAATCAACATCAGGCACAGGTAGTCCTTCTATCAGCTTCACTCTTCTCCCTAGAGCCTCCAGCGCCTTCTTGCTCTTGTCAGCCCGCAGATCAGAAGTCTCCTTCTCTGTTACCAGCACAAAGTCGTGCTCCAGAACCGCAGTACCAGGCGCGACGTCATACTCCTTTGCAACCATCTTGTCCGCTGGATGGAAGTCAATCAGCAGCGACTCCTTTACGCCGAACACAGCATCTGATGTCTCGTATGGGTCGCCGCGAGTATACAACGCGGTGATCAGGTGGTCGTATCCAGGCTTCTCAAACATAAAATGCATATGCGCCGGCCTGTATGGGTGCCGATGCAGCAATCTAAGTAGCTTGCCCACAGGTCCATCGTGCGGAATGGGATATGACACAGGTTTGATTGCCTTGAACCAGAAGTTTCCATCTTGATCGCTCCTCATCACACAGCGCCCGTCTGGCCCGGTTCGATCCGCATACTGCACGTCGTAATGGCCAGAACTGTCCGCTTCCCAGATATCTATCTTCACGTCTGGAATTGGATTGCCTTGACGATCCTTGATAGTGCAGAGGACGAGGCACGGTTCACCGTTAGTGTCTTGGGACATGGCGTCGCCATGGGACAATTCTTCTGCTTCGTGGGTGTGGAAGGGACCAAGGACCGTGCCTTCAGTTGCACCTTTGGGCTTGGGATGGTCGATTGAGTCGACGATGAGAGAGAGGCCTAGGATGTCGGAAAGAAGAATGTTTTCCTTGCCAAACAATCAACGTCCCCTGTTGGCCCAAGAACGGTTTGGGGAGGTTGAAAGCAGCATACCTGTCGGACATCACTGCATGTCTTTCCAACATCCCTCATGAACTCCAGTCCTGCCATCCATTCTTTCGTACTCAGCCGCGTCTCCCGAGCAAAATCATGTAGATGGTTGACAAGTCGTTCGAGCACATAGGTCAGACGTGGGTCTGAGCTCTGGGAGTTGATGCGGACGGTGTTCTCGGTGATGTTTTCGATAGTCAGATTCTTCATTGGTGGTATATTAGCCTTTAAGGGATTCATTCTGATCTTTGTAGCAACGACGGTCGTCGATCGTGTTCTCCAGCAAGTTGTAGCACGCTTTCATCTGTCTAGTATGCGTAGGCCTTTCCAAGATAAAGATAAGTCCCTCGATTGGTTGTGGGGAGCAGATTCTTTCTGATCGGGTTTTCCAGCGATTCCAATTAGAGGTGAGCTCTGTTCTCGTCATCTTTGCCAGAGGTATGTCGAATCGTTCTCGCTGTGCTTTTCACTCGGTACTCTACAGCGGGGTTGTGAATGACGGAAGGGATGATCGACAAAACATTTTGTGCAGGGAGAGCTTCGACCTGGTCTCTTCCAACACTTGGCGGAGGCAACACTTACACCGCCTCATGTATCCTCATAAGACGTACTTATGAGAGCATGCTTCTTCCATACAATCATTTTTACATGGGCATTATCACCCCAATCGCGCAGCAATATGACCAACCGAGCCGACTTCCCAAACACGCTATCGATGCAATCTCATCCAATCCATTTGCATCCAGAAAGAACAGAGACTGTCGCAGGACCTTCCAGTCTCAAGTCCCCTTCGGCCACCTCTCAGCGCGCTACAAGTACCTCGTTCGAGCCTATACAAGCCAGCTCGAACGAGAATGATCCATTCCCTCGGCATTCAGCGGGGCACGCTTCAGACGAAGAAAGCTTCCCCCCGGATTACTGCCTCGACAACGACCCTTACCAGCTGTCTACGAAGCTGAAGACCGACAGCGAGATTGATCTTATCAGAGCGAACACCTCTCGAAAGCGAGATGGCTACGGACCTATTACGCTCAACAAAGGGGCGAGGAAAGCAAGGAAATTACAAGATTTCTACGAGAGCCAGAATGAGAATATACAGAGATGGCTCAAGCCAGTCGACGAGCACATTCGATTGGCGAAACAATTCGACGGGGAGAATCATCTCAAATACCAAATCGCAGTCAGAGGTTCATTCGCAGCAAATGTCATCCTCGCCATTCTCCAAACCTATGCCGCCATCTCAGCAGGCAGCTCGCTCTCTCTCTTCACAACCATGGCCGACGCAATTTTCGACCCAATGTCCAACATCACTCTCATCGCCTGTAACCGTGCCGTGAAAAGAGTCGACCCCAGGAAATTCCCCTCTGGCAAAGCCCGCATCGAAACAGCAGGCAACATCGTCTTCTGCTTCCTCATGACCGCAGTCTCCTTCATCATCATTGTGCTCTCCATAATGGAACTAAAAGACGGCAGCAATGCCGGCAAAAAAGGCCTTCACGTCCCTTCTGTCGTCGCAGTAGGCATCGCCCTAGCCACGAAATTCGCGCTCTTCTGCTACTGCTGGGCGCTCCGAAACGTCTACTCACAAATCCGCATTCTCTGGGAAGACCACCGCAACGACCTCTTCATCAACGGATTCGGTCTCCTCACCTCCATCGGCGGCAGCATTCTAACCTGGTGGATCGATCCCCTGGGCGCCATAATCCTTTCCTGCCTAATTTCCTACCTTTGGCTCAGTACCGCCTACAGCGAATTCCAACTCCTGATCGGCGTAACAGCAGATACTGCGATGCTGCAATGGATCACATACATCTCGATGACCCATTCGCCAGATATTGTTGCTATTGATACGGTGAGGGCGTATCATAGTGGGCCGAGGATTATTGTCGAGGTGGATATTGTGATGGACCCTGGGCAGACGCTGAGAATTAGTCATGATGTGGCGGAGGAGTTGCAGATGAAGTTGGAGAGCTTGCCGGACGTCGAGAGAGCGTAAGTCACTTTTCGTACTCTTCTTTCCCATTCTATGCGCTTTTTGGAGTCTCAAGACATGTTTTCTGGAATGGGATCGTAGGTCCTTGCCCCAAAACTACTTCCGAGACATGTCTTATTATCTAATACTTCGCTCAAAGAAGTAATGCTAATTTTACAATGTGCTAGGTATGTGCATATTGATTTTGAGACGAGTCATAAGCCTGAACATTTCTTGAAAAAGGAGCTCTGAGCTTAGGAATGGGGAAGTTTTAGGGGTGAGGCCTGTGCTTTGGGATAGATGGCATTCGGTTTTGTCATGATGAGAAGCGAAGTCGTGAGGCGTGCTCAATCCGTTGCTGTGACATGCAACCATTTAGACTTGCGATAGATCGATACCCAGCTCAACAATATTGCTTTTATTGACGCCTATCTCGTATGATACAGACAATAGCCCCCCAATCTGCCCAAGAATTTCGTGATCGTCGTGCACTTATAATACTAAAATTCCATTTCCATTCCCACCAGTATCACCATATCCTACAACGGCAGCCTCGACCTCACACCACCCATCCCATCCCTCAAAATCTCAAGCAGCCTCGGCCTCCCACCCATCCTCGCATCCACCAACGCCAAAACCACCGCAACGACCCCCCACTTCCCCACCGTCCGCAGCACCTTCGTCGCCTTCCCCATCGCCGTCGGACCAACTTGCTGGTCCTCCATACTCTCACACCGCTTGAAAGCAGCATCTTTCACAATAATCTTGTTAATATGCTTCGTGCTGTAAGGTGGGTAGCGGAAACCGAGTAAGTACTCAAACCAGCCGGGCACGCTCACAATTGTGCGGTTGTGAGTGAAGGCGTCGAAGCCGTAGCGGCCGTGGTAGGAGCCTGTGCCTGAGTTGCCGACGCCGCCGAAAGGGGCGTTGGGGACGCCGGCGTGCATCATTACTTCGTTGATCGTTACGCCGCCGGAGGATGTGTGGGAGAGGATGTAATCGATTTCGGTATTGTTGGTGCTGAAGATGTAGAGGGCTAGTGGGTGCTCGAGGCGCGAAGTCACCGTGCAGGCTTCTGTGTAAGGCATGGCCATGATGGGCAAGAGAGGTCCAAAGATCTCTTCGGACATGAGGGAGTCCGTCATTCTGATGTCTTTGATGATGGTGGGTTGGATGTACTTGGATTCGCGGTCCGTGGCGCCGCCGTATGCGACTTTCCCCCCGGTTTGGTTCAGCAGAGCGACGAGTCGATCGTAGTTGCGCTTGTTGACGATGTGAACGACCTGGTCTTTGCCGTCATTCTTGAGATATTGGCCGATCCAGTAGGTAGCGCGTTCTACGAATTTATCATGCACGCTTGGGTCGACGAAGACGTGGTTACTTGAGAGGCAGATTTGGCCTGCGTTCAAGAATTTCGAAAACATAATGCGTTTCGCCGCTAGATCGATATCCGCGGATGGGGTAACGATGCAGGGGGCTTGTCCACCGAGTTCGAGTACTGTCGGTGTCAAATGCTTCGCTGCTGCTGCTTGGATGATCTTTGCGATCTTAGGGGAGCCAGTGTAGAAGATATGGTCGAATCGACATTCCAGTATCATGGATGTTTCCTGGGGCCCGCCGGTCACGACTTGGACTGCGGAGTTGTCAAGGTATCTGGGGATAATGTCGGCCATCAGATCTTGGCAAGAGACCGTTGTTTCGGCGGGTTTGACCATAACGCAGCAGCCGGCGCTGATGGCTGCTATCAGTGGGGACAACGTCACGATGAAGGGGAAATTCCATGTTGCTATGACCAGGGCTACTCCGAGGGGTTCTTTTCGAATGCGGGCGCCACACAGTGTGCCAAATAGGAAGCCAGCATCTGGGGTTTCATCCGCTGCCCATGCTTCGACGTTTTTGAGATGGGCGATGATGTCGTGCTTTACGCCGCCGATGTCAGCGTAGTATGATTCGAAGTCGTGACGGTTCAGGTCAGCATGGAGAGCTTTTGCTATGGCTTCTTCGTTGTCACAGACCATCCACCAGATCTGCTTTAGTTGCCATTTACGCCAGGCAATTCCTTTGGTTTTGCCTGTCTTGAACGTTTCTTGGAGCGTGGAGTATGCCTTGTCGAGCTGTTCTGGAGTCGTGTATGTTGCCATGTTGATTCACGTCACGTGTGTTGCAGACAGAAGGATGATTTAGGACTTCTATGGGAGGCCTTACCTTTTAGTAGCTGGTCCTAAAGCATTCCAGGGACATGAAAGGACGGGTCGTATACCGACGCGCATCAATTATACTCACTCCTTGGAGCTGAGGTTGCTGCGCCTCGACCCAACAATCTGTAACCGTGCGGGCACCTCGCTATACTCGGTGCGGCTGGCCCCAACGCGAATATTTTCAAATTTATCAACCCTCAACTTCCTACCTATGTACCACCCCTAAATCATAGCCGAATTATACGCTACTAGGGAAAGCTGTATTTAAGATACCGTATTTACCACAGAGCTTCAGGCCTCGCGACGACCATGAAGGTAATCACTAATGGGGAGCCTGCTTGGCATCTTCAACGGCCTGGCGAGGGAACGTGCTTGTGCTTAGAACCTGAGCCAGCCGGGATGGTCCTCCTTGGATTCCAATTGCGTTTCGTGCTGAATTTCTTCATTTATGTTACCTTCGTCCTTTCGTCTCATTGTCGTTCATTTATACTCTTCAATATGGGAAGATACGTCGTCTCTTTTTTAGCCGTACAGTATTTCTTCTTATGCTCCAATATATCTCATACGTATCAGCGAGTCCTTCGTGCCATTTGATAAGGTACCCTAATGCGGCTGTGAAGATGCGGATCGCAGGCTTCCAATCAACTGTTGCGCCTCTATTGTCTAATACTTTGCTTCTCTTTGACTTACATTCAACAAACGTTATCTGCTCTACCGGTAAGCCATTCTACACTCCAGGCTCAACTACTCCTCAATGGCCCATTGAAAAAGGATCAAAGGCACTGCTGACGTGCCACACTGAAGGTTCATATCCTACCTTCTCTTTGAACGCCACGGACGTTCCAACAGCATATCCTCTGTCGTACAGATTATCATCAACCTTGTCATCGAGTGGATCGGGGTCAAGTGCATCCTCAAGCACCAGATCTTCGAGTGCATCATCGTTGTCAAGATTGTCCTCGAATGGGACACAAACAAGTGGGATCTCATCAGTCGCGTTGACTTCGACCGGGTCACTATCAATTGGGGCGCAGTCAAGCGGGGTACTGTCGAATGGTGCCACATTTACCCCATTGAGCAATGGGGCCTCAGGTATATTGCCATCTAATGTCATTCCATCGGGAGTTTTTCCCTCCGGCGTCATCCCATACGGGGTTTTCCCTTCTGGTATCGGGCCACCTGGAGCCTTTCCCACTGCCTCGGGGCGTCCTGTACTCAATTCTGCACAGTCGGCCTCTTATCGGAGTTTTCGAAAACAAGAGGCATGTACCTTGAGCCTTTCGTCTTTCCTGGCCGGAGGTATGACTTCGAGTCTCAACTCCTACTGGGAGTCGACGTCAGATGACGGATCAGTTTACGCTGCCCACACACCTTACACTGTCTTTTACAAAACAACTACGAACAAGATAACAGTATCCACGACTACGCTAGGACCTGATGATAGCTGCTGCGGTACATGTGATGTAGATTATCCGCAAGCGGACATCCTCTACTGGCCTGTATCGACTCAGAATACTTGGTGCCTACAATTCGGCGCAACTATTCCACCTCCAATCACAATAGGCACCGTCGATGGCTCGATTCTACCCGCTGTTCTACCCGCTCCGACTGGGTTGCCTGTTGCAAGTGGCCTCGATAAGCGGGCGGGCCCATCACGGCTGCGCCTTCAAAGGCACCAGAACACATACTGCGAAAGCGTCATGCAAGAGCGCGCCGCACGCACCTGCCAGCGAATGAGTCTTACGCCGTAGGAGCCGATGGCTTCACCTTTACATCACCTTCAATCTTTCCTGTTGTTTCCGCCACGAACGAGTGCGGCCAGCTGGGTCACGTATACACCTCGCTCACTGAATCTTTCGCCCCTGGAGAGCTCTCAACCGTGGATGGACTAGGCTTCACATATGGAGCGTTCAATGCCGAAGACTTGCCTTGTCCTCCAAGCAACGGATTCGAAACGGGACTGGATATCAACAGTCAGCCGGCGTCGCTGAATCCAGCTATCATGGCTTTCCAATCGGTCTATGCTAAAGAAGTGAAGCCCTTTGTACAATTGCCTGAACGAGTCACGCAGCTGGATCCAGCTTGGATGAGCTGCGGTTTAAGTCTTATCAACGTGGGGATAGATCCGCCTCACGCTTTGATACCAGCGGAGAATATGGCTCCTGGGGTCACTGCCGTAGCGCCTAATCCAAAGCCAAAACCTGCAGCTCCGCAGCCTAAACCTGATCCACCAATTCCAGCGCCAACTCCAGAATCCGCGCCGGCAAACCCTCCTCAGAAAGCGAATCCGGCCCCTGCACCTGCCCCAGCGCCCGTCGATCCTGGGCAGAGCGGGGGAACTAGCCAGCCGTTTGATCCAAATAATGTAACTCCAGCCCAAATCTCTCAGATACACCAGGTTTTGCAGCCCTCTGCACAGCCACAAGGGCCGGCAGCGAACCCGGCTCCCGTACCAGTTCATCCTTCATCAATCAGCAATGGGCAGAAGGCACCGGCTGTGAATCCAACGCCTGCCAAAAACACCAATGGTAACTCTAACAACCCCCAACCTGCATCCACTGCACCTAATATGGTCGTCGCTCAAGGCCAAACCCTGACTGAAAATGGCGCTTCTGCTACCATAGCTGGAAAGCCTGCTGTCTACTCAGCCGGCTCCATCTATTACGACTCGACTCCGGTGGCGGCGCCCACAGCAGCTCTAGGACAGCAAAATCCAAATCCAGTCGTTGCGGGTGGAGTCAGATTTGCGCCGGCTGTCCAAGCCAATCCGCAAGTCAATGCAGCGCCAGTAGTGGCAGGTGGACTGAGCCTCACGCCTGTGCAGATAATCCGATTCGTATCCTCCAAGCGCCAATCAAGCTATCACCGCTGGTGGCCTGACTGCACTACCTGTTGAAGAGAGCCCAGCGCCTAATACAGCCCCAATCGTGGTCGGCGGTGTGACCATGACTCCCGTACTAGTCCCAGCTGCGCAAATTGTCTCAACGAGAATCATGGGAGGAAGACCAGTCCCTATCACCGTAGCGCCTGGAGCTGCAAATCCTAACCCTCAAGCATACGTTATTGCGGGACACACAGTCTCTCGCGGTGGACCAAGCATCATGGTGTCTGGAACGCCAGTGGCTCTGCCAAGTGCTGGTGGAATCGCAGTGGACTCGAACACCTTTGCTGCTCCAGCGCCTGCGGGATCAGTCGTTTCTTTGGGTGCTCAGCAATTCACCGCTCTACCCGGAGGTTTTGTGGCCGATGGTCAGACTGTCCAATCGGGCGCGCCGGTCAACATAGCTGGCTCAACAGCATCTCTTGGACCTGGAGGTCTCTTCTATGGTGGTGAAGTGGCTGCAGTCGCTCCCCTTACGCCAAGAAGCTCGGTCGTTACTGTCGGTAACCAGCCTTTTACGGTAGTACCAGTTGCTGGAGGTTTGGCGGTCAATGGTCAAACAATTGAATCGGGCCAGTCCATCAAATGAGGGTGGAACCGCTATAGCCTTCGGACCTTTAGGGCTAGCAATCGATAGTACGACCGTTCCTCTCTCTTCGCTACCTACAGGCACATGGAGTGCAGCCGGCCAATCCGTCACCCCTGGCCCCAAAGGCTACTTCATAGACGGCACAACCGTTCTGCCCAACCAAGCCATCACCGTCTCAGGCACAGTAATCTCTCTCAATCCATCCCAGATCATCATTGGATCTTCCACTATCCCACTACCTGCATCCGAAGCTGCGAGCTCAGTTCTGACTCTAAAGGGTCAGACCTTGACCGCTCTGCCCAATGGAGGTGGCTACGTCGACAGTGGACAAACCATCCTTCCTGGCTCCGCCGCAATCACGATTTCAGGGACCGCAATCAGCCTTGCCTCTGGCGAATCAGTAATCGCAATTGGCAGCTCAACCATTCCACTAGCCACAAGCAGCTCCAACGGTCTCCTGACAGGAGCCGGAGAGACCTTCACCCCTCTAGCCTCAGGCACAGTCGTTATAGACGGCAGCACCATCTCCATTGGCGGCCCACCCATCACAGACCATGGTAAGGTTATCAGCCTCGCTGCCTCTGGCCTCGTAGTCGGGAACAGTGTCTTTGCCTTCCCTATACCCACTTTCAGTTCAGGTGATGACAAGAACGGATTCATCATCGATGGTCAAACAGTCACTCCTGATGGAGCGGCTATCACGATCTCAGGAACGTCGATATCGTTGGGGGAGACGGTGTTGACGATTGGTACGAGCACGATCCCGTTGGCCAGCGTCACTGCAGATGGAGGTATTGGTGGTGCTATTTTGAGTGGGATCGGGGCACAGCCGCCGAGTAGCGTGACGCCGTCTGAAGGGACAGGGAGCAATTTGGCTGTACCTGGTTGGAAAAAGGTTGTGTGGGGATTCCTCGTGGCTTTGATGGCATTAGCGATCATGTGAGCTCTGAAGCATTCGAATGATATTCTAGTATATATATTACTATCTCTAATATATGTGTAATCATGATACGTCATACTGTTCCTCGTTTGGAATGCTGGCTTTATACCCGATCTCAGCTTCGAAAAAAGATACATGACCGCTCATAAGATCCATATGTACAGCAACAAGCTCAGATAGTGCAGTCGGTTCAGCATATCAGGCCCAAATGCGAGCAGGCTTCGTGCTTGGGCATCGTTGACGGGAATTCCTTCAGATAACAAATGTTTGGTAAATACAGCTGCCGCTTCAGCTTGCTTTTCGCCCTCCCTTCTTTGTAATTCCTAGAGACCTCAATTCGAATCAGAGCCTGAGCAGGATTGATATTTGTTTTTGATCCTTTGGACAATAACAATAGGTGGACGAGGCGTATATGAAGCATTAAGGGCGTTGCAAAGGGTCACTGGAATGCACATATTGGTACAATCGACATCGCAAGTTCTTGTCGCGCCATGCCTCTAGATAGCAATCTTGGTCTTATAAGGTGCGATGGTCTTGCTGAAGAATACAAATCTGCAGATTCAAACATGATTTGGAAGATTGCCGCAAATAAGCCTAAGACACCATTTACGATACCACGTGTCACAATCACCCGTCTTGGTGCGTCTGGGAAGTCACCAGGCATCGGTCTGGTGATATGGTCTTGCTGCCGTTTACGGTTTGCATTGATCCCCAACAAAATGTTCCTGGAAGCCTCAGTCCGAAAATGAGTCCAAGCATTGCCTTTCTCTACCGCTTGGCCTTGATGTAACTGAATGTGTAAAATGGGTCAGGCTTGATGTCAGAACAAGTGGTTGCCTCAAACGCCAGTACAGTCGATTTAAGCACAAGGGACCCATCAATTAAGCAGAGGACAGGCTATTCATGCCCGTCCAGGAATACAAAGAGTACAAAGAATGCGCTACCCCGACTCATCTGGAGTATCAACAGGGTTATATCTTACTTTAGATGGATTTTGTGCTGCGAATTCCGGGCTTTGTAGCCCTTGCAACTGCCAGTTCTTCTAAATCCAAGCCCGGGCAGTGTACCCTTTTTAGAAGGGGAAGGAATATTAGGCAAGCGAGAAAGGTATGAAGATAGCTAGCCAGGATGTGTGACAATCATATCACACATATCCAAGACAACTTAATATCTACAGATAGGAAGCAACCGGTACCTACTACAACTTTATTCTCCCCCATAACGCACCACCATCGAGCGTAATGTTAGCCCCATTGACATGACTAGCCGCCCTGCTGGCCAGATACACAACCGCACCCGCAATATCCTCAGGCCTACCTAGCCTTCCATTCGGATTTGCCTGTGCCATCTTGTCTGCACCTCCCTGCAGGTCCATCAAACCAGACGCCATCTTCGAGGGGAAGAAGCCCGGTGCAATGCTGTTGCAGAGGATATGGCGGGGGCCGAGCTCCACAGCTAGGTTGCGGGTGAGATGGATTGCAGCTGCTTTGGAAGCTGAATAGCCAAAGGTAGCATTCTCGCCTAGGGAGCCAACGCCGAGACCGGCAACGGAGGCTGTGACAATGACGCGAGACGGATCTTCCAGTATTGCGTTCTTTTGGAGGAGGGGCGCGAATCTGCGACCCGGTAAGCACAGGCCAATAGTCCAAGATCCGTAGAAACAAGACGAAAGCCGCCCGAACATACAATCGAATAGTATTAAAAACGCTCTTGACATTCAAGTCCATGACTTTCGCAAATGCCCCATCAGGATGTGTATCAAACTTCTCTCCCCACGTCGCCCCCGCATTGGCAAACAAGATATCCACATGATCAGTCGTCTCGCTCACTTTCTTCACCAATCCTTCTACATCGCCGATCTTAGCGCTGTCAGCGGGCACGCTGATGGCTTGGGCGCCGGGACGCTTGTTCGGGAGGGCGTTGAGGGCGGCGCAGGCTTGGTCGCAGGCAGAGGCTTTGCGGGAGGTTATGTAGACTTTGGAGCAGCCGGCTTGGAGGAAGCTGGAGAGAGGGAAGGACGGCGTTAGTTTTTGGGTGCCTTGGGGCGTAGTGAGGGCAGAGCGTACCCGGATGCTGCATGGAGACCTAGGCCTCGAGAGCCGCCTGTTACCAATACGACTTTACCCTCGAGCGAGAAGAGGGAGCTGAAGTCTTTGAGCTCCGTTTGGGCTTTTGCTTCGGCAGCCATGATGATGAACGTTCAACCGGTTTTGCGAGAAACCATTGAGTCGTATAAAGAGAAAGCACAGGAGTAGAATCAAACTACATGTTGCATTGATGCCAAAAGTTGGAGATACCGAGGTCAAATAATCCCCGGACTTCGTCCCAGTTGGGAAAGGTCAATACTTGGCAGATATTTAGTTGGTTGATATCGGAGCGCGCGGAGCACATGTGTGGATCAAGGCATTGTACATGCATTGTCTTCAAAAAAGATTAACGTATCCATTTTTATGTTGTAAATGCTATATTTGATCCTGAACGCCTTCCGATGCTGTTTCGTACATTTCATCCGTTCCTTAAACCATTTTACAGGGAGAATTTGCCGTCAGAGTTGGCCACTAAGTCCTGTTCCAAGCCCGAATTTCCGTTTTCCAGGCTTGGGTGCCGCCTTGCCTTTTGAAGATCCTTCCATGGGATGTTCTTTCTCCCACTTCTCATCTGCTAGGTACGCCTCGACCGCACCATCGAGGTCATAGTTGGTTTGTTGTAAATACAGGATGGCAATGTCATATCTGAGATGCATAGCAACGCTCGCCACATGATCAGCCTTGTTCGAAGGGAATGTTCACAGCAAAGAATGTATAGGGTCACACTCACTCGGCAACTTTGCATGCGACCATCCACCGGCGGATCTTAGCTTTTCGGATCTCCTCCTCCTCTGATTGTAACGGCTCTGGGCTCAAGCTCACACCACCTTTGTAAAATTCCCCAGGTATAAGTATTGTCCTCCGAGCGGCAAGCAGATGGTCTGCAAATAAGCAGTTCTTGCGCCTTAGAGCGTCGTGTGGAACGCCATATCGTAGCGAAAGCGACAGTATAGTATCGTGAGAAGGATCCAAGAAATGCAAGACGTCTTCTGCTGGGGCTTCTTTGGGTTCTTTCTCTTTCGGTGGTGTAAGTGGGCTCAATGCAGAATAAGCTGGCGGATCAATGCCGTCTGGTGGCGATTCAAGCGTAGCATGCGAAGGTCGAGGGGTAGGAGGCGGCGAATAAGCAGGAGGATCTCGGAGACCTTGTGGTAAGGTTGATGGGCCAGAGGAGACTTGACAGAAGGGACCTTGGAACGAGATCAGTCTTGTAGGAGGTGCGGGTAGCAGTAGGTGGGAAGCGTACAGTAAGATGCAAATCGCGAGTTATTCTATGGATAATTAGCTACTATCGCCTTGGCTAAATTTGAAGGGACGTACTGTTATGCATTTCCCACAGATTATACGACCGCAACAATCAAGTCGTCGGTCCAGCGCGATGGGCTTCTCGGTCTTCTCATCGTACTGTGGCGCAATCGCAGCAAGAAGAGTCGCGCAAGTGCAGCATGCTTCGTCGCTCATTTTGCCAGGGCCAAAGAGAAAGCCGGTACAAGTAGACAAAACCGGCCAGGGCAAACAGCGCAACCGTAGTCCGGATAATATCAAATTGAAGTCAGATCCAGGAGAAAGTCAATATAGATGACGCTTCTGCACATGGCAGCCGCGAGAAGATTGTCGAGGGCGCTAACTCATTAAAGCCTAGCTTCTCCCACACACTTCTCGATAGCGCAAATTGTCCAGCTCCTGAGCTTGAACCACCAACTCAAGCAACATACAGCAGCACGATCGAGGTACGTTATCAGTGACTCCCACAGCAGCAGCAGAGGTCACCATGCATTGCGTACCTTCTCTTTGCTACGCCAGCGACATGAGTTGAAGAACCCTTGATCCAAGGGCACTCTTTGCGCTCATAGGCTAACATGGACCTCCTTCTCTCTCTTGCAGATACCTCAACTCCCACCATCGAGCTGAGAATCTCACGTCCGCCAGCATGGTCAAAACAAGTGTCCTGAACGATGCGCTCAATGCCATCAACAACGCCGAGAAGTCTGGAAAGCGACAGGTGCTCATCCGCCCAAGCTCGAAAGTCATCGTGAAATTCCTCCATTGCATGCAGAAACACGGTACGGACATCTCTGGCTGTAATCTACATTTGCCTACACTTCGACTGGCCCATTGCGTTCGGGCTGATAACTAGGCAATGGTCTCAATCATCAAAAAAACTCTACGACCTTTGCCCTTTAAGTGCCCGATATATCCAATTCTGCGAAGATCTTACACGTTTTCTGAACCATGTCTGACGTGCAACGTTTAATCGATCGCAACATACTGACATGTGCTGTCTTATAGGTTACATTGGCGAATTCGAGGAAGTTGACGACCACCGATCAGGCAAGATCGTGATCCAGCTGAACGGCCGGTACGAACATCCTACCCCATTTGTCTTACAACAAGAGGCTAATCTCCTTCTACAGTCTCAATAAGACCGGTGTCATCTCCCCTCGATACAACGTACGCATAACGGACTTCGAGAAGTGGGTCGTCAAGCTTCTACCGTCGCGTCAATTCGGCTACATCGTCCTCACAACCTCGTCTGGCATAATGGATCATGAGGAGGCTCGACGGAAGCACGTGGCAGGCAAGATACTCGGCTTCTTCTACTAGGAGTGAAGTCAGAAGCATACGTTAGCACGGGTTTGTGAAGACCTGGAAATCTACAGGCTTATAAATGGCATGAGATAGAAGCTGCCAGATAGCTTGCAAAATAATACCCACGCCTCCATACCATACCTAGTTACCACATATCTCGACCATGTCAAGTCTGCAATATTGTTGGCTTTCCGAGCTTTGCTATGCTGTTCGCATTCCATAACTTCCTCTGTAGACAGAACTCCTAGGGCTGCCAATACCGCTGTAGAGAGACATTGTAGACCAATACATGTCCAGTAGCATGCCCAAATTCTCGACTGTCAGTAGACAGATGTCCATATCTGGCTAGGCCAAAATCTAACCACGTGTACTTAGGGTCCGCAGCGCTAAGGGCGTCACTCTTGCCAACTTCTCAGGACCTTTCTTACACCATGACTTACTTTACCGTAGAGTGTGGACGACGCTGATCGCAGATAATCTTGGACCCTAATGTAATGCCTAGTATCGAGGAGGCTGCGGAATTGCCTCCCTTGAAGCCTATATCTTCTAAGTGTAAGTCTTGCCTGTTGTTATCCCAGAAAGTCTGGGATATCAGAGTCATTGTATATGAAGCCTTGGTACATGCCATTCTTATGTTCTCTAATATGGTACTGTATGTCTAGAAATGTGCCATTCGCCTGTCGTTCGGAATTTGCACTCTTGTTTTCCCTTGCCTTTCTATCCAGCCTCAAGAAAGATTTTGAGTCCGAGATCAAGTTCCGCAAGTCCCACATTTGCATGCTGTTCCCTTGCTCTCTGGTCGGAATGGCACACACCCCCGAAGCTGACGCAAAATATATAACAGCTGTCATCATTGCTGAACCACAATGTATATCTCCACAGCCAAGTCCTAGATCAGGACCTGTAGACGGCGTTCAATCTTCTCGCGGCTCGCTCCCATCGAAGCAATATCGCACGAATACCTTGAGGCGCCTGTCAGGTCGTGCACCACCTGATGTAGCCAGTCCATCACTACGTTCGATTTCAAGTCTGAGCAGCGTTGGGTCTAGCTCGACGCTAGAACCTGCCGAGAATGAGAACAAAGGCAGTGTTTCGAAGCCCCACCATCATGTAGGGCATCATGACCGTGCGAGTCACATCATCTCACAAGTAGCAAAATGGCTCCACACTGAAAAGGCCAGGAAAGCTGCTCATAGATCTGGCAAGCGTGGGCATCACGATTTGGGCCATGCAGCCGAGGCTACCAAGAATCTTGTGAAGCAAGTCCGTAGCGATGAGTCAACGCATCATGGAGGCCGTCATGAAAGGGCCAATGCTAACCTTTCCGATGGAAGTTTTGCTTTGGAGAAGCTGGAGCAAATTCTGTCAAAAGGTATGGCTATCGATGAGGATGGAAATCGTACGCCGAAAGATGATAGGAAAGACTCCTACTTTCCTCGTCAGAAATCCAGGCGTCAGGGATCGAAACGTCTTCTCCGCAAAACCTCTACATTAGTATCATCCGATACCGAGTATCAGGAACCAGACATCGATGTGCCGTCAGCCGAAGTGGTCCTCGACAATTCTAAGACATTAGGCTACAGTGGGGGTATGGCCAGCTCAGAGGTATCTCTCACCAATCCCAAGAAGCGAGCTGCGAAGGAGCAGGAGGCCTGGCTGCAATTTAAGCACGAGATCGTACGTCTGACCCACACATTGCGTCTCAAGGGATGGAAACGTATGCCTCTCGATCGCAGTGTGGACATCGACGTCGAACGGCTGAGCGGTGCTCTGACGAACGCTGTTTATGTCGTTTCACCGCCTTCAAATCTACCTCAAACACCAGCGGTCGCTCAAGATAGCACAATTTCGATTGTTCCTAGAAATCCGCCAGCGTGAGTATTTTTGTTCTGTATGAAGAGGCCATTCCTGACAGAGTTGTAGTAAGCTACTTCTCCGGATCTACGGTCCTCAAGTCGAGCATCTCATCGACCGAGAGAGCGAGCTGCAGATCTTGCGTCGTCTGGCCCGCAAGAAAATCGGTCCACGGCTTTTAGGTACTTTCACTAATGGGAGATTTGAGCAGTTCTTTCATGCTCGTACATTGACTGCCAAAGATCTTAGAATAGCGGAAACTTCGAAGCATATTGCTAAACGCATGCGTGAGCTTCATGACGGCATTGAGCTACTCGAAGAAGAGAGGGAGGAAGGAGCTTTCATCTGGAGGAATTGGGACAAATGGAAAGACAGGTGTGAAGAAGTCATATCGTACCTCGACAACCAGATCCTAGAGGGCAGGCAGGGCTCCACAAAGTCTCGCTCCGACGATTGGAAGAAACGTGGGCTAGTCTGCGGTGTCGAGTGGGCCGTGTTCAGGGCAGCAGTACGAAAGTACCGTGATTGGCTTTTCGAGCAGTATGGAGGAGTGGCAGGTGTTAGGCAGAAGCTGGTCTTCGCTCATAATGATGTGAGCTATCAGAACATAAGGGCTGGACAGCAGTGCTAACACAAGGGTAGACACAATATGGGAACCTTCTTCGGCTAGAGCCGAGTGGAGAATCCCCTCTGCTTCTACCGCAAAATGAGCACAAGCAGTTGATCGTGATCGACTTTGAATATGCCTCAGCCAATATGCCAGGCTTAGAATTTGCCAACCATTTCACGGAGTAAGTCTGTCTTTAGTGCGATTCCTTCAGCAGCATTATATCCCTTAAAGTATCCGAGAGCAATCACGTCTTGCGCCTCTATCGAGACAATTCCAAGCTATGAATAGGAACGCTGACTGAAGAAAATTTCTATAGGTGGTGCTACGATTATCATGGCTCAAAATCTCATGCACTTCATGAAAAGCGGTATCCGACACCCGAGGAGCAATATCGCTTCCTCAAAGCGTACATCCAGCATCGCCCTCCAATCCAGACCCAGCCTATCTTGTCTCCAGCTACCTCTGGCCCCACCAGCTCCATCTCTTCCTTTATGCTCGATAGCCGAGCACCTCCATCCCAGATCGCGGAGGAAGAGAAGCAAAGGGACGAGAACCTGGAAAGTGAAATTAAACGACTGTCACACGAGACTCGTCTCTGGCGCGTTGCAAATTCAGCACAATGGGTCGCATGGGGCATTGTCCAAGCCAAGGTCCCTGGCATGGACAAGGCTTTGGAGGCAGCGAAGAACAGTTCTCCAAAGTCCGAGGATGCCGACAGTCTGACCCCTAAAGGTCATTTTGACTCGGACCCGCTCAGTCCAGAAATGTCAGGAGTAGCCGAGGACGCGCACGACAATCCTCCTGGAGAAGAGGGCGACGATGATGAAGACTTTGACTATTTGGGTTATGCACAGGAGCGAGCAATGTTTTTCTGGGGAGACGTGCTGCAACTTGGCATCGTGAAGAGAGAGGAACTCCCGGAGAGTCTGTTGGAGAAGGTGAAAATTGTTGAGTATTGATGATGCTTCAGGGCTCGAAGCCGGCTTTTCTTTCAAATGCACGCGGTTGAAACTTTCACTGCTATTGATGTTATAGTCGTTTTCCCCTCCAAACGGGATACCGTCAGCTCCCAATGCTGGTAGACGTCAAGCAGCAAAATAGCACAGCATGACTAAAATAGCACAGCATGACTAAAATAGCACAGCATGACTACAAACACAGCTTCAATATCGTCGGGTCATGTTTCAATTTCAGCGCTTATAGGTAGCCTTTCTACTTTACTACGTCCGTTTATTCAAATTTCCAGGCTCTATAATTTTCAACACTGCCACGCAATATAACAGCCTACTTATAGAACAATTTGTTGTATTGCACATGTTATGCGACGTCTTGATAAAAAGTTGAATGCTCTGCTCGCTTCAACCCGGAATTTTCAATCTTATGAAGCCCAGTCCCGCTAATGATGGGAACAGTCGCAGCTTCCTGAATAAATTCACAAAATGACTCTCCAATGATATTCGTCGAACTGGAAAGCGTCAGCAACCAATAAAAGTTGACACCCCAAATCTTCTCACCTCACCAGCTCCTCTGATCGCACCAGAAGAGACCACAGCACTGTACTCAAGTCAAGCACCGACCATCTCTACACTTCACAGCCGCATCAGGTGGTTAGTACATCACAATGATCATGTCTGACTTTGATGGACAAATCGCGTGGATCGCGACGAGGATGGATGCTCTAGATAAAAGAGAAGCATTGGTCCTAGATAGAGAGGAACGATTGGAGAAGCGGGAAAAGCGGTTAGAAGAGAGGGACGATGCTTTCGAGAAGAGGGAGAATGCTTTTCAGAAGAAAGACCAGGCTTTTGAAACCAAAAAGAAAAAGATCAACGCGAGGAAGAAGGATCTGAAGAAGAGACCCAGAAAGATCCAGGACGTGATGACCCCTCCCCTTACCGACCTGATTCAAGCAATCGAGACCTCTCAGTCCACGCCCGGTTCCGGCTTTTCGACAGGAAGGCGATCGGAGAGGCGACCTCAACGAGATAGCCAGCAGGTGTCGCCGAGCCAATTGAGATCTGCAAACCTCCAGGTACCTCCAAGTCAGGACCTGCCTTCGAGCCTACCAAGCACGAGAATCTCTCCGCGAGCTACCATGGCCAGCGAATGGGCTTCTCCGTCTTCCAGTAAAACCACCTCACGGCAACCTGAACCGTTGCGGCCTATCTCATCAACCGTACGCAACCCACCAGGCCTCGGAGCAGCAGGCACCTACGTAAACAGTATCTGGCGACAGATGGATCTGCGCGGCAACTGGGACGAAGCAGCTTCTCATCGACTGCTAGACGCGATGATCGGTCATATTGGCATAACATTTCCTTTGGTCCCAGGACGCCGGTTTGATCAGGCCATTGTGAACGGTAAGCGGTGTCTGATGGAGCGCTTGGCTTGTGGGAGTGGCGGGCTGTATGATGAGGTGATTGGGGTTGAGGTTGCTTGTAGGGCTTATGAGAAGTGTGTGGGGTTGTGTATGGAGGTTTCGTGGTATGGGAGCGTTGAGCCAGGGCCGTTTGATGCGGAGGGGATGGGGAAGAGGTGGGTGGTGGTGAAGAGGTGGGCGGGTAATGGACGGTGTGGGAGGAGCGTGGTATTACTGTAGCGGTAGGCATCAGATGCAATGGTTTCCAATTTGAGAGAGCGTCTCTGAGCATGAACAGAGCCTGATAGGATTTTGAGGGCAAGATAAGCTGAAGTTGCGTAATCGCAGGCTTATCAACGGGTTGTAATGGCATCTACCCTGCTCAGCCCGAAGGCATATTGTGCTAAAGTCGACTGCACCTATGTCCAAGACTGCCACTTGTTCTTGACTCAAGCCTGCCTTTCGAGTTCGGTACACCTCGCCACAGCCGCATCACGCATCAATGCTGGGGTTTATAGCTATGCTGCAGTCAGCATGTATTCTGCCAGACCACCCATGAATGGATACATACCAAAACGCGCATACGGTGCCGCCTTAGCCTGAGCCTCCATCGCCGCAACAGCCGCATCCTTGGCCTCTTTCCCTCCATCCTGAATTGCCTGCATGACCGGAAGCGACGGTGGTGGAAGCACCTTAGTAAGTTTGACCATCTGGTCCACACGAGACCTCATATTATCGGAAGTTTCTCTCCGCTTCTATATCTTGTCAGCATCCACGGCTCTAATACTGTGGAGCTATGGCGATTTAAACTCACATCCATAGCAGTCTCCTTGATCCTCTTCTGAGCATCGCGCACCTATCGCTGCAATCTTTTGCCTTGCATTTCAGGTCATTTAAATTCTCCCTTTGGTCAGACATCATGCTCAGCTGATCACACATACACATACCCGGCATCACGCTATCCCTGGACACCTTGCTCCACATGATGGCCATGTCGGCGAAGATGCCATGGTGGAGCGTACGGTTGGGAAGGCGTTGGAAATATTCTATACAAGTTGTGAATGATATGAACACACAAAGATCGTGGATAATGAGACATACCGATCTCTGCATATCCAGTAGTTCGTATGCCCCTATCTCCGTGCTCCCATTGGCAGAGTCAGAGCCAGAGCCAGAGTGGGAGGATTTGAGCCCGTCGATATGACTTTGATGAATTCGAAGAGGAGTGCTTTGACTTCTTTCTAGATGACCGGATTGTGGGCATTAGCAATGAGCTCTGATGGTAGCAACAGTGGACTGACCATAGCATAGTTTAAGGTCGACAATTTGAACAATTGGGCGCCGATGTGCGCCAACTTCTTCTCCTGGTCCACTGAGAGCTCCGTAGATTTATCATACGTTGGTTGAATATTGGTGAAAATTTGCTGCTGTGGTCACAAGCCTGCTTGTAGCAGAGTCGAGCGTAGTATTCGCCGATACAGATTTCATGTCGACGTTTGGGCGGTTTAAATCCATGTCTACCATCAAAGGAACCTAAAATGGTGATCAGCATTTGCTCTGACAGGGAGGCTTTTGTGAGCTGACATTATTAGGTGCACAGCCAGGCAGTGCTTTGGCGATTGAGTAGAGCCGAATGCCTGCGCTGTATTGAGACGCAAAATCACGCTGCTACTTCTGGGCTTTGGAAGAGCTGGTTGAGCCTTTCTGGACTTGGGCCAGTAGATAGGCTGGAATCCGAGAATATGTAAGACGTGTACACTGGCAGCTTGGAAGGCATACATACCTTCTCGGCTACCCGACGTCAATTCTACCAGCAGCCTGATAATCGGGCCTACTACCCTCGGCTGCCGCAACAATATCGGTAGAAGCTTGCTTTTCTTGGTCACTTGAATTTTCTGCACGCACGCAGCGTACAATTCGCAACTGCTGAGAAGCCAGTCTTCGAACTTCTGGTCGATTTTCACTGCGGTCTTATAGCAATCTGTGGTACCATTTTGGAGCTGGCTCATCAAGGGTTTCAGCATTCGCTTTGCCGATTGGAGAACAATTAAAAACTCGATGATGTCCCCAGTCCAGTTTCGTGCTGTGAACCTTGTTCATGGTGACCTTAGAGAGCTAGTTTATACGATTCAACCCTGCTTCTGTCTCTATGAGTGCCATTCGCCCCTCGTCGACACACTCGGTCAAATTGGCTACTAAGAAACTACCCCTGCAAAATCCACCACTGTCAATATTTGGTCCACGAGCGGCTTTGGAAGGAGGCTACCTGAGATATTTGAAACCTCCTGACGGTTTATTTAATTGCGCTGTTTCCCTTGTGGTACCGGCGGCGACATAATTGCCACCCATTCAGCTTAGAGCTGTTGGCGCAGACATGAGGAGCTGCTCCCAGCTGTACCGGAAAATGAGGGAGCTTTTGATCTCCCCAACGACATTGCTAGTCACATTGGGCGCACTGTCTCTTCTCTCTTGAGCTTCAAGCAGTGCCCGTAGATTTTGCTCATCGGTTGGGGCCATCTTATTTGGAGGTGGCCGAAGGTGTCAATGTATCACGAAAGACGGTGTAATGAGTAGGAAGGAGAAAAAGGACGAACAGGCACCATTGTATAAAAGCATGAGAGATTGAGGGTCCGTTTGATGAGGGCCGCCAAGGCATTCACATGTTCTGTGGCTGGCTGAGCCTCGAGAGTTGTGGGTTGTCTTACCAAAAGCAGGAATATCTCGAGTCTCGACCGCATGTAGCTGCATTAGCAGCCACGACCGTTTCATCCAGGTACTTGTTCGGCGCCCAACCAATCCCGATAATTGTCTTGTCACCTGCAATCTACGCAAACGTGATGGTGGCTGGCTGAACATGCGAAAAGGAAAGACACGCCGCGCCCAGATTGCCATTGAGAGCTGCTTTTGCTGATCATGGTGCCGTTTGAGACGAAAAGGGTATGGACTGCGAAGCACGACAATTCACGCGAAGATCATAGGCTCATGCTTGGGAAAGGTGTTAATACAGATCAGGCGAGCGTCAAATGCATACAAGTCACCCCTACTCATCAGCATATCCTCACCCCACAGCAGTCAACCCTCCCACCTCTTACATCCGCCTTCCTGCCCCAGTAGAAAGCGACCAATTCCTTCACGAATTCCCGATCGCTTTCACTCCATATGTCCAGTCCCATCCGGCTCACATCCTCGCTGCTGATGAATACCGTCTCTTCACCATGTTTAGCGCTCTTGGTAAGAGGTTGCGTATCCCCATTCCTACCCGTGTTTTCCTCGTCGTCTTCCTCGTAATCAGATGCATCTACGATGTCTGATAATGTTTTCAATATGAGTGTAGTCAGCCGATGAAAGTATGCCACGATCCGCATCTCCAACGCGGCAGGCTGGTGAGTATCCATAGCATCCATACCTGGACTCCTCCCCGGACTCTTCCTCGCCGATCTCGGTCTGCTAGGTGAATGCTCACTACACTTGGCATCGAAATGCTGTAGGAGCGCTGCATCATGTTCCTCTTCTTCGTCGAAGTCTGTGCGCTTCTCGCCTGCAGATGCCCACCACATGAAGCTGTTGTAAGCGAGCGCGGACCACGATTGCGGTTCGGCGAGCTGTGCATCGAGAGTCGAAGATGCGTCATCGTAAGTCTCTTGTGTGTTCTCAAAGGGGAGGTCAGAAGTAGGCTCATGATTGGAATGGCGCGATGTGTGAGAAGAATGAGAGGTATCGATTCGGCGCAATTCGCGACGGAGCGTATGGTAGCGGCGGAGGTCTCGTTGAGTGACTCTGATTTCTGTTCCAGGCTTCGATTGGAGGCGGGGCCAGACTTTCTCTGTTGCTTGTTTGGTGTAGGAGGGAGGGATTGTAATGAGGGTGTCGTAGAGATGGTCTTTCATTGAGAGAACGTCGTCCGTGGTATTTGCTACCCAACCGTAGCCCATTCCGTCGTCAGTAAGGTTGGAAGCGGGTGGTTGATTTCGAGAGCCCTCGGCAAGGGTTTGCACATCGTGAACCCCTATCGCGAAAAGTGGATGAAGCCGGGTCGGAAGTGGCTCTAGGGGAAGAAGGTCGGAGACAAAGGAAGGGATTCCTGACAAAATAGAAATATCATAGACTGTAAGTCTCAATTAGCCCGTCCACGTAGCCTTGAGACATGCTGCACACCAAAATTACAAACCAGCTCAACTGGTGCCTGGCCCACAAGCAGTATTCTTTTTCGTAACAACGCTGCTTTATATAGAGGGAATATCAAAGGTCCAAAGGTATCAAGGAAGGTCGGTAAGGATAGCGCCGGATGGTGAGGTGACAATGACTGTCCTGGAGGTGCGAGTGCCGAAGCAGAGGTAACTGCACGTTTGCGCGTGCGTACCTGGTCATTGGGAGATGACTGACTCTGCCGTCTCTTTGCTTTGTCGACTGAGGGCGAGCTTTCACCAGAGTCCTGCCCATCCTGCTTATGTAGATGATGTGCTTCCCAGTAGTCTTCCAGTGGTTGGGTCTTCGCAGGGTCTTTGGAGAGCGTTCTATCACAGCTTTAGCGACAAGTCTGTAGACAGGAAGTTTCTGCTTACTTCGCCAGCTCCTTCAACCCCTCCGCATGTTTCCAGCTCTTGCCCAATCTTCCAGCGCTCAATGGTACCAGCACACCAACAGCAAGCATAAGCGCATTGCGGTTTGCTTCCTCGGCTGGCTCGTTGATGAAGGCGCTGATGCCTGCGTAGCCGCCGTCGTGGAGGAAGTATCTTTTGTTTTGTCAACCCTACCCCTTGTAGGTCTGGAGGAGTCATACATGAGGTCTTCTTGCACATTGTGCAACCCGGACGGTAGACTCTTAAATTCAACACTCTCATTCAGCTCTACTAGTAGCCATCAGCAGCGTCCTTCTAGGAGACACGGCCGGACCAACGTACACCCAGGTATCGACTCCTTCCAGGCTATCGTGTATCTGCCAAATGCTCAGCTATTGCCCAATTTCGTCTTGTCTTCGAGTAAGCTTACCCAGCTTTGACGTCGAAGAGGATGAGAAAGACCGCATCAATCGGGGGTAGCTCTTCTGCCCGTCCATTGGGGAGCTCAAGATGGAGCGAATTTCCCCGTCGTCTCTTTGCCGTTGACATCTTGTGACTATCATTATACATGTAAATATGTTTACTCACTGGACAAAAGTTGCTGCGCGGGATGACGCCTACAGAGCGGCACCTTCGGGGCGCAACACTCCTTGCCAGGATATAGCTCGGCTGTACCTACGCTAAGAACTCGGCTGTCCTTAAGCTAATTCTGGAAGAACCTCGGCTATCCTTCGATCGTTGACGTCGTATAATTACGTAGTCCCGCTATCCGTAGTTCCCGCCCGTTAAATTATAAGTCCAGATTTACCTCTAGATTATTTCTCCCTTTTATTCTCTTAGTAATAAATTAATAGTTAATTATAAATTAATTAATTACTAATTTATTCTATCTCTATTATTTACTATATTTTATTTTATTATTAATTTATTAGCGATAGACTTCCCTAGTATTTTATACTACATTAATATATATTAATTAATTATTAATTAATTAGTATTAATTATGGCCTTTACGGATTACGCTTTATATTAAAAATATTTTATTAATAAATACTATAGGGAGGACTAGCCCCTATTTAAAATAAAAATAATTAATTTCGAATTAATTACCTAGATAAAGTTAGGTTTTATTAATTAATTCGAAATCGATTAAAAGGATAAGGTCGTATTTTAGATAAAAAAGATATTCTACCGATATATAAATAAAGAAGAAGAGAAATATCGAAGATTTATAAATCGAATTAATTATTAATCCATTAATACGATATTTTAAATTAATATTAATCGATTATTAATTAATTTAAAATAAATTTAGTAACCCCGGGGCCTTAAAAAACTATATAAAATTATATAACGTAAAATTCGTTTATATTTTAGCGGGAAAATTAAAAAATAAAAAACTCGATAAAGTTGATAATAAGAATAAATTCCTAATTAATTACTATAATATTATTAATATATTTCTAATTAATTAGGATAGTATTAAATATTAAATAATAATATAGAGAATAATATAGTATATCCTTGATTTAATTACTAATAAATTATTAATAAATTAGTTTTTTAAGACGATTAAATAGCCCTCGAAATTTAAAATTAAAACTCCGCCCCTCGAGCTTCTCGAGCGTCCTATAATAAATAAGAGAAATATAAATATTCAACTTTTAATTATTTAGGAATCGATTATTAATTAATTTATAATTTAATATTCCCCGGGCCCTTAAAGCCCTTAGTCTTCCTATTAAAAATTACCCTTTATATAATAATTATAGTCGTAATAGGATACTAAGTAAATTATCTATTCTTAATATATTAGGAATTAATTTCTAATAGATTTAAGACTACTTCCGCCTCGACGCGTATAAATATATAGCGAGGTTCAATCTAATCTAATTAATTTTTAATTAATTAAGAATAGACTTAGAGAGGATAATTTAGAATATACTATTTAGAGACTAGAATAAAGAGAATTCATTTAATTAATAAATTAGAAATTAATTAACCTAGTAAATAGTAGTAGAATTATTATAATTACTAGTATATAAGAGCTAGTGCCTTGGTATAAAATAGTAATTTATTCGTACCGCTAGATAGAAAAAAGAATAGAATATATAATATATTAAAATTGAATCTTAACCACTATTTTATTTCGTTAATACTATAATTCTTACGTGTCTTATTTCGTTAATACTATATTCTTACTATTTAGTAGTAACGGCTTAGTCGAATTCTATTTATAAATAGAAAAAGACTAGTTACTAGCCCTTAAAATACTAGTTATAAAGTATTAAATCCTCTATTAATATCTTAAAGATATAACTATTATCCGTACTATTATTCTCTTATATAGGTCGAATTATTTTAAGGGACTATAAATTAATTATAATTCGTCCTCGTATTTATTACTAACTATAATATTAGTATTAACTCTTTAATTATTAATATTCTACGACGACGAACGAAGCGAGCCTCTTCGTTTTCGTCTTAACTTTTATATATAGTAACGGTGTTTCTTTACGCTAGTTACGCCTACCCTAAATCCTAATAATCGAGTTATTATACTAGGTTTTTATAGTTATATAAATCGGTTTATAAACGCGCTTTATAAATTTAAAGAAATATCTATACCCCGGTTATAAAAAGTACTCTATATTTCGGCCGTAAACGTAGGGAACGATCTATATTAAATTAAAATATCGCCGCCGTTTATACTATATATTATTATTTTCGTTTATATAGAAAATCCTTACCTTTTCTTAAAGATCTCGGTCTAATTATAATTAATTATTAAGAAAATTAAATCGCGCCGGAATTACGGAGTTAAGAGCGGAGTTTATTTTTCTTATAATCTAAAGTTTATATTTACCCGAAAGCGGAGAAGCGGTATTTACCCTATTAAGAATTATAACGAAATCGATAGGTTTTCTCTACGTTAAGGTAGGAACTTTAAAAATTTCCTTTTAATCTCTTACTTCTTACCTTTTACTTCGTTATTTCTAACTCGCGTAATCGAGGTTTAAATCTTCGATACTATATAAATAAGCTTTCGAACTATATACCGGTAGAAAATCTTTATAAATATATATAACTTATTTTATTTTCTCTACCTATAAATTAAGCGGAGGTAAAGAAATTATTTTTATTAAACTTTACTATCTCTCTAGCGTTTTAATTATTTATATTTTCGAAAAAGTATTTCGAGTAGTATAATAAAAATATTAATAGATTAATTTAAGAAGTAATTCTTTTTATTATCGACTAGTACGATTCTTTATTAAATATATTAAGAGGTAGCGAGTTATTTATAAAAAAAGAACGTTCTACCTTTATTAATATTTAAAAAGAAGAAAGTTCCGTAGAAGAAAACCCTTTTATATTTCTAATTTCCTAGACGTACCCTTCTTTAATTACGGAAGTATTAACGACTTTTATTAAAAATATTAAATATTATACCGATTCGGCGTATTTTAATAATTAGAAAAAAAGAAATAAAGAAATTCTAAATCTTTAACTACCTTATTCTTAAAGAAGGGTTAAAGACCGGATTTTAATTACTTTTATTTATTCTCTTCTAACTACGTCTTTTTCTTTAATTTTTAATTTAATTAAATCTATAATTTAGTTAACTCCGAGAAAATTAATATTTTAATTCCTCCTATAAGAATTAATTTTCACTACGGACGACGTTATATAAAGGATTCTTTTTAATTAGACCGATAATATAGTTAATAATAATAAGAGTTAATCTAGCTTTTTAAAATAAAGCTAAAAAATTTTTAATAATTTTAAAGGAAATTAATTTACCCTATTTAATCTTTAATTCTAATAAGAATAAGAAATTATAAATTAACTACGAATACCGCCTCCGCCGGTAGGGATCGATTTAAACCTATATAATATTATAATCTAGGCTATACGATCTATTATACCGGATACTATTAAAGTTATTTTATAAAATTAGGGTTAAGCTTTTAAAGAGCCTCTAGGACCTATTAAATTATAAAGACTAACTAGTAAAGACGGGTATATTTAATAAATATAATAATAAATTAGGTATTTCTGTATCGGCGAATTAAATTTCTTTTATTTAAATTACTTAAAGTTATAAAGCGCCGGTGATATCGTCTTTAATTTTAAAGAGTTAATATTTAGGGAGGTCTATACCTTCTATAATAAAACTCAGGATTTCGTTATAATAAAAAGTAAAAATATAATAAAGAGGAATCTAAATAATTACTTCTACGGTATAATTATAAATTAATAACTTAAAATCCTTTCCTAAAATAAGAAAGATATAATAATATAACTACCGAATAATCTATAGCGCTAAATTACTAGATTATAAAATTATTTTAAAATTATAATATTTATAACTCTAAAAGAGTTTAGTCGTTAGTTATATATATCGAAGAACGCGGCCGAACGAAATAATTTATTTATCTACGTCTAGAACGTAGCCAAATACGCCGTTTAAACCGGTATTACCGAAGAGTATATATAAACTATATAGGCGTGGAATTACCTCGATATTAATTTCTAAACTACTATCCCTCCTCTAACGAACGATACTTCGATTAAATAATTTATCGAATAATTTAAAAGTAGGAAGGAGATATAATATAGGATATAAACTTAAAAGAATAAAAAAGACTATAAAGATTATCGAAAAGAAATTAAAGAGCGAGAAAAAAATCGCGATATAAAAGAGGATAAATAATTACTTAAGGATAAATAGTCGTTATAACGGTAAAATAAATATTATAATTCAATATCTTATCGGCCTTAGTAGTAGTATCGACTTTTTTAATCTTAAGATTTTTAAATACCCTAAGATCCTTAGTCTTAAGGTTTTTAAGAGTAAAGACTATTTATTATAAAACCGAATCTTTATAATTTTCGTTCTTTTTTATACTAGTAGATAGCTAGACCTTCTTTCCTTTATATTAACTCTTATAATTAACTAATTTACTTTTAAAATCGGTAGACTATACCTTAGATATAATAGTAGTAATAATTATAATAAATTTAAAAACCTCCCCCGTAAAAATCTCTAAAAAACGCTTTATTATTATTAAAATAATTATTTATAATTACCGCCGGAAACGTTTAACTTAATTAAAATTTATTCGTTAAGAATCGGGGCTACGGGAACTAGAACTATAATAACTAAAATTATAAAAATTATAGGATATACTTATACTACCCGCCGAGACTATATAATACTTTCGGTAATTAAATATAGATATAATTTATTTACTTTAATAAATTATATAATAATCTTAATAACGAAAATACGGATTATAATATTTTCTTTAAATTCACCGATAATTATTTCGGCTCTCCCGAAACTCTACCGATAAATTATTATAATTATTATATAAACGCCGATAAGAGTTATTATAATACTAAAAAGAGTATTATAAACGAAGAATAAAGCGTTAATAAAGATATTAATATTAAATTCGTTTTAATTATATATTATATTTCTACGGGGAAAATAGGTTAGTATCCCGTTTATAAAAACTATAAATTTAATTTCTTGTCGAATAATCTATTATATATATACCTAAAAGAAAGGAAATATATATACTCGATTAATATATAAAAGGTAATTAATCCTGCCTTTATAAAATCTAAGAATACCGAGTTAAATATTACTCCGAAGATTTTAGTCCTAGAGATTATAATAATATTAAAGTCGATAGCTCCTAAATCTTCCCCTCGATAAAAGAGTAAATTAGTAATCGAATCTACTACTCCGCCTTTATTAATTAACGGGATAATATTTCGTATATAATATTATTTTACCGGTTAAATAGGCCTTACTCTAAATATTATTCGAGAATTAAGATATTTTAATACTAGGTGTCCGATAAATATAATTAATAAAGTATTTATTATATAACGAATCCCCGGTTTTTAGTTATAAACTTATAATAAAATTATTACCTTAAGAGGTATCGACTCGAACTATTATTTAATTATAAAGTAAACTTTAATTATATTCTATATAGACGGAAAAACGAAGAATAATATAAAAATAATAATTAAAATTATTAAGGACTTCTATATTATCGATAACTTTAAAATTAATATATTTATCGGTATAAATATCCTAGGCTAGGAGAAGGCCGTTATAAACCTTTTTAATAATTAAATAATTTTAGGTAACTACGAAGATATTACGATCTTTATTTAATCTATAATTAAAGATGATATAAGAATCCGATATATTATACGGTTAAAGCGCCGCTAAATAATTTTAATATAAATTATATTAACGGTAATAATCTCGTTAAAGGGGAAATTAAAATTATTAAACCGAGACTTCCTATTCGAACCATAAATAAAAGGAGTCTATATTTATTTTATAAATTTAATAATTAACTTTATTAATATTCGTAACGAGGGGAATATACCTTTTATTATTCCTCACCGTTAACGAATAAGATTAATTATAAAATACGAGGTAAAAGAAGCGTATTTTATCGATTTAAATAACTATTCCTTTATAGCGAAGACTTATAAGGACGATATAATCGTATTATACTTTATTAACTTTTATAATCCGAGGTTAATTTTAAGGCCTAAAATCGATCCTTTTATAAAAACGAAGCTACCGAATAAAATTACGATCTACGGTAACGACTCCGATATTACCGCGATTAAAGAGATTATAAAGTAATACTTTTATATTTAGGAAAATATAAGAGATATAATTAACCTACCCGAATTAAAATAATTATCGATTCCGTTTACTACGGACTAGTAATCGTTTAATACGAAATTTAGTTATAAGATTTATTTATTAAACCCCGATATAAGAGTTTTAATAAACGAGAAATTCGATAAAATATATTAATAAAAGAAGATATCGTAGTCTACCGAGTTTTCTTTATTCGCTTTCTTTATCTTTATTATATAACGGACGGTATATAAAGGCCTTAAAAGAACGCCGATATAAAAGGGTAAAGTCGTAATCGATATTCGTAGTCTAAATAAAATTATTATCTTTAATAACTACCCTCTTCCGCTTTAAAGTAATATTATTTCGTCGGTATAAAGGTATATTTATATAAGTATTATTAATTATAGTAGATAATTCTATTTATTCTTAATTAAAAAAGATAATCGTTATAAGTTTATAATAGTTTCTTACCGTAGTTCGAAGTATTATAATATCGTAGTAATAGGATAGAAAGGTTTAATTCCGTATATTTAATATAAAATAAATACTTTTCTTCGCCCGTATAAAATATTCGTGAGATACTACGTCGATAACGTCGTAATTTTCTTACGGTTTTATTCCGAGTATATCGAATATCTTATAATTATTTTCGCTTTATTCGTAGGCCTTAAAATCTTATTTAAATTTAAGAAATCCTTTTTAATTTACCCCTCGGTTACGCTTCTAGGCTAGAAAATAAATAGATTAAATTTAACTATTATTAAAAAAAGAATTATAATAATTAAAGAACTTCGTTTCCTAAATACGTTATAAACTTTAGAAATATATATCGGAATAATAAATTAATTATGAAATAATATTAGATACTTCGTTTAAATTATTAAATTATTTTAACGCCGAAAAACTTAACTTTTAAAGAGCTCGCCGTCTTAGGGCGGGAATATACGAAAGATTTATTCTAAAAAAATTTATTTCGTATTTATAAAAGAGGAATTAATTTCTTTTAAATTACTTTAAAAAGTATTTACCTTTAAAATCTATTTATATTATCGGGATCTAACTCGTTAATTATATATTAATATAAATATATTAAAGTCGTACGGAATTAGCGCTATAATATATTATATTAAAAAAGATCTTTAAAGTAATAATTTCCCCCGTATTAATATATAATTAATTCTATTCCTATCCAAATTATTTAATCCTATAGAGTCGCGTTACTAGCCTACGGAATTAGAAGTAATAGATTTAATTTAAATATTAAAAAAGATCTTATACCTACTCGTATAAATCCCGATAAAGAAGATTATTATTTTTATTAATTACTCGGTAACTACTAATATTACCCGATAAATAATATTATCGTCGTTCTCTTCTAATAGGATAAATCTACAGTTAATATAAATTTCTTAATATATATTATAATACGATCTCGATATTCGTTAGTATTTTAGAAAGTAAAATATTATACTAGATACTTTATCTCGCCTTCTCGGTAAAAAAGAATATCTCGATATTAAAAGTCCCGGTATTTTAAACGATATTTTCGCTTTTTATTTTACTTTAGTTAAAATATCTTTTAAATACCGCCTTAAATTATAAAAGATATATTCTATAGATAAGAAATAATTAAGAGTAATAACTTTCTTTATAAATAAGAAAGATAGATTTAAAAAGGAAACCCTAGGGTCTATAAACGATATTAATATAATTAATACTAATATTCCTTTCCTTCTTAGAGACTTATTAATATAATATAAAGACGACTATATTAATAAGGAACGTTTATATATCCTAAAATTAATAAAATAAAATATTTTCGAACTCGTATATAATAAACGAAATCATATAGGATTTCATAGAACGTACGAGAATATCGCCGATAACTATTATATACGGTATTTAACTCGAAGACTTAAATACTATATTTTATACTACCTTTAATATTAATTTAATTAAATAAAAAAATATATATTATATAGTATTTTAAAACTAATCCTAATAGAGCCAAAAATCTATTATTATATTATTATCGATTTCGTTATAACACTCCCTATATTTATTAATAGATATAATTATCTAATAATTATTATTTATAAGTTCTCGAAAATAGTTACTACGGCTTTAAAGAAAGATACGTTTAACGCCGAAAAATAAATAAACGCGTTATTTCTCGCCTTTACCGACTAAGGAATTTTAAAAGCGATTATTTTTAATAAAGACTTTAAATTTCTTTTAAATTTATAGAAAATAATCTTTAAAATATTAAAAACTAAATTAATAATCTTTATTACCTACTACTTTTAATTTAACGGTTAATCGAAACGGATAAATTAAATTATAAAAATAGTATTACGATTTTATTTAATATATTATCTTAATAGTTTATAAGATAAATTTATAATTACTTTACGATTTATTATAAATAATTCTTTAAACTTAACGACGATACTTTTATTAAATAAGATTATCTACGGTATAAAATTTAATAATAGAATTTCAGTTTAAGATATAGTAGGAAGGATAGATTTTACCGATATTAAAATAATTAACCGGAAGGAAGCCGTTAACGCGATTTTATTCGCAGCGATTAATACTAAATTTCAATATAATAATAAATATATACTCTTAATAATATAAGAAGGGGATATAGTCTTTTTAAAACTATATAAAGATTATAGGATCCCGAGTTTAAAGAATTATAAATTTTTAAATTAAAGAGCTAGCCCGTTTAAAATTCTAAAGCGAATTAATAATTTAATTTATAAATTAGAGTTACCGCCGATAATAAACGTTTACCCCGTTATTTTAGTCGCCGCCTTAAAATCTACTCCGCTAGGAGAGGATTTATATAATTATCCTCGAAAGATCGGGTAGGCTACTATTCTCGATAATAATAATAAAGATATAAATAATTATTTTAAGATAATACGTATTTTAGATAAAAGGATAAAAAAGTTTCTAAAATAAAAAAAGAAGTTAATAATTTAATACTTAATTAAATAAAAGGGCTAGGGGCCCTATTAAAATATATAATATAATAAATAGGATCTTAAAAACGTAGAAGGCGTAATTAACGACTATAATAAAAAATCGTTATAAACTATATAAATGGTTTAAGGGACGGTATTACTTTATTTATTTTTTAATTTTAATTTTATTTTCGTTTCTTTACGCGACGATAACTTTATTATTTAATAATAACGAATTTCTTAGCGGCCCCGCTATATTAATATAATATTTCTAGTTAATTTAAATATTAATAAATCGTTTTCCTCGCTCGAATTAATAAATACTATTATTATTATAATATTTAACTATAGTATCTTAAGTGTTAAATAATATTAATATATCTTTCCTCTCTTAATCCGAATATTAATAACTTATTTATATCGCTCGCCCTAATCGGGTATAATACGATATCTTCGTTTTAATAAATCTTTAATTACGATATAACTAAATTACGTTCGGGAAAGATTTCGAAAATATTAATTAAAGTAACCTTAAAGAGTAATAAAATAAAGATAAAGAAAATAACGAAGGTAACTAAAATTAAAATAATTAAAATAACGAATAAAAACGATAATAAAGAGTCTAGTACTTCTATTTTTAAATAAAACGATAAAGTCGACGACGAGGAGATTATTAAAACCGAAGTTAATAGTTAAATCGATAATAAAGAGGTTAAGGATTTACCGTATAATAAACCCGTATATAATATAATAGAAGATAAAAATATTTAGTTATTAACGGGTAAAAATCTTTCTTTATTATAAACCGGGTTAGTTATTTAATATGATAAGATTTTCTTAAATACGCGATTTAAGAACTAGTTAAAGATATTTAACTCGAGAAATAACTTATAACCTAAATAAATAAATAACGGGTAACTAGCTACGATACGATTAATAAAGAATAATAATAAGAAATACGCGATTATTTTTAATTACGCGTAATTATACGGGGATAAAGGGAATTTATTATAGAAACTAAATTAATTAATTTTAATAAAAGGGGGGAAATATAGCCGATATAGCTTTATAAAAAAATATAATTATCTCTCGGCGGATAAAATAACGAGAGTAAAAAAGTTTTTAACGCCGTCGAAAAAACTATATAAAAAAAGCCCGAAGGTAACGAAGATTATAGTTTTAAAAAAATCTTTAATATAAGAGAAATCGATATTTAAGAAACTTAATAAAAATAATAAAAATAACGAAAGCGAGTCCGAGCTAAAAAAGGAGTTTTCGGTTTCGAAGAAGTTTTTAAAGAAATCGATAATAAAACTATTCCTACCGAAGAAATCGACTTTAAAAATAATCTCTTTTATAATCGATAATAACGATTCTTAGCTAATTAATATAAAGTTATTTAATATCGAGGTATAGGAACGTTAGAAAAAGTATATTAAAATTATATAAATATCCGACGACCTAGTTATATAACTAGAAGAATTAAATAAGACTAAAAAAATATTTAAAATAAAAGTCGCTACCGAAGTTAAAGCCGTAGATTCTTTAAAATAAAAAACTACGGCTATCTTATCTACGCCCGCGAAAAAGTAAATAAATAAGAAAAGTATAATACCTACGACCACGGAATAATAAATTAAAATCGATAATAAAGATTTTTTAATTATATTTTAAATTATATCTTAGACTTCGCCTTTCCTTATAACCGAGATTTTTTAATAAATTACTTTTTCTTCTACCGTATTTAAAAGTTTTAAATAAAAGAGAGTAAAGCGCGTAACTAAAAAGCTTAAACGGGATAAAATATTAGTTAATTTAAATATAAAAAAAGCCCCTTTAACGTAAATAATAGCGGATATTTTTATAATAACTAGTAAATCTAAGCCGGCTATATTAACGACCGTACCGCCTTTAACGAAGAATAATTCTATATTATTATAAACTTATAAGAGTACTAGCCCTACTATAAACGAAAAAGATAAAATAAAATAAGTTTTCTTACTTAAGGCTACGGGAGCGATCGTAACTAGTTTAAAAATAAAATACTCGAAGAAAATAAAACCTAATAAATAAATTAAGCCGTTAAAAATAAAAGAGGAGATTAAAGATATTTTTATATCGTCGGAGGATTTAAGCGATAATACTAAAGCGGAATCCTTAGTCGAGATCGTTAAAAAGATATTCGTTAAATCCGAAACTCGTATAAACGCGTTAATAGCCAGAAATAACCTCTTAGAAAATAATAATATTATTTTACGTAACTACGTAGATTTCTTAGAAAACCTTATTATTAAAATTAATAATAAAATAATCCGTATTTTATTAATCCTAGAAGTTTTTTATATTATTTTTATTTAATACTATACCCGCCTTTTAAGTTAGTATAGGGTCGATTATTTATTATAAGGTTTTTTCGATTCCGTAGAAATTAATATACTTAAAGAGTAATTAATTAGAAGTAAATAAATAAAATTAATTTAAAGAGTTAAAAGTATTAACGGTATTAAAGACTTCGTTAATAATCTCTTAACTAATATTAATATAAGTATAAATTTATTAATTAAAAGATATCCGGCTTTAGAACGAGTACGTGATCGAGAGAAATTTAAATAGTAAATAACTATTAATATCGTACTAGGCGGTAAACTTATTAAAGAGAGCGATAAACTATATAATTAATTCGGTATAACCGCGTAGATTACTTTAGATTATAACGATCGCGCCGTTTTTAAAACTATTACTAATAATAAGGCCGCGTAAATTATTACGATTATTATTAATTATAACGAACGCTTTATTACCGACGTTTTAACTACCGATAAATAGGAACCCTAACTAGGTACTACGATAAATATATTAAAAATTACGGATATTTCTCTATTTAATATTTATAACCTAACGGTTAATCTCCGTCTCGACGATTTTAAATAAAAACGTCGTCGTCTTCCTATTAATACGGTATATTTATAATAATTCTAAATCGAGGTAATAGAGAATAAACTATATTAACGATTATAATATTTATTCTCGTTTATATATTTATTTCGAGGCCTCGAGGACGTAAGGCTTTTACTTATAAAGGTAATTATTATAATTACTAGTATATAAGAGTTAGTACCTTAGTATAAAATAATAACTTATTCGTACCACTAGATAAAAAAAAGAATAGAATATATAATATACTAAGACTAAATCTTAACTACTATTTTATTTCGTTGATACTATAATTCTTACGTATTTTATTTCGTTAACACTATATTCTTATTAAGAATGAAATAATAATACTCCGAATGAATTTATTATAAATCTATTATCTTTCTAATTTAATGAAAAAAATTAGGACCGGCCTAGAGAGCTACCTAAGGTAAATATTATAATAGAGGTGAATAAATAAATTAATAAAAATAAAAAACTATATATATAAGCTAATTATAATAATAAAGATATAATATTAAATATTTAAATATAATATAAATAGCGTAAAGAAA